>JADMIO011270914.1_pt1 | contig 36691 bp, 31 predicted proteins | sample 8958161 | NCBI WGS metagenome assembly JADMIO01 (sample SAMN16585339, study PRJNA669376) | soil metagenome | isolation source: Crop rotation soil | place: USA: Cullars Rotation, Alabama | collected 2011
CAGTCGCACCGTCGTTGCCGTCAGTGCCGTTCGCACCCGTCGCACCCGTGGCACCAGTCGCACCGTCGTTGCCGTCAGTGCCGTTCGCACCCGTCGCACCGGTGGCACCGGTCGGACCCTGCGGACCCGTCGGGCCTACAGCGCCGTCCTGACCATCCGCGCCGGCTGCACCCGTCGCACCCGTCGCACCGGTTGCACCGGTCGCACCGTCGTTGCCGTCCGTGCCGTTCGTTCCGTCAGTGCCGTTCGCACCCGTCGCACCCGTGGCACCAGTCGCACCATCGTTGCCGTCAGTGCCGTTCGCACCCGTCGCACCCGTGGCACCAGTCGCACCGTCGTTGCCGTCAGTGCCGTTCGCACCCGTCGCACCGGTGGCACCGGTCGGACCCTGCGGACCCGTCGGGCCTACAGCGCCGTCCTGACCATCCGCGCCGGCTGCACCCGTCGCACCCGTCGCACCGGTTGCACCGGTCGCACCGTCGTTGCCGTCCGTGCCGTTCGTTCCGTCAGTGCCGTTCGCACCCGTCGCACCCGTGGCACCAGTCGCACCATCGTTGCCGTCAGTGCCGTTCGCACCCGTCGCACCCGTGGCACCAGTCGCACCGTCGTTGCCGTCAGTGCCGTTCGCACCCGTCGCACCCGTGGCACCAGTCGCACCGTCGTTGCCGTCAGTGCCGTTCGCACCCGTCGCACCCGTGGCACCAGTCGCACCGTCGTTGCCGTCAGTGCCGTTCGCACCCGTCGCACCCGTGGCACCGTCGTTGCCGTCAGTGCCGTTCGCACCCGTCGCACCAGTCGCACCGGTCGGACCCTGCGGACCCGTCGGGCCAACAGCTCCGTCCTGGCCGTCCGCGCCGTTCGCTCCCGTGGCGCCCGTCGCGCCATCGCTGCCATTCGAACCGTCGGTACCGTTCGCACCCGTCGCACCCGTGGCGCCGGTCGCACCATCGGTGCCGTCCGTACCGTCCGTACCGTCGGTGCCGTTCGCACCCGTCGCACCCGTGGCGCCCGTCGCACCGTTCGAACCGTCAGTTCCGTTCGCGCCCGTGGCACCAGTCGCACCCGTCGGACCAACAGGGCCGGTCGGACCAACGGCACCGTTCGTGCCGTTCGCACCCGTGGCACCCGTCGCACCCGTCGCACCGGCAGGACCAGTGGGACCGGTCGGACCAACTGCGCCGGTCGCACCCGTCGCGCCCGTCGCACCCTTCGCGCCCGTGGCACCCGTCGCACCCTTGGCGCCGGTCGCACCCTTCGCGCCCGTCGCACCCGTCGCACCCTTGGCGCCAGTCGCACCCTTGGCGCCCGTGGCACCCGTCGCACCGGTCGCGCCAGTGGCACCCTTGGCGCCGGTCGGACCAGTGGCGCCGGTCGCACCCTTGGCGCCGGTCGGACCGGTCGGGCCCGTCGGGCCGGTCGGGCCCGTCGGGCCAACGACTTGGGCCCCGGCACTCGCCATCGGCGCCAGGATCATCACAGCAGCCGAAGCAGCTGCAACGAAAACAAAACGAGTCGACCTAAGCATCCGTGCGTCCTCCCAGACAAACCGCGAGCCCGTCCATGGGCCAGCGGCACCCGGGGAGGAGACTAAGTGCCGCCACGCAGCGTGTCTACACAGATCGCACAAATGAGCCGATTGACTCACGCACCGACCGGACCGTCTGACCAGGTGACAGCCTGATCATGCGGGGCGACACCGGACATAGCGCACACCTAACAACACGACCAACTTCGCTAGCAGCGAACACTGCGGGTAGTGGATTCCGAGCTCGCTCTGGCCGCGTTCAGATGTGGAGCTACTCGCCCACAAAAACGAGGAGAGGCCCCCGACGGGAGCCCCTCCTCAACACACTTTCCCTGTACGCCGCTTAGAGGTTCTGCTCCAACGTCACGAAGTCGACCGTGAACGATGTCGGCGTCGGGTTCAGGACGGTGCCACCGCTGTAGTCGATGAACTCGAATGTGAAGTTCGTGTTCGTTGAGGTCAGCACCACGATCCCCGGCATGGTGCTGTTGCCACCGAAGTTCGGGTTCTGAGCTCCGTGCAGGTTCACCGTCGTGGCGTAGGTCCCGGCCGCAAGTGCATTCGTGTACGTGACCCGGAAGATGTTGCTGTTCGCAGCAGTCTCCGTCGCCGTCACGTTCGAGCCTGCCCGGGCAATGATCGTGCCGGTCGCACCCGTCGCGCCCGTCGGGCCCGAAGGACCGCCGGAGGGACCGGTCGCACCTGTCGCACCATCGTTTCCGGTGGCGCCGGTGGGACCCTGGGCGCCGGTCGCACCAGTCGCACCTGTTGCCCCCGTGGCGCCGGTCGGACCCTGCGGACCCGTCGGACCAACCGCGCCGGTTGCACCGACATTGCCGGCCTCGTTGATATCCCAGGACGAGACGCTGCCCGACCCGTTGAACGTGTCCGAGTTGATGACGAGCGTCGTCCCGCTGTACGAGGTGACGATGCCCTCGACGTAGTTCGCCGGTGTTGCCGTCGAGCTCGCACGAGCACGAGCACCCGGGCTGTAGGCGAGGCCGGCCTGCGTCGTGAACGTCTTCGATCCGGTTCCGAAGGACACCGAGCTCGACGACGTCGCCTTGTAGCCGGGACCGGTCGCACCGGTCGCACCCGTGTTTCCGGTCGGACCAGTCGGACCCTGCGGACCAGTTGGGCCGGCAGCACCGGTCGCACCGTTGTTACCGGTCGCACCGGTCTGGCCAGTTGCGCCGGTCGCACCCGTCGGACCCTGCGGACCAGTGGGACCTTGCGCACCGGTCGCGCCGGTCGCACCGTCGGCACCCGTCGCTCCGGTCGCGCCGTCGCTGCCGTCCGAACCAGCAGCACCCGTCGCACCGTCGTTACCAGTAGCCCCGGTCGCACCCGTCGCACCGTCGCTGCCGTTCGTACCGTCAGTGCCGTTCGCACCCGTCGGACCCGTCGCACCAGTCGCACCCGTGTCACCGGTCGCACCCGTCGGGCCTACGGGACCGCCGGAAGGTCCGGTTTCACCTGTTGGTCCCGTCGCGCCGGTCTCGCCGACGCCCGTCGCGCCGGTCGCGCCGGTTGCACCGTCGTTGCCATTGGCGCCAGTCGGACCGGTCGCACCGGTCGGACCCTGCGGACCTGTCGGGCCAACCGCGCCGTCGGCTCCGGTCGCACCCGTCGCCCCGTCGGCACCGTCGTTGCCGTCAGTTCCATTGGCGCCCGTCGCACCGGTTGCTCCGTCGGTGCCATTCGCACCCGTCGCACCGGTCGCACCCGTGGCTCCGTCGCTGCCGTTCGTGCCGTCGGTGCCGTTCGCACCCGTCGCACCGGTGGCACCCGTCGCGCCGGTCGGACCCTGCGGACCCGTCGGACCAACCGCACCGTCAGCTCCGGTCGCACCCGTTGCACCGTCGTTGCCGTCAGTGCCGTTGGCGCCCGTGGCACCAGTTGCGCCCGTGGCACCGGTCGCGCCGTCACTGCCGTTCGTACCGTCAGCGCCATTCGCACCCGTCGCGCCGGTCGCGCCAGTGGCACCGGTGGCGCCGTCAGCACCGTCGTTGCCGTCAGTTCCATTGGCGCCCGTCGCACCGGTCGCACCCGTCGCGCCGTCACTGCCGTTCGTACCGTCAGTGCCATTCGCACCCGTCGCGCCGGTGGCACCCGTTGCACCGGTCGGACCCTGCGGACCCGTCGGACCAACCGCACCATCGGCACCCGTCGCACCCGTTGCACCGTCACTGCCGTTCGTACCGTCAGTGCCATTCGCACCCGTCGCACCCGTCGCACCGGTAGCACCCGTCGCGCCGTCACTGCCGTTGGTGCCGTCAGTGCCATTCGCACCCGTCGCACCCGTCGCACCCGTCGCACCCGTCGCACCGGTCGGACCCTGCGGACCCGTCGGACCAACCGCACCATCGGCACCCGTCGCCCCAGTTGCACCGTCGTTGCCGTTCGTACCGTCAGAGCCGTTCGCACCCGTCGCACCCGTCGCCCCGGTTGCACCGTCGTTGCCGTTCGTACCGTCAGAGCCGTTCGCACCGGTCGCGCCGGTTGCACCGTCGTTGCCGTTCGTACCGTCAGAGCCGTTCGCTCCGGTCGCACCCGTTGCACCGTCGTTGCCGTCCGTACCGTCAGAGCCGTTCGCACCCGTCGCACCGGTGGCGCCGTCGGCACCAGTCGGACCTTGCGGACCCGTCGGACCTGACGCGCCGTCGTTGCCGTTCGCACCGGTCGCGCCCGTCGCACCATCAGCGCCGTTCGCCCCGGTCGGACCTTGCGGACCCGTCGGGCCAACCGCACCGGTCGCACCCACCGCTCCGGTCGCGCCCTTGGCACCGGTCGCGCCCTTGGCACCGGTCGCGCCCTTGGCACCCGTGGCGCCCTTGGCGCCCGTCGGACCGGTTGGTCCCGCCGGACCTGCCGCACCCACTGCACCGGTCGCGCCCTTGGCGCCCGTTGCACCGGTCGCACCGGTTGCGCCCTTGGCGCCCGTCGGACCGGTTGCGCCCGTCGGCCCGGTCGGCCCGGTTGGACCGGTCTGCGCGCCGGCCGCAACTGCGGGCCCCAATGCGAGAACCAAAGAGAAAACGCTCGTTGCGAGCAACGCGCGCGGTGAACCGATCGTCCGTGACTTGACCATCCTCGGACCCCTCCCACAGGTGCGGAGCAAAGCCCCGCTGTCTCCCACTTGGGGCGGGAACCTAACTACCGGTCATACGCCCTCCAATAGGAAATTCGGCCTATTCGCGAACCGGCAATGCAAAGTTTCTTCGCGCGCTCGAGCGGGAATTCCTGCGACGAATCCCACGCCATTTACATGGTCGCTGCACACCCGCGCGAACGACCGACTTGCGCCCGACGTGCTCGTATAGGTCAAATGGCCCCCAAACCGCGACGCGTCTTCGCGCAGCGGGCTGTTCCTGACGGCGGACCAGGAGAGATCACGAGCGGCGAGATGCCTACCCTCAACCCCTACTCGAGAGTGAGGCGCGCACGTCATCGCAAGACGCGCGGCCGCGCTTCGACCTGGGCGCTGCTCACCTCCCTTCTCCTCCTCGCCGCCGTCGTCGCCCCGGCGGCGGTCGCGGCCGCGGCGACCGCCGACAAGCCGGTCACCGTCACGGTTGCGGGAAACAAGCGATGGACACCTACCGGCGTCACCGTCAAGACGGGCGACTCGGTCACGATCGATGCGTCGGGCACCGTCCGCTTCGGCCCCTACCCGATCGACAACATCTCGCCTGCAGGGAAGTCTCGAGAAACCTGCACCGCCCTCACCGCGCGCCAGGGAAAGACGTCGCCGTTCCCGGAGCCGGCTCTCGACTGCTGGTCGCTGATCGGAAGAATCGGGACGGACGCCCCCTTCCAGGTCGGTGCGCGCACGTCGTTCAATGCGACCAGTAACGGCGAGCTCCAGCTCGGCGTGAACGACAACCAGCTGCCGGACAACAGCGGCGCGTGGCAGGCGACGATCTCGGTCAAGGTCGCGACCGCCGTCGTACCAACCCCCAGCGCCGGGAGCTCGTCGAACAGCAACGCGCTCCTCTTCGTCGTGATCGGGCTCGCAATTCTTCTGGTGCTCCTCGCGTTGTTCTTCCTGGCGCGCCGTCGACGCGACAAGGGTGACGAAGAGATCGTTGCGATGACCGGTGCCCCGTCCGACGTGATCCTCGCCGGCGCGGCTCCTCCGGATGAGGTTCCCGCGGCGGTACTGGTCGACGAACCCGCGGACCAGCCGGTCGAGGAATCCGTCGCGTCGTTCGCGAAGGCGCCGGCGCCGCTCGGAACATCGGTCGCGCCGGGCGAGGGCGAAATCCCCGATACCAACATCTTCGAGGTGGAGATCGCGAACGGGACCGACCTGCGCGTCGGTTACAACTACTTCCCGGAAGACACCGATCTCCACTGGCAGGTTCGCCAGGGGAGCCTGTTCGCGCACGGACAGTTCCCCACCAACGGCGGCGGCAACATGTATCACTACGTGACACTGCCGCTCGGCGTGCACCTCGAGCCCGCGCCGGCCACAGTCGACGTGCAATTCACGTGGGCGATCGGCGGCGTGCCCTTCCGGTATTCGGTCCGCCGCGACCCGGGTCTCTGACCACCTACGTCGATGAGGGCGCGGCCCCTGGCCAAGACGCGCGACCCAAGATTACGATTGTTAGCCCAGCGCGTTATGCGCCGTTGGGCCGAATTGCCCATGGCCCCGCGAAAGGGCGCTGTCTACGCTTCGGTCCTTGCGGAACAGGCGCACGGCGCTTTTATCGCGGGCTTTCAGGGAGGACACACGGAATGTTGACTTTCGCCGCACGATGCGGCTCCCTCGAACGTCGCCCGCGCATCCAGGGGGACCGAGCGTGAAGCTCACTCGTTCCCGCGGAACAGTCCAGACCGAAACGCGGGCGCCGGCAATGCTCGTGCCCGACGTTTCGCTCAGCGAACCGCGGATCCGCATCGGTGATCTCCTCGTGCAGTCGGGCGCGGTGTCGCGCGAAGCCCTCGAGAACGCGTCGCACCTCGGCAACGGCGAGCGCATGGGTTCGCTGCTGATCGAGCACGGGTTGCTCCTCGAAGAAGACGTCACGCGCGCACTCAGTGAGCAGCTCCATGTACCGGTTGTGGACCTGCGCGATGCGCACCCCGAGCCCACGGCGACCGCGCTGGTCGAGTCGCTCGACGCACACCAGCACGACATCCTCCCGCTCCTGTACATCGACGGCATCCTCACCGTCGCGATCGCCGACCCGCTCGACTCGAGCGTGATGGCGCTGTTGCGATCGCTCCCCGTCGACGAAGTGCACGTCGCGTTGGGCGTGCCGTCGCAGCTGCGCAGCCGGGTGAATCGCACCTATAGCGCGTTGTCGGCGGTTACGGGCGACATCGCAGCGTTCCAGGCCAACGAGGTCACTGTCGAACCCACCGGCACGATCGACGACGTCGTCGACTCGCACGCGCCGATCGTCCAGGTCGTGAACAAGATCGTGACCCAGGCGTTGCGCGATCGCGCGTCCGACGTTCATATCGAGCCGGCCGAGCACAACGTGCGGGTCCGCTTCCGCATCGACGGGGCCCTCAGCGAAGTCGTCGAGCTTCCGTCGGAGATGGGCCAGGCCCTCGTCAGTCGCATCAAGATCATGGCCGACATGAACATCGTCGAGCGTCGCCGCCCGCAAGACGGCCAGTTCGAGATGAAGATCGACGGCCGCGATCTCGACGTTCGCGTGTCGACCACCTCCACGATCTGGGGCGAGAAGACCGTGCTCCGGTTGCTCGACCGCACACGCTCGCTCTACCGGCTCGAAGACCTCGGCATGCCAAACGATTCCGGCGCGCTCTACTCACGCCTCGTCAACTCGCCGTACGGGATGATCATCGTGGGTGGCCCGACCGGGAGCGGCAAGACCACCACGCTCTACGCGACGTTGTCGGAGATCAACCGCACCGACATCAACGTGATGACGATCGAAGACCCGGTCGAGTACATCTTCCCGAAGGTCAACCAGATTCAGATCAGTGAGCAGGCGGGCATGACGTTCGCCACGGGGCTCAAGTCGATTCTCCGCCAGGACCCCGACGTGATCCTCGTGGGTGAGGTGCGTGACGTCGAGACCGCGCGCATCGCCGTGCAATCGGCGCTCACGGGCCATCGCGTGTTCTCGTCGGTCCACGCCGTCGACGCGGTGTCGTCGCTCTACCGGCTGCTCGACATGGGCATCGAGCCGTTCCTGATCACCTCGGCGATCGTCGGCGTGGTCGCGCAACGGCTCGTGCGCCGCATCTGCACCTCCTGCGCCATTCCGTTCGAGCCGTCCATGGCGGATGTCACGCTCTACGAGAAGCTCGGCGGGCACGAGAAGCACTCGTGGCTCAAGGGCAAGGGCTGCCAGTTCTGCGCAGGAAGCGGCTACTTCGAGCGCGTCGGCGTCTACGAGGTGCTCGCGATCACCGACGAGCTGCGTCAGTGCGTCGTCGACGGACAACCGCCGCGCGTCGCGCGCGATCTCGCCGCACAACAGGGACTGCGAACACTCCAAACCGAGGCGATCCGCATGGTCGAGAACGACATCACCACGATGGAAGAAGTCATCAAGAACGTCGTCGTCGGCGAGGGGCTCGAATGAGCTCCACCCTGATCCCGCCGAGGCCGCAGCCGCCGCAACAGCCTCCGCCGAACCTCGCGCCCGACGGAGCCGTCGCCAAGCCGTGGTACAAGCGCGAGTTCTTCATCGGACGCGCAGTCAAGGCCGAAGAGGTCATGAACTTCTCGCGCCAGCTTTCCTCGTTCCTGCGCGCGGGCGTACCGATCCTCGACTCGCTCGGCGTCGTCGCCGAGGAGAATGCCTCGAAGAAGATGCAAGAGGTGCTCGGCGACATGCAGCGAAGGCTGCGCGCCGGTTCCAGCTTCGGCGACGCAATCGCGGCGCAGAACAAGGTCTTCCCCGGCTACTACATCGCAGTCGTCCGCGCCGCGGAGTTGACCGGCCGGCTCGATGACGCGCTGGAGGAGCTCTCGGGCTACATGGAGCGCGAGGTTGCCGCACGTCGCGAGCTCAAGAGCGCGCTCACCTACCCGGTAATCGTCTTCATCCTCGCGATCTTCGCGGTCATCATCATGGCGGTCTACGTCCTGCCGAAGTTCAAGGACTTCTACACGGGGCTCGGCGCACACCTTCCGTTGCCAACTCGAATGTTGCTCAGCTTTACCGACTTCATGAGCAACTGGTGGTGGTTGGTAGTCGGCGTGATCGTGCTGCTGTTCCTCGCCGGACTCGCCGTGCTCGGCGGGAAGCAGGGAAAGCTGCGACGGGACACGCTCCTGCTGCGCCTGCCCGCAGTCGGTGGGCTCGTGCACCTCGCCGCGATCGAACGCTTCTGCCGGGTATTGGCCGCGCTCGTGCACACGGGCGTTCCGCTGCCCGACGCAGTACAAGTCGCTGCCGACAGCACGAACAACTTCGTGTTCCAAGCAAAGCTCGGGATCGCGCGCGAAGCGATGATGCGCGGCGAAGGGCTCGCCCGCCCGATCGCGGCCACCGGTATTTTTCCGCCGGCCGCGCGCCAGATGATCCGCGTCGGCGAGAGCACCGGCTCGCTCGACTCGCAGCTCCACAACGCCGCTCTCTTCTACGAACGGGAGCTGAGCTTCCGGCTGAAGCGATTCACCGACATGTTCGAGCCGGCGATTCTGCTCGTGGTCGGCGGGATGGTCGCGTTCGTGGCGATCGCCCAGATCTCGGCGATGTACAGCGTTTACAGCCAGGTAAAGGTCTAAAGGGAAGCCTGCAGGATGCGGGCCGGCCACGTCCCGTTCGGGACAATTTCCAGGAGGACAAAGGCAATGTGGGGGCAGAGAAAGGAGCGAGCAAGCGAGAGTGGCTTCACGCTCGTCGAGTTGCTTATCTCGATCGTCGTGGTCGGTGTGCTCACTGGGATCGCGATCGTCGGGGTCGGAGGCCTGAACGACGACGGCGCCGACGCCGCCTGCTCGACCTCGCAGGACGCGGCGACCGCCGCGACCCTGGCCTACGCGTCGAACACGGGTGGCAACTACCCCCAAACCTTTTCCGACTTGACCAGCCCGCCCAGCGGCGAACCGCTTCTGGATGCGACGGCAGCAACGATTACATCCCCGACGACTCTCAAGGGCAAGGACGGCTGGACGCTGACAATGCATCCGGGTGCCACCGTCAGCGACCGAACTTGGTTCGACTGCTGATCCGTCAGAAGGATCTCAATACAAGACCGCGACGTAGCGGGCGTTATAAAAACCAATGGGAGGAAACGCAATGCAAGTTGAAGACAAGAAGGAGCAGGGCTTCACCCTGATCGAGCTGCTCGTCGCCATTGTGGTCGTCGGCATCTTGACGGCCGTGGCGATCGTCGGCATCGGCGGTCTCACGGACAAGGGTGAGTCGGGTGCGTGCTCGGCGACGAAGGACGCAGCAAAGGCTGCGCAAGCCGTGCACTACGCCAACAACGACGGGACCTACCCGACGAGCTTCCAGCAGATGGTCGACGACGGCGAGCTCGAGCTCTCCGGTTCGACGAGCATCGACGGGAGCGGCAGCATCAAGGGCACTGGTTGGACGCTCACTGGGAGCGGCACCGGAACCGCGCCGATGACCCTCGGGGCATGCCCGGCGTAAGCTGATTGGTACACCCGGGACAGCGCTTGCCGTCCCGGGTGTACCGCACTTAGATGAAGCAACGGATGGCTCTGTGAACAAGCTGCGGGACAACGAGACCGGCGACACTCTGCTCGAGATCTTGCTCGCGCTCGTTGTCATCGGCCTCGTCGTCGGCGCGTTCATGGCCACGTTCTCGACGCAGGGAACGGCCTCCACCACGCAGCGCTCCTTCGTCACGGCTGACGGGATACTGCGGCGTTACGCGGAAAAGACGAAGTCGGCCGTCCGGAAGCAATGCACGACCGTCGGCAACACATTCTCGGTGAGTTACGACCCGAGCACGGCGCCGCCGGCGCACCCGGGATATTCCGTCAATCCCCTGAGCTCGCAGCCATGTCCGCCACGGTCGACGCCGTCACCGACATACGCACCCGGACAGCCGTGGGCCCCGATCACCCTGACCGTGACGCTGCCGAACGGCCTGACGAGGTCGTTGAAGCTCGTAGTGCGGTCGCCATGAAATTCCGATTCTTCCGCCCGAAGCGCAAGGACGAGCGCGGTGCTGCGCTGATCCTCGCGATTGCCTTCATGGTCGTCGTCGGGGCGACGGCCGGCGCAACGTTGGCGATGGTCACGTCGGGTCTTCACAACCGCCGAACCCTCGATACCGTGCGCGATCGGGAATATGCCGCAGATGCCGCGATCGAATACGCGATTGCCGCCGTGCGCTCCCTCCCGGAGCCCGGCCCGGCGCTAATGCCGTGCGGGCCTTACGTCTACAGCGTGCCGCCGAACAACACGTCGATTCACGTCGATTGCAAACCGCTACCGACGCGCACGTTTAGTGGTTTTCTGCAACTCAACGTAGTATTCACCGCGTGCGTCGGATCACTGAGCGTGACTTGTGGGTCCGCCGGACATCCCGACATCATTCGAGCTCAGGTCAACTTCCAAGCAACCACCTCCAGCAGCCTCGTCATCGTCACCCGCACGTGGGTGCAGTCGTGGAGCGTGAACGGATGAACCATCCCCGCCGTTCCGAAGCGGGATTGACCCTCGTCGAGCTGCTCGTGAGCGTGGTCATCCTCGCGATGATCACCGGCGCGCTGGCCTCGGTGTTCATCACTGCGTTCAATGGCTCCCGCCCCACGAACGAGCGGATACGCGAATCCAACGACGCGCAGCTCATCACGGCGTACCTCGAGCGCGATGCGCAATCGGCCGGAGGATCGAACCCGAGTTTCGGCACGCTCGATTCGACGCTCGGTATATCGGCACCCTCGACGGCCCCGGATTGCACCAGTGCCGGCAGCCTTATCGTCCGATTCACATGGCGCGATCGCTCGTCGCTCGTCGATGCACCTCTACACGTTGCGAACTACTTCTTCGACGCGACTACACACGAGGTCAATCGCAAAACGTGCGTCGACGGAGTGGACGAATCATTCCTTCGCCTCGGCAGCGAGATCGCCGCGATCCAGCCGAACGGCGTCGCGAGATGCATCACCGGAGGGACCGACGCGGACTGCCCATCGGCGCCGGCGGCGACACTGCCCGATTTCGTAGAGCTCTTGGTACTGGCAACCAACGACCCACACAATTCACCCACCGCCTACACCTACAAGCTGACGGCGAGCGTGAGGCCTGAAGGCCAGGCCGCTCCCGATTCGTCGACGGCCACGTTGGTTCCACTCATCGCGCTCGGCGGCACATGCGGCGATGGTGTGACGGGAATTCAGGCGCAGGGTGGTGGCAGCTCGACTATTACCGTCTATGGCGGCGCTCAGGTCAACGGCGGGTGCCCAGCGGTCGATTTCCAGGGATCCATCGACTTCATCGCGACCGGTGGAATCGGGGTCCTGGCTCCCGGGACGTGCCAGGGGACGTCGTCACCGTGCAGCCAGTACAGCACGCCGATCGGCGACCCGTTCGCGGCGTTGCCGACCCCGCCCGCGGATTGCACGAACGGCACCCACGCGCCACCCAGCGGATCGACGTACTTCCCCGGCGTGTACAAGACGCTGCTCAGTGTGGGGAATGCGACGTTCAGCCCAGGCATTTATGTGTTCTGTAACGGCCTCACTACGAACGGAACAGTTACTGCGAACGGGGTGCTGTTCTATTTCACCGGCGGAACGCTGACGGTCAGCGGGGGCAACTTCTCCGCGACCGCCCAGACAACCGGGATCTACGGCTCGGGCGCGAACGGAGCCAACATCGTGGTGTGGCAAAAGTCCGGCAACGCCGCCGGACTCTCCGTGTGCTGCAGCAACAACACCGAGGCGCATTTCTACGGGACGCTCTACGCTCCGAGCGCGATCGTCACGCTTCACAACGGCACGATTACCGTGACCTCGATCGTCGCGAAAGGCGTCGATTGGGAGGGTGGGGGTAACGGGAGCACGGCCATCGGGACGCCGCCTTCCAGTCCGCTCACATACGTCGGGCCCGCGGCGCTGGGTGGTTGGACGGTCAACCGGCCGTACCCACCCGTCACTGCAACCGCAAGTGGCGGTTCGGGCGGAAACATTTGGACGGCGACTGGGTTGCCGCCGGGCATGTCGATCGATCCGCAGACCGCGGTGATCTCCGGCACGCCGTCCGCCGCGAATACCTATTCGGTCACGGTGACGGTCACCGACTCGATCGGTGAGCAGGCGAGCCGCACGTACACACTCAGGATCAACGCGAATCCGGCGATCAGCAATCCCGCGAATCTGCCGAACTGGACGATCAACCGCGACTACCCGGGCACGGCCATCGTCGTGTCGGGCGGGACCTCACCGTTCACCTGGTCGGCGACCGGCTTGCCGCCCGGCCTCTTCATCGACGCGTTCGGCGTCGTCCGCGGCACACCCAACACGTTGGGCACGTTCTCCTCGATCAACGTGACGGTCGTAGACGCCACCGGCGTGTCCGCGTCGCGCGGTTACTCGATCACGATCAACTCGCCGCCATCGATCACGGGCCCGGCGTCATTGCCGACCGACGTGACGGCCTCCGTGGCGTATCCGGCGACGACGGTGACAGGCACGAGTGGCACGACGCCGTATTCGTGGAGCGCGAGCGGTCTCCCGCCCGGCCTGACGATCGGCGCGGCCTCGGGAACGATCTCGGGCACGCCGACCACGGCGGGCACCTACAACATCACAGTCACCCTCAGGGACGCCGCGGGCGCGACCGCAACTGCTCCCTATTCGGTGACGGTCAAGCCGGCCCCGGGCATTGCGACGTCCGCGTTGCCCGTTGGCGAAATCGGCCGTCCGTACAACTTCACCGTGCAGTCGACCGGTCAGGGCCAGCCACCGTTTACATGGACCGCAACGGGCCTTCCGGCCGGGCTGACGATCGGGCTGAACACCGGAACGATCTCCGGCACGCCGACGGTTTCGGGCACGTTCGCGAACGTGACGATCACGATCACCGACGCGAACGGCGCGTCGGGGAGCAAGACGTTGTCACTGGTGATCGCGGCGGCGCCGACGATCAACGCGCCGAACTCGCTCAAGGACTGGACGATCAACCGCGACTACCCCGGTACACAAGTGACCGCGACCGGCGGTGTCACTCCCTTCACGTGGTCGGCGACCGGCCTTCCCGCGGGGTTGTCGATGAACACGTCGGGCTTGATCTCGGGGACGCCCTCGGTGACGGGCACCTTCACGGCAATCGTCACTGTGGTCGACTCGCTCGGCGGGACCGGCACGCGCAACTACACGTTTACGATCAACACTCCACCGTCGATCACTACGAGCTCACTGCCCGACGGCGAGCGCACGGTGCCGTACAGCAAGGCCATGGCGGCCACGAGCGGAACGCCCGCTTACAACTGGGCGGCGAGCGGCCTTCCGGGCGGCCTCTCGATCAACAGCGTTTCCGGCGTCCTCTCCGGCACGCCGACCGTCGCCGGCTCGTTCGACATCACCTTCACGGTCACCGACGTCGCCGGGGCGAGCAATAGCACCATCCTCACCTTGAACCTGTTCCCGGCTCCGACCGTCGACCCGAATACCCTGCCGAACTGGACCGTGAACGTGCCCTACCCGAGCACGACGCTCACGGCCACGGGTGGACAGGCTCCGTATACCTGGTCAGCGACCGGCTTGCCCACGGGACTCACCATCGGCGCCACTACCGGGACTGTCTCGGGCACACCCACCGTCGCGAACACCTTCTCGGTCACGGTCACGGTCACCGACTCCCTTGGCGGGACCGCGACGCAGGTGCATTCGGTGAAGATCAGCGCCGCGCCCACGATCACTACCGCTTCGATTCCTTCGTGGACCGTCAACCGGCCGTACACGAACTTCACCATGACTTCCGCCGGTGGAACCCAGCCGATCACGTGGTCGGCGACCGGTCTGCCGACCGGCTTGTCGATCGACTCCGGAACCGGCGTGATCTCCGGGACTCCGGACACGCTCGGAACGTTCACGCCGACGGTCACTGCTCTGGATTCCGTGGGCGTCACCGCGAACCGCAGCTACACAGTCGACATCAAGACCGATCCGTCGATCACGACGACCGTGTTGCCCGACGGCGAGCAGAACGTCTTCTACAGCACGACCGTCTCGGGCACGAACGGCACGACGCCGTACAGCTGGTCGGCGACCGGGCTGCCAGGCGGTTTGGGGATCTCGACCGGCGGCACGATCTCGGGGACGCCGACGGTGACCGGTACGTTCACCGTCACCCTGTCGCTCACCGATGCGGCCGGAGCGTCGGCGCCGAGCCAGAACGTCACCATCAGGCTGTTCCCGCAGCTCCTGATCACCGCGCCCGCAGGCGCGAGTTTGCAGCCGTGGACGATCAACCGTCCGTACCCGGCAACCACGGTGACCGCGACCGGCGGCACGGGCGTCTACAGCTGGACCGCGACGGGCCTCCCCGTAGGCCTGTCGATCAACGCCGGCACCGGCGTGATCTCCGGAACACCGACGGCAAGCGGCAACTACACCGTCATCGTCACTGTCACGGACAACGCATCGCCGGCGGTGAGCAAGAACCGCACCTACTCACTCACGATCAACCCCGCCCTATCGATCACGACCACGTCCTGCACGGCCCAGAAGAGCAAGGCATTCAGTTTCCAACTGCAGAGAACCGGCGGCACCGCGGGATTCGTATGGTCAGCATCTGGCCTACCGGCGTGGGCGACGGTCAACGCGGCCGGCGTGCTCAGCGGCAACGCACCGGGCAGTAGCGGCACCGTTGCCTCGTTCAACGTGACGGTCACGGATAGTGCCGGCGCCTCGTCGACGGTGACATTCACCATCACGGTCGTCAACGGAGGCGGATCGTGTTAGCGGGGCGTTTCCATATACCTGGCGAGTCGTAGGACTGACGTAGGCTGCGCGGCTGGCGAGAGCCGCACCGGAGGCACGCCTGCTTGGAAACGACGCTGCCTCGTTGGTTCTTCGTGCCGCTCGCGGGCGCGCTCGCTTTCATAGCCGCGGCGGGGCTCATCGGGACCGCGCTGCTGGTCGTAGACGCGTATCAACCGCTGGCCGTGTTGGGCCTCGCAGCCGTCGCAGGGCTCGCGAGTGCGCTGGCAGTCGCAAAGAAGTTGCCTGCCCCTTCTCGTGCAGCCAACGGGCCCGCGCTCGCCGCGCTCGGGGTGGCGCTCCTCTTCTTGGCGATGACCGGGGTCATGCACTCCGAGCATCTCCTCGTCGAGCGCGACCCTGGCGTCTATCTGAATGCCGGGCGGTCCCTTGCGGGAACCCGCATGCTGACCCCACGTGTTCGATCCGGTCCGTACGACAGCCGGAAGTACGTCGTGACGTCGCAGGGCTTCACCGAGTCGTCCGGCAAGTTGGAGCCGTCCTTCCTCCCGATGCTGCCGATACTGCTCGCGCTCGGGTGGACGGCCGGTGGCTACGCGGGATTCTTCCTCGTCGTGCCTCTCCTCGGCGCGCTCGGACTGCTCATCGGCTACGCACTGAGCACGCGACTGCTCGGAGCGCGCTGGGCCCTGCTGGTACCGCTCCTACTTGCGATCAACCCGCTCCAATCATGGTTCGCGCGCGACGCCTATTCGGAAATGGTGGTGCAGGTCCTCGCGCTCGGTGGACTCTGGTTGTACCTCGAAACGCGCGCGACCGCGTCGCGCCCGCTCGCCGCCATTTCCGGAGTGCTGATCGCGTCGTGCGTTGTGGCTCGGTACGACGCGCTGGCGATTGTGGCGGCCATCGTCGGATTCGCGGCGCTCGAGTAACACGACGCGACGATGGAACGCGCCCCCCTGCGACGAAGCGCTTCGTCGCGACCTTCGGGCTCGTGCTGTTGACCACGACGGTGTTGTGCGGGTGGCTGATCTACGTCACCTCGCACGACTACATGGAAGAGCAGCGCCAGACCACACGACCGCTGATCCTCGCGTTGCTCGGGGCGGTTGCCGTCGGAGCGACCTGGATAATTTCGCAGGAATTCCGGCCCGGGCTCGGTCGAAGACTCGCGAGGGCACGCCTGCCATTCGCTCTCGCGTGCGTGTTCGTAGCGGCGGCGTGCCTATGGGCCTATGCGGTGCGCCCGGTTCACGACCGAACCGAGTCGTTGCGAGCGGAGTGGAGCTGGTCGCTGCGTTGGCTCGTCGATTGGTTCGGGATCGTGCTCATCGCCCTGGCCGTGGGCGGCTTGCTGCTCCTGCTCCGACGCGCGCTTCGCAGCGACGTCGTCGCCGCCGCGCTGGTCGTGCTCGTGGGCCCGCTCGCGGTCATCTACCTGTGGGAACCCCACGTCGCTCCTGACCAACCGTGGGCGATGCGGCGGTTTCTGCCGGTTGTAATCCCCGGGCTCGTTATCGGCGCGGCGGTCGCGTTGCAGGCCCTCACGCGCGTCGCCTGCCGATGCAGCGAACGCCGCATCCGGATACCGGCGCTCCTCATCGTCGTCGGGTTGACGGTCGCCACTCTCGTACCCAGTGCTCTCGCCGCCGGCTCACTCGTCGAAGCGCGCGCGCAGCACGGCGCCCTTGCGGCGGTGAAAACGCTCTGCAGAAGGCTTCCCGATGATGCGGCAGTCGTGTTTTACCGAGCGTCTCATCTCGGCTCGGAGATGACCCAGACGATCCGCGGATTCTGCGAAGTCCCGACCGCAGGTGCACCGACCCGACCGAACCTCGACATCACTTCGCTCCGGCGCGCCTGGGGCGATGCCGACCGCACCCTGTTCATCGTGACGACATCACCGCGACAGATCGAAAGAGAGACAAGCGGGAATGCTCGAGTCGTTGTGCACCTCGAGATCGACGACCGGTACGCGCCACAACGCACCTACCGCGTCCGACCTCGCCGGTTCGAACCGCAACCACGCGAGGTGTGGCTGATGCGAATGGCTCCGACCCGTTAGTGCGACAGCGCGTGCGAGAGACTCGGGTCGACTTCGTGAGGCACGAAGGCCGTCGCCAACGCCGTCTCCTGGGTTATGTACCCGATGCGCACGAGCTCGTTGAGGGACATCTCCATCGTGAGGTGGCCGGCGCTGAGCGACATCTGCATTGCGTTGCGGAGCTGGTTGGTCTTGCCTTCGCGAATGAGGTTGCGCACGGCTGACGTCGCGAGCAGAACTTCGTAGACCGCGAGAATCCCCCCACCGATGCGCGGCACGAGCCGCTGTGCCACCACTGCCGAGAGCGTGTTCGCGAGCTGGAGGCGAACCTGGCCCTGGCGCTCGGCGGTGAACACGTCGACGATGCGGTCGAGTGCCTGCGGCGCGTCGTTGGTGTGCAACGACGACAGCACGAGGTGACCGGTCTCGGCGAGGGTCAATGTGATCGCGATGCTCTCGGGATCACGCATCTCACCCACGAGCACCACATCGGGGTCTTCACGTAGTGCAGCGCGCAGGGCCCGTTCGAACGACTGCGCGTCGATGCCGACCTCGCGCTGGTGCACGATCGCCTGCCGGTTCACGTGCAGGTACTCGATCGGATCTTCGATGGTGAGGATGTGGCAACCCCGCTTGGCGTTGATCGCATCGACGAGCGTGGCCATGCTCGTGCTCTTACCCGAGCCGGTCGGCCCGGTGAACAGGATGAGCCCCCGCTGCAGGTCGATGAGCTCGCGCACCGAGTGCGGCAGGCCGATCTCGTCGAAATCGGGGATGCGCTGCTGGATCAGACGAAGGGCGACGGTCGGCAGGCCCCGCTGGAAGAACACGTTGCCTCGGAACCGATCGAGACCAAACGAGAAGGCGAAGTCGATGTCACGGTCGACCCACAGCTGGCCCAGAGACTCCTCGTCGAGCAGGTCACGCAGCATTTCGGCCATCGTCGTGTCGTCGACCGGAGCAAGCCCGTGAACCCGCTCGATATTGCCGTCGACCCGCACCAGCGGGGGCGACCCGATCGACAGGGCCAGGTCGGTGCCGTTGGCATCGATCACGGCTTGGAGGGCGGCACCGAGGGCGGCGTGGATGTCCATAAGGGAACAATTGTAACCGATCGACCTTGTGCAACGGAAGGCTCAGCCCATAGGTAATTCGGCCCGATAAAAAGGTATGGGGGCGGGACAGATCGGCCGACGAACACCGCATCCGCTGCTCGGTGCGGCCGTCGCGAGCAGCGTCGTGGCGATCGACCAGCTCGCGAAAGCCGCCGCTCCGCACCTCCACTCGGCCCTCTTGGCGCCGGCCCAGAACCCTGATTACGCGTTCGGCGCGGTCGGAGGCTCCGCGCTCGCGCTGATCGTCGGCTCCGTGGTCGTGCTCGCCATATTCCTTGCTGTGATCGGCCGACTGGCAGGGCGCGTCGGCATCTCCCCTGCCCTCCCCGCACTCATCGCGGGCGGGATGCTCGGGAACACCCTCGACCGCATCCACTTCGGTTCGGTACGCGACTTCCTCGTGATCCCGGGCGGCATCATCAACCTCGCCGACCTCGCGGTAGCGGCCGGGGTGATCTCGCTGGTCGTGGCGCTGGCGGTCCAGATCCCTCGGTACGCGCCGCTGGGGTCGATTTCGGACGACTTACCGATGTTTGGAAAATCTCGCCCAGAGTGAAACAATTGCCCTACCACTGACGATCTCCGCGAAACGGGCGGACTAGGGGGCGGTCTGTGGGCGGGGGCAAGCCAGGGCGTGGGCGTGGCGAATCGGGCGTGGGGCTCGTCGAGATGGCGATCGTGGTCCCGCTCCTGCTGGTGCTGATCTTCGGGATGATCGACTTCGGGATCTTCCTCTACCGAGACATCGGGCTCACCCAAGCGGTGCGGGAGGCCGGCCGCCAAGGCGCAGTGGCCAACTACGACGGCGGAAATATCTCGTGCGGCGGCGGCACGCCGACGGCAAACCTCGTTTGCCTGACCAAGCAGCGCAGCGGCTTGTCGGGTGTCGCGGTGCATGTGATCGCGCCGAGCAACACGGTCGGCTCGATGTTCGCCCTCTGCGCCAGCTACCAGTCGAACGCGATCACCGGGCTCACTGCGCCATTCCTGCCGAAGCACATCCACGTCGAGACCATCATGCGGCTCGAGCAGGCACCGACAGTCGGGCTTACCACCGGCGGCGACGCCGACCCGGAGGCCAACAACTGGTCGTCGTGCAAGGCGCCGTGATGATCTTCCGCCGACGCGACGAGTCCGGCGCCGTCCTGTTCTTGTCAGTGATCTCGCTGGTCGTCCTCCTGGGCTTGGCCGCGCTCGTGGTCGACATCGGCGGCGGCTACGCGCAGCGCCGGAAGATGCAGAACTCCGCCGATTCCGCGGCCGTGGGCGCGGCCCAGAACCTCGCGGGTGCCGACACCGCGGGCGCGGCGTCGCAGGCCGCGGCGATCGGCAGCAACAACCTGCCGAAGCTGACACCCAACTGGAACGCCTGCGCGGGCGACACGCTTCCGACGAGCCCGCTCCGGTTCACCGCGTATCCCGGGCAGAACTGCATCTCGTTCAGCAGCGACTTCGAGCGCATCCGCGTGCGGGTGCCACGCCAGACGTTCCCGACGCTCTTCGGCAAGATCCTGGGCTTCTCGAACACCAAAACCAGCACCGTCGCGATCGCCGCGCTGCACGGCGTGGGAAATGGCGGAGGCCTGGAGCCGTTCGCCGTGGGCGGCAACTTCGGCGCCGGCGACTACTGCCTGGACTCGGGTGGCAACGGAAACAGCACGCCGCCGTGCGACGGACCCACGACGGGCAACTTCGGAGTGCTCAGCTTCGCCCACTGCGGCGCGAACCGCAGTTTGAACGACGACATCGCCGCGGGCTCCGACCACGTGTACACGACGAATCTCACCGGCTTGCTCGCCGACATCGCCGACGACTGCACCCGAGCCGGCCCGAACACGGTGCTCACCGATCCCGGCAACAAGGTCGGCCAGGAAACGCCCGGCCTTCTGCTCGGTCTCGGCCCCTTCGCCGACGGCGGCCCGGCGCGCCTGCAACGCTTGCCCAAGAGCTGCAATGCGTTCTCGCCCGCCTGGGAAGCCGTGAGCCAGCCCTGCGGTTCGCAGGGCGCGATCGACAATCGCCCGCTGTGGGAGTTCATTCCACCCGGGCTCGGGGCCACCGTGCCGGCCTCGTGCCACCGCGAGACGTTCGACGCACTGCTCAGTGCCACACCCGTGCTCCTGCAGAACGCGGTGATGCACTCCGCGCTGACCACCTGCATCGCCGACTACGTGGCCTCGGGATCAACGGCGCCGGTGTTCACCGCGAACACCGCCGGAGTCGTCGACCAGGGCCTCGCGATCTCCGACATCCAGAGCTCGCCCCGCTTCGTATACGCACCACAGACCTGGGAGCCGGTACCGCTCAACGGCCGGAAGACCTACCGGATCAAGGCGTTCCGTGCAGTGTTCATCCAGCGCACCGGTGCCAACAACTCGTCGTCGTTCTTCGAGCCGGGGCCATGGAACGGGAACACGCTCCCCGACAACTCGGCTTCGTACACCGCGGCGCTGGTGTTCCCGGCGCCGCGCGCCGGATGCACACCCACGGCAACCGACTCGTGCGGGACGATGCTGCCCGGGACGCTGGGCGCGATCCACACCCTGCCGATCGTGATCGGCGCGAACGCCGTGATCGAGCTCGTCGGCTGACGACGGCCGGAGGAACGCGGGGCTTACTGGTCGCGGGAGCGCGAGCGTGAGCTCAGCAGCTCATCGAGCGGCTCGCGGAACACGAGCAACACGACCAGCAACAGAATCAGAAGCCCCAAGACCGCCATCAACGGGAGACAATAGACGGTTCTTTCTGCGAGTTCACGTCCCGCCGGAAGAAAGGTGCTTCCGACCTAGCGCGGCGTGGTCGCAACATCACGCGCGGTATCTCGGTCGACGCTCGCGCTGCACACTCTCGGACCCGATCCGGTTGGACGGTCACGCTCTCGCTCGTTCGAGTGAGACAACGTTCGACCCCCGCGACGGGCGACTGCGTGGTGGTAAAACGGCGGTCGTGACGGTGGGGAGAGAACGATTTTCTGTCATCGAGCCACTCGAACTGTTGCACGTCCGGCGCGTTGGATCGCGCTTGTGGCTCGCCGTTCAGGACAGGCAACTCCGGCGGCACTTCATCTCGTTCCGATTTGCGACGCGAGCCGACGCCCGCAGCCACGTCGATCACATGTTGACTTGGATCGCGGAACGGACGCCGCTCGCGTACGTGCAAGGGCGCGGCGAGTCAGCGCTTGTGAATGTCCAAGCACTGCTCGCCCGCGCCATCGCGTAATCCGCGACTGGACTCAATCACGCTCGTGGTCCCAGTGATCGTCGTGGCTGCCGGCCTTCGCGAGTCCTCTGCTGACGATGTACCCGACGGCGAGCATCGTGGCGAGCAGTGAGGCTCGGAACAGATTCAGGGAACCGTCTTCGCTGACGTTGTAAGTCACGACCAAAGCGATGACGCCGACGAGCATCGCCCAAAACTCTGTGGTCATGAATGAGGGCTTCGTCTCGCGAAACTCTCGGCGGAACGTATCGGTCGTTCGGCCGCGCACTTCTGTACGCGCACTGCCGGTGTCGGCAAGGCTCATGTCGCGCTCCTTCGTTTGTGTTGCCTACGGCGCCTGTGGCGTCGGATAGGTGCCGGTGTTGCGGGCAAGCTCATGCGAACGAACACGTCGTTACCAACGCGACGTTCGACGAAACTCGCCGACAAAAAATCACTCGAACGAGGGATCGAAGTCAGACTTACCTGCGGGTCCGGTTGTCGTAGTCGTCATCGTCGTGACGGCTCGCCAGTCCCACTCCGAGCACGACGGTCTGAACCACAGCCGTGACGAGGGCGAGGATGAGCCCGATCTCGACGCCGACCTGATCACCCAAGCTCGGACTGATCTCGCCCTTCCCGGCAAGCACTCCGATCGCAAGCAGCAAACTCGTCGCGGCCAGCCCCGTCGGAATGGCACTGGGCACACCACGACCCCGCCGGTGCTCCTTGGCACCGAGCAGGGCGATCATCCCTGCCGCAAGGGACAGCCCGATGATCGCGGTCGTCGGCATTTGGAATGCGTAGCCGGAGAACTTGCTCTGGTTGTCGCCTTCTCCGACGCTCAACCACCGAAGGAAGCCCAAGAGAAACATCAGAAGCCCCAGCGCGCCGCCGACCATCGACAACAATCGTTCGCGCCTCGTCGAAGCCGACTCGATCCGGGGTGAAGCAGGGGTAGCCATGGAGACCTCCAGTCGTTGCCGCCGCTTGTGCGTCGGTCGCGGCGCCGTACCCCGCGCCCCCGCCGCGAAAACTCTCGGCCCCACATTCGGTCCGGACGCGAAGTGACCCGCCACCGCAATGGCGGGTCACTGATCGCCCAGTGCAGCACGACGCCTCGAAGGGGAGTCGACCTTCTAATGGGGACCGCCCTCGGAGGCCGCCTTGCGGGCTCGCTTCTACCCGGAGGTCGCCGCGCTCAATCGTGGTCGCCGAGTTTGGCCGGCAACGGGGTGGGCAAGGTAGTCCCAATGATCTTTCGATCCAACTAGCGAGGAGAACACGATGAGCGAGAAGGACACTGGTCCCGAATCCGGCGTCAAAGGCGTCGTCGAGGACGTGAAGGGCAAGGCGAAGGAAGCTGTAGGTGCCGTGACGGGCAACGACGAGCTCAAGCGCGAGGGCGCGGCGCAGCAGGAAAAAGCAGACGCGCAGCGCGAAGTTGCCGTCAAGGAAGGCGAAGCCGAGAAGGCTCGCGCCGAAGCAGCCGCACGCGAAGCCGAGCAGCGCAGCCACCAACACTGACCGCAGAACGCATCACGAAGGGACTATCCCATGGTCATCGGCGTCGGAACGCTGGTCGTCATCTTGTTGATCGTGCTCATCGTGTACTTTTTGCGCCGCGCCTGACGAGGACCTCGCGAGCTCTCGATCTAGGAGATCACGCGCAGCATCTCTTCGACGCTGAGGTTGCCGCGGACGACGCGCTTCACCGCGGCGCGGAGCATGGTGTCCATGCCCTCCTCGACGGCGAGATCCTCGATCAGCGCGCGTGATGCGCGCTCGAGGATCAGGCGGCTGACGCCTTCGGTGATGGGCATGATCTCGAAGATCGGAAGCCGGCCGAGGTAGCCGGTACCCCGGCAGGCCGCACACCCAACGGCGCGGCGCACCGTGGCCCCTTCGAGCAGGGCGTCTTCGGTGCCGAGCGCGCGCAGCTGTTCGATCGCGTCGTCGTCGGTGGGCACGGCGCAGAGCTCACAGAGCTTGCGTGCGAGCCGCTGCGACGCGACGAGCGTGAGCGCGGACGCAACGAGGTAGGGCTCGACACCCATCTCATGAGGCGCATCGGCGCCGACGCGGCGCGGGTCGCGTGCAACGTCGACAGCACGAGGTGGCCGGTGATGGCCGCATCGGCCGCGATGCGCGCGGTCTCGGTGTCGCGGACTTCGCCGATGAACACCACGTCGGGATCGGAGCGGAGCACGGTCGGCAGCGCGTTGGGGAACGTGAGACCGGCGCGCGTGTTGAGCTGCATCTGCTTGATCCCGTCGAGCCGGAACTCCACCGGGTCCTCGATCGACACGATGCTCTTGGTCCGGGTGTTCACCTCGGACAGCACGGCGTAGATGGATGACGTCTTCCCGGAGCCGGTCGGGCCCGCGATGAACACGGCACCTTGCGACGACGAGAACGCGGGCATGAAGCGGGCGCGCTCATCCGCGCTGAGCCCGAGGCTCGAGACGCTGAGCGCGTCACGAACGGGGTCGAGCAGGCGCAGAATCACGGCCTCGCCCGCCGCGGTCGGCATCGTCACGACGCGCACGTCGACCGAACGCCCGTCGATCGTGAGCGAGAACCGTCCGTCTTGCGCGAGCCGGGTCTGCGCGATGTCCATTCCGGCCAGGATCTTCACTCGGCTGATCACCGGGCGTAGGAGCTCGAGCGGAACCGTCGACGAGTCGTGCAACACGCCGTCGATGCGCATCCGGATCGCGATGTGGGTGGAACACGGCTCGATGTGCAGGTCGGATGCGAGGTCGGTGATCGCCTGGGTCATCAAGGCGTTGACGAGCCCGACGATCGGCCCCTCGTCGGCGTCGTCGACCCGGAGTGCCGCGGCTTCGGCCGCCTCCGCGCTGTAGTCGACCGTGGCCGCGTCGACGGTGTCGACGATCGACGCCCGGTAGACGCGGTCGATGGCAGCCCGGAGGTCTTCCTTGACCGCCATCGCCGCGATGATCGGTTGATGCGTGACCATCTGGAGATCGTCGAGCGCGAACAGGTCGGTGGGGTTGACCATCGCGATCACGAGCGAATCGTTCCATCGGGAGATCGCCAACGCGTCGTAACGGCGCGCCACCTCTTCGGGAAGGAGGTTGGCGATGATCGGGTCGGGCGGCTTGGTGCGGAGATCGGTGAACGGAACGCCCATGTGATCGGCGAGCACACGGGCGAGCTCGAACGATGAGAGCGCGCCGAGCTCGACGAGGATGTCGCCGACGCGCCGGCCCGAGATGCGCTGCACGTCGAGGGCTTCGTCGAGCTGCTCGTTGGTGATCAGGCCGCGGTCGATCAGCGTGGTGCCGATGCGCCCGAAGCGTTCGGTGCGCACGCGTCGCTCCCACTGACCTCCATTTGCTTCGGCGTCGGCGGGCTCCGCGGCGGCTCCATTGATCTGGGCTTCGGCAACCGCGACGAACTCGTCGACCTCGGCCTGCTCGGCCGGGCGGAATTCGGGCTCCGGCGCGCGAGCGACCATCTCCTCGACGACCTCGCTTACGACGGGCTGCCGCTCGGCCTCGGGTTCCGGCTCCGGCTCGGGTTCGGGTGCGGGCTCGGGTTCCACGACCGCTTCGACGACCTCGTCGACCGCCGGCTCGGGCTCCGGCTCCCGCTCCGGCTCGACGAACGCCCCGAACGACGGCAGTTCGCGCTCCTCGAGCGGACGGGGCTTGGGGATCCGTCCGCGCACGGGGATCCACTGCGGCGCCGGTGCCGGCTCGGTGATCTCCGCGATCTCGGCGATGATCTCGCTGAGCTCGTTGATCTCATACGCGGTCGGCTCTTCGACGATCGCGGCTTCGACTTCCGGAGTTGCATCGAGCTGCGGCGCGGGCTTGGGCTCGGGCTCATCGTGCGCGACGGTGCTGAAGGGCGCCATATCGAACGGCGCCTGGTCGAGTTCGGGCGTTGCATCCGCCACCGGCTCGGTCTGCGGAACCTCGCGAGAAACGTCACGGCGCTCGTGGGCCGAACGGCGCGTCGACATCCAACCGCGTCCGAGCAGCTTCGACAGCAACGGCGTTTCTTCGGGCGAGCTCTCGATCTCCGCCGGCGGTTCGGCGGTTTCGAGCTCGGGCAGGAGCTGGCGAACCGCGGCTTGCACCGCGGCGCCGACGTCGACCCGGTTGGCCGCGGCACCGGGAAGGAACGTGTCGCCCTCCGCGGCCGCGCTCAGCAAGCTCTCGGGGCTCGGGGTGGGCGCGGAATCCGCGCCGATGGCCCCGAACGAATAGAACGACTGCGCGGACTCGAACGTCTCCGGCGGAGCGGCGGCGACCGGCGGCTCCGGCGTCTCGACCGGCGGCTCGGGCGTCACCACGACCGGCTCGGGCGTCGCGTCCGCGACCGGCGGCTCGGGCGTCGCGTCGGCGACCGGCGGCTCGGGCGTTGCGGGGTCGGCGGGCGGCTCGGGGGTTACGGCGCGCGCGGACGACTCGTCCGGATTGGTCCGGATTTTCGCCAACCGCTCCTCGAGCGAGGTGCCCCGTTTTCTTCCCGCCATCCTGACCCTTCTCTCCCCCGGCCGCAGCAAGCCGGCAATCGATCAACCCCGCTTTCATCGGCGCGCCGGCTGTCGATTCCACGCAAATTGTTCGTCGGAATTGCTCAGAAGTGCACTAGTCGGGCGCCCCCGCCGTATGCGCGAGCCGCCCGGCCAGCGGCGCGGAGCCGATGAGACCGGGAACGTCGTCGATCGGCCGGGGATGCGAGAACAGGTAGCCCTGCATGTACGGGCACCCGAGCTCCATGAGCTTGGCGAGCTGGGCATGGGTCTCGACGCCTTCGGCCACGACTCGAAGGTCGAGGTTCTTCGCGAACGCGAGGACCGCCGCGATGATCGCGGTGTCCTCGTGCTCGGTGCCGATCGCCTTCGTGAACGACTTGTCGATCTTGACGATGTCGATGGGGAACGTGTTCAGGAGCGTGAGCGAGGAGTAGCCGGTACCGAAGTCGTCGAGCGAGAGGTTGACGCCGAGGTTTCGCAGCTCGCGCATCAGTGCGTCGACGCCGCCCACCGTGTCGTCGATGAGCACGCTCTCGGTCACCTCGAGCGTCAGCATTTCGGCCGGGAGCCCCGAACGCTCGAGCGCGCCGCGCACGAGCCGGACGATGTCGCCGGTGAGGAACTGACGATTCGAGAGGTTCACGGCGATGCCGAGGCGCCGCTCGGGCCAGAGGCGCCACCACTCCGCCGCGTGCCGGCACGCTGCTTCCAGCACCCAGGCGCCGATGTCGAGCATGAGCCCGGCCTCTTCGGCCACGGGAATGAAGTCGTCGGGCGAGACGAGGCCGAAGCCCGGGCGCTCCCATCGGAGCAGCGCCTCGAAGCCGCGAATCAGACCGGTGTCGGCCGCGATGAAGGGCTGGCAGAACAAGCGCAACTCGTTGCGCGGCAGCGCTTCTCGCAATGCGACTTCGAGCGCGACCTGCGTCGTGACCCAGAGCTGCATCGCCTCGTCGAAGAGCTCGTAGCGGCTGCGGCCGTTGCTCTTCGCGCGGTACATGGCAATGTCGGCGTTGGACAGGATCACCTCGGCGTCCTCGGTGCCGTCGGCGGAAAGGGCCATGCCGATGCTCGCGCTCACGTGTGATTCGTCGCTGCCGAAGCGGAAGGGCTGCTGCAACGAGGCGATGATGCGCTTCGCGAAGTCGGCCGACTGCTGCACACCCTGGATGTCCTCGCAGAGCACGACGAACTCGTCGCCGCCCAGACGCGCGACCGTGTCGGTCTCGCGCACCGCGCGCTGGATTCGAACCGCGGCTTCGACGAGAAGCGCGTCGCCGACGGTGTGGCCGAGGGTGTCATTCACCGTCTTGAAGCGGTCGAGGTCGACGAAGAGCACCGCGAACATGCCCTCCCGGCGCCGCACGCGGGCGAGTGCCTGCTCGAGGCGGTCGGTGAGCATCACCCGGTTCGGCAGGCCCGTGAGCGGGTCGTGCAACACCTGGTGCGATAGCTGCGCCTCGAAACGCTTCTGGTCGGAGAGGTCACGAATGATCCCCGAGATCGTCGGCGTCGCCCCCTCCACCGAGATCGCGCTCGTCGACACGACCATCGGGAACATGGTGCCGTCACGGCGCACGCCGGTGGTCTCGACCTCGCGGCGCTGGGCGGCTTCGTCCCCGACCACCTGGTAGCGCTCGAGGAACTGGGCGAGCGGCACATGCAGCTCGGGCGTCACGATCACGGAAACCGGTTGTCCGACGATCTCCTCCGCGGTCCAGCCGAACATCGCTTCGGCGGCGGCGTTGAAGGAGCCGATCTGCCCGTTGGGGAAAACCGTGAGAATTCCTTCGGCCGCGTTCTCGACGACCGCGCGGTAGTGCGCCTCGCTGCGTTGCGCGTCGTCACGCGCGCCCGACGCCTCGCGGGTCTGGTCGGCAAGCTTGCGCTCGGCGCGTTCCTTGTACTCCAGGATCGCGCCGGCCATGCGGATCGCGATCGCGAACACGAACGCGCCGAGACCACCAATCGTCTGCGCCTGCGACGCACTCAGGAACGACGGCGCCCATTCCAGGAGCACGAACACTTGGCCGACCGCGGCTCCGGCCAACGACCAACCGAGCGCGGCGCGCCACGCGCCGGAACCGACCTTTTGGAGATCGGCGAACGCGGAGAACGCGAACGCCATACCCAACGCCGGGCCCCAGCCACTCATGTAGACGACGGAGGTGACCGCGCTCACGTGCAGCGCAACGCGCAGGTGGAGCCGGAGCGAGCCCGGCGGGGTGTCGTGCCACCGCTCGACGAGCAGGCCCAGTAGCGCCGAGCCGACGATCACGCCGGCGTACGGCCAGATCGAGCCGGCGACGAGGTCGAAATGCAGCATCACCACGAGGACGACCAGGGCGACCGGGCCGACGACGTAGGCGAGGATCGCGGGGGACAAACCTGCGGCTCGACCCGGCGGGGGCGCGCTGGTGTCGGCGCCGGCCCCGTCGCCGGTTACGAGATCCTCGATGCCGGGCTCCAGCGGCCGCGATCCGACCGCGCCCAGCCCATCCAGTCCGTTCACTCCCCCAGGATCGGCACTTCCCGGAGACCCCTGTAGGACCGCCGGACCCGCCCTCCGCCCGGCTCCCCGAGTCGAACCGGACCCTGCCGCAGGAGCCGCTCAGCCGGGCCGGTTCGGGGCCGAAAAGATGTAGTGGCAGGTCGACACGTACCTGACGCCGGCTTCTCGCTCATCGAGCTGTTGATCGCGACCGCGATCATGGGGACCGCGGTCATCGCGCTCGTGACCGGTATGGGCACCCTGCTCAACAGCTCGTCGCAGAATCGCCAGGCGACGACATCGGCGATCGTCGCGCGGAACTACGCCGAGGCGCTCGACGTCGCCGTCGCGCAACCGGGCGCGTGGTGCAGCGCGGCGTACACGGTCTCGTACACGCCCCCATCGGGCTACGTCGTGACCCCGACGGCGGGAGCCTGCCCCACCAACAACGCGACCACTCCGCAGTTCCAGACCGTCACGATCTCGGTGGCGTCGCCCTCGGGCGCGACCGAGACCCTCCGCGTGGTCGTGCGGCAGCCATGATCGCGACCCCGCGCCGGCGCGCGACCGACGAGAGCGGCTCGGCGCTCGTGCTCGCTCTGCTCTTCCTCACCGTGAGCGCAGTCGTCGTGACCGCGCTCGTGGGGTTCACCACCACCAGCTCGAGCGCGACCAGCGCGGTCCGGGCGGCGCGCGGCACGGACTACGACGCGACGTCGGCGATGCAGGCGGCGATCGCAACGATTCGCGTCGGCACCACGGAGGGGTACGCCGGGAACTGCCTGAACGGCGGGTACACACCCACGTGGACGCTCAACAACCCGGCCAAACCGCTACGCGTCGACTGCTTTCCCCGATCGAGCTCCGCGACCCAGCGGCGAGTCGTGCTCTCCGTGTGCCCGACCTCGGTGAGCGCTCCGTGTCCCGACGCCAAGTCGCTCCTGCGCGTCGACGTGATCTTCTACGACGACACCAACTTCGGGCGCGCGGCCGGCGTGCAGACGTGGAGCAACCAGTGACGTCAGGACAAGTCGCGCGCGACGACGCCGGTTTCACGCTCGTGGAGCTCCTGATCGTGATCGTGATCGAGGCGCTGATCGTGGGCGGGTTGGGGAGCGCGTTCGTGTTGGTGATGAACAACAGCACGTCGGTGAAGGACAGTCTCGATCGCACGGAGGACGCGCGGATCGCGGCGTCGTACATCATCAGCGACGCCCGCAACTCGAGCGGACCCGAGACATCGCTCTCCGACACGGCTTCGTGCCCCGACCCGAGCCCGCCGGTTTCGGGAACACCCACCGCGGTGGTGCGCTTCAACTGGAACAGCACGAGCTCGGCGGGCGCGACCACGCCGAACATCGTCAACTACGTGCTCGTGTCGAACGTGCTCCTGCGACGCCAGTGCCGGAGCGGAACGCTCGTGAGCGATACCGCAGTCGCGGCCAAGGTCACGAGCGTTGCCGTTGCCTGCTCGCCGACCGCGAACTGCAGTGGAACCCCAACCAAGATCACCGCAACGATCACCGAGACCCAGGATTCGAACAACGGTCCCGCGTTTCAATACTCCCTCACCGGCGCGTTCCGGAAGCCCTTGGCGGTCGGTGCGGTGCTGCCGCTTTCGATCAGCGGTCCGGCTTCGGTGCCGGCCTGGACCGTGAACCGGCCGTACCCGGCGACAACCATCGTCGGCGCCGGTGGCGACGGGAACTACATCTGGTCGGCGAGCGGCCTGCCCGCGGGCCTCACGATCAACGCCGGCACCGGAGTGATCAGCGGAACCCCCACGGGAGCGAGCTCAACGGCGACGATCACGCTGAACGACGTGTCGGGCGACGCGCCCGCCACCAAGCAGTACACGGTGACGATCAACGCCGCGCCGACGATCACCACGACATCGCCGTTGCCCGCCGGTTCTCAGTCGAATGCATACAGCACCACGCTCGCTGGATCCGGCGGCACGACCGCCTACACCTGGTCGGCAACTGGCGTCCCCGCCGGCTTGACGCTGAACGCGAGCACCGGGGTGCTCAGTGGCACACCGACCGCTACCGGAACGTCGATCATCGCGGTGACGCTCACTGACGCGGCCGGGGCCGTGGCGACGAAGAACCTCTCGCTCACGATCACCGCAAGTAGTCCGACCATCTCGAGCGTCACACTCGCGAACGGCGGATCCATCCAGGGCCGGATCGAGGAGGACGACACGATCACCGTGGTGTTCTCGCAGCAGATGAGCGTGAGCAGCTTCTGCTCGACGTGGTCGAACGACGCCAGCAACCAGGCGCTCAACTCGAATGGCGACGTGACCGTCACGGTCACCGACGGCATCGGCGCAACGAACGACTCGCTGACGGTGACGAGCGCGACGTGTACCTTCCGCTTCGGGTCGATCAACCTCGGATCGAATGCCTACCTGAGCGGCGGCAACGCGACCTTCTCCGGGAATGGATCCAACAAGTCGTCGATCGGTTGGACCGCGGCCACGAACACGCTCGTGATCACGCTCGGGGCGAAGACCGGCGCCGGCACACCGGCGACGGTGGCATCGAGCACGCCGATCTACACCGCCTCGGGATTGATCACGAACAGCTCGGGCGTCGCGGTCTCCAACTCGCCATTTACGTTGGCGGCCGCGAAGCAGTTCTGACCCGGCGTTGGCGGAGCCGGGCGAACCAGCTCGACGCCGACAGCATCAACCCCACGCCCACGAGCGTGATCACGAGCGGTACCAACATCCACGCAGTCGGCCAGAACGTGGAGCCCTTCGCCTCCACGTGCTGGCTCGACGTGTGCATCCGGTAGACGATCGGCGTCACGACGAGGACGATGACACCGCCCGTGGCCAACGCCTCGCCCAGCTGCCACCGCGTCTCACGTCGCTGGCGGCGTCCGACCACGAGGGGAGGCTAAGTCGGTGCTCGACAACAAGCGAGCCCCCACCTCGCGGGTGCGGGAGGTGGGGGCTCGAACAGCCGTGGGAGGTTCGGCGTGACCGTTGAGTACCCCCTCGTCGTCACGCGCAAACCACCGACCGCCGTTGTGCCGGGGTAGACGCGAGACACCCGAACACTCGTCGCCGCTTTGATGTGAATTTCCGCCGTTAAGCGGCACCTATTCGCGTTTGATGAGAAAAAGTGCCGTTGCCGGAAGGGCTAGACGAACTCGATGCGCGCCATGGGGGCGTTGTCGCCCGGGCGGGGGCCGAGCTTGAGGATCCGCGTGTAGCCGCCGTTGCGATCGGTGTAGCGGGGCCCGATGTCGACGAAGAGCTTGTGCGTGACGTCTTTGTCGTGGATCGTCGCCACGACCTGGCGCTGCTTGTGCACGCCGCCGACCTTGGCCTTGGTCACGAGCTTCTCGACGTAGGGCCGCAACGCCTTGGCCTTCGTCTCGGTGGTCGTGATGGCCTCGGCCTCGATGAGATGCGCGGCGAGGTTCGCGAGCATCAGGCGCTGGTGCGCCGCGCTCTTGCCGAACCGCTTGCCCTTCTTGGGTGCCGGCATCGCCTACTCCTTGACCCGCAGTGACAGCCCACGCTCGTCGAGCTTCTCGATGACCTCTTCGAGCGACTTGGAGCCGAAGTTCGTGATGGCGAGCAGATCGTCTTCGCTCTTCTGCACGAGCTGGCCGATTGTGTCGACTCGGGCCCGCTTGAGGCAGTTGCGCGGCCGCTCGGAGAGATCGAGCTCCTCGATCGCGAGGTCGAGGTCGGGCGACGTGCTCAACGGCGACGCCACCTCACCGAGCTCGAGCCCGCGGGGCTCGTCGGCGAGCTCGGCTACGAGCTCCACGAGCTTGCGCAACGTGTCGCCGGCCGATGCCAGCGCGTCACGCGGCGTGATCGAACCGTCGGTCTCTATCTCGAGGTTGAGCTTGTCGAAGTTGGTGGCCTGCTCGACGCGGGTCGGCTCGATCGAGAACGACACGCGGCGCACGGGCGAGAAGATCGCGTCGACCGGGATCACGCCGATCGTGACCGTGCGCTTGTTGCGCTCGGCCGACAGATAGCCGCGGCCCTGCTCCACCGTGATGTCGAAGGCGAGGCGGCCGGTGGCGTTGACGGTCGCGATGTAGAGGTCGGGGTTGAGGAGCTCGACGTCGGCCGTGGTCTGGATGTCGCCGGCGCGCACCTCGGCCGGGCCGCGCTTGTCGAGGCGCAGGGTCACCGGCTCGTCGGACTGGCACGTGAGCACGAGGTCCTTGAGGTTGAGGATGACGTCGGTGACGTCTTCCTTCACACCCTTGATCACATCGAACTCGTGGAGCGCGTCGTCGAACCGCACCTGGGTGACGGAAGCGCCGGGGATCGAGGAGAGCAACGTGCGCCGCAGGCTGTTGCCCAGGGTGTGGCCGAAGCCGGGCTCGAGCGGCGCGATCGTGAAGCGCTGCAGGTTGCCTTCGGGTTCGCCGGCTTCGATTTCGGGTCGCTGGATGATCAGCATGAAGTGCCTTCTCGTTCTCGGAAAGTCCGGGTAAATCTCGGGGGGCTTACTTGGAGTACAGCTCGACGATGAGCTGCTCGCGCACGGGGATGTCGATCTGCTCGCGCAGCGGGAGGTCACGCACGGTCGCCTTGAGATCGCCGACCTCTACCTCGAGCCACTGCGGGACCGTGCGGTCGAGCGTGTCGACGTTGTGGCGGATGACGATCATCTTGCGCGCCTTCTCGCGCAGCGAGACGACCTGGCCCTTCTTCAACGTGTACGACGGGATGGTCACGCGCTCGCCGTCGATCGACACGTGGCCGTGCCGCACGAACTGGCGGGCCTGGTTGCGACTCGACGCGAAGCCGGCCCGGAACACGACGTTGTCGACGCGGAGCTCGAGCAGGCGCAGCAGGTTCTCGCCGGTGACGCCGGGCTGCTTGTTGGCCTTGTTGTAGATGAGCTTGAACTGCTTCTCGAGCAGGCCGTAGATGCGGCGCGCCTTCTGCTTCTCACGAAGCTGGAAGAGGTACTCGCTCTCGCGGATCCGGCCTCGGCCGTGCATGCCCGGGGGATACGGGCGCCGCTCGATCGGGCAGCGCGTGGTCTCGCACTTCGTGCCCTTCAGGAAGAGCTTCATGCGCTCGCGCCGGCAGAGCCGGCAAACCGGCCCGGTGTAACGCGCCATCAGACCCTCCGACGCTTGGGCTGGCGGCAACCGTTGTGCGGGATCGGCGTGACATCTTTGATGCCGACCACTTCGATGCCGGAGTTCTGGATGGAACGGATGGCGGTCTCACGACCCGATCCCGGGCCCTTCACCATCACGTCGACCTTGCGCACGCCGTGATCCATCGCGCGCTTCGCCGCGGCCTCGGCCGCGAGCTGCGCCGCGAACGGCGTGCTCTTACGCGATCCCTTGAAGCCGACGTTGCCGGAGGACGCCCACGAAAGGCAGTTCCCCTGCTGGTCGGTGAAGGTGATGATCGTGTTGTTGAACGACGACTTGATGTGCGCCACGCCGTAGGCAATGTTCTTGCGTTCTTTGCGCTTGGGCCGGCGTCCGCCGGCGACAGGCTTCGCCACTGATTACTGCTCCGATGCTCGTTACTACCTGCGGGCGCGCTTCTTGCCGGCGACCGTCTTCTTCGGACCCTTGCGGGTGCGCGCGTTCGTGCGGGTGCGCTGCCCGTGGACTGGAAGACCCTTGCGGTGACGCAGGCCCTCGTAGCAACCGATCTCCATCTTGCGCTTGATGTCTTGGGCGATCTGACGGCGCAGGTCACCCTCTACCTTGACGTTCTGGTCGATGTAGGTGCGGAGGCGGGCGACCTCTTCTTCGGTCAGGTCGCGTACCCGGGTGTCACGCGACATGCCGGTGTTGTCGCAGACCTGCTGCGCAACCGTGCGGCCGACGCCGTAGATGTACGTGAGCGAGATCTCCAACCGCTTCTCGCGCGGAATGTCGACACCGGAAATACGAGCCATGCTGCTCCTAGCCCTGACGCTGCTTGTGGCGCGGGTCGCTGCAGATGACCCGCACCGCGCCGTGGCGGCGGATCACCTTGCACTTGTCGCACATCTTCTTGACCGAAGGTCGTACCTTCATCGGACTTCTTTCGCGGGCGGGGGCCGGCTCCCGAGCGGGAGGGCGGCAGTCTTGGGGGCGAACTCGGGAACGACTACTTGTAGCGATAGGTGATTCGCCCTCGGGCGAGGTCGTAAGGCGTGAGCTCGACCTGCACCTTGTCGCCGGGTGCGATGCGGATGTAGTTCATGCGCATCTTGCCGGAGATGTGAGCGAGCACCTTGTGCCCGTTCTCCAGCTCGACACGGAACATGGCATTCGGCAGCGGTTCGGTAACCGTGCCTTCGACCAGGATCATGTCGTCTTTGGGCTTGACCAGAACTAGCTCACCACCTTGAACCTTGGGGGGGCCGGGCGCGCCGAAGGGCAACCGGCCGACCTAAAAGAATACCGAAATTCCCCTGAATCCGCCAGCCAGCGGGGTTTCCGCCCTACGGCAGCGTGAGGACCTCGGGGCCGTTGTCGGTGACGGCCACGGTGTGCTCGAAGTGCGCGGATCGGGAGCCGTCGGCGGTCACGACGGTCCAGCCGTCGGCCAGGAGCCGGGTCGTGCGCTTGCCCGCGTTGAGCATCGGCTCGATCGCCAGGACCATCCCCGCCCGCAGGCGCATCCCGCGCCCCGGCGCCCCGTAGTTGGGGACCTCGGGATCTTCGTGCATCTCGGTGCCGATCCCGTGGCCGACGTACTCCCGCACCACGGCGAAGCCGGCCGCGGCGGCGACACCCTCCACCGCGGCGCCGATGTCGCCGAGGCGGTTGCCGGCCACGACCTGCGCGATCCCGGCTTCGAGCGACGCCCGGGTGGTGTCGAGCAGGCGCTGCGACTCGGCGTCGATCGTGCCGACCGGGATGGTGATCGCGGCGTCGGCGTGCCAGCCCTCGACGATCGCGCCGCAATCGACGGAGACGATGTCGCCCTCGTCGATCATCCGCTCGTCGGGGATGCCGTGCACGATCACCTCGTTGGGCGAGATGCAGGCGACGGCGGGAAAGCCGTGATAGTTGAGGAAGTTCGAGCGGGCGCCGCGCCGGGCCAGCACCTCGCGCGCGGCGGCGTCGAGGTCGGCGGTCGTGGCGCCGGGCTTGGCGGCCCGCGTGCACGCCTCGTGCATCTCGGCCACGACGCTGCCGGCCTTGCGCATCAGCGCGATCTGCGGCCGCGTCTTCGTGAGGACCATCTACGCGGTGTCGTTCGGGAAACGCTCGTTGACGGCCTTCACGAGCCGGTCGAACACGTCGTCGCCGTCGCCCACCCCGTCGACCTCGGCCAGCATCCCCCGGGCGCGGTAGTACTCGATGATCGGCACCGTCTCCTGCTCATAGAGCTCGAGCCGGCGGTCGATCGCCTCCTCGGTGTCGTCGTCGCGCTGCACGACCGTGCCCCCGCAGGTGTCGCAGGTCCAGTTCTTCGTGGGCGGCATGTTGACGTGGTACACGCGCTGGCAGTTGTCGCACACCCGCCGGCCGGCCAGGCGGTCGAGCACGATCTCACGCGGGACGTCGAGGTTGATCGCGAGGTTGAGCGGGCGGCCGTCGAGCACGCGGTCGAGCTCCTGCGCCTGGTAGAGCGTGCGGGGGAAGCCGTCGAGGACGAACCCGTCTTGCAGCGGGCCGCCGGGCGCGAGGCACTCCTCGATCACGCCGACCACGATCTCGTCGGGGACGAGCTCGCCGCTGTCCATGTAGCGCTTGGACTCGAGGCCGAACGCGGTTCCCAAGGTCGCCTGGGCGCGAAAGATCTCGCCCGTCGACAGGTGCACCACGCCGTAGTGATCCGCGAGCGCACCTGCCTGCGTTCCCTTGCCGGCACCTTGCTTGCCGAGCAGCACGAGGCGCGGCAACGCCGGGTGGCCGCTCAGCTCAGGAACCCTTCGCTTTCCAGCACATTGGGATCCTAAGCTTAGAATTCCACGTGGACAAGTTGTCGCG
>JADMIO010976147.1_pt1 | contig 36683 bp, 33 predicted proteins | sample 8958161 | NCBI WGS metagenome assembly JADMIO01 (sample SAMN16585339, study PRJNA669376) | soil metagenome | isolation source: Crop rotation soil | place: USA: Cullars Rotation, Alabama | collected 2011
GATCGCCGGCCGAGGCAGCCTCCCCGTCACCGACACGCTCGAGGGGTCGCTGCTGCTGATGCTGATCCCGCTGCTGTCGCCGCAAGGCTGGGACTACGTCTTCCTGATCGGGACGCCCGCCGTGATGCTGCTCGTGAACGACCTGCCAGCGCTGCCGCGCGGACTTCGGATTGCGACCGTCGCCGCAATCGCCGTCGTCGCCCTCAGCATTTACGACTTGATGGGGCGCTCCGCCTACTCAACCTTCATGCATCTGTCGGTAATTACGCTGTGCATGCTCGTCGAGGTCGCGGCGCTCATAACCCTGCGGTTCCGGCGGGCCGCATAGAATGATGTTGATGATCGCCCTTCTCGTGCTGATGAACCTGATGGGAGGCGGGCAGGTGAAGCCCGATCCCGACCTGGGCATCAGCGAAGCGCTCGCGCGCGAGCGGACGGCACGCATCTCGAACCTCCGCTACGACCTGGCCTTCACGATCCCGGCGGCGCGCACCCAACCGATCAAGAGCCTCGCCCTGATCCGCTTCACGCTGGCGTCGAATGCCGAGCCGCTGGTGCTCGACTACCTGCCCGACCGCGCCGGATTCCTGCGCGGCGTCGAAGCCAACGGCGTCGCAACGGCGATCCGGCAGGTCAACGGCCACATCAGAGAACCGTCGATTGAAGGAGATGGTGGCGGATCTCAGCCTGGATCGGGAAGCACTGAAGACGGTGATCCGAAAAAACGGCTGGAGCTTGTGAGCGCACGGCGGGACGTGGCGCTGCTGATGACCCAACATCAGCTAAGCGAGCGTCACGCTTGCAAGCTTCTGGAACTGAACCGATCGACGTATCGCTATGAGGTGCGACCGGACACGCTGGGCGGACTGCGCGAAGCCCTGGTAGCGTTAGCGCGTCAGAAACCCCGCTACGGATACCGGCGCCTGTGGGCGATCCTGACCAGGCGAGGCTGGGAGGTGAATGTGAAGTGCGTGTACCGGCTCTACCGTGAAGAAGGGCTGATGGTGCGTCGGCTAAGACGGAAGCGGGTGACCCGAGAGATACTCGCCGAATCGCTGCTAACGGGGCCGAATCAGGAGTGGGCATTGGATTTTGTATCGGACGCGGTTGCGAGCGGGCGCGCCCTTCGTGCGCTGACGGTCGTGGATAGCTACACGCGGGAATGCCCGGCGATCGAAGTGGGGAATGGGATTTGTAGCCGCCAAGTGACGCGTACCTTGGAGCGGATCATCGAGCAACGGGGGAAGCCAAACTCACTACGATGCGACAACGGCCCGGAGTTCACCAGCCGGCACTTTCTGGCCTGGTGCGAAGAGCAGAAAATCACGCTGAACCACATTCAGCCAGGCAGGCCGATGCAGAACGGGCATGTAGAGAGCTTCAACGGTCGCCTGCGGGATGAGTGTCTGAATGCGAACTGGTTCGTGAACTTGGCGGACGCGAAACGAAAGATCGAAAGCTGGAGGCAAGAATACAACGCAGAGCGGCCGCATAGCAGCTTGGGATACCGGACACCCACGGAGTTCGCCAACGCCTGCTCAGAGCTCACCAGCAGGATGGCCGCCAACCCGCCGGGCCGCCCGTCGAGATGAGTGGGGTCGCACAGCCGTGCTCGCGCGCAAGGGTTCGCTACGCCGCGCAAAACCGGCGCGCCCTTGCGCGCTGCGCGCGGCCGTGCAGTGAGAATGTACGCGACGGGCGGCTCCGGCGGGATGGCTCGGGTAAGATGTTTTCGGGGCCTTTCCAAATTACTGTTGGTCCACAAAAGTGGGGCAGGTCATGCTCGCGTTTGGTGTCGCTGTCCGGCAGGCTCTGGACTATCGAAGCATGCTTCGTGCGGTCGCCGTTTGCTCGGTGGGATGGTTCCTGTACGCCGGCATGCTGTTTGGCTTCATGCCACGGAACTGACGTAGGTAAATGTTGGAGGTGTGTAATGAAACTTCGTGCAATCGCGATTTGTGCTGGGGCTGTCACCTCATTGCTGTTGGCGGGAGGAAGCTTCTATCGTGATCCGGGAGTTGCGGCTCGTTCCCAAGTAATCCGGCTGGAGCCGGATACGGGAAGGCCGGGAGACATTATCACCGCGTTTGGCGAGCACCTGGATCGAGCGCGAGTCGAAGAACTATTTCTTACTGATGGCGAGCGTACTGCCCTGGTAACGATCGTCCAGCAGAACGAAGTGTCTATTCGTTTCCGAATTCCGTCGAGACTGGCTAGCGGTCGATACCGGGTCGTCTTACAGCCGGTAGGAAGATACACCCGCGGTGTTGAGCAGCAGGTTGTGTTGACTGTGTTGTGACATCGTGTGGAACCTGCCGCATCCGATGGGTGAATTGACCCATCGTAGGTCAATAATGAACAGCCAGTAGTCCGTTGCCGAAAGCTGTCAAGAAACTGATTACGCGATATGTTCGCATACATTGGGAGAGCGGTAACGACCGTGAATCGGCCACATGCTTCCTGCATTTTCCAAATTTGTGTGGGCCGTTTATGAAAGCCTTCATCGTTGCTCTAGCTTCTCTATCGATGACCGGGTGTGTGCTTTATCGCGCCGAAGTTGCCTGGTCTTTACCGCCAGTTCCATCCGACCCGCCTGGCCGTGTAGCACGGCTAAGTCTTGCGAGCGGAGCAGTCTCGTTCAAAGCGGCGGATACCGATGTGTGGGTGCCAGCAACTCTGAATCGTCCTTTGACCACCGGGGATGAATTGTGGACCGACCACGGTGGACGCGCCGAATTGGATATCGGTTCTGTTGTCGTTCGGCTGGACTCCGGAACCAGTGCTGGCATTCTGAACCTTTCTGACCGCAGCGTTCAGATTCGACTGCCCGAGGGCAGTGCGCAACTACGCGTGCGGCGACTAGATGAAGATGATGAGGAAGAGGTTGAAGTCGATACGCCTCAAGCAGCGATTTTAGTCGAACGAACCGGCAATTACCGAATCGATGTTGCCGGCCACGGCCGCGAAACTGCATTAACGGTGCGCCGGGGACAAGCGGAGGTTTTGTATCCGGGGCGCATCTTCCCAGTCACGGCGGACCAACGCGCTCAAATCCACGGAGGCGATGCAGCTACCTATGAGATCGTTCCGGCTCTCGCACTGGACGATTTCGACAGCTATTGCTCGGCTCGCGACCGACGATCGCATCGGGCGGAGTCCCTTCGCTATGTGTCGCCACATGTCATTGTCTGGGAGGATCTGGATGAGTTCGGGTATTGGCGCATGCATTCCGCGCATGGCTGGTATTGGACTCCCGGAGTGGTCGCACGCGGCTGGGCACCCTACCGGGATGGGCATTGGGTCTGGTTAGAGCCGTGGGGCTGGACATGGGTCGATGACGCACCGTGGGGGTTTGCGCCGCTCCACTACGGCCGTTGGAGGGTAATCGAGGGTGTTTGGGTCTGGATACCAGGACCGCCCTATATCCGCGCCATCTACGCGCCGGCGCTCGTCATCTTTATCAGCGGCGGACACGGCGTTCGCGCCGGCGTGAGTTCCAGAATCGCGTGGTTCCCTCTGGGACCGAACGAAGTGTATATCCCGCCGTATCGCTGCAGCCGGGTGTATGTGACGAATATCAATGTGAGCCATACGGTCATCAGGGGCAAGGGCGATATCTGGAAGACCGACATGGAGCGTCAATGGTATGCGAATCGATCAGTCGCGGGGGCAGTGACGGCAGTGCCGACAGAGGTATTTATAGGAGGCAGGCGGGTACTGCGCTCGGCAGAGGAGGTGAAGCCTCACGAAGCCGCGAGGACCCGAGTCAAAGGTACGACTCCGGGCGATTCGGCCGCGCGGCAGCGGGTTACACTCCAGCCGGATAGGAACCGGCCGGCAGCCCATCCGCCGGACAGTATCGGGCAGAGGCCGGTAACCGTTCGGCGGCTACCGCCGCAGCGCTCCGGCCCGGCGCGTCGTTCGCCGGAGTACCGGCATGCGCAGCCGCCCACCCCGGAACCCGATCGTATCGAACCGCTGCTTCGAAAGCCTGGACCCAACCGTAAAGCAGAGTACATCGAGGGTTCATGCAAGCAGGAGAGGAAGAAAGGCCAAGCCGGCGGGTTCGTAAGCGTCACAAATCCCGGGCTCGTGGCGGTTAGATAATCACACGTGATCGACATCATGTAGAACACTCGTTCTCGAGTTTCTCCTCTGTGAGATACGCGCGATTGCGGGTGGCGAGTTGATCGAAGTCCACTAGATGAGCGTCGAATTCAGGCCCGTCCATACAGGCAAAGCGGGACTCTCCCCCGACCGATACCCGGCACCCCCCGCACATGCCCGTACCGTCCAACATTATGGGATTCAGACTCGCCATGGTGGGCACGCCCCATTGGCGCGTGAGCTCCGCCGCGGTCCGCATCAAAGGAACCGGCCCGATCACATGGACGAACCCAGGCGGACGGCGCGCGTACAGGTCGCGCATCAGGTTCACCACGGTTCCGTGGAAGCCACTTGATCCATCGTCGGTCGCCCAATGGACTTCGCTCGCCGATTCGGTCCGAGCGGCAGAATTCGCACAAGCCGCAAGTCCGAGCACCCACGCGACACCCACTCGTGCTCCGGGCGTGTAAAGGGATGTTTTCGTTCCGCAGCTCTCAACGACTCCGACAACCTGGTGCCCAGGAATAACAGGCGAAAGACGCGGAGTCAGTTCTCCCTCGATGACATGCAAGTCGGTCCTGCATATCCCGCAGGCGTGGACTCGAATCAATACTTCGCCCGGCCCCGGCTCAGGAACCGCAACATTTACGAACTGTAGGGGCGCCTTTTCTACCGGGGCCGGAGCTCGAAGGACAAACGCACGCATGATTTACCTGCACTCAGACGCTCACCACGGGGCAAGGAGACTCCCTCACGATCGCATACGCATTGGCCCTCAGCCGCCCCAGGATGCCCGGATTCTCGTGCCTTCCGACCACGATCAAATCCGCTTTTCGCTCGATTGCAGCATTATGCACGACTTCAGCGATGGAACCGGTATTCAGAATGACATCAGCCGCAACGCCGACGCTTTTCTTTAGCTCTTCCATTTTCCTCGCCGCAACGTCCTTCAGCATTCTCGGCAGACCTTGGTCGTAGTAGCTCATTTCGCTGTACGCCATGGTGGGGAGTGCATGGACGACTGTCAAGTTGGCATGAAACTCCGCCGCGAACGCGGCCGCCCACCGTAACGCCCTTTCGCCTGCAGTGTCGAAATCGATGGCGCATAGCACGTTACGGAAGAAAACGGGCTCAAGCGCCGGCATCTGCTCCATGTGGACACCGGTCAGCACCGGGCAGTCGGCATCGTGAAGGACCTTGGCTGTCACGGACCCAAGGACGAAACGTCGAAATGGGCCATAGCCATGAGTCGGCATGACGATCAAATCGGCTTTCTCGGAGTGCGCCAAGTCCACGATGGAACCTGCTACATCGCCCTCCAGAAGCAGATGTCGAAGCGGCATGTTGCGGAAGTCGTCCAGCTGAAACTCGAAGAGTTGCCGCTGGGTCTGCAGACGGCGTTCTTCCCACCATCCTTCCGGCACGCCGCCTTCAGGCATATTGACAAGCATCTTGCTCAATTCGAAGGTGTGAGTAAGAATGATCTCGGACCGGAAGCGGCAGGCGAGCGCCTTGGCGTAGTGTGCTGCTGCTTTGGACCGTTCGGAGAAGTCGACCGGCAGGATGATTCTTGACAGCTGCATTTTAGAACCTCTCTTTCAGACGCTTACAACAGGACATGGTGATTCCCGAATTATTGAATAGGACCGGCTGCGCAGCCGCCCTAGGAACTCTGATGCAATCCCGCGGCTGATCACAACGAGATCTGCATTCCAACCCGTTGCCGCGGTGCAGACCGCCTTAGCTGTTTCTCCAGCCACAATTTCCACTCGAGCCGTAGAGCCGATGCCGGCCTGAGCTGCACGGATGTCGGATTCCGCTTGCGCCGTCATATGCTTCTTAATCTCGACGCCGAAGTCGATTGCATCCGCAGCGTATATTGGGGGAAGAGCGTGTACAATCGTTACTTCCGCGCCGACTTCACGTCCGAACCGCCAAGCCCATGAGAGCGCGCTGTAGTCGCCGTTGGACGGATCGAGGGCGCACATAATGCGGCCGACGCTAAGGCCGTCGATCTTCAACTTCTGCTCCATGTGAACGCCGGTCCAAATAGGGCACTCCGCATCATGAAGCACCTTCGTCGTGACGGAGCCGAGGAGGAATCGGCGGAAGCGCCCATGACCATGTGTTGGCAGAATGATCAGGTCCGCTTTTTCGTGGTCTGCGTACTTTGCGATTTCATGTGCGGGGTCGCCGTACAATAGGACGCGCTTGATGTTGAGGCCTCGTAGTTCATCGGCAAGAAACCCGTCCATCTCGTGCTGTGCTTGTTCCTGGCAGACGGGCGCCCATTGAAACGCAGCAGCCTCATCGTTGCCCATGCCATACATGCCGTACACTCTAAGATCGACAACATGAACCAAGTGCAGCTCGGAGTGAAAGCGGCAAGCCAGTGCTCTTGCCTGCTGGACTGCTCCGATTGAACGCCCCGAGAAGTCTATTGGCAGGAGAATTTTTGGTAGTGCAAACATGTCCACCTCCACATTGGGCCCGCAACCTCGTAGTGCATGACCAATGCCGATCAGAACCCGGCCCAAACCGTTGAACTCTCAAGAGGGGACCCTTCGTCACCGGGCGATTTCGCGCAGGTGGGTTACCACACCCACCCTTACATGACCGCATCGATCCCCAGCATTATCGGGCGACCTGTGTCGTATGGGCAAAGATCACCCTCGTCCTAACGGTGCGATGATTGCACGCCAAAGGTGAAAGGAATCGTCATGACCACACTCTACAGCGACCGGACGACTAGTCGAGTTGCCTACTTTTCAATGGAAATTGCTCTAGAGCCGAATATTCCAACCTACAGCGGTGGTCTAGGCGTATTGGCTGGAGACACCCTGCGCTCCGCGGCTGACCTTCATGTCCCGATGATCGGCGTCACTCTGGTACACCGGAAGGGTTACTTCCGTCAGACCCTGGATCGTTTTGGAAAGCAGAGCGAATCCCCGATGCCATGGGATCCATCGGCCCATGCCGAACTGATGGATGCTACGGCTTCCATAGTCATTGAGGGGAGGCATGTTCGGGTTCGTGCCTGGCGGTATTGGATAAAGGGAGTGGGCACACATGAGGTTCCTGTATATCTCCTCGACACCGACTGCCCAGAAAACGGCGAGTGGGACCGCGGGTTGACAGATCTCTTATACGGCGGGGATGCACGCTATCGTCTCTGCCAGGAGGCCATTCTCGGCATTGGCGGTGTTAAGATCCTCCGGCGCCTGGGACACACGGACATAACCGTCTTTCACCTCAATGAAGGACACGCCTCATTGCTGGCACTTGCGCTCCTCGAAGAGCGGCTTGGCGACTCCAAGTTGGGCTCGGCTACGGAGGCCGACATAGAAGAGGTTCGGCGACAATGTGTCTTCACGACTCATACGCCCGTCCCCGCAGGACATGATCAGTTTCCCCGTACGCTGATGACACAAGTCCTGGGAGCGGATCGGACCCAAGTTCTGGATGTCACCCACTGCTGCCCCGTTGCGACCTTGAATATGACTTATCTCGGGCTGCGCTTCTCCCACTACATCAACGGCGTCGCAATGCACCACGGAACAATCTCCCGAGATCTGTTTCCGGAGTATCCCATCCGGGCAATCACCAATGGCGTACACGCAGGCACATGGACCGCCCCGTCGTTTCAACTACTCTACGACCGCCATATTCCCGAGTGGCGGCATGATAATGCGTACCTTCGCTATGCGATTGGCATCCCGACGGATGAGATCTTGGCCGCCCATAAAGCGGCAAAGGCGTCACTGCTTGAGGCTATTCGTGCGGCCACGGGCGAGAGTCTGAATGAGAATGTAATGACGCTGGGATTCGCACGGCGAGCAACCGCATACAAACGGTTCAACCTTTTGTTCACGAACCCGAAAAAGCTGTGCGAAATCGTCGATCGGAGCGGACCTTTGCAAATCGTCTTTGCCCGCAAATCACACCCCCACGACGGGCTCGGGAAGGAACAGATCGAATCTGTCTTTAAGCATGCCGAAGGACTGCGTGGCCGGCTTCTCAAGGTCGTGTATCTCGAGGATTACGGCATTGAATGGGGCAAACTGATGACCAGCGGAGTCGACCTCTGGCTAAACACGCCCCAAAAACCGTTGGAAGCGTCGGGAACTAGCGGAATGAAGGCGGCTCTCAACGGCGTTCCGAGCCTCAGCGTCCTGGACGGCTGGTGGATCGAAGGTTGCCTTGAGGGCACAACTGGATGGTCAATAGGCGGACACTGCGGTCCGGTTTCCCATCCAGACGAAGCGGAATCGCTCTATTGCAAGTTGGGGCAGATCACGGCGATGTTCTACGAGCATCCGGAGGAGTACCACTCAATCATGCGCGCCGCGATTGCGATCAATGGGTCGTTCTTCAATACCCAAAGGATGCTCTCGCAGTATGTCGCGAATGCCTACTGCCCAATCCACGAATGTGCAGATAGCGCACCGGCCCTCGCGAAAGTCGCAGCATAGCCCGTTCCGTGGGTATGCGGCGGCTAGGATCTTCTGCGGATCTAAATCGCCCTTGACAGATAGGGTCTGGCAGCGCAGGGCTGGGGGATTTGACCCATTGGCCCGGCACAACCTGTGCATACTTGCCGGAGAGAGTCGTGGTGCTCCAATTGCATTCTTCGATTCGGAAAGGACACAGCACGATGACCACGCTAAGACAATGTATCGACCTTTTGGACCGAAGCAACGTGAGTTACATCCACACGCGCCATGCGAACGCATATCGAGCCCGGGACCTCGCAGCGGCGGAAAATCTTCCAATGTCCCGGGTAGCGAAGACCGTGGTTTTCTGCGCGGACAAGGTATATGGCATCGCGCTGCTTCCGGCCGATCGCACCGTGGATCTCGAGGAGCTGGGATGGCAACTCGGGGTGTCACAAATCCGACTCGCTTCCGAGTCGGAAGTCGCAAGACTAGCTCCGGAGAGCGAGGTTGGCGCGATGCCGCCCTTTTGGCGCCCTATTTGATTTGTCGGTCTATATGGATCAACGGATGACGCGCGACAATTTCATCGTTTTCAGCGCTGGCACACACCGCGATGCAATCCACATGCAACTTCGCGACTATATACGACTGGCCAATCCACAGATCCTGCGTTTTACGAATCGCGAAGGGAGAGCTGCCTGAACAAAGGTCGCTCCCAAGAGGTAACGATATGTCATCAGTGAATCACATTCTCTTCCCCGTCGACTTCTCGGCGCGGTGCATAGAAATGAGACCGTTCGTAGCTTCCATGGCGCAGTCATTGCAGGCGAAGGTCACACTGCTAAACGTGATCGACATTCCGCCGAGCTGGTTCACCGGTGTGGAGCAGATTTACCCATGGGCCTTCGATATCGATTCCATGGTTGTGGAAGGGCGAAAACAGTTGGCGGAATTCTTTGAACCCACAAAAGACGGGCTGTCCATCGAGACTGCAGTCTTCCACGGCGACCCGTCCGCGTCAATTACGACGTACGCCGAAACGCACGACGTCGGCCTCATCATGATGCCGACACATGGGTATGGGAAGTTCCGCAGCCTGCTGCTGGGATCCGTAACCGCAAAGGTCCTGCATGACGCCAAATGTCCGGTGTCTTTTCCTGTTTCTGCTGCGATAGGGTCGCCCTACCAGTTTCTTCTGTGAAAACGGTGGGGCTTTGAATGCTGCAAGAAAAAGTAAGAAGGGAATCGGTGTTGAAATGAATGCATTACTGGATCGAAGCGTCGATTGTACACGTTCTAGCCCGGAAGCTGCCTTTTACAATCAGGAGGCTTCAGACGTCTTGAGTGCACTCCAGACGACTAATGATGGGCTCGACGCCGAGGAGGCGTGCCGCAGGCTCTCGCGGCAGGGTCCAAACGAATTGCAGGCAGTTGCGCGAACATCGCCATGGCATACGCTTTTGTCGCAATTCAGGAACGTCCTTGTGCTCATCCTGCTCGCGGCGACGGTTCTGTCCGGGCTACTGGGGCATGAACTGGAAGCCATCGTCATTGCCGTGATCGTTCTTTTCGCGGTGCTGCTTGGATTCGTTCAGGAGTACCGCGCCGAACGTGCCCTCGAATCGCTGCGGAGCATGGCCGCGCCGCTCGCGCACGTCCTCCGGAGAGGAGTTGAATTCAGCATTCCGTCCCGGGAGCTCGTACCCGGCGACGTTGTGATGTTGCGAGCCGGTGATCGCGTCCCTGCTGACGCGCGGCTTTTGGTTGCCGTGAACCTCACAATTGACGAAGCTCCGCTCACTGGCGAATCGGGCGGAATTGAGAAATGCTCTCATCGCATGGATTCCGCGATTCTTCCCGTGGGCGATCGGGCTAATATGGCGCACGCTGGAACGCTCGTCTCGCGCGGCCGTGGCCAAGGCGTCGTGGTCGCAACCGGAATGAACACAGAGTTCGGCCGAATCAGCGGATTACTCCAGACGGTGGATCCCGGTCGAACGCCACTTCAAGAGAATCTGGACCGGCTCGGTTCTATTCTCGGCAAGGCTGCGCTCGTGATCGTTGCGCTTATCTTTGGGATCGGTGTATGGCGCGGACAGCCGCCCTTGGAAATGTTCGTCTTCGGTATTGCGCTGGCAGTAGCTGTCGTTCCCGAAGCCCTGCCCGCCGTGGTGACGATCTCCCTGGCAATTGGCGTACGAAGAATGGTAAAACGCCAGGCGTTGGTGCGACGCCTTCCGGTTGTTGAAACTTTGGGTAGCACCTCTGCCATTTGCACCGACAAGACCGGGACGCTGACAAGGAACGAGATGACCGTTCGCCGGCTCTCCACTGCCGAAGAGATCATCCAAGTAACAGGAGTTGGGTACAAGCCGGAAGGGGAGTTTCTCAAGGATGGAGCCCCAACCCCTCTGTCGAGCCCAATATGGAAATTGCTCCGCGCGGGTGTCCTGGCTTCCGACGCCAGGATTGGAAGGAACCAGGACTGCTGGTCTGCAGAAGGCGATCCCACGGAAGCGGCCCTTGTCGTCTGTGCCTATAAGGCTGGGATGGATCAAGGGGCGCTGAATCGGGAGGAGCCGCGTGTTCACGAGATCCCCTTTACGTCCGAACGGCGGCGCATGACGACTCTGCATCGTGCAAGTGCGATGAGCACGACGGCGTACTCGAAAGGATCTGTGGACGCCATTTTGCCGGACTGTACCAGTCAGCTTCTGGCAAGTGGTCAGAGTCCCCTAAGCGAAGCACATCGCATGCAAATCATGGCGATTGAGCGACTGATGGCCAGCGATGGCCTTCGGGTGCTGGCGATTGCTTACAAGCCAGGGACAAGCAGCGATGATGCAGAGCGCGAAATGATTTTCCTCGGCTTGGTCGGAATGATGGACCCGCCGCGAGCCGAAGCACGGGCGGCAGTGCAAGCCTGCTGGGGCGCTGGGATTACGCCCGTGATGATTACCGGCGATCATCCTATAACAGCATCGGTCATTGCGAGCGAAATCGGCCTGCTTAATGGCCGCCGCGTCGTGTCAGCCCAGGATTTGGCTGGGATGAGCGACAGTGAGCTCGCCGGCGAAGTCTGCCGGATCGGAGTGTATGCGCGCGTGTCGCCCGCCGAAAAACTCCGTGTGATTTCGGCTTGGCAGGCGGGCGGGGACGTGGTCGCAATGACTGGCGACGGCGTTAACGATGCCCCCGCTCTGAAAAAGGCAGATGTCGGCATCGCGATGGGAATTGCTGGGACCGATGTCAGCAAGGAAGCTGCCGCAGTGACCCTCCTCGATGACAACTTCGCGACAATTGTCGCGGCTGTTGAAGAGGGACGCATTGTTTTCAGCAATATTCGAAAATACTTGATATTCCTGCTCTCCTCAAATGTGGGTGAGATTCTATTGATGGCCGGAGCTGCTGCCGTTGGACTGCCGATGCCGCTGACAGCGGTGCAGATCCTGTATGTAAACCTGGCAACCGATGGTTTGCCCGCGCTTGCGCTTGCAGTCGATCCACCCGAGCCGAACCTGATGAAGCGCAAGCCGCGCGATCCGCGTACAGGCGTATTCACACGGCCGGTATTGATGCTCCTGGTGATCGGTGGATTCTGGTCGGGGTTCGTCAACCTTGGGCTGTTTACCTGGCTTTTGAAAAGCGGCCGTTCCTTGAGTGAAGCAATGACCTTGACATTCGTTTCCCTGGTTCTAATCCAGTTCTTCAATGCCTACAACTGCCGATCCGATCGGATGTCTATTCTGAACCGGCCGTTCGCCAACCGTTGGTTGAACCTCGCGGTGGTTTGGGAGCTTGTCCTACTCGGTGGAATTCTATACGTACCATTTCTCGAAGGGCTTTTTGCAACATTCGCGCTCGACCGCTACGATTGGCTCCTCGTTTTAGGAGCGGCATTTACGATCGTTCCGGTGCTCGAATGCGTGAAGTGGTTCGAGCGGCGGGGCTTCTTCGGAGAACTCAAATAGCGCATGACGATCAATGCCGGCTGAACGGTCCGTTCCAGCAAGTCTGGGCCTTGCGACAGATGTGAAGAGAATCGATTCCAGCGCCAATTGCGGTGAGGAAGCAGGTGTCCCGAATTGATAAAACACTACAAGCCGTACGCGCCTGTCCGCACGTAGTTTCACTCCATTTTCAGGACAGCCAACGCAGGCGCTGGCTTGCGCAGTTCGAACGATTCAAGCCGGTCGTGTAAGGAAGCGCAGGCGACGCACTTCTCACGCTTGAGTCATGGATTCTTCGACTCCCATGTTGGTCGCCTTCAGCGCCAAAACAGAATTGTGTCAGAATGTAAAACTGGGCACAAATGGGCACCACGAAACTCACTGACGAAATCATAAACGCAGCCATTCTCGGCTTCGAAGAGCAGAAGCGTAGAATCGACGCTCAGATTGCTGAACTGCGGTCGATGCGAACTACCGAATCTGCGGCAGCGCCAGAGACATCCAGGCGCGCGAAGCGTGGCAGGCGGAAAATGAGCGCCGCAGGGCGAAGAGCCATTGCAGAGGCACAGCGGAAGCGGTGGGCGGCAAAGAAGGCTGGCGCGAACGTAGCGCCCGTCAAAGCAGCTAAGAAAAAACGTAAACTCAGCGCCGAAGGTAGGGCCGCGATCGTCGCCGCGGCCAAGAAGCGTTGGGCTGCGAAGAAGGCCAGCACCACAAGATAGAGCGCCAAGTCTAACTCAAGCTGCTAAACCAGCCCTTCCGGGCAACTGCGCCGTGAATATCAACCCACCAGATTCCGGATCCACACCCACCTGAATTGTCTGCCCATCGCTGACGGTGCCCTGGAGTAGCAGGCGTCCCAGCGGGTTTTCGATCTGCTTCTGAATCGTTCGCTTCAGCGGCCGCGCTCCGTATGCCGGATCGTATCCGGTATGGACCAGGCTCGCGCGCGCCGCATCGGTCAACTCGATCGTGATCCGGCGCTCCGCCAGACGCGCCCGCAGCCGGCTGAGCTGAATTTCCACGATCTGCTCAAGATGCTCTTCGGAAAGCGAGTGGAATACGATCAGTTCGTCCACACGATTGAGAAACTCCGGTCGGAAATGATTTCGCATCTCTTCGAGGACCGCATCTTTCATGCGTTCGTACCCGGAGCGATCGAAGCGGCCTCGGTACTCCAAGATGCGCTGGCTGCCGACGTTGGACGTCATGATGACGATAACGTTCTTGAAATCCACAGTGCGGCCCTGGCCGTCGGTGAGGCGCCCGTCGTCGAGGATCTGCAGCAGAACGTTGAACACGTCATGGTGCGCCTTTTCAATTTCATCGAACAACACCACTGAAAACGGCCGACGCCGCACGGCCTCGGTAAGCTGCCCGCCTTCCTCGTAACCAACGTAGCCCGGAGGCGCTCCCATCAGACGGTATGCTTCTCCTGATACTCCGACATGTCGATGCGGATCATGGCGCGCTCGTCGTCAAAGAGAAATTCGGCCAGCGCGCGCGCCAGCTCGGTCTTGCCTACGCCGGTCGGGCCGAGAAAAATAAAGCTGCCGACCGGCCGGTTCGGATCTTTCAGTCCGCTGCGGGCCCGAATCACAGCATCTGAAACCGCGGTCACGGCCTCGTTCTGGCCGATGACCCGCTTGTGCAGCTCGGCTTCAAGGTTGAGTAGTTTCTGAGTTTCGCCTTCAAGCAGCTTCGTCACCGGCACGCCGGTCCAACGGCTCACCACTTCGGCGACGTCTTCCTCATCGACTTCTTCCTTGATCAGCCGCGACTGGGTGCGCTGCTTCTCGAATTTCTCAGTTTCTTCCAGCAACTGCTGCTCGAGTTCCACCAGCTTGCCGTACTTGAGCTCGGCGGCGCGATTAAGATCATAGTGCCGCTGCGCCTGCTCGATTTCGATCTTGGTATGCTCCACTTGCTCGCGAAGCTGGCGCAAACGCTCGGCTCCGCCTTTTTCGGACTGCCAACGCGCGGTGAGCGTGTCGGAGTCGGCCTTCAGATCGGCCAACTCCTTTTCGAGCTTTGCCAGCCGGTCCCGCGATGCCTGGTCTTTCTCTTTGCGCAGGGCCTCCCGCTCGATTTCCAACTGCATGATGCGGCGGCGTGCTTCATCCATCTCGGCCGGCATGGAATCGATCTCGGTCCGCAGACGCGCGGCTGCTTCGTCCACCAGATCGATTGCTTTGTCGGGAAGAAAGCGGTCGGTAATGTAACGGCTGGAAAGCACCGCCGCTGCCACCAGCGACGCGTCCTTGATCCGGACCCCGTGATGCGTCTCGTAGCGCTCGCGCAGCCCACGAAGAATCGAGATGGTGTCTTCAATTGAAGGTTGGCCGACCACCACCGGTTGAAACCGGCGTTCGAGCGCGGCATCCTTTTCGATGTGCTTTCGATATTCGTCGAGCGTAGTCGCGCCGATGCAGTGCAGTTCGCCGCGCGCCAGCATCGGCTTCAGCAGGTTGCCCGCATCCATCGAGCCCTCTGTTTTGCCGGCCCCGACCACGGTGTGCAACTCGTCGATAAACAGCACGATGCTCCCGGCGGCATCCTGCACTTCCTTTAGAACGGCTTTGAGACGTTCCTCGAATTCGCCGCGGTACTTGGCGCCGGCGATGAGCGCTCCCATATCGAGGGAAACGATGCGCCGGTCCTTCAGTCCCTCAGGCACGTCGCCTCGGATGATCCGCAGAGCGAGACCCTCAACGATGGCGGTTTTTCCGACGCCCGGCTCGCCGATTAGCACCGGGTTGTTTTTGGTGCGCCGCGAGAGTACCTGGATAACCCGACGAATTTCCTCGTCGCGGCCAATCACGGGGTCAAGCTTGTCCTGCGCCGCTAGCTTGGTGAGGTCGCGGCCGTAGCGTTCCAGGGCTTCGTAAGTGGCCTCGGGATTCTGCGATGTGACGCGCTGGCTTCCGCGAACTTCACGAAGCGCCTGCATCAATCGCTCCCTCGTTAGCCCAGATGCCTTGAAAACTTTGACGTCCTCGACTGCGGCGAGCAGTATATGCTCGACGGACACATAGTCGTCCTTGAGCTTCTTGGCCTCGTCTTCGGCATTATTGAATAAGCGGTTGAGCCGGGAAGTGAGGTAGATTTGATCGGGCCCGGCGGAGGTGCTGGACACTTTGGGCATGCGGTCGAGATCGGCTTCGATGCGTTCATGGACCGGCTCAGTTTGAACCCCGGCTTTCGTCAGGATCGAAGATGCGAGCCCACTCTCCTGTTCGAGGAGCGCCGATATCAGATGTTCAGAGTCGATCTGCTGGTGCCCGTAACGAACGGCTTTGGACTGGGCGGCTCGGACGCCCTGCTGTAACTTCTCTGTAAAGCGGTTGATGTCCATGCTTTCTTCTCTCTGCCGTTGTTATGCATGCCCAATGCCAGCACAATTGCGCTACTTACCGGTATTGGTGGGCGATTTGACCCAGCGAATGGGTCTGATGAGGGAATTCAACCACCCAAGTCGGAGCTTCAGCGGCTGTCTGGCCTCCGAGAACTCTACCTGCGCCTTTCGGTTCAGGACGATCCTTGGTTCCGGAGTCTGCCGCAAGACCTTGACGAACGGCTCGCGCGCATAATCACGCTGGTGTGCCCTCTTCGCTCGGTACACTTCGCCCATCCCGCCCTTGCCGATAAGCGCCAAAATCTCGTAGGGTCCCAACCGGGTTCCCGGAGCCAGGGGCATGATGTTGATCGATTGTACCGTGCAAGGCAAGGGATAGAAGAACCTAGGGAATACCGGCAAACGGCAATTGTAAGAGGGCTGGGCCAAATAGCTCATTTGAGTTGGTTCACCTCATTTCTCCAGAGCTTTCTAAAGGCTAGGCGCCTACACGCGAGGAATCAGTCGGACACCGGAGTCTGCGAGACGCCCTGTCGCTAAAGAGAAGTACGCCGAAAATCGTCCGCCATTTCTTGACCGACACCGCCGAATGAGGCGTTGATTTCTCGGGCGCGCTGCAAAGCAGCCTCAATATGAGGCAGGACATTCTCGCGTCCGATGTGCTCGGTGAAGTCGGCTTTCTGAAGTAATTGCGCAGGCTGATCGCGTGCTCCACACAGCAGCAGTGTTCTCCCCGACTTTCGTAATCGATTTGCGAACACTTCCAGCGCGTGTAGACCGGTTGCATCGAGCGCGGTCATATTGCGCAGCCGCACCACTACAACGGGCGGAAACGCGCCCAGATCGGAGGTCGCTTCGGCGAGCTTCTCGGTGGTTCCAAATAAGAACGGCCCGTGGATTCGTAGAATCGCCACATACCAGGGCAATTGCTTGTCCTGCAGCACGTGGGGGCGTCCGTCGTGTATGTATTTTTCAGTTACCGGCTCGACCGTGGTCGTTTGTGAAATACGGTAAATGTACAGGAGTGCCGCCAGCACCATGCCCACCTCGACAGCCAACGTGAGATGAGCCAAAACTGTGAGCGCAAACGTGACGGCCCACACCGCTATATCGGCTTTCGACAGCCGCACGATCGTGGCAATCTCTCTCCACTCGCCCATGTTATAGGCCACTACAAATAGCACTGCGGCAAGGGTTGCGAGGGGAACGTAGTGGGCCAATGGAGCCGCTGCCACTAGTATGACCAACAGCGTAACCGCATGAATCAGTCCGGCAATCGGCGTTCTCGCGCCTGCCCTGATGTTGGTCGCGGTGCGTGCAATCGCGCCTGTAGCCGGAATGCCGCCAAACAACGGCGAAGTGAGATTAGCAACACCCTGTGCCACTAGTTCCACGTTGGAATTGTGTCTCGTCCCGCTCATGCTATCCGCAACCACTGCCGACAGCAGGCTTTCGACGGCCCCCAAGAGCGCCACCGTCACGGCCGAAGGAAATAATGGAGGCACCTGTTCGAATTGGAATACGGGAATAGAAAGTTTAGGAAATCCCCCGGGGATACCGCCGAACTTGCTTCCGATGGTCTCAATGGGAACACCGAGCAAGGCGACCAAAACCATACAACCCAGCATCGCCACAATCGATCCGGGAATTCGCTTGGTGACACGCGGTAGAAGGAGGATGATCGCGAGCGTTGCAATGGAAACGAATACAGCTGGCCAGTAAATCGTATCAATGTGCCCAAGCAGAACCTTCATGCGCGGAAGAAACGCGCTTGGCACGTCGTCTGTTTTCAGTCCCAGAAAATCCTTGATCTGCGTCGAAGCAATCAACAGTGCAATCCCATTCGTGAAACCAATAGTTACCGGCCGGGGAATGAATTTCACTGCTGCTCCCAAGCCTGTCAGGCCCATCAAGACGAGCATTCCGCCAGCCATCATCGTTACCAGTGCCAGGCCGGCTACACCGAATTTTGCGACAATGCCCGCCACAATCACGACGAATGCGCCCGTCGGCCCGCCGATCTGCATCCTGGAACCACCCAGACCCGAAATTAGGGCTCCGGCAATGATCGCCGTATATAGGCCCGCCTGAGGAGTTACACCCGATGCGATTCCGAAGGCCATCGCCAGTGGTAATGCGACCAACCCGACCGCCAAGCCGGCGAGGAGATCTGCGCCTAGGTCCTGTCGTGAATAAACACGGATGCAGCGCACAGACTCGGGCAGCCATTGATCAGGAATCTTCATCGTTGGCTCTTATCAGCCTTATCGATGGCCTTCAGCGTCGCGAGAACTTCACTTAAATGAGCGTGGAAGTATCGGCGCAAAACGTCGAGGACTTCGATGATTAATGGATCGCGCACGGAATAGAAGACTTGGTTGCCGGTCTTGCGGCTAATTAGAATATTCTTCCCCCGCAGAACCGCGAGGTGTTGCGAGGCGTTGGCCTGTTCGATACCAAGCCGCTCGATCAAGGTGCCAGCCGACAATTCGCCATCGCGCACGTGCTCGACAATCGCGATTCGAGTGGGGTGGGCCAGTGCTTGAAAGAAGTCAGCCTTGAACCGACGAAGCGCGTCCTGCATCAATAATCCATTATGAATATTCGAAACATCGAATATAACATAGATTAGCCGCTTCGCACTTTCGAGGCGCAAAATTCTCGGTAAACCGGAAGAAGGCGCGCAGGGAGACAGAATAAGGATGGCAGAGTTGGGCTGAACGCATCCAATATTGTTTCCCTCGCGAAAGTTGACTGCCGAAAGTTGGCTCGCCTCGGTAAGCGAGCCATATGCAGAATTAGCTGCGACCTCCTGGTGGTGAGAGTAGCGGAAAGCCTGGTGAATAAGGATCTGCAACCGAACCAGGATGAAAGTTGGGGATGTTGCCGCTTTGAGTGCTTCGGAATAAAATCGTGAAGCCGGCAAAGGCCCACTGACGATGACCGTAGTTGCATACGCCTGCTCGACTCCGTCTGCATACCCAAAGCCGGAGGGACCGGCCGCGTTGACCAGTTTCCAGCCTTCAGCCGTGAGGTCTCGAGCTTTGGAAAACTCCCCGTTTGATTGCGCTATCCATGATTGTCTAAATAGCCTATCCCAAGGCTGACCCGAATAGACATTCTGTGGGAATCCGGGCGTCGAGAGAAGCACAACGAGGAGCAAAATGCGAGTCATCAGAGAAATAGACGCCGCGGAGAGCACAATCGTCTAATCGGAAAATTCCACGGTCGGTCTGATGTAGTCCAAGCGATGTTCTTCGCCTCAATCGCTAGAGATGGTTAATGTGGAGTTTGGAGACACCAACACCAATGAGGTACGCCTTCCGGCACCCGGGCTGCACATTTCCATCTACTCACCATTAGTCCAGAAATGTGGAGCTCAACATTTCTCGACGAGTCCGGTCGCCCCAGCTTCAACACGCTGCAAAACTTTGGATCTTCCGCGGCGTCGGTTGTTTACTTTCTCTTTGACGTGCTGTTCTTGGACGGCGTGGACCTGACGTCCCAACCACTCACCCGGAGGACCGAACTGCTCGAAACGCGAGTCATAACGGATCTCAGCGAACCCGTACGCCAGTCGCCAGCGTTCGAAGTGCCGTTGCCGGACTTGATCGAATCCGTTCGCGCCCAAGGCCTCGAGGGAATTGTCGCTAAGCGCCGCGACTCACGATACGAATCTGGCGAGCGCTCCGGCGCCTGGCAGAAAATGCGAATCAACCGCGGACAGGAATTCGTTATCGGCGGCTACACTCCGACCGGAAGCAGCTTCGACGCACTGATTTTTGGCTACTACGACGATGCGGGCAAACTGGTCTTCGCTGCAAAGACGCGAAACGGATTCACGCCGGCATCCCGCGATCAAATCTTCAGACGGTTCAAAGGTCTTCAAAGCGATCGATGTCCATTTGTGAACCTGCCGGAGAAGCGGTTGGGCCGCTGGGGGCAAGGAATCACCGCTGAGAAGATGTCGGAATGCGTCTGGTTACGGCCATCGTTAGTTGTGCAGTTCGAGTTCGTGGAATGGACGCCGGCTCCGGAGAACAGGACGTGATACACTTCCACGGAGAATGCCTTGCGACATGCCCGCCGCCGCTGCGGCCCGTCGTATTTCGAACATATCGGTATCGCAGGGCCTCTGGCTGATCCTGTTCTTCGCCTTGCCCTTCGGCTTGTTGGCCGGGGATCACGAACCCCTCAAAGCGGATGCCGAGCAGTTCTTTCGTGACCGCGTCACACCCTTCGTTAAAACGTATTGCATTCCCTGCCATCAGAACGCGCGCCCCACGCGGGCGGGCGTGAATTTCTCCCCCGCTCTCAAGGCTCCCGGACATGCGGCCTTCACGGAACAGTGGAAGAAAGCGGATGCCCGAGTGAAGGCGCATGATATGCCGCCCAAAAGCGCGCCCCAGCCGAGCGAGGCCGACCGCCGGATGTTCGCCGATTGGCTACCCAAGCTCAAATACCTCAGCGACAAGGATCCCGGGACATTCGTCATCCGGCGCCTCACTAAAACCGAGTACGCCAACACCCTGCGGGACCTGTTCGGGGTGGACCCGTCTGTTGCCGATCGGCTGCCGGACGAGGTCAGCGGACAGGGCTACCTCAATTCGCTCTCGCCGATCCAACTCGAGCAGTATCTCGCCATTGCCGAAAACGTGTTGCGCCAGATTGTGGCGCCGCCACGCGGCCGACGAACCGAAATCGAAAAGCGGCTCTTCGGTTCGGCTGCCAGGCCCGCGGGCGATCCCCGGCGCACGGCGCGCGAGGTCGCCCGGTCTTTGGCCCGGAAAGCTTACCGCCGTCCTGCAACCGAGGCGGAACTCGATGTTCTGGTGGCGGCGTTCGACCTGGGCATCCGGAAGCATTTGGCTTACCCGCAGGCGCTTCACCTGATGCTCAAGGCGGTCCTCGTTTCGCCCCAGTTCCTTTTCATTACGCCGGCGGCACGGGAACCCGAATCGGGCGCCGGGATTGTTTCGCTGGACGACTACCAACTCGCGTCACGGCTATCCTACCTGCTCTGGGCTACGATGCCTGACGAAGAACTGATGGCTCTGGCCGACCGCGGAAGACTGCACGATCCGGCCGTTCTGAAGGCGCAGACAACCCGTTTGCTTGACAATCCTCGTTCCCGGGCTTTGTTTGACGGCTTCGGCGCCCAGTGGCTGAACGTCGGCGGCCTGAACCGTCAGGTCTTCGATCCGGCGCTGTTTCCTCAGATGACCCCCGCCCTGCGCCAGGCGATGTATGACGAAGTTCGGCTGTTCTTCGAAGGCACCGTTCGCGACAACGAGAAGGTCATTCGTTTTGTGGACAGCGATTACACCTACCTGAATGCTGCCCTGGCGTCGATTTACGGCCTCGAGAAAACCGTCGTCGGACCCGAGATGCGGAAGGTGCGGCTGAGTGACGGCAATCGAGGCGGAGTGCTGGGCATGCCAGGTATTCTCGCCGCCACGTCTTTTCCCACTCGCACCAGCCCGGTGAAGCGTGGCGTGTGGGTGTTGGAACAAGTGCTCGGTCAACAGACGCCAGCCGCCCCACCGGATGTGCCCGCGCTCGACAAGCAGGATCAGGCCGCGGTGGCCCATCTCACTGTCCGGCAGCGAACCGAACTCCATCGCACCAATCCCGTCTGCGCCAATTGTCATCAAATCCTCGACCCGATCGGGTTCGGTTTGGAGGGGTTCGACGCGATCGGGCGATGGCGCGACCGGGACACAAACGGCGAGCCCATCGATGCCGCCGGCGAGCTTCCCGGCGGCCAACGCTTTACCGGCCCGGCGGATCTGAAAACGATCCTCGCCGGACGAAGCGCCGATGTGGCCCGGAATGTGATCGAGAGACTTCTGGCCTACACGTTGGGCCGCAAGCTGGAAGGCTACGACGAAATCGTGGTGGATGATCTGATGCGTGAAGTCGCCGCCGATGGGTACCGGATGCGAGCCATCATCCATGGGGTCGTCACCAGTTATCCCTTTACACACCGGCGCATCGCAATACAGGAAATACAGAAGGAGGTTCCATGAGCAGAATGAATCGGCGGGCTTGTCTGAAGGGGTTGGGCGTTAGCCTCGCCTTGCCTCTACTGGATTCCATGGGATGGGCGGAGGCCCCCGCGAGCCAGCCTTACAAGCCCCCCGTGCGCCTGGGATTCATGTATATGCCGCACGGCGTGATCATGGATCAGTTCTGGCCGGGTAGTCCCGAGAGTTTTCTATCGTCGCCGCCCCCGGCACTGGAATCCCTGCGCCCGGTGCTGGATCAGTGTGTCGTGATGAAAGGGATTTCCGGCGTCCCCATCGCGCCCTTCAATGGGGCGCCGCACGCACTCGAGCTGTCTACCTGGCTCACGGCGACCTTGCCGTCGCCCGAAAAGCGGAACGAGATTCATATCGCCATTTCCGCCGATCAGATTGCCGCCAGCCACGTGGGCGCCTTCACCCCTCTGCCCTCGTTGGAGTTGGCGACGATGCCGCAAACCTGGAAGGAAAACCAGGAGGGCTTGAACGAGGGGTACTACTCGCACTGCAGCTTCAGTTCTCCCACCCAGGCGGTCCCTGCCGAGGTCAATCCGCGCAACGTGCTGTCCCGATTGTTTAACAAGCCGGAGCAGGGCGGCAGCGCCACGCGCGGTTCGTCGCAGTCGAATGCTCTCGACCGCAGCTTGTTGGACATCGTGTTGGGCGGGGCGCGAGACCTCCGCCGAACGTTGCCCGTTTCCGACCAGCGCAAGCTGGATGAATACCTCGACAGCGTGCGCTCGGTGGAGCGCCGTATCGCGGCCATCGAGGCTCGCCAGAAAGATGCCGCGCTGGAGAAGGCCGGCGTCCGCGCCAGCAAGCGTCACGCATCCGATTCGCCGCCCATCGAAATCCGCATTCCGGAGGGTGAGAAGCGTAGCGAGTACATGCAGGTGATGTGCGACCTGAACATACTTGCGTTTCAGACGGACACCACTCGTGTCAGCACCTACATCGGATCGACGCCAAACGGGGCCTCCTATCCGGAACTGGGGTTCAGAGACCAGCATCACTCCAACACCCATCACAACAACGATCCGGAGAAGGTTCGTAAGATCGCCAAAATCACCGAATTCAACATTGCCCAGTTTGCGTACATGGTGAAGAAGATGGCGAATTTGCGGGAGGGAGACGGCTCCTTGCTGGACAACTGCATCATGATGTGGGGATCGGGACTAGAGGATGGCAACAAGCACACTCGCGAAAACCTCCCCTTCGTGATTGCGGGGAAGGGCGGCGGTTCCATCAAAACGGGACGCTTCTTCGCCGATGTTAACGGTAATCAGGGTGACTTGCTGACCACTCTGCTCGCGTGCGCGGGTATTCCCGTCGACCGCTCGGTCGGCATCGCGACTAAGCAAATCGAGGAACTCAAGGCGTAGGAGTCCAATCACAACCGCCGCAAGATAGGTATATCCACGGGCAGGCCGAGGCTTCACCTCCACCCGACCGTATGGTCGCCATGTCGTACATGTGGCTCTGTTCGGATCGCTCCTGGATTACGCGCTAACCGGAAGTTGGGTCGGGCTGGATCATCTTCGTAGCGTTTACTTCGCGGGCCTCGCCGGCACGATATGCTGCGATATCGGTAGCGTTAGCCTAGTACGAAGGCCGGCCGGCTGCGCCCAAGAAGAGCATTCTCCGAGTCGCGCGTTACTCATTCCTCAGACGGCGAGGTTGCATCAGAGAGTGATACGATGCGATGAGTCCGTCCTCATGAGCCCGCATTCCTCCATCGCTCACTATCGCATTACGTCCGAGCTTGGGGCGGGCGGGATGGGCACCGTTTATCGCGCGACCGACACGAAGCTGAATCGTGATGTCGCGATCAAGGTGTTGCCGGACGCCTTCGCGGCCGACCCCGACCGGATGGCGCGATTCACTCGTGAGGCGCAGGTGCTGGCGTCGTTGAATCATCCGAACATCGCGGCTATCTATGGGGTCGAGGATCGCGCGCTGGTGATGGAGTTGGTCGAGGGCCAGGCGCTCTCGGGACCAATCTCATCCGAGGAGGCCATACAGGTTGTTGACCAGTTGATTGACGCCCTCGAATACGCGCACGAACGTGGCATCATCCATCGCGACCTTAAACCCGAGAACATCAAGCTTACGCCGGACGGGCGGGTGAAGGTCCTGGACTTCGGACTCGCCAAGGCGATGGCAGGCGATTTACAGACAGTTGAGCAGACCTTGACCATGCGTTCTACAGTCGCGGGCGTGGTGATGGGCACACCGGGATACATGTCGCCCGAGCAAGCGCGGGCGAAGGAGGTCGACAGGCGGTCGGACATCTGGGCATTCGGCGTGGTGGTGTACGAGTTACTGACAGGACAGAAGTTGTTCGAAGGCTCGACCCTTTCCGACACGATCGCCGCCGTGCTGACGCGCGACCCGGACCTCGCCGCTATGCCGCCACGCTTCCGCCGGATGGTGCAGCGTTGTCTGGTCCGCGATCCCCGACAGCGTCTGAGGGACATCTCGGGCGCACGACTGCTGCTCGAAGAGACGGCGGCTGCCCCTGCCCTGCGGCGGAGCATCTTGCCGTGGGCTGTTGCTGGAGTACTATCCATCGCTGTTGTGATGTTGGGTATGCGGATCATGCGGCAGCCCGCGGAATCCGAGAAGCCGGTACGCCGATTCACGATCCTTGCGAAGTCATTGGGGGGCGCTAACTTCAGCCAGGTGGCAGTGATATCGCCGGATGGGAAACGAGTCGCATATATCGATGAAGGAAAGCTTTGGGTGCGCGATCTCGACCGGGAGCACCCGCGCGCAGTGGACGGGACAGACGGGGCGTTGGGACCTTTCTGGTCTCCCGACAGCGAGTGGCTGGCGTTCGCAGGAAGAAACCAGCTTTGGAAGGTCGCCGTCCGCGGGGGAGCGCCGATTCCGCTCTGTACTGCCGCAACCACATATCTAGGCGGCGATTGGAGTCCCGATGGTAAAAGTCTGGTCTTCAGTCTTCTAAGCCGTGGGCTTTTGAGGGTCACGGCGTCCGGCGGTGACCCTGAGGTTGTCTTAAAACTGACGGATGCAGGCACCGCTTACATTCGTCCCCAATTCCTTTCGAAGGACTTCGGGCCGCAGGCGATGCTGGTGTCTATTGGGGACATCTCGGCCCAGAAGACCGTGGTGGTTCACCTGGACACGGAAAAAGTGCGGGAGATTTCGGCGGGGACAATGGGCTTCTACGCTGATTCGGGGCACCTGCTGTATTACCGACAGGATATCGGGGCCGTGTGGGCAGTGCCGGTTTCCCGAGAGCTGTCACCTCAGGGTGCGCCTTTCCCGGTGGCGGAAGGCGCCGCGATCGCAAACGTATCAAAGGACGGGACTATGGTGTATACCGAGTCGGCGGACACGGTGCAACTAGTCTGGAGAGATCGGTCCGGAAAACAGGTCGGCGACGCGGGCTTGTCGCAGCGAGGAACGCGAACGATTGCGATCTCACCGGACGGGGAAAAGGTTGCAATAAGTTCTGCTATCGATGGCATCTGGGTTTATGACCTGAAGCGATCTACGAGGACTCCGATTACTCCTCGTTCCGCAGCGATTTACCCCAAATGGTCGCCCGACGGGCGGCAAATCCTGTACATGGCGGGTACGGAGATCCTGGTGCGACCGTCCGACGGGACAGGAACAACCTCGGTGATAAGAAGAGGCCCCCAGGCAGCAGCGCCGGGCGATTGGAGCAGGGATGGCAAGTACGTGATCTATACATGGACTGGGAATCCGGCAACCGGTTCCAGCGATCTCGGGCTGCTGAAGAGGAAAGAGGATGGCAGTGGCTTCGAAGGGGCGCCCTACGTGCTATCGCCACACGAAGAAGCCTCGCCGCGTATCTCACCAAACGGGAAGTACGCCGCCTTCATCTCGAACGAATCCGGCAGGTTCGAATTGTTTGTGCGTAGTTTTCCAGAGGGATACGGCAGATGGCCGGTATCGGTGAACGGCGCGACGCAACCACGCTGGAGCCGGGACGGCAAGGAACTGTTTTACCTGGAAGGCCGGGAACTAATGGCCGTTCCAGTAAACACCGAAGGAACCTTTTCCGCGGGGACGGCAAAGCGGTTGTTCTCCACCGGCAATCAGATGAATGATCGCAACTCGCTCAAGTACGACGTCTCGCCGGACGGCCGCTTTTTGATTATGGAAGGCTCCGAGGCGCCTGTGATTCATGTGGTCGAGAACTGGCTGGGAGCGTTCGGCCCCAGGCATGCAGATAAGCGCGAATGATTCCGAATCCATAGCGCACTGCCGGATTACCGGTAAGCTCGGCGCTGGGTGGATGAGGAAGAATATTGTGACGAGACTGAGTGCTAGATCGCGATCAAAGTTGTGCCCGACTCTTTCGCGCGAGATCGCACGCGCATGGCACGATTCACTGCAAGGCGGCGGTGCTGGAATGGCTGAAGTATCTGGTGCATCGCGGCTAACGAGTCGAGCAGGACCTCCGCCGTCAAAACAACCTTCTGGCCAGATTGTCAGACACTCGTCAAAAGCGCTCGCCGAGCATCTGTGGAGCGTTATTTTGCAATATCGGCAGTTCGCAAGGGAGCATGCCCGAGAGATCGTCCGGGCATATCAGCGGCGTGGCGACGACTCGTCAAGGTGACTCGTTGGGCCGGAGCGGTGCCGAGACGCAAGGTTAAAACATGGTGTTGGTGTTGGCCGACGTCTGCGGCACGGTCTGCAACACATCCCAGTGTTCGACAATCTTGCCATTTTCATCGAGGCGGAAAATGTCAATACCGGCCCAATCGTGATCACCCGGCCACTGCTGAAAACAATGCAGCACGACATAGTTATCTTCGGCAATAATGCGTTTGAAGTGAACACGTTTTCCGGGGTACTCGTTTGCCATCCGGATAAAGTATGCGATGAACGCTTCTTTGCCATCCGCTACCGCTGGATTGTGCTGAACGTATACCTCGCCCGCATATTTCTCGATGGCCTCAGCTGGCTTGCACTGATTGAACATCAGATCGTAAAAGGCGGTTACTGTTTTCTTGTTCTGCTCGATGTCAATCATTCATGCGGCCTTCCCACTTTCATCATACGCACCGTAACGGCCTTCCTATCCAAACGCTCCGAGGGGTGAAGCCGACCGTTTCTGCAACGTGATTGTGCCCCCTGTGGCCGCAAAACGTTCGATCCGGAAATTGGTTGGTGGCTACTCAGCTCAGCGCAAAAGAGTGGGGCACGATATCTACAATATTGACAGCGTGATCGCCCCGGCACTCGCAGTTCGGCCTTACACGATTTGCCGTATGAACGGGCACGGATTCATCGCTGCTACCAGCATGAACCTTGAGGGAAAGCACAGCGTCATGTTGGGACGCGCAATCGTCACTGATACGTCCTCGAGGGCTGCCTCAGACTCTCCAAACAGAATATCCAAACGTCGCGCGGAACTCGGAAGCCGATCCGCCCGAAATCCCCCGCGATACCGCCCTCGCAGTAACCGGTGCCGCTTCGTTCCGCCCGCGATTTTGCAGCACGATGCGAGCCCTCGTCGATCGCCTGTAGCCGCTCCTTCCGGTGTTTCGTCAGCCCCTTCCGGAGCAACGTGCGCACCACCGCCGGGCGTCGCAGCCTGAAGCGCCGTCCAATCCGGCTCCAGCTTAGCTGGCGGACGTGAAGAGACACGGACAAGATGCCGGCGGTGCTGAAGGTTGTGTAGATAGTCTTCATTGGTCCTGACGTTTGTACCATAAGAGATTGACGCGCAAACAACTGTCTACGATCCGCCGCAAGGCGTCCCGTTGTCGCGAGAAATTCGCCGGCGGCCGCCCGCAGGCGGGTCCCAGGTGTCCTTGCGGATGCAATCGGAGCCTGATGAGCGGCTACACGCGGCATCCCGCGCGAGCAAAACGGGCCGAGCTCCAGCGGCGCGCATCAATGCAATGGACAACGGAGCACACCGCCTCGGGAAACCAATACGTTTCGAACCACTGAAACGCGGCGGCGTGATTGGAGGACTTGTCGGCTAGCCGATTTTCACGGACCACAGAGGGTTTCGTTTTTGGCATGAGCAGACTTCAATCATATTCGGTGCCGACGACCACCGTGCTGTGGTGCACGTCGCGTTAGGAGGTACTGAAATGGTAGTAATCTAGGTAGCAATCCGGATCGATTCGCTTGGACGAATTGCCGACCTCAGTGGAAAGCCTCGGCGCTAAGTTGTTGCTGCATGGACACCCGGAGATCAGGTAGACATCCATCCTGTTAATTCGTAATCAGCGGGTCGCAGTTGCAAGCGGCGCCAATGTCCTCGGGGCTCATTGGGACTGACGGTTGATCGGCAGTTTTGGCGCATGGTGCTCCCTCCTGTTTGCCCTGCCACCAAAAGAAAAACTCGAACCACCGCCGGTGCAACTGGCTGACCCACAGGGAAAAAACTCCGTGGGGCTGTTCCGCGATCAAGTGTGATGGGGCCGGGCTCGGTGGATGGGGTGCACCAGGCATACTTCAAGAATTGCGAAGCTGACTTGCGGCTGAGCCTACGCAGTTTTCACGCTGTCCTGCAAACATCACGCAAACATCACAGCCAAACACAACAGCATCCAATGTCAAACGAAACACAGCCAGTGATTAGAAACAATCACTTGGCACAGGTTGGCTCACACCGAAACTCGTAAGTACGGGTTCGATTCCCGTTCGCGCTACTATCTAACTAATTCATTCCAAATTAATTACGAGGGATGGATTCCGAGTGATGTGATCCTGTGTCATCCGGGATTTCAGCGCAGTTTCTCAGGTTTCCGTTTCCAGAGCTCCTATCAGTCGTTGATAGATCGACTGTCGCGTAATCTCTCGAATGCTCTCCCGACGATTTTGCCTGACTGCGATCTGCCTGGTGATGGCCTGCAACAGATCCCTCATCAGGTCGGCGAGCCTCCGATGGTCCTCGGATTCGTACCTGGCACGAAAGATGGCTGTGCGCACCGGCTCCTGGATGAAGATGGTTTCGTCACCGTCGGTGAGGGTAAGACAAAGGAAGGAACGGCTCCGGGTAACGATGACTGACAGGTCCATCTGCACGCCGTGCAGAGTGGCGGCATAGCCTTCTACGTCTTTTGCCTTCCACACGAGCGCGTTCGATGCCCTGCGAGTTTCCTGCAGGAGGTAACCAACGACGTAATTGTCTGTGATCGGCATCGCACAGCTTCCTGCATGCACGGGTTGGCCGAAGCCGCTTTTACCAGAACTTAATCAATTCAGTTGAGGCAGGTAATGATCGATGGCTTCCCGAACGAGAGCAGACATGAGCCGGTTCGGCTCCCCTGCGATCTTTCGGCGGGCGGATTCCCGGATCAACTGCTCGTACACTCCCTGCGGCACAGTTACTGTTACTTTGCGAAAAGACTTCTTATCCTCGTGCTGATGTTTGGACTCCATGCTTTTATCCCACGCGGAATACCGGTTCTTCGTGAAGCTCACCCTTTTCGAGCAGGCTTCGATAGGCAATCTTCAGCAGCGGCGGCGCAACGATGGTTGTCGCCACCGACATGAACACCACAACACTGTAGACGTCCTGTTCGATGATCCCGAACCCCAGCCCGATCTGAGCGACCACCATTCCCACTTCCCCGCGTGGAATCATTCCGACTCCGATGCGCATGGCCTCGGTCTTTCCGAGGCTCAGCGAACCAAGGCCGCACCCGATGAACTTCGACAACACCGCCGCGAGGAGAATGACGATGGCAAGGACGGCGGTACCGGTCCTGGCGAAGGATGAAAGGCCGACATGAAGTCCGATCCCGGCCAGGAAAAACGGTACGAGCAATTCCGTCACGCCACTCGCGAGGTCGCGTTCACGCTGTCCGCTACTCTCGGCCATGGCGAGGCCAGCAAGGAAGGCGCCCACAATGGCGGCGACACCGGTATACACCGCCAGCACCGACAGAGCGAACAACAAGCTCATCGCAATCGCAAACCGCGCCTCGGTAAGAGCCAGGTTGGCTTCGGCCTTGGGAGCGATCTTGACCATTGCGTGGGTACCCCACTTGGCGACAATCACGGTGAACGCAACCGCTGCCAAGGCCGTAAACGCGAGTTGCAACGGATCGAACTTTCCGCGCGTTAGACTGCTGACAACTGCAAGCACAAGCAGTCCCAGTACATCGTCGATCACCGCCGCCGCAAGAATGATCTTGGCGGAGATCGTGTGTAGCAGGCCCTTGGCGGACAATACCGATGCCGTGATTCCCACGCTCGTCGCCACCATCGCCGCGCCCACGAAAATCGCCTCGTTGAGTGGAGCATGCCAAGCCAACATGATCGCGCTACCTAGGATGAACGGCACGATCACGCCGACCACGGCGACTACGGTCGCGGCGCCGCCCACTTTCATTAACTCCGATGCCTTCACATCCAGGCCGACGCGAAACAGAAGAAACATTGCGCCCAGTTCGGAAAGGGCACTTAGGAACTCGTTAGGCTCCAGCCACCCGAGCACACTCGGTCCGACCAGCACGCCGGCAAGGATCTCCCCAACGATGCCCGGCTGGCCGAAGCGTTCGAAAATCTCGGCCATCAGCTTGGCGGATACGAAGATGATGAGCAACGAAAGCGGGATTTTCGCCGGACCGTCGGTTCCCAACGAGACCAACAGAGAAGGAACGAAAGCGTGAGTCATGGAACGCGTCTAGCTGACGCGGGGGCGCCGCCAAGTGATCAGAGCAGCACCTCCGAGACCAATCGCCACGGTGAGAGGTGGCGCACCATTGGTCCACATCAAGTATCCACCCAAAGCGGCAGCAGCCAGAAAATATCGCCACTTCGTACTCATTGCCAATACACCAAAATCGATGCCAGAAGTATCATTCCTGCCAAGCACAACGCCGGTGGCTTGAGCGACTTTGTCCATTCCGGCTTCTGGGTTCCGTTGCGATGGAGGGTGCGGATCTCGTGGAGAAGCTTGCGCGCCAGCGAGATCTCCCACGCATTGGCGGCAAGTTCGAGAGCCTTGAGGGCTTCGGTTTCGCCCTTAATCAACGCTCGCAAGCGATAGTGCAGCTCCGCATACTTGAGCTGCCCAAAGAAATGATCGGGCTCGAGCTTAGTAGCCAGTTCAAGCGCGTCCATCGATTTGTAGACCTCATAGTTCATGGCATAAGCCATGCCGAGGCAAGTCCGGAGATCGGCCGAATGCGGGTTCTGATCGCACTTTGCTTCCAGATCCCGGATGTACGTCTGCAATTTCGCCGGCGAGACAGTCTGCGGGTCCCGCCAGGGTACGGGCGGCAGCCCTGGTAAAGACTCGATCGATGAAACCAGTTCCGTGCTCATAGAGCCCGGCCCTTGAGCTCGAACTCGGGATAGCCGACCTGACCCATTTCAGGGATATCGAGACCGGCAAGCTCCGCTTTGGCGCCACTACGCTGGCCGATTACCATATCGATCACCACATTGAACACGAAGCTGACGCTGAAAACGAAGCCCACCAACGTGGCGACGCCCATCAACTGCGCCACGAATTGGCCGGGATCTCCATAGAACAGTCCCGTCACGTTGCCGGGCACACCGTTCCACCCGCCGCCGTACTTGCCATCCGCGAAGAGACCGGTCGCAATTACGCCCCACAGGCCATTGGCACCGTGTACGGAGATCGCGCCCACCGGATCGTCAATCTTCATCACCCGGTCGAAGAACTCGACCGACACGCAGACCAACACGCCGCCGACCAGGCCGATGATGCAGGAACTGACCGGAGTGACAAAGCCGCAAGGAGCGGTGATTGCCACCAAACCAGCGAGCAGACCATTGCCCGACATCGAAGCATCGGGCTTGCCGTAGCGGAGCCACATATAGAACATGGCGGCGAAACCGCCGGTCATACCGGCAAGCATGGTATTGACTGCGACCGTGCTGATGCGGAGATCGGTGGCAGCCAAAGTGGAGCCGGGGTTGAATCCAAACCAGCCGAACGCCAGGATGAAGCAGCCAGTGAGAACAATGACTATGTCGTGCCCGATAATTGCGTTCGGCTTGCCAGCGCGTGTGTACTTGCCGAGACGCGGTCCAACAATGATTGCGACTGCCAAGGCCGTGAGGCCGCCGGACGAATGTACGACGCCCGAGCCGGCAAAATCCACATACCCGTGGCCGAGTCCGAAGTTGGACCCGAGAGTTGCGAGCCAGCCGCCGCCCCACGCCCAGTTTGCGAACAGCGGATAAGTGAATGCGCCGAGCACAAACGACGAAACGATGAATGCCGCGAATTTCCAACGTTCGGCGGCCGATCCGGTCACGATGGTAAGAGTGGTATCCATGAACACCATCTGGAAAAGAAACACCACCAGCACGCCAACATCGTAGTGTTTGCCGGTGAGAAGATTGCCGCCCATGCCGAAGAGTCCGAAAGTCTTGCCGAACATGGTGATCGTGAACTCGGAGGACAGGGGCGCCGTCCCACCCAGGTTGGCCAGCGCGCCCACGCCGCCCATCTGGATCGCAAATCCGGTCAGAAAATACGCGAGCAGCCCGACTCCGTAGACCATGAAGTTCATCATCATCGTGTGATTCGCGTTCTTCGCGCGGCAGAGTCCTGTCTCGACAATCGCGAACCCCGCCTGCATGAACATGACGAGGAACCCGCAGATCAGCGTCCACGTGAAGTTAATAGCAATCTTGTTCTTGCCGACTTGTGCCAGAACATCGGACAGGGTCAAGCCCTTCTTTGCATCCGCGACGCCTATATCCCCCGCCGTGCCCGTCAAGGACCCATCCGGGTCGCCCGCGGCGCGCACTTCGGCCTTTGGCAACTCCACGTTTTTGATGTCGTCCGACGAAATCGGCGAGGGTGCAGCGGTGGCAGCCGCGGGCGAAGCTGCGGCAGGCGGGGGCGAGGCCTGTGGATCCTGCGCCAGGGCCGTGCCGAGGCTGAATACGGCGGCGAAAACCAGCGAGTGTAGTCTCGTCATTCTCGTCATTTCCTCCAGTCCGCGTTCTTCTGGTATGCCTTATTGATCAATCCCAGAATCCCGCTAAGGCTCATGGCGATGCCAATGAGCACCATAATCATGCGCCCGTTCACGCTCTGAGTCATACCCAGCGACATGAAGGCTATAACGAACCCCAACAGGGTCAATACCAATCCAGCAATCGCCATCACGGTGCTCCCTTACTCCTGGTGTTCCCAAGGTTTGCATTTCATGAAGACCGCCAAAGATGCGCCGACCAGCAACATGCCGATCACAAGGTACATCACGTTCGCGGCCAAGCCGGCCGCGATAAAAATGAATCCGATCAGAAACAAAACTAACGCTTGTGCCTGGGTGGCATTCGCTCCCATATCTCACCTCACTTAGATTTTGGTGACCTGTGGGCCGTGCCGCAGATCTCTCAGTCCACCACTGTGCGCACATCGCGAGAGGCGACAGCTACACTTCGGAGGTCGGGTGCTCAACGGAGAGGCATTTTCCGGCTGCGGCGAACTGGACTCAGGGCTCGCCTGGGTTATCGGCGGTAGTATCGGCGACCGACTTCAGTACCGACGCCTCAAACAGGGTAGGCGTGCTCACGGTCACTCACTGACTATCTTTCGGTTATTGTCCACGAAACACGATTTATAAGGAAACGGAAATTTTCTATCTGCGATATCGGAAATATTTATGACATTGAGCCCTTCCGAGACGCCGCCTGGCGCTGTCCTAAACGGAATGGGTCGAACGACGCGTGTATCGCGTCTGCCGCGGAGGTAGCATCAAGCATCGGGCCAGGACTGCCTCCCCTGCTTCCCTTTTTCGCCAGGCCGCCCTCGCGCCACTGTGATCGGTCGCAGGTCTATTTATTGGTAATCGCGAGACCAGAGTGGCGATGTCGAATCCCAGGGGACGGGCACGTTCACCTGCGGTCCACGACCCAGGCGTTGCTGGTGCTTTCCGAGTTAAGGAATGCCACGTGCCGACCGTCGGGAGATGGGACCAGCCATCCTTGAATGTCTCCCAGCAGGCGATAGCGTCCATCGGGATAGACGAAAAACACTTGTGCGCCCATATCGGTATGCGCGCCGGCGAACCAGCCGCTGCCATCGGCGGCCGACCCGACGCCGGACAGATCGCTGAGACCCGGCAGTAGTAATTCGCGATCTTGCGGTGTGGACGGGTCTGACACCAGCGACACGAGGCGAATGCGCGCGTCGGTCGAATGATTCGGAATTGCTACCTGGGCGCCATCCGCAGAAATGGTCCAGTCGCCGACGATTCTCGGCATCCACGGAATTCGCGCCAACTCGCGGCCTTTGCCGCGAACGGGATCCAATTCGTGAAATGCGAAAAACTTTCCGGCGACGGATGTTCTTAACACGCAGTGTTTGCCGTTCGCCGAACAGCGAAACTCATCGAGCACGCCTCCGATGGGGACCGGCTGGGGTGTCCCTCCATCGATGGGCACCCGCATCAATTGGAAAGCCGTCGGATCCGCACCTTTCGGACGGGCGGCATACATCAGCATGCGGCCGTCCGATGCTAACTGGGCCAATACTTCGGGGTGCGGCGTCGCGACGATTGTTTCCGGCGTCCGCTGATCCAGGTATTGCTTGAACAGATCCCAATTGCCCTTGCGATCCGAATTCGATTCGAAGATCACCGCGCGGCTGTCCGCGGTCCAGGCATGCGGATAGTTCACCCGTTCGTCGAAAATAAAGCGCCGGATGTTTGTGAGCCGCGGCGGAGAAGGAACAAAGTCGGCGACAAATACCCCACCCGTGGAAATGTCAGCGAGAACCATCAGCCGGCTTCCATCCAGAGCGGCAGTCAGGCTGGTGAACCGGGTAGGGTTTCCGGGGATCTCGCCCAGATTACGCGGCTCTTCCAGGAACGCCCCGGTTGCAGGATCCGTCTTCACTTCCCATATATCCCGCCCCCAATCGAGATAGGGGTTATCCGACCGGACAAAAAGAATACGGCCGTCGCTGAGCGGTGCCACTGTAGCCATCGGTATTCCCGGCACGCTGGCCAGGATTCGACCGGCGCGAACGTCTGCGGATTCGTATCTCCACGAAAGCTCCAACTCGATGTCACGTCTCGGGCCAGGGACGGGTGTCGCGCGGCGGCTAAGATAGCCGAGCCTCTGCCCATCGGGGGACCAAAAGACCAGGTGAAACAAGTGCTCCGGCCCGCCCACGACTTTTCGCGCCGCTGTTCCATCGGCATCCATTGTCCAAATCCCGGACCGGTCTTCGCTGATAAATGCGACGCGCGCGCCATCGGCCGACAACGCCGCCCACCGGGCGCCGCGGCGCAGCAATCGCGGAACATCGCCCGCGGCGGAGATCCTCCAGACTTCGGGCCGGTTATTTGCGATCGCAATACCACTTGCGAGAAGCCAGGCTGCATCCGGCGACCAGGCCAGCCGGCCTATCCGGACCTCAGCGGGCGTACGCAGCGGTTTCGCCTCACCAAGCTCCGTGGGCCGTACAAAGACCCCGTCGACGTTGGCATATGCCGTCAATTTCCCGTCAGGCGAGATGGCCGCAGCGTTCGCCCGGTTTTCCGGGACCAGTGTAGTGACCTGCGTGAATTTGAGCGGGTCCGGCGCCCCCGTCCTTTTCCAGCGCCACGAAACCGCCGGCGGCCAACAAAACTCCAACTGCCGCCCACGCCGCAGCCTTCGCCCACGGCCTGGCGCCGGGCGATGCTGTCGCCCGCTCGAGATTCACCAGGGTCTTCGCGATTTCCTCCGCAGCGGGCCGTTGGGCCGCATCCTTGGAGAGCATGCACGAGATCAGACGGTCCAACTCCCGGGGAATGGCTGCGTGATGCGACGGCGCATCCGGCTCGCCAATCTGAATCGACTCCACGACGCCGGCCGGAGAATCGCCGGGAAAAGCATGCCTGCCGGTAGTAATCTCGTACAGGACCAGGCCGAAAGAAAAGATGTCGCTGGCGGGCGTAATCAGCTCGTTGCGCGCCTGTTCGGGGGACATGTAGCGCAAGGTCCCGGCCAATACTCCGAGCGCTGTATCATCCAGGCCGGTCTCCGCCGCCTCCGGATTCGAAGCTTTTAGAGGCGGAGGAACGGCGGGTCTCGAGGCAGTCCGGCGCGCCAGCCCGAAGTCGACAATCTTGACGTAACCGTCTTTGCGGACCAGAATGTTCTCGGGCTTGATGTCGCGATGAATCAGCCCCGCCTGATGCGCTGCGCCGAGCCCGCGGGCGATCTGCTGGCCGATCTGGATCACCCGCTCCACCTGCTGGGCGATCCCGCATGACGATCGCAAGCTGGCTCCCTCGACCAGTTCCATCGCGATGGCGAGTCCCGCCTCCGCGTCGATCACCTCATGAATGGTCAGAATATTCGGGTGATTGAGCGCGGATGCAGCCTTTGCTTCCCGGACGAATCGCTTAATTGCCGCGGGGTCGCCAATTGCCTCGGGACGGAGAAACTTCAGGGCCACGGGCCGGCCAAGGTCGGTGTCCCGGGCGGCGTATACTTCGCCCATCCCGCCCCGGCCGAGGAACGCCCCAACCTTATATCTTCCGACCTGTGCGCCCACACGTTCCTGAGGCAAGGACGGCCGGCGCTCTTCTTCCTCGAACGACGCCAGCAGCTCGAAGACCTGGCGCCGGATGACCGGATCGGCGGACTCGGATTCTACGTAAGTCTGCTGTCGATCGGAGGGTAGTTCGCGAGCGGCGTCAAAGATACGCCACGCGGCTAGCCACTCTCCGGAGTCCATCGTAGATTGCTTTCAGGCCGCCCGCGTGGGGCCAGCGAAATTAAGCGATTCTAGCATGGTGGCTCATTGCCGCGAAGATAACTCCAGTACCGGCAGTCCCGATCTTCGGCCTGGCTTGCATCCGTC
>JADMIO011667553.1_pt1:0-20000 | contig 36679 bp, 28 predicted proteins | sample 8958161 | NCBI WGS metagenome assembly JADMIO01 (sample SAMN16585339, study PRJNA669376) | soil metagenome | isolation source: Crop rotation soil | place: USA: Cullars Rotation, Alabama | collected 2011
CGCGACAACTTGTCCACGTGGAATTCTAAGCTTAGGATCCCAATGTGCTGGAAAGACCCGCTTGTCACGGAACTGCGCGGCGGCGTCCTCCCGCGTGAGCATGTCGATCCGGTCCTGCGCCGAGCCGCCGTCGCCGCCGACCTCGACCGCGCGTCCTTCCATCGAGGTCGGTCGGTCGACGCCGACGAGGTCGAGGATCGTCGGGCCGACGTCGATGAGCTGTACGAAGCCGTCACGTCGCGTCGTCGCGGACCGCAGCAGCCCCGCGGACTGCCCGGGCGCGTGCACCGCGAGAGGCGTGAGCGTGACCGTACGCGACGAGTGGGCGGGGCCGACGATGACGATGGCATCGCGGTGCAGGTCGACGTGCTTGAGGAGCCGCCCGAAGAGCTCGTCGGTGCGCTTGAGCGCGTCGCGAAGCAGGAACATGCGGTGCACCGGCGACGCCCAGGTCCGGTACGTGTCGGCACGCACGAGGTCGGAGGCCTCGACCATGACGACCGAGCGGTCGCGCCAGACGCGCTCGAACGCCGAGTCGACGGCCCCGAGGTCGAGCCGCACGCCGTAGGGCGAGGCGGGATCGCGCTCGAGCAGCGAGTCGTCGACCGTGCCGGCCGGGACCCGCCCGAGCGGCCCCATGAGTCCCAACGCGACCTGTCGTCGGTGGGTGGACGACGTGGGTGAGGGCGGTGTGTCCGGCTGGGTGCCGTCGCCGTTGCCGATCGCGGCGCGGTGGATGCCGGCGTCCGCGAGCGCCTTCGGCATCGCGCCGATCTCCGCGTCGTAGAGGAGCGAGTCGTTGGTCTCCACCACGCGCGGGCCGCCGAGGCTCACGATCCCGCGGTCGACGGTGCGCCCCGTGCGCTGACGGAAGGCGTCGCCGGCGGTGCCGTTCCCGAACCGCTCGTGGACCTCGAAGTTGTCGCCGTCGGTCGCGGAGTCCCCCACCGCTCTCGTGCCGGCCGCGAGCGTGAGATACCCGTCACCGAGGCGTGTCGAGCGCTGATCGGCGCGCGTGGTGAGCGCGGCGATGCCGGACGCGTCGATCACGCGACGCAGGTTCGGCAGGTCGTACGCGTCGAGGTCGGCCCACGAGACGTGCGGGATCGAGAACACGAGCACGCGTCGCGCCTTCGCACCGTCGTCCGCGCCGGCCGAAGCCGACGTCGCGGCGACCAGGGTCGCGGCGACCAGCACGGTCGCGCCGAGGCATCTCGCGAGGCGCATCACTGGTCGACGGCCACGTCGGTGGGCTCATCGGTGACGTCACTCACGTCGAGTGCCTCCGTGTCGGCCCCGTCGGGGATCGGTGGTCGCGCCGGACGCAGGCGCAGGCTGGGCACCGCGCCGAGGGCGCGCATCCCGGCGAGGTATGCGACGCCACCGAGACCAGTGGCGACGACCAGGAACACGAGGTTGCCGAAACGGCCGGACGGCTCGATTGCCTGGAGGGCGAGCCACACGACGAGGAAGACCGGTGCCGCGACCGCGACGGACTTCACGAGCGCGGGTGGGAAGAGCGACTGACCCGTCCGACGCGCGAGGCCGACGGCGAGGACGAGCGAGCCGACCGCGTACGCAGCCGTGTGGCCGAGCCCGAGGAGGATGACGGTTGTCTTGCCGGACGTGAGGCTGCCACCCACCGCCATCACCGCGACGCCGACGGTTGCGGCACCCAACGCGACGAGCGCAGGAACACGGCTGTTGCCGAGCGCGTAGTACGCACGGGCGAAGAGCAGGAACGCGCTGTACGTGAAGAGCCCGAGCGCGAGCGAGGCGAGCGCGGCGGCCAGGAGCTCGACGCCGTTGCCATGGGTCGCCTGTCCGAACGCGACGACGTGCATGAGCGGCAGCGACAGCGCGAGGAGCGCCGCGGTCACCGGGATGACGAGCACCGCCATGCTGTCGAGCGCCCACCGCAGGGAGCCCGCGAACTGCGCGTGCAGGTCACGCTCGCGCGCCAGGTCCGGGAGGATCGCGGTGTGCACGGGCTGGGCGAGGACCGCGTACGGCGCGAGGAAGAACACCCACGCTGTCTGATACGCCAGCGTGCCGCCCTCGACGCTGTTGCCGACGATGATGGCCGCGAGCAGGAGCGCGCCGATGAGGCTGTGCTGGAAGACGGCCCAGCCCGACAGTCGCAGCACGCGGCCGACCTCGGGATCCCGCGCGCCGAGCCGAGGGATCAACCGGAACCCACTCCGCCACAGCGCGATGGTGGGGATGGCGACGAACGCCGCGACGCCGAGCGTGCCGCCCAACGCGAGCAGCAACTTCTCGTCGAGCGTGAGGTCGAGGCCGGGGTGCTCGCCGGCGAGCGCGCGGAACGCGCCCATCGTGATCACGACGACGATCGTGAGCCCGATGGGCGCCATCGCGGTCACGGCGAGCCGGCGCTGCGCGTAGAGCACGGCGACCGCGACCGCGCCGACCGCATAGAGAAGGATCTGCGGGACGAAGAAGCGCAGCAGGAACGTCGAGAGCTCGCGCTGCTGTGCCGCGATGCCGGGGTCGCTCACGCCAGTCGTCAAGACCCGCGCGATCAACGGCGCCGCGATGATGCCGACCACCGCGACGACCCCGAGCGCGATGAGCGCGATCCCGAGCACGCGGCCCGCGAGGCGCTGTGCCTCGGCGTGATCGCCCCGATCGAGATGATCGACGAACGTCGGCACCAGCACCGCAGAGAGCGCGCCCGCGGCGAGCAGCTCGAAGAGCACGTTCGAGACTGAGTTCGACGACTGATAGGCGTTGCCGAGGTACGTCGTCCCGAGCACCGCGGCGATGACGAGGACGCGCAGGAAGCCGATCGCGCGCGATGCGGCGGTCGCGACCCCCATGCCCGTCGCGGCGCGGGTGACCTCTGCGTGGTCGGTCATGGCTGCCACCACGTCGGCGCCGGCGCAGACGCGTCCTCGCCGAACCCGTAGTGGCCGACCGAATTGCGGCCGAGATCGGACACGGCGAGCAGCGTCACGAGCGCACCCGACGACTGGTCGTAGTCGTCGACCGTCGACACCTGCTTCGAGATGGCGCTGTCGTTGCGGATCGGCGCGACGAGCGCCCCGCGCTCCGGGCCCTTGTCGGTCGTCTGGTACAGCTCCGCGCCGACGAGCGGCAAATTCGACTGGACCGCGCCGCGGGCGAACGGCAGCACGATCTCGTCACCCGCGAGGTCGCCGGTGGTGCCCACAATCAACGTCGCGCGGGTCGTCGGGCCTCCGAGATCGGCGAGGGCCACGTTCCCGGCGTCGCCGACGCCCTCGTAGCTGACGAACCCGGCGTCGACGAGGGCGCGCAGGACGTCGGTGCCGCCGCCGGTGTGGCCGGTTGCCAGGCGGGCCGCGAGCGCCGCGAGCGCCTGCCCGCGGACGGTGGCGCGCTTGCCGCTCTCGACACCGGCCGCCGTCGCCAGCGTCTGGACCGCGCCCTTGTCGGTCAGCTTCCAGGGGTCCTCGAGCCACAGCACGCCCGGCGCGGTCCCCCCGCCGCGCCGAGCGAGGTCCACCGTCTTCTTGACCGAGTCGCCGTCGAGGCCGCGGACCGCGACCACCGCGACCTGCACGTTGGGCAGCCGGTCGGTGATCGCGAAGGGCGCGACCGCATCGGCCGTCGCGTTGAGCTGCTCGACCTGGGTCCGGAGCTGGTCGTTCTCCCGGCGGCGGGCATCGGCGTTGGCCTGGACGACGTCGATGCGGTCCCGCAGCGCGTCGACCGTCGGACGGTCGAGCGCGCCCACGCCGATCAGGATGCCGATCGCGAGGGCGAGGAAGACCGCGACGAGGGAGACGACGTGGTAGCGGAAGTTGAGCACGGCGAGTGCGCTACCCCGTGATGGAGAACCAGAAGTCGCGCAGCGTCAGCCAGATGCCGTCGAGCAAGGTGTGGATCGTGTCGGAGACCGCGGCCACCGCGACCATCACCATGACTGCGGAGCCTATGAGCAGCACCCAGTCCAGACGCCGCACCCGCCCCTCGTAGAGACGGCTCACGCCCTTCGCGTCGACGAGCATCGCACCGAGTCGCAGGCGGGTGAGGAAGGTGGACGCCATCCCCTTGCGTCCCTTGTCGAGGAACTCGACCATCGTCGCGTGGGTGCCGACCGCGACGATGAGCTTGGCGCCAGCTTCGTACGCAAGCAGCATCGCGACGTCTTCGCTCGTGCCCTCCGCGACGAACTCGTGGTACGGCACGCCCCACTCGAGCAGGTTCTCGCGACCTGGCGCGCGGCCGTCGGGATGCACGTGGTGCACGAGGTCCGCGCCGGTCTCGAGCGCGCGTTCGGACACCGAGTCGAAGTCGCCGACGATGATCTCGGGCTTCAGCCCGACCTCCATGAGCGCGTCGGCACCGCCGTCCACGCCGATCAGCACCGGCCGGTACTCGCGGATGTAGGAGCGGAGGGCCGCGAGATCGCTCTTGTAGTCGTGGCCACGCACCACGACGAGCGCGTGCCGACCTTCGATGCGAGTGTCGAGCGCCGGAAGCGACAGCGGCTCGAACGTCAGGCGCGCCTCTTCGCGGACGTACTCGAGGGTGTTCAGCGCGAAGCGCTCGAGCTCCGTGCCGATCGACGCGCGCGCCTCCTCCATGGCGGCCTCGATCTCGTCGACGGTGAGCACGTTCCCCGACGCGAGCAGCTCGCCCTCGCGCCAGATCTCGCCGTCTTCGATGCGGATCGTGTCACCGTCGTGCACGCGCTCCATGACGTCGGCACCGGCGCGATCGACGAGCGTGATGCCGGCGGCGACGACCCGTCGCGGCCCACCGTTCGGGTAGCGGCCCGAGATCGACGCGGCCGCGTTCACGACCGCCGCGACACCCGCGTCGGCCAGGCCGTCAGCGGCGACCCGGTCGAGGTCCTGGTGGTCGATGATCGCGATCTCGCCCGGCTCGAGCCGCTTGACGAGGTCCTTCGTCCGGCGACCGACGCGTGCGGTGCCGACGATGGCGGTGCTCGCCTGTCGCCGCCGACCGCGGAGGAAGACCATCAGCCGGCGACCTCGGTGGCGGTCCGGCGCGACGCGGCGCGCTCGAGGAGCTCGGCGGCGTGGCTGCGTGCGTGCGCGGACTCGCCGACGCCGGCCAGCATCCGCGAGAGCTCCGTCACGCGTTCCTCTCCTTCGACGACCGTGGCGCTCGCCACCGTGCGTCCGCCTTCCTCGTGCTTGGTGACCCGGATCTGCGCGTCCGCGAACGCGGCCACCTGGGCGAGGTGCGTCACGCACAGCACCTGATGACGCGCGCCGAGATCCGCGAGCAGCCGTCCGACCGCGGTCCCTGCCTCGCCGCCTATGCCGGCGTCGACCTCGTCGAACACCAGCGTGGGCGGCGCCTCGGTGAGGACCAGCCGCAGCGCCAGCATCGCACGTGACAGCTCCCCGCCCGATGCCGCGCGCGCCAGCGGCTTGGCGGCCTCCCCTGGGTTCGGCGCGAGGAGGAAGGTGACGTCGTCCGCACCGTCCTCGCCGAGCTCCGTGGGCCGGATGTCGACGGCGAACGTGGCCGCCGGCATCGCCAGCTCCCGGAGGTGGCCGGTGACGGCCTCAGCGAGCGACGCGACCGCCGCATGGCGGGCGCGCGACAGCGCCGCGGCGGCGGCACGAACACGTGCCTCCGCGTCGCTACGCAAAGTGTCGATCGCGGCAGCGCGCTCCTCGAAGCCCGCGAGCTCACCGTGGCGCTGGCGTGCTTCTGCGGCGTACGCGATGACGTCGTCGAGGGTCTCGCCGTACTTGCGGCGAAGGTCGCGCAGCTGGTTGCGGCGGGACCGGACCTGCTCGAGGCGCGCCGGGTCGTCCGCCACGGTCTCGGACGCCAGGCGCAGCTCGCGCTCGAGGTCCGCGAGCTCGCTCTGGGCATTCCGCAGGCGGTCCGAGAGACCCGCAAACGGCTCGCGGTCGGCGAGCTCGGCGACCGCCGCGCCGACGCCATCGAGAGCCGGGCCTTCGAGCGCGGCAAACGCCCGCGCGAGCGCGTCGCGGTGGGCGGCCGCGTCGGCGAGCAGTGCCTCTTCGGCCTCGAGCGCCACGTCCTCGCCGACGTCCTCGATCGCGGCGGCCTCGATCTCCTCGAGCTGGAAGCGCAGGAGATCGAGCTCCCGAGCACGGGCGCGCGCGTCGCCGCCAAGGGTGCTGAGCTCTGCGTCGAGCTCGCGGAGCTCGGTGCGGGTGGCGCGCAGGGTCGCGAGCGCATCGGTCGCGCTGGGCCCGGCGAATCGGTCGAGCGCCGCTCGCTGCACCGCGGGCGCGAGCAGCGACTGGTGCGCGTGCTGGCCGTGCAGCTCGACGAGGCGACTTCCAACGGTCGCGAGCTCGCTGACAGTCGCGAGCCGGCCGTCGACGTACGCACGCGAGCGGCCGTCCCCGGGCACGACGCGCGCGAGCACGGCGTCCTCCCCGTCTTGGGCGTCGAAGCGACCCTCGGCCCGCGCTTCGGTCGCGCCGGTGCGCACGAGCGTCGCGTCGGCGCGACCGCCGAGCAGCAGGTCGACCGCCTCGACCAGCAGCGTCTTGCCCGCGCCGGTCTCGCCGGTGATCGCGGTGAGCCCGGGGCCGACCAGCACGCTGAGGTCGTCGACGATCCCGAGGTCGGTGACGTGGAGCTCGCGCAGCATCGCTAGCGGTCGGGCAGGCCGAACTTGGCCTTCAAGATCTGGTGGAAGTCGCGCGGCCCGAAGGTCACCATCCGAGCGGGCTTCGGCCCTGCGGTGCACATGACCGTGTCGCCCTCGTCGAGCTCGCCCAGCTCGTGTCCGTCGAGGGTGAGCACGACGCTGCGCTCCTCCGCGACCGTGAAGCGCAGCTCCTCATCGGCATCGAGCACGAGCGATCGGTCGAACAACATGTGAGGAGACACCGGCGTGAGCAACAGGCAACGGTGGCGCGGTGACACGATCGGCCCGCGGGCCGAGAACGAGTACGCGGTCGAACCGGTGGGCGTCGCGACGATCACGCCGTCAGCCGCGTAGGTCGTGAACGGTGTGCCGTTGATCGCGACGTCGAGGCGCACGAGGCGGCCCGTGCGGATCTTCTCGATGACCGCCTCGTTGAGCGCCCACCAGCGGCCGGCAGCCGCGCCGGCCGAGCCGACGACGACCTCGAGCACCATGCGCTCTTCGACTTCGAAGTCCCCGGCGAGCAGCCGCTCGAGCGCCGCGTCGAGATCGCCGGGCTCGACCTCGGTGAGGTAGCCCATCTGGCCGCAGTTCACGCCGAGCACCGCGGCGCCGTGCTCATACACGAGGTCGACGGTGCGCAGCATCGTGCCGTCACCGCCGAGCGAGATCGCGAGGTCGAGACCGCGCGGGAACTCGTCGGGCGCGACCGCGAGCTCAGGGGACCCAGCGGCGTCGGCGACGTCTGCAGGGACCCGCACCTCGACCCCGCGCTCACCGAGCCAGGTCGCGGCGCGGCGCGTGAGCTCGTGCGCCACCGGTCGATCCCGGTGAGGGACCAGCCCGACCGCGTGAATCGGTTCGCGGCTCGTCACGACACGCCCGTCGGTGCTGCGTCGGCGACCGCGCGCAGCTCGTGCGCGGTGAGCGCCGGCCCGGTGCGGTCGCATCGGAAGAAGAACTCGCGGTTGCCCCGCGCACCGAGCACTGGCGAGGGCGTCACGTCCCGCACGTGCAGACCGTCAGCGGCGAGGGCCTCCGCCACCTCTTCGAGGACCGCCGCGTGGACCTCCGGATCGCGCACGATCCCCCGCTTGCCGACGCGCGCGCGGCCGGCCTCGAACTGCGGCTTCACGAGCAGGACGAGGGTCGCATCGGGCGTCGTGCAGCGGGCGAGGGCCGGGGCGACCGTGCGCAGCGAGATGAACGAGAGATCGGCGACCGCGAGCGGGACCGGGCCGTCGATCGCGTCCGGGTCGAGGGTGCGCACGTTGGTGCGGTCGAGCACGGTGACGCGCGGATCGGTGCGCAGCGACCACGCGAGCTGTCCGTGCCCGACGTCGACGGCGTAGACGTGGCTCGCGCCGTGCTGGAGGAGGCAGTCGGTGAACCCCCCGGTGGACGCTCCGGCGTCCAGCACGCGGCAGCCGGAGGCGTCGACGCCGAGAGCACGCAGCGCGCCCGCGAGCTTGTCGCCGCCTCGGGACGCGAAGCGCGTCGCCGCGGCCTGCACCGACAGCGCGTCGCCGGCCTCCACCCGCCGCGCCGCGTTCTCGGCGACTGCGCCGCCGACGAGGATGCGCCCGCTGCTGATGGCCTCGGCGGCCTCGCCCCGGCTCTTCACGAGCCCGCGGCGTACGAGCTCGGCATCGAGGCGTCGGCGCACCCCCAAAGGGTACGCGGCAGCGCCTCAGGCGCCCCGCGTGCCGACCAGCTCCACGATCGGGTCCGTGACCGCGGCAAGGTCCGCGCCGACGATGGGCGGTGCCGGGTCCGGCACTGCCTCGCCCCCGGGTGGGGGCGGCGCGCTGGTGACGCCCGAGAGGACCAGCGCGAACGGCCACCCGAGCGCGGTGGCGAGTGCGCCGTCGGTGCTCGGCCGGTCGCCGACCACCACGCCACTTGTCCCGACGTGCTGCCGCACCATGGCGACCGCCGGCGGAAACGGCTTGCCGGCGACCTCGGCCGTCGATCCCGTCGCGGTCGCGACCGCAGCCGTGATCGCTCCCGTGCCCGGCACGAGGCCGGTCTCGCTCGGGTAGGTCGCGTCGAGGTTCGTGGCGACGAACACCGCGCCGTCGCGGATCGCAGCGGCCGCGCGGTCGAGCTCGTCGAAGTCGAAGGTGCGGTGGAAGCCGACGACGACGGCGTCGGCCGGTGCCCGCTCGACGATCTCGAAGCCCGCGCCCGTCATCGCCTCGACCACGCCCGGCCCTGCGCACGCGAGCACGCGTGACCCGCGCGCGAGCCGTCCGGCGAGCAGGTCCGCTGCCGCGACCGCGCTCGTGAGCACGTCGTCACGGGGCGCGGTGACGCCCGCCGCCGCGAGCTTCCTGACCACGTCGTCGATGGTGTGGCTCGAGTTGTTCGAGATGAACACCACGCGCAGGCCCGCGGCGCGGAGCCGCTCGACTGCGTCGCCCGCGCCCGGGATCGGGAGGTCGCCGCGCCAGATGACGCCGTCGAGGTCGCAGCACACCGCCGCATCCGCGGCGGGGTGACTCACCGCGTGCTGTCCGATGCCTTGGCCAGGGCCTCGCGGTACTCGTCGAGGGGGCGCATCGCGACGGCGAGCTTGAGGTGCCGGCGCGCGCCGGGCCGGTCCCCCGTCTTGAGCAGCGAGAGGCCGAGCCCGAAGTGCGCGTAGTCGTTGACCGGGTCGATCTCGACCGCGCGCGTGAACTCGGAGGTCGCCGCGGGGTACCGCCCGCACCCGAAGTAGGCGCGCCCGAGCGCCTCGCGGATGGAGCCCTTGTCGGGCTCGAGGTCGCGGGCCCGCTCGAGTGCCACCGCTGCAGCGTGCGGGTTCGACCCCGCGAGCAGGCGGGTGCCCTCCTGGAAGGCCGCGTACGCGCTCTGTGTCTCTGCCATGGCGTGCTGTCCCTTGTGGCTCCCGGACCGTATGCGACAATCGCCGCGCCGTCGACGAGAGAACCGCAGCGTGCCCGACATCCTTCCCTTCCGCGGCCTGCGCTACGCCGCGGCGCACGACCTCTCCACCATCACCGCACCGCCGTACGACGTCGTCGACGACGACGAGCGCGCCGCGCTCGAGCGCAGCGACGAGCACAACGCGGTCCGCCTGATCCTCCCCCGCGACACCGACACGCAGGACCGCTACGCGGCCGCAGCCGGGACCTTCGCGTCCTGGCGGCGCGACGGCGTGCTCACGCCCGACGCGACGCCGTCGCTCTACGCGTACCGGATGGTGTTCGACGACGGCCAGGCGGCGCGGCACACCGTCGGCGTGATCGGCGCGCTCGCGCTCCCGGCCGAAGGCACCGAGGGTGACGTGCTGCCCCACGAGCGCACGCTGCACAAGGCCCGCTCCGATCGGCTCAACCTCCTGCGCGCGACGCGGGCGAACCTCGACCCGATCTGGGTGCTGTCACTCGGCAGCGGGCTCACCGATCTCGCGCTGGCTGCCCTCGCGCAGGGCGCGGCCGAGGTGGCGATGGAGGGCGACGGGACGCGCCACGAGCTCGTGCCGATCTCGGACCCGGCGGCGATCGGGACCATCCGCGCTGCGGTCGCGGCGCAACCGGTCGTTCTCGCCGACGGCCATCACCGCTTCGAGACCGCGTGCGCCTACCGCGGTGAGCAGCCGGGCGACGCCGGCGCGGGAGCGATCATGGCCCTGGTCGTCGAGCTCAGTGACGACGAGCTCTGGGTGCACCCGATCCACCGGCTCGTGCGCGGTGCGCTCACGCGAGAGCAGCTCGCCGACGCGTTCGAGATCGTCGAGGTCGGGCCCAACCGACCCGAGAACGTTCCCGCGCTCGTCGACCGCATGGACGCGGAGCGCGCCCTGGGACTCGTCGACGCGCGTGGGAGCGCACTGCTGGTCCCGCGCCCCGAGGTGCTCGATCCGCGCCTCGCCGAGCTGTCACCCGTGCTGCACGACGTCGACTCGGCTCGCTTCGACGTCGCGATCGCGCCGCTGCTCGAGCACGCGGAGATCGAGTACCGGGACGACGCGGCGACGCTCGCCGCCCTCGTGGACAAGGGCGCGGCCGACGCTGCAATCCTGCTGCGCCCGGTGCCGGTGGAGACGATCCGCGCCGCGGCGCAGGCTCGCGAGCGGATGCCGCAGAAGACGACATTCTTCGCGCCGAAGCCGCGTACCGGGATGGTGTTCCGCTCGCTCGACGACTGAGCGAGCCGCGCCTTCGCGCTAGCTGACGTCCCAGGTCGGCGCGGACTCGAACAGCGCGGTGAGGTCGCCCGGGCCCTGGCGCTCCGACGCAGCCACGAGCTGGCGCTGCACCTCGGCCTCGTACGTCGGCCGGTCGACGTCGCGGAACACGCCGATCGGTGTCGGCGTCGTCGGGCGATCGGCCAGTCGCGACAGCGCGAACGCCAGCGCGGGATCAGTGCGGTGCTCGTCGTGCACGATGAGCTTGTCGACACCGACTGCGTCGACGTCAACGATCTCGCACTCGCCGAACGCGTTGAGCGCGACGCCGTGCTGCCCGTCGGCACCGAAGCGGATCGGCTCACCGTGCTGGAGCTCGATGAGCATCTCGGCGCGGTGCTCCTTCGCGGTGATGCCCTCGAAGGCGCCGTCGTTGAAGACGTTGCAGTTCTGGTACACCTCGACGAACGAGGCGCCCTTGTGGTCGTGCGCGCGCCGGAACGTCTCGACCATGTGCTTGCGGTCCATGTCGTGCGTGCGACCGACGAAGCCGGCCTCCGCGCCGAGCGCGACCGAGATCGGGTTGAACGGCGTGTCGAGCGAGCCGAGCGGCGACGACTTCGTGACCTTCCCGACCTCGCTCGTCGGCGAGTACTGGCCCTTCGTGAGCCCGTAGATCTGATTGTTGAACATCAGGATCGTCACGTTGACGTTGCGCCGGAGCGCATGGATGAGGTGGTTGCCACCGATCGACAGCGCGTCGCCGTCGCCGGTGATCACCCAGACGTCGAGGTCGGGGCGGGCAAGCGCCACGCCGGTCGCCAGCGCCGGGGCGCGCCCGTGGATGCCGTGCATCCCGTAGACGTTCATGTAATAGGGGAAGCGCGCCGCGCACCCGATGCCGGAGACGAACACGGTGTTCTCGGGGCGCGAGCCGAGCTCGGGCAGGAGCAGCTGCACCGCGGCGAGGATCGAGTAGTCGCCGCAGCCCGGGCACCAGCGGACCTCTTGATCGGACTGGAAGTCCTTGCGGCCGAGGGTGACCGCGCCCGTCTCGCTCATCGCGTGACCTCGCTCACTGGATCTCGTTCACTGCGGCGGTGATGGCGTCCTCGATCTCGCTGGCGCGGAACGGGAGGCCCTGGACCTTGTTGACGCCCTGGGCGTCGACCAGGAACTCGGCCCGCAGCAGGCGCGTGAGCTGCCCGAGGTTCATCTCGGGGACGATCACGCGGTCGTAGCCGGCGAGCACCTCGCCGAGGTCGCGCGGGAAGGGGTTGAGGTGCATCAGGTGCGTGCGCGCCACGTTGGCGCCCGCGGCGCGGGCCTGGTTCACGGCCTGCTGGATGACGCCCCACGTGCTGCCCCACCCGACGACGAGCACGCGCGCGCCGTCGGGGTCGTCGAGCTCGACGGTCGGGATGTCGTTCGCGATTCGCGCCACCTTCTCGGCGCGGATGCGGACCATGTGCTCGTGGTTCTCGGGGTCGTAGTTGACGTTGCCCGTGCCGTCCTGCTTCTCGATCCCGCCGATGCGGTGCATGAGACCCGGCGTGCCGGGGATGGCCCACGGGCGCGCCAGCGTCTCGGGGTCGCGCAGGTACGGCCAGAAGACGGCGGTGCCGTCGTCGGCCGTGTGGTTCGGCTCGGTCGCGAACGGGACGCTGAGGTCCGGCAGCGCGTCGACGTTCGGGAGCTGCCACGGCTCGGCGCCGTTCGCGAGGTACCCGTCGGTGAGGAGGATGACCGGCGTCCGGTACTTCAGCGCGAGGCGCACGGCCTCGAGCGCGGCGTCGAAGCAGTGGCTCGGTGAGCGCGCGGCCACGATCGGCAGCGGCGCCTCGCCGTGACGCCCGTACATCGCGAGGAGGAGGTCCGCCTGCTCGGTCTTCGTCGGCAGGCCCGTGGAGGGGCCGCCGCGCTGCACGTCGACCACCACGAGCGGGAGCTCCATGCTGATCGCGAGGCCGATGCCCTCGGACTTGAGGTCGACGCCCGGACCGCTCGTCGCGGTGACGCCGAGGTGCCCGGTGAACGCGCCGCCGATCGCGACCGCGACCGCGGCGATCTCGTCCTCGGCCTGGAGCGTGCGCACGCCGAAGCTCTTGAGCCGCGAGAGCTCGTGCAGCACGTCGGACGCGGGGGTGATCGGGTACGACGCGTAGAGCATCGGCAGCTTGCTCTGCTGCGCGGCCGCGACGAGCCCGTACGAGAGCGCGAGGTTGCCGGTGATGTTGCGGTACCGGCCGGGAGCGAGGCGCGCCGGCTGCACCTCGTAGGGGTGATCGAACAGCTCGGCGGTCTCGCCGAAGTTGTACCCGGCCTTGAACGCGGCGAGGTTGGCGGCCTTCACCATCTCGCGGTTCGCGAACTTGGTCTCGATCCACTCGATCGTCTGCTCGACCGGGCGCGTGTACATCCACGAGACGAGACCGAGCGCGAAGAAGTTCTTCGACCGCTCGGCGTCGCGCGGCTTCACGCCGAGCTCCTTGGTGGCCTCGAGCGTGATCGTCGTCATCGGGACCTGGATGACGCGGTACGCGGCGAGCGAGCCGTCCTCGAGCGGGTTCGCGGGGTAGCCCGCCTTGTCGAGGTTGCGCGTCTCGAAGGTGTCGGCGTTGACGAGCAGCGTGCCGCCGGGCGCCAGCTCGGCGAGGTTCGCCTTCAGCGCCGCCGGGTTCATCGCGACCAGCACGCTCGGCATGTCGCCGGGCGTGAGGATCTCGTGGTCGGAGATGTGGACCTGGAACGACGAGACGCCGGCGATCGTCCCGGCCGGCGCGCGGATCTCGGCCGGGAAGTTCGGCATCGTGGCGAGGTCGTTGCCGAAGACCGCGCTCACGTCGGTGAACCGGTCCCCCGTCAGCTGCATGCCGTCGCCGGAGTCGCCTGCGAACCGGATGACGACATCCGCGATCGTCTCCGGCTTCAGGTCGGTGATCTCCGCGGTCACGCGTCCTCGCTCGCTAGCTCGTCGTGCAGGGCGGCCCCGCGCGGCCACCCCCGCCTGCGCTGAACCGTTTCCAATCATAGGGGCGCCGACGCCGTGGCTCGGACCGGGGCTCATTCGAGTGCATCGAGCGCGTCGTCGGCACGTCGGCGTGCCGCGTCGCGGCGTCGACGGTCGGTGCCGCGCCCGACGAGCACGGACTCGACCTCCACTCGCGCGCCCACACCCCCGGACGACTGGTAGAAGCGCCGCCGCAGCGCACCGACCACGACGACGGGCTCGTCGGCGTCGAGCGCAGTGACCCACGCCGGCGGGTCCCAGACGGTGACTGGCACCGACGTCGCGTCGCTGCCGAGCGACGGCACGCGCACGGACAGCGCGGCGAGGCGGCGGCCCGACTCGAGCTCGCGCACGGTCGCAGGTGACGAGGTGACGCCGCGCAGGACGGCGAGGTTCATCGCCGGGTGCTCGGATTCAGGCGAGGTGGTCATGACAGCTCCTTCCTTCGCGCACCGGGTGTGCGCGGCAGTCGGAGGGAGTGCCGGGGAGGTGGCTGGGAGCGTACGGAGAGGGTGTGACAGCCGGTCAGGCGAGCGCAGCGCGGCGCGCCGTGGTGTCCGCGAAGGCGGCGTCGTGTGCGTGGATGCGGTCGAACAGCGCACGGGCGCGCCCGAGGTTGCCCGCGCGCTCCTCGAGGTCAGCGAGGGAGTACCAGAGGCGGAGATGGTGGTCGCGAGGGCGCTTCAGGTCGTTGGACTTGCGGCTGAGGAGCGCGATCGCCTCGTCGAGCCGCCCTCGGTCCGCGAGCGCGCCGGCAGCGACGATGCGGCCCTCGGTCACGATCTCGGCGGACGGTGACGCGGCCGCGAGCTCGGCCCACAGGTCCTCGACCTTCCGCCAGCGGCGTTGGGCGCGGTACGCGTCCATCAGGACCGGGTGCTGCTCGGTGGAGTCGGTGAGGTCGATGAAGGCCTCGAGCTCCTTCGCCGCGGCGCGGTAGTTGCCGAGCCGGTACTGGACGAGCCCCGTGAGCTCGCGCACGGTCGGGGCGTCGGGCAGCGCGTCGCGCACCGGCCGCAGGAGTGTGAGCGCTTCGCGATCGCGGTCGTGCGAGTAGGCGTCAGCCGCGCCCATGAGCCGGTCCAGGAGGAAGGGCGCCCGCGTGCCGCCGAGGCGCTGGACCTCGCGCTCGACCGCCTGCGGCGGCTTGCGCCGACGGCGCCGAACCTGGTCGGGCGGCGTGGCGTGCTCCGCACGGCGGCGACTCGGCTGCTGACCGTCAGGTCGGCGGTCGCCCTTGATCCGGAGCGGCGCGGCGCGACGCGGCGGACGCTCGGGGCCGTCCGGACGTCGCTCCCACTTGGGTGGCTGCGGCGCGCCGTACGGCCCGAAGCCTGTCGTCTTGTCGCGCGTGCGCTCCTGTGACCGCCGCCGGTCTTGGGAACGGCGCGCGCCTGGCGAACGGGGGCTGCGCCCGCGGTCGCTGTCGTCGCCCTCCCGTCTGCGGTCGGTTCGGCGCGACGCCGGTCGATCGGAGCGTCCAGGCTTGCGCGACCGTCCATCGTCAGCGCGGGGTGCCATCATTCGAGCGTACGGCCACCGAGTGGTGAGCCGAGGACCGAGGAAGCTCGAGGACGCGATGGGCGCGCGTGCGGTCCGACTGATGCTCTTCGTCTTGGTCGTGGCGATCGTGGTGCTGCCGGCATCGCCGTTGGAAGCGCAGTCCGACGCTCCGAAGCCCTTCGTGACATCACTCGACAGGGCGACGGGCGAGCCTCGCTGGACAGTCTCCGGCGACACCCCCGGTGTGTGGCGTCTCATCGGTGTGTCCGGTGATCTGGTCTTCCTGGCTCAGCTCGCATGCACACGGGTTCCGCGCGGTGGCGTACTCGTCGCTCGCGAACAGACAGGAGGTAAAGAACGGTGGCGCGCGCCGTTCACCGGTTCTCCGTACGACCTGCGCGCCTACTCGGTGCACGGCGCTCGCGTGCTTCTCATCCAGGGCGACCGTCTCGTCGCACTCGATGCGTTGTCGGGCGAACGCAGGTGGGACATCCCGCTGCAGGACTTCCGACCACGGGGCGGCGACGACCAGATCGTGCTGATCGAGAACCACGTCGAGCAGCTGGGCACGCTCGGCGCTCCCCCGGCACCGTTCGAGGTGCGTGCGATCGCTCGAGCCACCGGGCGGCGCATCTGGACCTACACCTCCAACATCTCGAGCAGTCCCCCGTATGTGTACGGCGACCTTGCGCTCGTCGATCGTCACACCGTGGTGGGCGACTTCACGGAATCCCTCCGATCCACCGTCGGTGAGCAGGTGGGTATCGACGCCAACTCGGGTCGTGCTCTGTGGTCGGTTCCGAGGAACCAGCAGTACGTCGTCAAGCCTGGGGCCGGCGTGCTGTTTGGCTCGCAGTCGTCCGGCATATCGGCCTTCGATCCGAGGACTCGCGAGCCGCGATGGGCTACGGCTCCGACGCCCCCGCGGTTCCTCCAGGTGGTCGTCGACGGGCGGGTCATCGCGAACTCGCCGGGTGTCCAGGCGGCATTCGATGTGCGCGACGGGTCGCTGCTCTGGGAGCGCCACGACCCGACCTCGGGCGAGGTCACCGCTGCAGGGCGCGGCCTGCTGGTCTTCGCCCCGCCATCCGGCGCGTCTGGCGACGTCGTAGCCGTCGACGTGCCCACCGGTGCGGCCCGATGGCAGCAGGCGAAGCTCGAGGGCGGTGGACTCACGTGGCTGGTCGGGCGTGGCGTCTATGCAGCGGGCGGATGCGCGGCCGTCGACGAGACCTGACGACCAAGCGCTTCGACGCCGCAAGGTCCAGACGCGAACGAAGCGCCCCGCACGGGCGAGGCGCTTCGTCATTCGAGAAAGCCCGGCGGCGTCCTACTCTCCCAGGGAGTTTCCCCCCAAGTACCATCGGCGCTGGCGGTCTTCACTGCCGTGTTCGGAATGGGAACGGGTGTTGCCCCGCCGCCATGGCCACCGGAACACCTGGCTTTCTAGATCCTTTTGGATTTCAAGGCGCCACTTGAGCGCCGAAGAGCGAGCACGAGCACACATCACAGACAGAGGAAGAAGATCCCAAGCCCTCGGCCGATTAGTACCGGTCGGCTGAACACGTCACCGTGCGTACACCTCCGGCCTATCAACCTGGTCGTCTACCAGGGGCCTTACCTGGTTAACCCAGTGGGAGATCTCATCTCGAGGAAGGCTTCGCGCTTAGATGCTTTCAGCGCTTATCCTTTCCGCAGGTCGCCAACCAGCCGTGCCCTTGGCAGGACAACTGGCACACGAGAGCTGCGTCCGTCCCGGTCCTCTCGTACTAGGGACAGCTCCCCTCAAATCTCCTACGCCCACAGAGGATAGGGACCGAACTGTCTCGCGACGTTCTAAACCCAGCTCGCGTACCGCTTTAATGGGCGAACAGCCCAACCCTTGGGAGATGCTTCACCCCCAGGATGCGACGAGCCGACATCGAGGTGCCAAACCTTGCCGTCGATGTGGACTCTTGGGCAAGATAAGCCTGTTATCCCCGGGGTACCTTTTATCCGTTGATCGACCGCGCTTCCACATGCCACGGCCGGGTCACTAAGCCCTGCTTTCGCACCTGCTCGACTTGTAGGTCTCGCAGTCAAGCTCCCTTGTGTCTTTGCACTCGACGCCTGATGGCCAACCAGGCTGAGGGAACCTTTGGGCGCCTCCGTTACGCTTTGGGAGGCGACCGCCCCAGTCAAACTACCCACCTGACGCTGTCCCCGACCCGGATTCACGGGTCTGGGTTAGAGCCCCAACACATGAAGGGTGGTATTTCAAGGACGACTCCACCGAGGCTGACGCCCCGGCTTCCAAGTCTCCCACCTATCCTACACAGCATATGTCAGAACCCAACATCAAATTGTAGTAAAGGTCCACGGGGTCTTTCCGTCCTTCTGCGGGAAACGAGCATCTTTACTCGTCGTGCAATTTCGCCGGGTCTCTGGTTGAGACAGTAGCCAAGTCGTTACGCCATTCGTGCAGGTCGGAACTTCGCCTTTATCCGTTGTTTCCAACGGGGCAGACTATGCCTTCATCTCGAAATACTGAGTGAGGCGATGACCGCTTCCGCCTGATATCCCCGCTTGCCGCTGGGATTCATCTGGGCGGCCAGTCGCACGATCTCGATGAGGCCGGCTGGCACCAGGTGCTGGCCTCGAGCCATCCGTTCGCAGATGTCTGCGAACAGCTCGAAGTCGCGGTGCTTGCCGGACCGCAGCGGATACCGCCAGAAGTGTGGGACGACCAGGCGGCGAAGCTCCGAGAGGCTGCGCGCCTCCCACTTCACCGTTCGGTCACTGCGGTCTGGCCGGAGCGTGCCGCAGCCGAAGTACTGCTGGATCTCCAGCAGGACCTCGCTGCGGTCACCGTTCTGGCTGACCGACAGGCTCGGCCTCGCCTCCCAACCGACGCGAAGCGTGCGGCGAGGAGCGATCGAGACCGTGAAGCATCCCTCACCATCGACGTATCCGGAGATGTACGACGGGAGGTCCGTCTCACGAGCAGTTCGAGAGCCCGCGTGTTGCACCGGTTCTAGATTTGCCACGCCCCGACCGTACGGACGGGCTGTGACAGCAACCGGAGCCTCTCCCCGAAGGGATCAGTCGTTACGGGGTCATACCTCGTTACGAGGCAGAGGACTTCCCACGGCATCACCCGCCGGCTATCGCTCCGTCCTTGAAGCGGAGCAGCCGGTGAGGGCTTCGCCGTTATGAGCGGGTCTGCACATGGAGTCGCCTCCATGCAGGGCAATTCAATTACCCGACAAGGAATTTCGCTACCTTAGGCACGTCTGTTACCCCGAAATAGCTGGCTGCCATTTCGCGGCCAGGTCATTTCTGCCTGGCTCCCCATGTCGCCATAGGGGTCGGACTGTATCTTCACGATCTCGAGGCTGGCGTCGCCTCGAGTCGCGCCCAGCGTGCAGTCTCTGAGGATCCCGCAATCGCGGTTTCCTGCTGATTGTCCGCACCGGTCGGATTGTCACTGTCCAAGGCTTGGTTGGACAAGTACCGCCGGATACTCGGATGTTCCAGCATATAGCCGGGTTTTGTAACGGCCAGTTGGAAACTCACCGTTATAGTTACGGCCGCCGTTTACCGGGGCTTAGTTTCAGAGCTTCGCCTTGCGGCTAACCCTTCCACGTAACCTTCCGGCACCGGGCAGGCGTCAGAGCGTATACATCGCCTTGCGGCTTCGCACGCTCCTGTGTTTTTAGTAAACAGTCGCTTGGCCCTGGTCTCTGCGGCCTCCTCAGGCTCACGACGCGAGGTCGGTCACCCTACTGAGGCCCCCCTTCTTCCGAAGTTACGGGGGCAATTTGCCGAGTTCCTTAACCAGAGTTCTCCCGATCGCCTTCGTATTCTCTACGTGCCCACCTGAGTCGGTTTGGGGTACGGGCACCGTGCCAGCTCGCTAGAGGCTTTTCTCGGCAGCATGGAATCAGTCACTTCCCCTGAAACGGGTCGGCATCACATCTCGGAGTGATGGCCGGCGGATTTACCTACCGGCCCTCCTACCTGCTTGCTCCGGGACAACCAACGCCCGGTAGACCTATCCTCCTGCGTCCCCTCATCGCTCCCCGGACGGGGTTCGGGACGGGTTCGGCCCGAAGGCCAGCCCCCGATCTCCCCCCTGAGGGGTGGGCGCGGACACGGTGGTACAGGAATATCAACCTGTTGTGCATCGACTACGCCTTGCGGCCTCGCCTTAGCTCCCGACTAACCCTGGGCGGATGAGCCTTCCCCAGGAACCCTTGGGCATTCGGCGGAGGGGTTCCTCCCCCCTCGTTCGCTACTCATACCGGCATTCGCACTCGACCACGCTCCACGACCGGTTCCCCAATCGCTTCACTGCTGAGATCGACGCTCCCCTACCCATGCTTTCGCATGACGCAGCTTCGGCTCTGTGCTTGAGCCCCGTTACATTGTCGGCGCAGGATCACTCGACCAGTGAGCTGTTACGCACTCTTTCAAGGGTGGCTGCTTCTAAGCCAACCTCCTGGCTGTCTGGGCAATCCCACATCCTTTGCCACTGAGCACAGAATTAGGGGCCTTAGCTGGCGTTCTGGGCTGTTTCCCTCTCGACCATGAAGCTTATCCCCCATGGTCTCACTGCCGTGCTCTGGAGTACCGGCATTCGGAGTTTGGCTGATTTCGGTAAGCTTGTGGGCTCCCTAGACCATCCAGTGCTCTACCTCCGGCACTGAACACACGACGCTGCACCTAAATGCATTTCGGGGAGAACCAGCTATCAC
>JADMIO011667553.1_pt1:22500-36679 | contig 36679 bp, 28 predicted proteins | sample 8958161 | NCBI WGS metagenome assembly JADMIO01 (sample SAMN16585339, study PRJNA669376) | soil metagenome | isolation source: Crop rotation soil | place: USA: Cullars Rotation, Alabama | collected 2011
TCGGATCATGCGGTCCGATGAGGGCATCCGGTATTAGCACCGGTTTCCCGGTGTTATCCCGGTCTCCAGGGCAGGTTCCTCACGTGTTCCTCACCCGTTCGCCACTGTCTCCCCAGAGCAAGCTCCGGGGTTCTCGTTCGACTTGCATGTATGAGGCGCGCCGCCAGCGTTCGTCCTGAGCCAGGATCAAACTCTCCATCGAGACCTACATCCCTGGCGGGATGGAGATCGGAGAGCCACCGTCGCGGGCACTGGCCCACGTCCGGTGACGGAATTGCGAGTGACGACCGACCGAGGCCGGCCGCCATGCACTGGCTTCTGGCGTCACTGTTCCGTTGTCAAGGAGCTGTTCGCGAGGCAGTGACCGTGACCGCGGCACGAAGCCCGGGCGGTTTCACCTCGACGCCGGCGTCCGATCCACCTCCGCTGGCGGCTCCGAGAGGGAGCACAGGCCGTGGGGACGGGCACCCGTATCAATCCACCCTGGGACTCTTTGGGGGAGACCCCTGGGCGGACTGGTCAACCTAGTCCCAGAACCCTTGCAGGTCAAGCCATGTCGGGCTAGGGGCCGCCTCAGGGGTCGATCTGGACCCTCGCCCACTCCCGCCGACCCTTCTGCACGACGGCCCCGTCGAGGCGCTCGAGCGGGATCTCCTCGTCGGCGTCCTCGACCTTGGTGCCCTCGATGCGCAGGCCACCCTGCTGCACCAGGCGGCGCCCCTCGTTGTTCGACGCCACGAGGCCGAGCGCGCGCGCGAGGCGCGCCGGCGTGATCGTCGCGCCGTGCTCCCCCGCGCTGAGCCGGTGCGTCTCGATGTCCGTCGGCTGCTCGCGGTCCTTGAAGACGCGGTCGAACTCCGCTTCGGCGCGCGCGCCCGCGCCGTCACCGTGGTACAGGTCGACGACCGTGCGCGCGAGCAGCCGCTTCGCGTCGACCGGCGCGAGGCCCGCGGGCTCCTGCGCGGCGCGGTCGGGATCCCATCCCGTCGTGAGCGCGAAGTACGACGGCATCAGGTCGTCGGGGACCGACATGAGCTTGCCGAACTGCTGCTCGGGCGGCTCGTCGATTCCCACGTAGTTGCCGAGGCTCTTCGACATCTTCTGCGTGCCGTCGAGACCGACGAGCAGCGGCATCGTGAGGACGACCTGGCCCTCCTGGCCCTCCTGCTCCTGGAGGGTGCGGCCGACGAGGTTGTTGAACAGCTGGTCCGTGCCGCCGAGCTCGACGTCTGCCTCCACCATCACCGAGTCCCAGCCCTGGAGCAGTGGGTACAGCAGCTCCATCACCGAGATCGGCTTGCCGTCCTGGAAGCGTCGCGAGAAGTCGTCGCGCTCGAGCATGCGCGCGACGGTCGTCCGCGCGGTGAGCCGCAGCACGTCCTCGATGCCCATCGTCGCGAGCCACTCCGAGTTGCGCCGCACCTCGAGCCGATCGGGCAGCAGGATGCGCTGGATCTGCTCGACGTAGGTGGCCGCGTGCGCGTCGACCTCTTCCTTCGACAGGCGCGGGCGCGTCACCGAGCGCCCCGACGGATCGCCCACCTGTGCGGTGAAGTCACCGACGATCAGCACGGCGGTGTGCCCGAGCTCCTGGAAGCGCCGCAGCGTCCGCAGCACGACGGCGAACCCGAGGTGGATGTCGGACGCGGTCGGGTCGATCCCGAGCTTCACGCGCAGCGGACGGCTGCGCTCCAGCTTGCGGACGAGATCGTCCTCGGTGATGACGTCGACCGCGCCGGCGGTCAGGACGCGCAGCTGCTCACGGACGCCCGACGGCATGCCCGGCGACGCTAGCCGGGCGGCTTCGCGCGACTGACGTGGGGATCTCCGGGGACGGTCCACCGCCAGGGATGCTCGTCACCCCGGCCGACGCTGAGCCCGATCCGCCGCGTCTGCAGCGGCGACTCGGGCGGCGGGACGCCGTCGTCGAGGACGCGCAGCGGCCCGCGCCGCAGGTTCACACCGTCGTGGGTGCCGGTGATCCCGAGCGCCTGCGCGAGCCGGGCCGGGCCCGAGCAGAGGTCGGTGTCGCGGCGCGCCTTGGGTCGGCGCGCGCGCATCGTCTCGACGCCCGAAAGCGGCGATCCCGCGCGCAGCAGCACCGCGCTCGCGACGCCCTCCTCGCCGCACACGACGTTCATGCACCAGTGCATCCCATACGTGAAGTAGACGTAGAGGTGTCCGGGCGGGCCGAACATCGTGGTGGTGCGCGGGGTCGGCCCTCGGAACCCGTGCGAGCCCGCGTCCTCCGCACCGGCATACGCCTCGACCTCGACGATGCGCGCCGCCACGACCGGTGTGCCCGGCTCGGCGTGCGCGAGGACCTTGTTGAGCAGGCGCGGCGCGAGCTCCCGCGAGTCCGCCGCGTAGAACGCTGCCGGGAGCGGACGGCCCTTCAGTCGGCCAGCCACGCGCGCTGACGCTCGAGGCACGCGCGCGCCGCGTCGAGCTGCGGTGGGAGCGCGTCCGGGCCGGCGCCACCCGGAGTGGTGCGGCGGCGGACCGCCGAGCCGGGCGCCAGCAGCTCGGCCGCTTCGTCACCCAGGCGAGGCTCGGCCTTCACGAGGTCGACGAGCGGGACGCCCTCGTCGTGGGAACGCCGCACGAGCGCGCCGACCGTCGCGTGCGCCTCGCGGAAGGGGACGCCCGCGCGGACCAGGTGCTCGGCGAGGTCGGTCGCCGCACCACCCTCGGTGTCGGCCGCGGCGCGCATGCGCTCGGTGTCGAAGGTCGCGGTCGCGAGCAGCCCGGCGACGGCGCGCAGACTGAGTGCGGAGGTCCGCAGGGAGTCGAACAGCGGCTCCTTGTCCTCCTGGAGGTCGCGGTTGTACGCGAGCGGCAACCCCTTCAGCGTGGTCAGCACTGCCGTGAGGTTGCCGACCGCTCGGCCGGCCTTGCCGCGCGCCAGCTCGGCGATGTCGGGGTTCTTCTTCTGCGGCAGCATCGACGAGCCCGTGCTGTAGGCATCGGCGAGCCGCAGGAACCCGAACTCGTCGCTCGACCAGAGGATGATCTCCTCCCCCAGGCGCGAGAGGTGCACCTGCTCGAGCGCGGCGACGAAGAGCGCCTCCGCGACGAAGTCGCGGTCCGACACCGCATCCAGTGAGTTGTCGAACCGACGGCTGAAGCCGAGTGCGCTCGCCGTCGCATCCGGATCGAGCGGGAGGCTCGAGCCCGCGAGCGCGCCCGCGCCGAGCGGTGAGACGTCGGCGCGCTCGAGCGCGTCACGCCAGCGCTCGACGTCACGTGCGAGCGCCCAGAGATGTGCGAGCAGATGGTGCGCGAGGAGCACCGGCTGCGCGCGCTGGAGGTGCGTGTAGCCCGGGAGGTACACCGCGGTGCCCGCCTCTTCGGCGCGCCCGAGCAGCACCTGCTGGAGGGCCGTCGTCGCTGCCATCACGTCCTGGACGGCCTCACGCAGCCAGAGGCGCAGGTCGGTCGCCACCTGGTCGTTGCGGCTGCGGCCGGTGTGGAGCTTCGCCCCGGCCGGTCCGGCCAGCTCGGTGACGCGCCGCTCGACCGCAGTGTGGATGTCCTCGTCGGTCGGTGCGTACGCGAACGCGTCGCGCGCGATCTCCTGCTCGACGGTGTCGAGCGCGTCGAGGACCGCCTTCACCTCGGCGTCGTCGAGGAGGCCGACGGCCCCGAGCATCTCCACGTGGGCGCGTGAGCCGGCGATGTCGTGCGTCGCCAGCGCGCGGTCGAACGACAGGCTCTCGGTGAACGCGAGCAGCTCCTCGGCGGGCGGCTCCGTGAACCGCCCGTGCCAGAGCGTCGAGCCCTCGGCGTCGTCCTGCTCAGCCATCGGGCGGCCCCTGCTTGCGCGCGACGGTCTCGAGGCCGAGGCCCCAGAGGCGCACGAACCCCGCCGCGTCTTCGTGCCGGAACGCGTCCGCGGCGTCGTAGGTCGCGAGCTCGTAGTCGTAGAGGCCGTGCTCGGCCCGGCGGCCGGTGACGAAGCAGCGTCCGGGCTCGAGGCGCAGTCGCACCTCGCCGCTCACCGGCGCTTGGGACGACTCCATGAACGCGTCGAGGGCCGCGCGCAGGGGCGAGTGCCACAAGCCGTCGTAGACGAGCTCGGCGTAGCGCGGCTCGAGCCGCGCCTTCTCCCGGGAGAGATCGCGCTCGAGGGTGATCGACTCGAGGTCGGCGTGCGCCAGGATCAGCGCGAGCGCGCCCGGGCACTCGTAGACCTCACGACTCTTGATGCCGACCCGGCGGTTCTCGACCATGTCGAGCCGCCCCCATCCGTACGCGCCGACCTGGCGCCCGACCGCGCCGACCAGCTCGTGCAGCGGGAGCTCCTCGCCGTCCAGCGCGACGGGCGCGCCGGCCTCGAAGCGCAGCACGAGCTCCCACGGGTCCTGCGGGGCGGTGGCAGGGTTTGCCGTCAGCGCGTACGGCTCCTCAGGCGGCGCGTTCCACGGGTCCTCGATCGCACCGCACTCGATCGCGCGGCCCCAGAGGTTCTCGTCGATCGAGTACGGGTTGTCCTTGCGCACCTTGATCGGGATGTCGTGACGCGCCGCGTAGTCGATGGAGTCCTCACGGGTGAAGCCCCAGGTGCGCACCGGCGCCAGGACGTCGAGGTCAGGCGCGAGCGCGCGCGTCGAGACCTCGAAGCGCACCTGGTCGTTGCCCTTGCCGGTGCAGCCGTGCGCGACCGCATCGGCGCCGTGCTCGCGCGCCGCGGCGACGAGGTGCTTCACGATCACCGGCCGCGACAGCGCCGAGACCAGGGGGTACTTGCCCTCGTACAGGGCGTTGGCCTTCAGCGCCGGGAGGCAGTAGTCGCGGGCGAACTCTTCGCGCGCGTCGACGACGAGCGCCTCGACCGCGCCGGCGGCGAGCGCACGCGCGCGGATCGTCTCCCAGTCGTCGTCGGCCGACTGCCCGACGTCGACCGCGAGCGCGATGACCTCGGCGTCCCATTCGTCGCTGATCCACCGCACCGCGACGGAGGTGTCGAGACCGCCGCTGTACGCGAGGACGACTCTCTGCTTCGCCATGGCTACAGACCCGCCAGTGCCGCGAGCCGGCCCGCGACCTCGTTGCCGCCGATGTGCTCGGAGCAGATGACCAGGACGGTGTCGTCGCCGGCGACCGTGCCGAGCACGTCGGGCAGGCCGGCACGGTCGAGCGCGGAGCCCACGACGTGCGCGGAGCCCGGCGGTGTGCGCAGCACCACGAGGTTGCCCGAGTGCGCGACCTCGACGACGAACTCCCCCATCACCCGGCGCAGGTGATCGTCGGGTGCGGTGCGCTCCTTGGCGTGCTCGGGGATGGCGTACGCCATCGTCCCGCCGGGGATGCGCACCTTCAGCGCGCCGAGCTCCTCGAGGTCGCGGCTGACCGTCGCCTGCGTCGCGACGACCCCGTCGGCCGAGAGCAGCTCGACGAGCTGTGCCTGGCTCGAGATCGCCTGCTCCTCGAGCAGGCGTGCGATGCGGTGCTGCCGTTGCGGCTTGCCGAGCGTCGCCATGGTCACGAGACCTCCACGAGCATGACGAAGAGCGCACGGACGGCGTCCATGCGGTTGGCGGCCTGCCGCCACACAGCCGAGCGCGGCCCGTCGATGACGTCCGCGCTCACCTCTTCGCCGCGGTGCGCGGGCAGACAGTGCAGGAACCATGCGTCGGGTCCCGCGGCGGCCATGAGCGCGCTGTCGACCTGGTACCCGTCGAATGCCGCGAGGCGCTGCTCGCGCTCGTCTTCCTGACCCATCGACGTCCACACATCCGTGTACACCGCATCCGCGTCGCGGACGGCTTCGTACGGATCGCTCACGAGCTCGATCGAGCCGCCGAGGTTGCGCGCCCGCTCGACGATGTCGAGGTCGAGGTCGTAGCCGGTCGGCGACGCCAGTGTGAGCTCGACGCCGCACAGCGCGGCGCCGAACGCGAGCGACGCGGCGACGTTGTTGCCGTCGCCGACCCATGCGACCCGCCGGCCGTCGAGGCTCCCGAAGAGCTCGCGCAGCGTGAGCAGGTCGGCGAGCGCCTGGCAGGGGTGCGCGCGATCCGACAGCAGGTTCACGACCGGCACGTCGACGGCTTCGCTCATGCTCTCGAGGAGCGCGTGGTCGAACACCCGTGCTGCGAGGACGTCGCAGTAGCAGGCAAGGGTGCGCGCGACGTCTTCGGGCGTCTCGCGCGTCCCGATGCCGACCTCCTCGCCGCGGATGTAGATGGGATGGCCGCCGAGCGTGAACACGGCCATCTCGCTCGACGAGCGGGTCCGCGCCGACGGCTTCTCGAAAAGCAGGGCGACGCCGCGGCCGGCGAGCGCCTGTGGGACCTGCGACGGGTCGCGCTTCCACTCGGTCGCGCGATCGAGGAGCGTCCCGAGGTCGTGCTGGTCGAGGTCGTCGACCTCGAGGAAACGCGTCTTCACGTGCTCATCTCCTTCAGCACGCCGGCAAGGACGCCGACTGCTTCGTCGATCTCGTCGTCGGTCACGAGCAGGGACGGCGCGAGCCGCAGCGCGGTCGGCGTGACCGCGTTGACGACGAGCCCGGCGTCGAGGCAGGCGGCCATGGCGTCGCCGGCCGTGACCCCCTCGTCGAGCTCCGCCGCGAGCAGCAGCCCTGCGCCGCGCACCGCGGCGACCCCAGGGAGGCCCGTCAGCGCGTCGGTGAGGCGCTTGCCGGCGCGCTCGGCGCGTGCGGGAACGTGCTCGGCCTCCATGACGTCGAGGACCGCGAGCGCGGCGGCCGCGGCGAGCGGCTGCCCGCCGAACGTCGTCGCATGGTCCCCCGGTCGGAACGCCTCGGCGGCCTCGGCGCGCGCCCAGCAGGCGCTGATCGGGACGCCGTTCCCGAGTGCCTTGGCCATCGTCACGACGTCGGGCCGCACACCGTCGGCGTGCTCGAAGCCGAACCAGCGGCCCGTGCGGCCGAGCCCCGTCTGCACCTCGTCGAGGACGAGGAGCGCCTCGCGCTCGTCGCAGTGCGCGCGCAGCGCCTCGAGGTAGCCGGGCGGCGACGGCTGCACACCGCCCTCACCCTGGATGGGCTCGACCAGGACCGCGCAGACGCGCTCGTCGAGCGCGGCCGCGAGTGCGTCGGCGTCGCCGAACGGCACGTGGCGGAACCCGACAGGCAACGGCTGGAACGGCTCGTGCTTCTGTGGCTGACCGGTCGCCGCGAGCGTCGTGAGGGTGCGGCCGTGGAACGAGCCGTACGCGGCGAGCACGTGGTACCGCTCCGGTCCGCCGTTCTGCTGGCCATGACGGCGCGCCAGCTTGATTGCGCACTCGTTGGCTTCGGCGCCGGAGTTGGCGAAGAAGACGCGACCGCCACCGCCGAGGTGCTCATCGAGGCGCGCCGCAAGACGCGGCTGCACGTCGTTGTAATAGAGGTTCGAGACGTGCAGCAGCGTCCGCGCCTGCTGCGCGACCGCGTCGGCCACTGCGGGGTGCGCGTGGCCGAGCGAGGTGACCGCGAGCCCGCTCACGAAGTCCAGGTAGCGACGACCTTCGCTGTCCCACAGCACGGAGCCCTCACCGCGCACGAACGCGACGCCCTGGCGCGCGTACGTGGCCATGACGTGCTCGGCGTCCAGCGCGCGGATCGCGTCGAAGTCCATCACGCCTGCCCCATCACTGCTCGACCATGGTGCCGATGCCTTCGCGGGTGAAGAACTCGAGCAGCAGCGCGTGCGGGATGCGACCGTCGAGCACGTGCGCCCGGTGCACGCCGCCGCGCAGCGCGTCGAGGCACGACTGCACCTTCGGGATCATCCCCTCGCCCACCTTGCCGCTCTCGAGGAGCTGCTCGAGGCCCTCCGCGTCGGTCTGCGGGATCAAGGAGCCCTCGTCGCCGAAGTCGGCGTAGATGCCGGTCACGTCGGTGAGGTAGACGAGCTTCTCCGCTCCGAGCGCGAGCGCGATGGCACCGGCGACGGCATCGGCGTTCACGTTGTACGCCTGCCCGTCGTTGTCGACGCCCACGGTGGCGACCACGGGGATGAGCTCCTCGCGGATGATGCGCTCGAGGATGGCGGGCGCGATCTCGACCACGTTGCCGACGAAGCCCAGGCGCGGGTCACGCGGCTCGACGGTGATCAGGCCCGCGTCCTCGCCGGACAGCCCGACCGCGTAGGAACCGTGACGGTTCACCGACCCGACGACCTCGCGGTTGACCTTGCCGACGAGCGCCATGCGCACGATGTCGACGGTCTCGGCGTCGGTGACGCGCAGCCCGTCGACGAACTCGGGCTCCTTGCCGAGCCGGCGCATGAGCTCGCTGATCTGGGGCCCGCCGCCGTGCACGACGACGGGGTTCATGCCGACGAGGCGCATGAGGACGACGTCCTGGGCGAAGAGGTCGGCGAGCGCCGGGTCCTCCATCGCGTGGCCGCCGTACTTGATGACGATCGTCCTCCCGGCGAACTCCCGGATGTACGGCAGCGCCTCGGCGAGGATCGCGGCCTTCTCCCCCGCGTCGCGCAGCCGCGCGTCCTCACTCACGAGGTCCCCATGTTCTCGTCGACGTAGGCGTGCGTGAGGTCCGTGAACCGCACCATCGCCTCGCTCGCGCCCTGATGGAGATCGCAGTGGATCTCGAGGTCGCGTCCCTGCATCGCCTCCTCGAGCGCAGCTTCGTCGTGCGGCGTTGCGACACCCTCACGACAGACGACGACGCCGTTGTACGAGATGTCGACCCGCTCGGGGTCGATGAGCACCCCGCTCGCGCCGAGCTCCGACAGGATGCGACCCCAGTACGGGTCGTTCCCGTAGAGCGAGCACTGCACGAGCTGGCTGGACGCCACGGCGCGCGCGGCGCGACGGGCGTCGTCGGATGACCGGGCCCCGCGCACGACGACCCGCGCGTGCTTCGTGGCACCCTCGGCGTCGCGAGCCATGGCCGCGGCCAGCTCGTCACAGACCTCGGTGATCGCCTCGGTCAGGGCGTGGAAGGCCGCGCCCTGTCGCCCGATCGGTGGCTGACCACTGGCACCGTTGGCGAGCACCAGCACGGTGTCGTTCGTGCTGGTGCAGCCGTCGACGATCAGCGCGTTGAAGGTCTCGTCGACGGCGCGCTCGAGCGCCACGCGCAGCGCGCCAGCGTCGACCGCGGCGTCCGTCGTGAGCACCGCGAGCATCGTCGCCATCGACGGGGCGAGCATCGCCGCGCCCTTGGCCATGCCGCCGACCGTGAGGGACATACCTCCCGGGAGCTCGGCGACCGCCACGGCCTCCTTGCGCATCGTGTCCGTGGTGAGGATCGCGTCCGCAGCCGCGGTGCCGCCCTTGGCGTCGTCGGCGAGCGACGACACGGCGTCGGGGATGCCCGATTCGATGGCGGCCATCGGCAGGGGGATGCCGATGAGCCCCGTGGAGCACACGAGGACGTCGTCAGCCTCGCAGCCGAGCTCGCTCGCGGTCTGCGCGCACATGCGGCGGGCGTCCTCACGACCGGGCTCACCGGTCGCGGCGTTGGCGTTCCCGGAGCTCAGGACGACGGCCGCGGCGCGACCGTCCGCGAGGTGCTCGCGGCTGATCTGGACGGGGGCGGCCGTGGCCAGGTTGGTCGTGAACACACCGGCGGCTGCGACCGCGGCGTGGTCGGCGGTGGCGACCACGGCGAGATCCGGGTCACCGCTCGGCTTGATCCCGCACGCGACACCGCCCGCGACGAACCCCTTCGCCGCCGTGACGCTCACGGCACGATCCCCAGGTTCGTGAGACCGGTGGTCTCGGGCAGGTCGAAGAGCAGGTTCGCCGCCTGGACCGCCTGGCCCGACGCGCCCTTCACGAGGTTGTCGAGCGCGGCGAGCGCGAGGACCGTGCCCGTCCGCTCGTCGGCGCGCACGGTGACATGGCAGGCGTTCGACGCGAGCGTCGACTTCGTCGCGGGCGGCTCGTCGGTCACCAGCACGAACGCCTCGTCGGCGTAGAACTCGCGGTAGTGCGCGAGCAGCTGCTCCGACGTGAGGCCGTCGCGCGTCGGACGCGCGTAACAGGTGGCGAGGATGCCGCGCGTCATGGGGACGAGGTGCGGCGTGAACAGCACCTGCACGTCGCCGCCGTGCGCACCGGCGAGCGCATGCTCGATCTCACCGGTGTGGCGATGACGCAGCAGTCCGTACGCGACGACGCTCTCGTTCGCTTCGGAGTAGAGGCTCGGCGCTGACAGGCCGCGCCCCCGGCCGGAGACACCCGACGCGGCGTCGACGATCACCCCGGTGGGCTCGATGAGTCCGTCGGCGAGCAAGGGCGCGAGCGCGAGCGCCGCCGCCGTCGGATAGCACCCGGGCGCGGCGACGTGCGGCGCGGCCGTGATCGCGTCGCGGAACAGCTCAGGCAGCCCGTAGGCGAAGTCGCCGAGCAGCCCCGGCGCACCGTGCGTCTCGCCGTACCACTCCTGGTACTGCGCGGCATCGAGGCGGAAGTCCGCGCCCAGGTCGATGACGTGTCCGACCCGGCCGACGAGGTCGGGCACGAGCTGCTGCGACGCGCCGTGCGGCAGCGCGCAGAACACCGCGTCGAGCCCCTCGAGCGCCGCGGGCTCGAGCGCGTCGCAGACGAGGTCCGGGTACGCCGGGGCGAGCGACGGGAAGAGCGACCGCACGGCGACCCCGGCGTTGCTGTCGGCCGTGGCATGGACGGCCTCGATCTCGGGGTGCCCGGCGAGGATCCGCAGGAGCTCCGCCCCCGTGTAGCCGGAGGCCCCGACGACCGCAGCCCGATACGCCATAACGCCAGTATACATCGCTCTGCATGTTCATGCAGGTAGATGCGTGAATCGATTACTCGGTCGTGTCACCACGATCGGTAAAGGTCAGCCCGGGCGTCAGACGCGGCCCGTCGCCGCTGTAAAGGAGCCGTAGGACCAGCTTGGCTGTCTCGATCCAGTTCTCCTGCTGCTCGGGCGAAAGCTTTCGCTCGGCAGGATCCGGAAGCTCTTGCCACAGACCGACGAGGAGTGGGTGACGGGCGAGCGCCGGCGCGATTTCGTGGTGCGTCGCCTCACGGGGCGACGTGTGCTCCGGCCGGGTCGCCGTGGGCTCGTCTCCGGAGGGGCCGGCGATTACCCGGGAGGCAGGCTGGACCAGCCGATCTCGTCCCTGGCTAAAGAAGCCTGCCTGGTCAGCGGACCGCTGCAGCGTTTGCCGGGCCTTCGCCGCAGCTTTCGGCGCCACACCGAACTTGACGAGCTCCGACTCGAATCCCGAATCGCCCGGGAGTCGGGTACCACGGAACCGCTCGAAGACCTTGCTGTACAAGGGCACGCCTAGGAAGGCTTCGACGCGGGCAGATTGCTCCGTCTGCGGGTCGGCGATTCGGGCGCCGAGATCAGTGAGGTGAACCTCTCCGCGCCCACTCTCGACTACACCGAAGGTCCCCGCCGAAGCCATCTTCGCTCGGAAGGCACCGCTCAGGCTCTGCCCGAGCGCGGCGGCAACTTGATCCACCGTTGCGCTCAAACCAAACTTCTCATGGATCTTTCGCGCAACGTCCACGGCGTCGTCGAGATCACCGTACGGAAACTTGATCGTCGAACGGTCTTTGGTTCCAGAACTAGCTGTCGCACTATTGCCTTCTGCCATGCGAGAAGTTTATAGCTATTGGCATAACTAATCCAGGCCGACCGGCGATATTTCTTCGCGGACCCCAGGATCGTCTGAGCGGTAGCCGCCGGCAGTTCCGCCGTGGTTACGGCTGGCCCTGCTACCGTGGACGCGACGGGACCCCGCCGAAGCGGGGCCCGTCCTCAGCGCACGTCTGGAAGGGAAAGTGACCATGAGGTGATCACGCCGGCTACACGCCGGCCTCCAGGAACACCGAGCGCCCTCACGTGCACAGCGTGGGGGCGCTCACGCGTCCGAATCATTCTACGGCTCCCCCTGCCTCCGACTCGACAGGCAATATGCGACTCAGGCGGGGATGTCACAGAGACGGAGGCGCCGATGGAGACCGAGGCGCTCGGGGGCGCGGTCATCGGCCAAGCCCTCGGGCCGATCACGATCGACGTCTCGGCCGAGGCCTCCGACCGGTACTGGCGCGCCGCGGGCATCGACGCCCCGGCCCGCGACGCCGGCCTGCTCTTCCCACCGATGGCGGCGAACCTCACGATCCTGCTGTTCCAGACGATCGCGAGCCGCGCGCTCCTGCACACGAAGCAGCGGCTCGTGTGCCACCGGCGCCCGCCGGCGTCACCCTGACGATCAGCGGCGTCGTCCAGGACCGGTACGAGCGGCGCGGCCGTGACTACGCCGTGATCGACGCCACGATCGCGCTCCCCGACGGCGAGCCGCTGTGGTCGTCCACTGCCACGTTCACCGAGGCGAAGGCGTGACGCACCACGAGCGCTCACTCGAGCTCACCGCCGAGCTCCAGCGGCTCTACTCCCGGCGTGGCAACTTCCATGCCGACGAGGAAGCCGCGAGCAAGCTCGGGCTGCCGGGGCTCGTGGCCCAGGGCATGCAGGTCGCGGCGCCGGCGTATGCGGTGCTGCTCGAGGAGTGGGGCGACGACTTCCTCGCGCACGGCGTGCTCGAGCTGAAGTTCGTCGGCATGGTGACCGCAGGGCAGACCGTCGACGCGACGATCGACGTCGAGGGCGACGGGGCGCGCTACGAGGTCGTTGCGGACGGCGCGACGGCAGTCGTCGGCACCGCGGAGCGTCACTCGCGCAGCTGACCACCGTGTCGCTGCTGCACGGCGTCGACCGCGCGGCGACGCTCGTCGCCGACCTCTTGGTCGGTGAGCGTCCGGTCCGGGGCGCGGAACCGCAGCGAGAACGCGACGCTGCGCCGCCCCTCCCCCAGCGCCTCCGCGCGGAACTCGTCGAACGCGCGCACGTCCTCGAGCAGCGGCCCGTGCAGGTCGCGCAACGTGGCGACCACTGCACCTGCGTGGACGCCGTCGTCGAGGACGAACGCGAGGTCGATGGCCGCCACCGGGAACGGTGACGGCGCGACGAAGGCGCGGTCACGCCGGGGTGCGTCGAGCACGGCATCGAGGTCGAGCTCGAACGCGACGGCGGGGCCGTCGAGACCGGTCGCCGCGCGGACCGCGGCGGCGACCTCGCCGACGACGCCGAGCTCGCGATCGCCCGCACGTACGGCCACGGTGCGCCCGGCGTGATACCCGTCGCGCGCGACCGGCTCGAGGACGACGTCGGCGATCTCGAGGGCGTCGAGCAGCGCGCGAGCGACGTCGACGGCGTCGTAGGCGTCGACCGGGCGATCGGCCTCCACAGGTCGCCGTGCGACGGTGCCCGTGAGCAGCGCGGCCACGTGCACGCGCTCGTCCGGGAGCACGGCCTTGCCTGCGGCCTCAGAGAACACGCGTCCGATCTCGAACAACGCGACGTGCGGCGCCCCGCGAGCGTGGTTGGCGACGGCGGCGCGGAGCAGCCCGGGGAGCAGACCGGTCCGCAGGACGGACTCCTCGGCCCGCAACGGGTTCGCGGCGCGCACGACGCGCTCGGTCGGCGCGCCGGCCGCGGCGAGGTCTTCGGGCGAGACGAGCGGGATCGTGATCGCTTCGGAGCACCCGGCACCCACGAGCGCGTCCGCCGCGAGGCGCCGCTCGCGCTGGCGCCGCGTGAGCGCGCCGACCTGGTCGCGTGGCTTCGGCACCGTGCGCCCGATCGCGGCGAACCCGACGCGTCGCGCCACCTCTTCGACCAGATCGATCTCACGCGTGAGATCCGGGCGGAAGCTGGGCGGCGTCGCGACGAGGTCGTCGCCGCTGCCCGTGACGTCGATCCCGATGGGCACGAGCGCCTCGATGACGTCCTGGTCCGTGACCTCGGTGCCGAGGACGGCGTTGACCTTCGAGGTTCGAAGCGTGATCTTTGGCCGGCTGTGTGGACGCGGGTACTCGTCGACCGTGGCGGCTGCGACGTGGGCCGAAGCGACCTCCGCGAACAGCGCCATGGCGCGCTCGGCGTGCGCGGCGACGCCGTCGGGGTCGATCCCGCGTTCGAAGCGCGCACTGGACTCCGACCGCAGCTTGAGCCGCTTCGACGAGCGTGCGATGCCCATGGGCTCGAAGTAGGCGGCTTCGAGGAGGATCTCGGTCGTCGAGTCCGTCACCTCGGCGTCGTGGCCGCCCATGATCCCGGCGATCGCCTGGGGTCGCGAGTCAGCGTCACAGATGAGGAGGTCGTCGGCTTTCCAGCACAGTGGGATCCGAAGCTTGGAATTCACGTGACTTGAAGTCGCGG
>JADMIO011204655.1_pt1 | contig 36677 bp, 31 predicted proteins | sample 8958161 | NCBI WGS metagenome assembly JADMIO01 (sample SAMN16585339, study PRJNA669376) | soil metagenome | isolation source: Crop rotation soil | place: USA: Cullars Rotation, Alabama | collected 2011
GCCGCGACTTCAAGTCACGTGAATTCCAAGCTTCGGATCCCACTGTGCTGGAAAGCGGTCAGACCGGAGCAACCGCTGCCAATTATTTGCAAGTAGGCGAGCGGCGCATCCTGCTACGTTGCATTCGCCATCGCCGCGCTCGTCGCTACGTCCTTCGACTGAGTCCTGATGGTTCAGCTCGCGTGACGATTCCCCGCGGCGGTTCCGCCGTTGGGGCATGGGGATTTGCTCAACGGAATATTTCGTGGCTTCAAAAACAACTCCTGCGTCAACTTGCCCAGTCTGCCCATCCGAAAACATGGGCTATGGGAGCCGAAATCCTGTTTCGTGGCGAACGTGTCCGACTGGAGCGAGTGGTTGATAGTGAGCCGCCGCGCTTTCGGTTCGGCAACGAAGACCTACGCTCACCGCCAGCGTCGGCGGACCTTCGTCCTACGGTTGAACGCCATCTCTGGACTTTGGCGCGGCACGAGCTGCCTGCCCGCGTGCTTGAGTTATCCAGGCTTCACGGATTAACCGTCTCGCGAGTAACGGTGCGCAACCAACGTACCCGTTGGGGCTCCTGTTCTCGTCGTGGCAGCATCTCCCTGAACTGGCGCCTTATTCAAACGCCACCCTTTGTGCTCGACTACATCATCCTGCATGAACTCGCGCATTTGAAACAGATGAACCACTCGCCGCGATTCTGGCGCGAGGTCACGCGGCTCTGCCCGGACTACCCAACAGCCGAGCATTGGCTGCGGCAAAACGCCCGTTTGCTCCGCTAATCTTCGAGAACTATTCCGGTTTTTCTTTTTGGGAAAAGTGCACGTACGGAAAACACTCTGGCACATGCGAATCCCAAACCCCGTGCTTGCTCAAGAACCATCCCCCCGAATCCTTGGCCGGCGCCGGTGCTTTGTATTGATTAAACCGCGAAAAATCGATTCGCCAAATGTCCCCATCTTTTGGGGGTAATGCGCGCCCGTCACCCTTGGCAAGATGCTTCATGCCCTCCCACGGGAAGCAGAGCTCGACAGTCCAGCCGCGATCCTTGTCCTTGTCGTCATTCAGGGTGCCGTCAATATGCACGGCGGTTTTCATGCCCGGAAATCGAAAATCCCACGATCCTACTCTCGGACCTCGCGGATGGGTTGTAAAGCCGACGCCATTGAAACCCGTGACCTTCGGGTTGCTGCGTTTTAATTCCGGTACTTCGGAATAGCCCGTTTTTTCGTAGGTATCCTGCCACATGAAGAGCGCTTCATACACCGTGTTGTACGCGTTGATTTCGAATTCGTAATACGCATCCTTTCCCGCGATGAAGACTTCGACGTCGTTATTGTAATAAATGGGTGAATTATAATCCTTAAAGGTGGCTTGGACGTTTGGCTCCTCGACCCAGTATCCCACATAGAGGTTCTTTTCATCCCACAACGCCGCCACTCGGGTGTCGTACATGGTGGGCTTACCCGAAATAATATCGACAAAACGCGGTGAGCGGACGGCTTCCTTCCAGCACTTCTCGTCGAGTTTGCCATCCACGGAGATCGCTTCATGAGTCCGATACGCGGTATAATGTGCTGCCTCTTCGGGATTGCAGGGAAACTTCGCTGCTACCTTTGGCTCTGCCGCCGCCGCCGCTAGCGGCAAGCCCAAGAAGCTGAGCAGACTTGCCTTCAATAAACCGTTATGTATGCGAGCTATACACCGATGCGCTAATTCAGGATTCAACATGCCCTGTCTATGCCGGTTTTGCTCTCCGGACGCAACACCACACTTGCAATCCTGCCTCCAAGGGCCGGGGTGAATGAATGGAAGAGGCCAAGTGGATCGCGCATGCGGTATTGACCCAGCAAACCATTTAGATTTGCTTCCCGGCCCAAACGCCCCGACGATGGCTTTGCGCGTGAAGACGCTACACGCATATCTAACCCGCCAGGTTATCGCTTCGCTGCTGATGACCGTAGCTGTCTTCACTTTCGTTTTGCTTCTGGCGAGCGTAGTTAAAGAGATTCTACCGCTCCTTGTCAGCGGCCAGGTCCGATTTGGCGTTGTGGCTGAGGCAATCGGTTTACTCATTCCATTCGTTTGGGTTTTCGCGTTACCCATGGGTGTGCTAACCGCCACGCTCCTCATTTTCGGCCGGCTGAGCGCCGATCAAGAGCTCACGGCCGTGCGCGCCAGTGGTATTAGTCTACTCTCCGTTATCAGCCCGGTTTTGTTGCTTAGCCTCCTGCTCTGCACGCTGAGCGCGATAGTAAATATGGAGATCGGCCCTCGCTGCCGCGTCGCATACAAATCGATGTTTCTCCGTGTGCAGGCCGAGTTTACCAGCGCCCAACTTCCGGAAAAGCGGTATATCAAAGAGTTTCGCAATCATATCATATACGTGGGCAAGAATCGGCGTGGTATCCTAGAGGACATCATGGTGTATCGATTTGAAAAAGGCACAAATCAAATGACTCAGTTTCGTGCTCCGCGCGGCAGCATGGAAGTGGACACCACGAATAAGTGCATCATCCTGCACGTGTACGGCGGAAAGGGAATAATCATGCCGGAGGGCAAGTACCTTCTGGGCGATTTTGACTACACAGTGTATACAGATTCATCGCGTAAAGGTGACCGCGGCAAGTCATTAAGTGACATGACGTTCACCGAGTTGCGGGATGAGTTGCACGACCTGGAGCGCCGTATGGAGATGCCGCTTCCGGTGCAGAACGCTGCTACCAACGGAACATCGAACACCCGGCAGGAACTGAAGAACCGCCGCAAAGATTTAACAAGTCCGGTACGTGTGCAAATGCATCGGCAGGTGGCGTTTTCGTTTGCTTGTTTTGGATTTACGCTAGTGGGAATTCCCCTGGGGATGCGCGTTCATCGTCGCGAAACCAATATCGGAATCGCCATGGCCCTCGTCCTCGTAGCCGTCTATTACAGCTTCGTTTTACTTGCCCAAGCTCTCGATTCACACCCGGAATGGGCGCCGCACCTGATCGTGTGGCTTCCGAACTTTATCTTTCAGGTGGTCGGCGCGGTTCTGCTCTTCCGCGCAAATCGCGGCATAGCGTAGTGGAGCATAGCGCGCTCGAGCGTCCATTGGGAATTCTCTGGCATCTCCCTAACAGGTCGAAGTCATTGCCTCGGTAACAGCTCGAGCGGCTGCGGATGACGAGTGTCAATCAAGTCCAAAGGAAGGCTCCGTTGCGGAAGGTCGGGTGAAAGCATTGGTGTGAGTTGTGGGTCGCGGAGCTGCACTTCATCGAACGATTTCTGAATATACAATTGAAAGGGTTTTCTCACTAACGTCGGAAGCGGACCCAGCACGGCAAGTTTGGCGGTTCCGCGGGGGAGAATTGGCGACCTGGGTTGTGACAGGCCAACCAAAAAATAGCACACCAAAAAGCCTCCTAAAAAGCCCCATGCCACCGGTTTGATTTCTTGCTTTCGCACCTTCATTGGTATTGGCCTTTCTATTTAGAGCCACGGTCTTCCAAAAACGTCTTTACTCAGCAGGATTCGACTACACGAAAGCCACGTAATCAAGAATTTTATAATGGTTCTGGTCCGACGAAGTCGGACTATGTCGAGCTGGCTCAAGCCGGGAGTGGAGCGGTTTGTCGGTTTTAGAATCGGGACAATGTTCGGATGCGGTTGAGGTAGGTTGGGACTGCCTGAGTTGAAGTGAGCTCAGTCGCTTGGTTGCGGTTTACCTTCCACAACCTTCCATAGCCTACCACAGCCTTCCGTACACCTTCTAAACACTGGAGGTGGCGAAAGTGGTCTGGCTCCACTTGACTCGGAACAGGTCCAACTTTCGAGTTCAACTCGTCGGGTTCGTCGAAGTGCAACTACCTGCATTTACCTGCAATTGGCTGCAATTATCTGCATCCAGGTGCAACCCGGTGCGAGAGCGGGAAGACACAGGCAATGGGCTTAAGTGGAAATATGTGGAAATACGTGGAAAATTCCACTTGAGCCCAGAGCCAGGTGTAGAGATTTATACAGCACTTCTTCCCCCGCCGGACCGGGGGTTTCAAGCCGCTACACCGCTACATTTTGGTCTAAAAGGTTCAGGCTGTAAGGATTGTGCGTATTTTGCGAGCCGCTACAAAGCGCTACAAACCGCTACAAGCCGCTACATTTCCAGTGGGCGCGGGCGGTGAGCAAAAAATCCGATGTATGCACGTGAAATAGCTTCAGGGCCAAGGCCCTTTTCCACTCCGAGCATTTCCGGGGCTAGGTATTGAACCGGAGACTCTGGGTCTGAGGATGGAGGAGCGAGTTGGGCCAGAGAGAGCGCGCACACAGGGGCTGGAAAAAGAAGTTAGTCCGATTTGGTCCGAATTAGTCCGATTTACTCAGATACGTTACTGGCCCTCGCCACCATGGGTGAAGTAGGCGAGGGATGAGTCGGTTTGTGGACGCGAGGACGATGATGGCGATCCAATGAAAACTCGGAACTGCCGGTAGGCTTCAGTGGAAGGATGTGGAAATAGGTGGACATATCCACTTAAGGAGTTGAGGCAAGTCCGGTAGGCCATCCGGGAGAGCGGAGACCCGGGGTTTTCCCCGCCGGACAGAGTGATTCCAAGCTGCCAAGCTGGCCAGAGCTTGATTGGCAATAGTTTATGCAATTCTATGCTGGCCAACAAGCTGGCCCAATCGCGTACAAGCTGGCCAAAGTCACTGCTAAGCTGGCCACGCCACGGTGAAACTTCAGGACGAGAAGTATCCCTGGGGACCTCTGCTTGGCCGGGCTTGCGACCGGAATCAAGAACCCGTGCGGCCATGGATTTAAAAAGTTAGTCCGAATTAGTCCGATTTACTCAGAAGCGCTGCGGTGTTCTGCAGAGCAAGCAAGGGTCTAACTGGTTGAAGGTGACGCATGGTGGTGTCAGTCAGTGATGAGGGGCCTTCGATGGGGTTTGTTCCTCCGGGTTGGGTCCTTTCTGCTTTCTTTCGTGGCTTGAGCTTCCAAGTGCGTGGTGTGTGCCAGTCTAAAGACCGCAGCACGGTCAAGTTGCGCGTGGGCTAAGGAGTGGAAGTGATTAGTGGGCCTTGGCTTACGTCCCATTGACCCGGTCAAGTTGCGGTCAGTTTACGGTCAAGTTGAGTAAGCCAAGTCATACCACGAGATGCCCCACGAAGTGGGTGGGAATCTATAAACCCACGAACCAGGCGAACCACGCGAAAAGGGAAAGCGATGTCCTGGAAAAGCGAGAGGTCGGCTGGCGGACAATTTAGCCTGCTCCCTGAGCCGATCAAGGCATCGAGCACCCGGGTAGGGCAAGACTTAGCGGAGACGCCGGTTACGGCTTCGCTATTCCGAGCGGCAATCGTCTTTATAAAGCGCCTGACTTGGCTCCCTGGTTCCAGGAGCTTGAGCTTGGGGTTGGGAATAAAGCCCTTCCTGCTCTTTGACGTATGGGGCGGCTCAATAGACGCGCTCCTTTTCGGCATAAAAACTCTTGGACAAGCGTGTGGGTCAGAAATATCGTCCCCTTGTGACGTCTTATTTTGCGTCAAATATGACGAATATTAGTTGTTAGCGAGAATCGTCCGCCCGTGAAGAATCGCTTGCTCCTGGCTCTGGCTATAGTGATTTGCGCCTTGGTGATTATCCTAGGTTTTCGCGATAAGAACAATACGCCAGCGGTGTCACTAAGCTTGCTCAGCATTACTAATGATGCCGCAGGCCAACGAGTCGCGGTCCTTAGCCTAACCAAGCACAGGTCAGCGACAGTGAATCCCGAATCGGTCGCCTACAGAATAGGTGATGCATGGAGTCGGCAACCAGTACCTACTAACCAGACCGCCGAGGTTGAAGCTCTGACCGATTTTTCCTTTCGTACCCAGGGCACCCAGCCGATGATCGCGGCGGTTCACTTCCCTGAGGTTCGCCCGTGGCGATTACGCCTTGAGGTAATCGAGCCGCAGCCTGGCGTCGCTGGCCTCATAGAGAGATTGAGGTACCCAAAGGGGTTTTACCGCGTGGGCGGTGTTTTCAATGTCCTATTTGGCACCAACCCGAATCGATGGACGGGACGGGCTTACTACGTCGAAACTGACGAGATTCAATGATACCTAACTTTTGCGCCAGCGAACCGCCGCTGCCCTTGCCGTTTTCAGGCTCCGCGGTCACCTTGAAGTCGCTGGCTTCGTCGGTAGTCGCTGAGCGTGGGTGTCTGGGTTGAACATTTGCTCGACGCCTGAACTTTACTGGTGGAGGGGGAGCCGGTTCATCGTATCCAGGGTGGCGGGTGAGGAAGTTGGCGGGCCGGGACGAACTCAAACTGAGGTCTGCGACGGAGAAGCTCACCGCCGCCGAGCACAAAGAAATCTATTTCATGAGCGAAAGATGGCCGCAGGTAGGCAGTTGCGTGGTTAAGAGCAATATTGTCCGGTTGACAACCTGCTTTCGACTCATCAGCTTTGGGTCATGAAGAAGTTCACCCTCGTCAATTTCATTGTCTCGTGGAGGACTTCAGGCCCCACATACCGTTAGTTGCGAAAACCAAGGCTATGAAAACAGCGCTATTGCTCATGCTCGGCCTGCTCTTTTCGAGCCTGGCCTCCGTGTCCGCCGAGGAACTCGTTCCTCCCGGGACCATCGACTTCACCAATGTGGCGGTGCTGCAAGTGTTGCAGGTCTATAAAGAAGTGACGGGCCTTAACCTCATATCCGACTCACGCGTTAGAACCGTTCGACACCAGATCAGGCTGCAGGCGAGAGCCAATGAGAAGGAGCAAATGGCGAAATTGCTTGAGAAGGCCCTACTGGAGCAGGCGGGCATTGTGGTTACACCATTGACGGCAAGCGTGCCTCTGTAACCTACAACGATGCACTACCGATTACCAAAGCAGCCGGCGCACCCAAGGGCAGCTAATGAGCGTGGCGGAGGCGACGGCGGGATGGCGCTTTTGTGGCGTGCTGGACGCTCTCATCCCGCCGCGTCTCACCACGGCCGTTAGGCGCTATGGATCGTTTCATTAATCCTGAACCAGATGAGTGCCCGAAAATTAAGAGAGCATTTAGATTTGCGCGCATCGTTGGTGGATGGGGCCATTGGTTTTATGCCCGATTGGTGCTTGTCGCCGCAGTCATTGTTGGCGTCAGCACGCGATGGTATTACGGTTTGGCCGTTTTTGTTATTTTGTATTCCGGCCTGTTGGCGGTTGTCCGGCAGTCGCGATGTCCGCGGTGCGGCTCGCAGTGGACAACAGAGGATCTGGAATCATTTGTTTGCGGTGAGTGCCGATTAAACATTGGACTTGGATTGAGAGAATGACCCCGCCGCGCCAAACGTTCCAGCGAAGCGTTTGCAGGCGGCCAGAGCCATCGCGCTTTCCGCTTCGTCGGACTTCGGTGGGAGATGCTGGTTGCCAGCCACCCGCCCCATGGGCCGGCTCGCTGGGTTTGCGTCGTTAGGCATCATTACACGCTTATGAAAACACCAACCACATACGTCTCATCGAAACTGCTCACCGGTGACGTTGAGCTACTACGCCAGCACTCGCTCACTCGCTGGATGTCCCGCGACCTCATGCAGGCTGCTGTAGACTTTTGCCGCAATCTGGGACTTGTCCCAGTTTACTGTGAGTGTTCACTCGACCATTTGACGCGCTATCTTTTTTGGAAGCCACCGCAGGGCGCATTGATTGAGGTGCGTTCGGGCCGCACCAAAGAGAAGTTTGAGGAGTTTGATGCCGCGAACCGAGACAAGCGTTGGCGCTTGTTGTCGTTGCACGTCAATGAGAGCGACGTTTATTCAGCCGCTTGGATTTCACCGGATCATTTGGAGACCGCCAAAGCGTTCCTGGCGGCGCATGGTATCACAACAGCAGAGAGTCATGATGCTTGACAAGTTTCCGGAGCCAACGCCGGTTCGCGCTAGCGGTTCCGCTTCACGGTCCACGGTTTTTAGTCCGGCGTGGCTCAGTATTTTTCGTTAGGCTACTACCATGTCGCAGCACATCATCAGACGGGCGGTGGCAGCGGATGCAGCAGAGTTGGCGCGATTGACATCGCAGCTCGGATATCCAGCCTCCGAAGCGGCCATACGGACGCGCTTGAAGCGGATGATTGACTCTGCCGATGACTGCCTCCTCGTTGCCGAAGTTTCGAGCGGCGGGTTGGCCGGTTGGATTCATGGTTTTCTCTCGCAGTTTTTGGAGTCAGATTACCGCGTTGAGATTGGCGGTTTGCTGGTGGACGAGAGATGGCGGCGGAATGGCATCGGATACCGATTGGTGAGAGCCGTTGAAGATTGGGCAGTGGAGCGCGGTGCTGCCGAGCTTTCAGTCCGCTGCCGAGAGGAGCGAGTCGAGGCGCACAAGTTTTATGAGAGCCTGTCGTTTCGACACACCAAGACCCAGCGAGTATTTCGCAAGCGAGCCGGAAACGCAGCTTAACCCGTGGCAACCAACGCCGGTTGCTGCTCTGCCATTGGATCGAGCGTCACTGACCCGGTCCGGCTGCGCAACGTTAGGCGGCATCGTGCGTTTTGTACTACCAACCACCATTGCCGTGCCTTTGTTGACCTGCACCGGTCAGCCAGGCTGTGACGTTATGAGCGAGAAAGACACACCGTCACCAGACGGACGACACATCGCGACAGTGTTCGAGGTGTTCTGTTACAATACGACCGGTTAGACCCCGCACGCATACCTGCGGCGGGCAGGCCAGAAGAGAGGCGAGCACAGCAACCGCTGGGTTGGTGCGCTCGCCGGTCAGTTCACAACAATATGGATGGCTACCGATGGTTTGCTTGTTGAGTATCGGATAGACGCTACTTACATTTATCCACCATCAGGGAGCACCAATGTTGATGGAGTCACTGTCACATTCAGGAAATTAGCCAGAAGACGCCGCCTACCATACTGTTAGGCCGCCGCACCGTGTGATCATCTGCCTTATTCTCATTCTTGCTTGGACCGCGGCGTTTGGATTTGCCGGGGCGTTCCTCGCTGGCTTCGTTTCGTTTTTTGTGTTATTGGTGTTCCGCGTTACGGAGTTGAGTCCGAACCTGAATAGTATGTTGACCTTCTGGTATGTTGGTTCGCTGTTGCTCGGTGCATTCGGATTTCTTCCTGGAGTTCCCGGTCGTTTGCCGGGGACGAAACCGCGATGAGCCCCAATGGCCTAAGCAAGCGCTGCATCTAACTGGGGCGGGCCGTCGCGGTTGCAATTGGCGCGCCTCGTGGACGGGTCACTGAGTCATTAATTTATCACACACATATGACCGAGGCAGAGAGACAATCGTGGGAAGAGGTTCGAGCGCGGGGACGCGACCGTTTTATCTTACAGGGTGTCGTGCGGGCGCGCTGGGTCCTGGTTGGCGGGGCGCTGGTTGAACTCTGTTGCTGGATCTTCACCGGAAGGCTTTCACAGCCGCTTGGGGGTATTATCGTTGGATGGCTCTTTGTTGCAGTTGGTTCCGGTGCCTTCGGCGCGTTGTTGGAATGGAACACCAACGAGCGCAAATACGAAGAATCGAATCGCGATGAAACCGGACACTAACAGCGCGCATGCACGCGGACTTCGCGTTCAACGTAAAGAAAAGAGTATTTAGCGTCATCGGATGGACAGCAGGAGCGTTCATCGTGACTGGCGTGGGTATTGGCTTTGTGAGTGGTATACTGTTCATCTTCCTCGCTATGTCCGAGGACAAGTCCGAGACAGTGCCTCAGTTCGTGAGGTAGCTGGGTATGGTTATGCCGTTCGTTGTGGCCGGCATTGAGTTGTTGGCTGGTTTGCGAGGCCGCTTGCCCGGCACTCGCCTGCCAACTCCGTCATGATCGACACAGCCATGAGCAAAGCCTTCGAAAGATGGACAGATCGGCGACCTAATGAAGTGCGTTGCAGCGAAGCGTTTGCACACGGCCAGAGCCATCGCGTCATCCCAGGGAAAAGCAAGCGTCGACCGCGAACCGGCAGTAACAACGATTTTATAATGTAGGCCTGCGCCGCAATATCAATGCTGCATTGGCGCCTACAGGCTGTAGATAATTGGAGCCCGTTTGATCCCACGTCTGCCGAAAAAATCCTTCATCACACTTTCCCACAACTTCAATTCTAGTGACACGTTCGAGAATAGGCAGTTCCAGGTTACTTCCCAGACGCTGAACACGCATCGTTTCTTGAGGAGCCAGGGAAGCCACTGAACCAAATATATGATGAGTGTAATCACGCATCATATCGCTATTAACGTTGTTCCAGATGTGGATAGAGAGCTTCAGGTTATGTAAATCGTGGCCGCCGGAATTCGTCAACACAAGATATCGTGCTCCGCCACCCGGTACGAGCTCAAATTCGGCGTCCAGGGGGGCAAAGGAAGGGTCCTTAGTCGACCGACAACCAAGGACGCAAAGAACCATAGCGATAACCAACATGTTTGAAAATCTCAAGGCCTTGTCGGTGTGTATCGATTCCGAGTGAATGACACAAGAATGAGTTTCTAATCCCTACGGCTGCTCACGGATGCTCTCCAAAAGAGCGAGGCGCAGGATCACATGGTCTGCGAGGTCGTTGGGACTCCATTTTTGAATGGGAAGATCGAGTGAATTGGATTACAAAGGATTAAATGACTGGTGAGTGTTCCCGGCGCACGCACAGATTGGTTAAGAGTACGGTTTTGATATTGGGAGGGCTTACCTGGATTGTCTCTGCGGTGGCCCTTGGTGTGTTCCTATACCAATACATGGTCCAAGGGGCAGGCTTGCAGGTGATTGGCCTGGGAGTTTCTTCTACGAGCGTCCTGGTGGGATTGGCTCATTTTGTGGGAATTGTGGCGGCTGCGGGTTTGTGTTTTGTGATTGGAGTCGGTTTGTGTGTGCATGGACTGGTACCTCTGCCAGTGCGAGAGCCGAGCGGGGAACAAAAGGCCACCCTACATGGTAGCAGTAAATAACAACGAACCATCGCAGCGGCCCGAAGGCAAGGATCGGGAGGAGCCGGCTTACAGCTCGAACTCTGTCGTCGGGTGAGGGTTGTTATGTGTTCAAATCCACCCAACTATCCTCGGCGTAAGATGGAAAGGAGTCCCCTTCCGATAGCTCAGCAATGCGTGACACTCGTAGTGTTCGCATTCATTATGGTGGCACCGGTAAGCGCTCAGACGCGTCTGAAGCTGTCCATCATCAAACCGGGGACAGAAAGCGTGCAGTTAATCCATAATGGCGATTTCCAATTTCAAGGGCCGTTGGTGGGAACCGATTATCCGTTCCCGATTGGATGGAGCAGCGGGGTGGATATGTATGCCAGTGCGGGATCCAACATGGTGGCCATCGACGGCGGTGTAGTTGCTCGCGGTCAGGTGAATCATAGTGCGCCGGCCACCGGTTTCAGCCAGACGGTCACGCTTGAGCCATCAACAGCGTATGTCCTCAGTGCGTACCTCTGGAACCTGGGTGACTCCGTTAACCGCGTCACCACAGTCATGGATTTGAACGACGCCCCTTCTGAGCCACAGATCGTCCTCAGCTCCACCGATTCGGAAGCTGCAAAAGGCTATTTTGTGTATCGAAGCTTCAACACCGCAAACACCGGGACTCATGTTACCGTGCGAGGGTTCTATGATGGATTCGCAGGGACGGGTACTGCGCCGAGCAATTATCCCCTGGCGGCGCAATGGGACAACGTTGCCATCACGAAAGCAGTAAACTTTCTCCCGCCACAAGAGAGCGCTTCCACGGCGACCATTCGTCCGGTGGTAAGAATCACAAGCCCGGCCCATGGGTCCTTCGTTTACGCGTCGGGCGCAGGACTCAGCCTCACCGCTGATGCTTCCGATTTGGATGGAGCGATTACAAACGTCCAATTCTTTGTGGGAACCAACAAAGTTGGTGACATCTCCGCCAGCCCCTGGACCGTGCTTTGGACGAATGCGATCTCCGGGTCCCATATTTTGACCGCGGTCGCGATGGATAACACGGGAGCGGCGACGCTGTCCGCGCCGGTTTCGATTACTACCACCGTTCCCCCTTCAGCGCCGGCGTTGAGAGTTGAGGTGGTGGGTGCTCAAGTGACCCTTTCCTGGTCATCCAATGGGGATGGAATGATAGTGCAGAGGGCCGCCAACCTGGTGCCACCCATTGCGTGGACAAAGTTTACTAACGTCATTCAGGTGAGCGATTCCTCCAACGTGGTTACTTTGACTGCTGCTTCCGCGGCGGAGTTTTTCCGACTGGCACCGGAGATAGATGCAAGCACGATGACAGGGAAACTGTTAATGGGGTACCAGGGATGGTTCGGTTGTCCCGGAGATGGATCGGCAGGCAGCGGTTGGATTCATTGGTTTCGAAGTCAGGACCCTGAGGCTACGAATGCGACGGTAGATTTTTGGCCGGACATTTCCGAACTGGATGCCGACGAGCTTTTCACCACAAGCATGAGCTATCCAAATGGCGCCCCAGCCAAGCTTTATTCGGCCTACACTGCGAAGACCGTGCTTCGGCATTTCAAATGGATGCGGGACAACCATCTTGATGGGGTCTTCCTGCAACGGTTTAGCAGTGGGGTTTCCGAGGCCAGCACATTCGCCCGGCTGAACAAGGTGGCGAGCAACGTCCGCGCCGGAGCCGACGCTTACCGGCGGGTTTTCGCGATGATGTATGACATCTCGGGCCATCCGACGAACACCCTGGTGGGCGCGCTCACGAACGATTGGCTCTATCTGGTGAATACGCTTCAGATTACCAATAGTTCACGTTATCTACACCATAACGGGAAGCCGGTGGTGGCGGTATGGGGCTTCGGTTTTTCTGGCCGGCAGGACACACCACAGCAAGCGCAGGCGGTAATTAACTTTTTCAAGGGAGCCGGCTTGACGGTGATGGGGGGCTTGCCGACCTACTGGCGGACACTCAACAATGATGCGCAATCCGATCCGGCCTGGGCGGCGGTCTTCCGGTCCTTCGATATTATTAGTCCGTGGGCGGTGGGGCGATATGGCGACGCCGCGGGGGCGGACAACTTTCGTCAAAACCTTATTATACCCGACATGGCGGAAGCGGCCGCAAATGGCCGCGAATATCTGCCGGTGATTTTTCCAGGATTCTCCTGGCACAACCTAACGGGTGACGCTCTGAATCCGATCCCCAGGAGTGGGGGCACGTTTTATTGGCGGCAAGCGTACAACGCCAAGCTTGCCGGTTGTAACATGATTTACGGAGCCATGTTCGACGAAGTTGATGAAGGCACCGCGATGTACAAGCTGGCTCCAACCGCCAATGAATTGCCGGCGCAAGGCTCATTTGTGCCTTTGAATATTGATGGCATCTCGCTCCCGAGCGACTGGTATTTGCGTTTAGCGGACGAAGCCTCCAAAATGTTACGCGGCGATATTCCACTGCAAAGCACGATTCCCATCGTGCCCTGAGCCTCCGGCTGGTGTTAAAGTATTAGGTAGTGGTTCCGTTGGCTGATTAGTTGCGCCGGGCTCATCAGGTATGGGTTGAAGAAGGAACGAGATGAACGATAGAAAACACAGACATGGGGGAATGAGGCCGCGATACTGGCCGAGGTGCGGCTGCCGGATTTATCCGGTACGAGCTGAGTGAACGTTCTCGGAGGTGGACAGATGCTCGCGCAAAAGAGCGTTGATGCGGTTGGGGCACTGGAGGGTGACACCGTGGGCGGCATCGGCAAACTCAACGTAACGGGCATCGCGGATGTGAGTGGCGAGCGCGCGACCCCATTCACACCGAGCGATCAGATCGTGTTTCGCAGATACAACCAAAGTTGGCAACCGGGAAAGTTCACCAAGCCGGGATGTGGCGTCGTAGACGCGCAGGGCGGCTAATTGCTTCATAACTATGGCAGGGTGATCGGCCAGATCATGGCCAAACAATGGGTGGAGGCGGCTGGCAAGTTGGTCGAGGTCGATCTGTTTCAATAAATCCGGGGGCATGACCATTCTCAGAAAAGCGTGACGCCGCATACGGCGCGATCCGAGGTAGGTGCGAAGACCGAGCCAGGACATTTTCAGTGAGAGCCGAGTGACGTCACGGCCACTAGCAAACGTGCAGAGGAGAGCCAGGCTGCGAACTCGGGAAGGGGAGTTCAGGGCCAAGTGAAGCGCGATTAAACCGCCCATGGAATGTCCGACGATATGCGCCGAGGTCCAGCCTTGCGCATCCATCAGGGCGGTAGTGTCCTCAGCCATCTGTGGGATGGTGAGAGGAGCGCCGACAGGCTGGCTGCGGCCCAAGCCGCGATTGTCGAAAGAGAGGCAGCGATAGAATTGCTGTAGCTCATCGATCTGCGGGAGCCAGCCAGCGCCGTGAATGCCGGCGCCTTGAATGAGGACGACAGGAGGTCCACTGCCGCAGATGGCGTAAGCCAAGCGGCAGCCGCAATGCTCAATCTGATGTTCAGGCCGATAGTCTGTGGTTTGCATGTTGAAGGCGTTACGCTGGAGGGTTCAGACTCATAAGGCCTGGACCTGGGTGGGCTGCCGGGAGTGAAGTTTGCGGACGAATTCGATACACATTTCTAAAAACATCCAGGTAACACACGCGTCTGAATTCTCAAACTGCGCACACTTGGGAAAGGGGCGCCTAGGAAATCCAGGTTTCGGTTGGGCGTTGGGTAAAGCGCTCCAGAGCAGGCCATTCAGAAACCGAGTTTAGCTTCGCCTCTTTTGAGGTCGAGTGCCGAGTGCGGCTTTTAGATGAGCGGCTACCGGGCGAAAGTCACGCGTAATGGCATTCAGGAAGGCTGCAAGCGAGTGCCGGGCCATCCAGGTGCGGAATTATGAGAGAGGGGAACAAATCGACAGGCTGGCTGCTCATAAGACAGAGTGACTCCGCGGCAGAAGATTTTCTGGATCGCATTGCTACTGGCAATGATGGCAACGATATGGGCTTTTTCCCCAGCAAGATGAGGGTGGACCGAGGAGAAAGCTTTTCAGGGCGGAAGGCGACGTTCGGAGCTAGAAACGGATTTGCATCGGACATTCCTTCATGGAAGCTTATGCGAGTAAGAAGCAAAGGAGGGATCTTATGAAGGAAGTAAGAGCCGGGCGGAGGCGAGAAGTTCTGGAGACGCGGAAGATAGGGATTGCAGGAAGGACCAGCAATCCTTGCGTTCGGAAAGTTGAGCAGGCCTTACAACAAGACGGGGTGAAGGAAGTGGAGATCAACCGGGAATTGGCTGTAGTCAAAGTTACATTTGATAGAAGGCGCACGAATATTTCGGCGCTGCACGATGCCTTGCTCCAGAGCGGATACCGACCGACGGCGGAGGCGGCGTGACGTGAGACCCTAAATTGTTATGCGTTGGTCATGGCGGATCGCCAAAGTATCAGGGATAGGCATTTATCTGCATTTCACTTTCCCATTGTTGCTCTTGTGGGGCGGAACGATTCAATACTCCGAGAGGCACAACTGGGCCGATGCGTGGAGCGGGATCGCATTTATTCTGGTGCTTTTCGCGATAGTAGTATTGCACGAATTGGGGCACTCGCTGATGGCTCGTCGATTTGGAATTCGTACACGCGACATTACGTTACTACCTATTGGCGGAGTGGCACGACTGGAGCGAATACCGGAGGAGCCCAAGGCGGAGTTGCTCATCGCGCTGGCAGGCCCGGCGGTGAACATTTGTCTGGCCGCAGTGTTTTTTCTGATGCTGGCTGCAGGGGCACTTTTAACCGGGGGAGGTCCAATGGAACTTTTTGGGGGAGGATTCCTAGCGACTTTGATGGTGGTGAACGTGATGCTCGCTGCCTTCAACATGGTGCCCGCATTTCCGATGGATGGCGGGCGGGTGCTGCGGGCTTTGCTGGCAGGCCGGATAGGTCATGCGCGGGCGACCGCGATTGCGGCGAAGGTAGGCCAGGTTCTGGCCGTGGCATTTGGGGTGAGCGCTTTGTTTTTGAATCAGCCTTTTTGGGTGGTGCTGGCAGTGTTCGTTTATCTCGGGGCCGCGCAGGAAGCCGTCATAGTTCGGACAAAATGCGCACTTAGCGGCCTTTCTGTGGGTCAGCTCATGCTGACGGAATTTCGTGTTTTAGGTCCCGAGGATGCACTGTCCCGGGCGGCGGACTATTTATTAACAGGTTGGCAGCACGATTTCCCGGTAGTTGAAGAAGGTCAGGCTGTGGGATTGCTTACGAGACGAGTTCTCCTGAAGGGTTTATCAGAAGGGGGAGAGGCTACGAAAATCAGCGAAGTAATGTATCGCGATTTTGCGACGGCGCAGCCGGAGGATCCAGCAGAATCGGGGTTCGGCAGGATGAAGGCCGAGGGCTGGCGGACGCTAGTGGTGATGAGGAATGGTGAATTGGTGGGGATATTGACTGGCGAACAATTAGAAGAGTATATGCTGGTCCAAGCGGCGCTGGCCAGGGCAGGGCAGGCGAAAGCGTGGCGAGGGGGCTTAAGCGAGAAGCCAGCAGGATAGCTGAATTCAGACGAGCCGGCGTGGGTCGAGAAAAGATTGCGTCAGAGGTTCAAAGATTCACTGGCAACCAACGGCAGCGCCGCCGGATTAGGGGTGTTCAACTTCGAGTTGGTTAATTACGTTGCTGGCCCCTCCAATTTTAGCAGCTTTACGAAAAATTTCATCTTTTTCACTCGCATACCGGACTGCGCCGCGGAGAGTGATTTTCCCATTCACAGTAATAATCTTCACGTTTTTGGCGGTGAGTGAGAGGGAATGGTCCGTCACGAGGGCACGTCTTATTTGTTGAGTCAGCCGGCGATCTGTGGCGGACTCGGACTGGCTCATGGCGGTGAGGCTGTTGGGACCACGGTCACGGGCATTTCGGCTGGTGTTGGTCACGTCGTCCTCAGGATAGCGGTAAACGGCAACGCCGGACGCGGTGGTGGCTTCCTGCCAGGCTTTTTCATCGAAGGGCGGGGCAAGCTCGAACAGACTGGAGGGGGCGTCCAGCAAAAGGCGGCGTTGAGGAGCGAGCCTCAGTGCGCGCAAAGGCACAGCAAAGATTCGGCCACGCTTTAGAAATCGCCCCGTGGAGACGAGGGCGAAGGTTGGTTTTCGACCCGTTAAATCCACAAGCACGTCCGACACCGTGCCGAGCTTCTCCTGGTGACGGTTGACCACTCTAACGCCAAGAATGTCGCTGGCGAGTTGGAGGGCACCGGGATCGCTCGATGAGATCCTGGGAGCCGAAAAATTGCCACCTGTGGGTGTAAGAAGATCGTCATTGGTCGAGGTGCCGGACTGGACATTAGTACCGCGGCGATTGGGTGGAGACTGCCCGTAATACTCGTAGATTGCTTTGACCATGGCAGGCTGGTTTAAAGCCGATAAAGCACGCTCCTTGAATTCGGGAGCCTGCTGCCAGCGAGGCACACTGATATCCAGAGCCACTACACCCTTTTTGGCTGTGGCTGCGGACATTGCCTGTGCAGGCACAATTTTGAGTTGAGGCACGAACCCAAGAAAGCCGCCCGTGGAGAGGACGGTGTATTTTACGTAACCGGAGTGCAGGTCCAAAATGAAATCGCTGACCTGCCCGATCTTTCGGCCATCGTGGTTTTCCACGGTAAGACCTTGGAGATAATTCACGGAGAAATTGCGCAGAGCTGCGCGAGATAAAGGCCTGGAGCGCGGCTGAGTCGAGGTCTGGCCGTATAGCAGAGCGAAAGTTGAAACTATCCCGACTGCCAGCGCCGTCCTGACAAATGGCATAAGTGATTATCGACGAGCGGAGTGGACCTGCGAATGGGGTCTTGGCCTCACACCGTGCGAAAGTTCGTGCGATGTGAAGCGAGGAAAATACACAAAAGATGGCAATGAAAGGAGGGCTCGGCTATGCTCACTTCTGAACGGGTTGGAAATTCACATTTACGCGGGCTTTTTACAAGTTGCGGGAACGGTTGCCGAGTGGGATGGTCTAAGTTATAAATTCCTCGACGTTTGAGCAGAGGCGATCCCGTGGCAGCCAATGGTGGTCGGAGGCAAAATAGCTCATGGACAGATCAGCAAGGAGGTTCACAGGAAAGCGCGAAAAGCGCTGGTTGATCGCGTTGGCGTTGCATTTTATTTTCCTGGCCCCTTGGACAGACCTACAGGCGAGCCAGTCGCTATTAGAGCCGGACTCAACACTGGTTTTGCTTTCAGGTCTGCCCGGCGATGTAGAAAGTGAGAATTCCTATCGAGATCAGCTGCAGGCGTGGGTAGAACTGGCTCAAAATGGCGGCGGTTCGCGGACACTATTCGTGCTGTGCGATCATCCGGAATCGGTCAGTGTGCCAGCCGGAGTCAATGCCAAGATTCTAAGGGGTAACCGAATTAATTTCCTGGAACTGAGCAAGGTGCTTCCGCGGGAAACAAAAGGACTGGTCGTGGTCGCCTGGGGACACGGCGGGCGGCAGGGGACGGAGCCCGTTTTTCACGTGCGTGGACCACGCCTGACGCCAGATGATTTCAAGAGGCTGGCGGAGGCGGTTCCGGCAGTTGAATCGCGCTGGATATTGATATTTCGCGGGAGCGGCGCGTTTGCCAGCCAATTAGCGACGGGCAAGCGACAGGTCCTGTCTTCAGATGCCGACAGAACCTTCAATAGTGATCCAGTCGGCATGGGGCTGTTGCTTAAATTGCTGCGAGATAAGCCCGCGCTTTCCTTAGAAGAATTAAGCGAGAGTTTCGGGCGCGCTACTGGGGCCTGGTATACGCAGCGAAATCTCGCGCGGACAGAGGAGCCGACACTTTGGGGTGTGGATGAAAAGCCTCGCCCGCTGATCCAAAATGAGCAAGTTGCGACGGAACGGTCGGCAAAGAAAGAGCCTGTTGAAAGAGCCCGGGAGGACAAAACGCGGAGGTCGCCGGAAGTGCCAGAAGATCTATCGCCTTCCTGGAAAGGGATTAAGAAAGTTGAGGCAAGAGACTATTCCACGGCAGAGGGCGTTGTTCTGCGGCGACGATTAAGCTACACGTTGGGTAGCGCGCCGGCGGTGGCGAGCGAGCGCGAGGAGTTCATACAGATACTCTCAGCGGAAGGAAAAAGCCTTGGTGATTTCGACATTTCCTACTCCCCACCTTTCGAGGACGTGAACTTTCTGGATTGTGAAGTTTTACGGCCGGATGGCAAACTTACCCGCCTGGATCCAGATGCGATTCGAGAAGCGCGGGAAGAATCAGTGGGCGATTACCAATTCGGGCGAAGAAAATTCTTCTCTCTGCCGGGCGTCGTGAGCGGAGCAGTATTGCACGTGAGGTACCGGACGCAGTGGATGAGTTTTCCGTTGCCCCATATCTCACTGGAAATCCCGTTGGAGCAGGAGTTACCGGTGCTTGATGGCACATTGCAGGTGAGTGTGGCAAAGGACGCGGCATTCCATTTTGCGATAGAACGAATGGCCGTCGGAGATCCGGAAGTAAAGCAGGGGAATTACGCAGCAACGTACACCTGGCATTTCGAAAATGTGCCGGCGCGAGAGGCAGACGTGCTGGTTTCGCCGCACCTTCAAGCCAGGCTAGTGCTGTCCACTTTTCCGAACTGGCCAGCGTTTTCGGGATGGTATGAACGCATCAGTCAACTGGCGGATGAGATAACACCGGAGATTGCGGCCAAAGCAGAAGAGTTGACGCGAGGCGTCAAAAGCGAGCGAGACAAAGTGGCAGCCGTGTATAATTACGTTACGGGGTTGCGTTATGTGGCGGTACCTATGGGGGTCAACTCGTTTCGTCCACACGCGGCTGCAAATGTGCTGCGCAACCAGTTTGGAGATTGCAAAGACAAGGCAAACCTCTTCAACACTTTGCTGCACTCACTCAAGCTGGAGGCGCACCTGGTATTGGTTCCGCGTTTCAAGCAGGCGTATGACGGCATCCCGGGGCTGGCTTTCAATCATGCTATTTCGCGGGTGCGGTTGCAGGACGAGACGCTCTGGGTAGACACGACCGATGACGTTTGCCGATTTGGCATGCTGCCACCCGGAGATGCGGGCAGGAACGTTTTGGTTATGGATGGGCAAAGCGCCACGCTGACGCATTTGCCGGCACCGGAATTGAGTGAGCATCGATTGAAATTGCGCGCCGAGGTTGATTGCAGCGCAACCGCAGACGCGCTGCCGGTGACTTTGACCGCCGTTGGGGCGGGTTATTCGGATTACGAGTTGCGCGAGGGCGCCCGGCAGAAGAAGGAACATGCGGCTTCGCTCCCGCTGCTCGCGACCCATTTCCGTTTGGCAGCCGGAGCATTCGCACTGGAAAAGCAAAGTGCCACGGCGGTGGCCGCGCTGGATGAAGATTTCACGTGGCGAGGAGAAGGCAATTACATAGGGATCGTCTCGAGCAAAGGGCAAGGGGAGACGCTGCGGGCTCCATTTTGGCTGCCGAAGGAGTGGGATGCGGCATTGCATCGGCGACGCGAAGCCTTGTTTTTAAATCAAGGCTATCCGCTGGCACTCGAGCAGGAGATTGAGTTCAAAGGCATAGCCAAGAGACTGGCGGAGGCAGATTTGCCGAAGCCGGGAGAGAACCACAAGGAGCCCTTGCAGTGGCGGGTTGAATGGCAAAAGGTGGGCGAGGACAAAGTGGTGGTCAAGTTGCGCGCCGACCTGACGCACGGGGATTTGTCGGCAGAGGACACGCCATTGTTTCAAAGCCAGCTTCGGAGCTTGCTGGCCAGCCTGGGCAGAGATGTCACCGTCAGTCGTTCGCCATGACAAACAAGAATTTGAATAACTTAATGATTGGCACCCGAAGTCAACAACCGAACGCAAACACTCATGATTGATCAGATTGTACCTCCACCGATCCCGGTCCAGGCCGAACCGCCCATATTGGAACCCGACCCAGCAGCGGTGCTGGACGAACTAGCTCCACGAATTCGTGTTTTGCAGGATGAAGTGGGCAAAGTAATTGTGGGCCAAAAGGAAGTCATAATGGCAGCATTGTACGCGTTGTTCTGCCGAGGGCACTGTTTGCTGGTGGGCGTGCCTGGATTGGCCAAGACGCTGCTGGTGCAGGCGCTAGCGCGCTCGTTGGAACTGAGTTTTTCACGGATTCAATTTACGCCGGATTTGATGCCGTCCGATATCACGGGCACGGAGATTTTGGAGGAGGATGGAGTTAGCGGACATCGTCGTTTTGTATTTGCTCAAGGTCCGGTTTTTGCCCAGGTACTGCTGGCAGACGAAATCAATCGTACTCCGCCAAAAACACAGGCGGCGTTGCTGGAGGCGATGCAGGAGAAAACGGTGACGGTGGCCGGAAAAATGTACCGATTGGAGGAACCTTTCATGGTGCTAGCGACACAGAACCCGATTGAACAGGAGGGAACCTATCCGCTGCCGGAAGCCCAACTTGACCGGTTTTTGTTTGAGCTCCTGGTGGACTATCCGTCTTTGGAAGAGGAAAAGCGGGTGGTGGAGCAACATTCGTTCACGCCGTTAGAAAAGTTGCAGCCGGTATTGACACGGGAAGAGTTGTTAAGATACAGGCAGGCAATTTGCCAGGTGCCGGCGGCGCCAAACGTAGTGAATTACGCGGTACGGTTGATTCGCGCAACCCGGCCTGCCAGCAATGGTGAAGCACCGGATTACGTAAAGCGATGGATCAAGTGGGGAGCCAGCCCGCGGGCAAGCCAGTATTTGATATTGGCAGGCAGAGCTCGCGCTGCCTGTGAGGGGCGATTTAATGTGGCATGTGAAGATGTGGCAGCGCTGGCCCCGTTGATTCTCAGGCATAGGCTGATTCGCACCTTTCAGGCTGATGCGGAAGGCAAGACGACAGACGAAATTATCGCCAAGCTGTTGGAGGACGTTCCGCGGTAAAGGTTATGCCCGGTGTCACACCCACCCTGGTTGAGCGTTTTGATCCGAAGTTGTTGACTGCCTTGGAAGGACTGGACCTAAAGGCGCGTTACGTAATGGAGGGCTTTTTAAGCGGGCTGCATGAAAGTCCGTTTCATGGGTTCAGCGTCGAGTTCAGCGATTATCGAAATTACCAACCCGGAGACGATTTGAAGCACGTGGATTGGCGATTGTACGCCCGAAGCGATCGGTTGTGCGTTAAGCGGTACATGCAGGAAACGAATGTACGTTTTTATGTTGTTTGCGATACCAGCGCCTCAATGAAGTACCGAGGCGAAAAGGCCTGGGCGTCAAAATTAGAGTGTGCGCAGGTGCTTGCGGCGGCCTTGTCGTGGTTCCTGCTTAAACAGAACGACGCAGCGGGGATGGTGACGCTTACCGGGGCAGGCGGAGTGCCCGAGTTTATTGGCCCGTCACAAAAATCGACTCAGTTTGGATTGATACTTCGGCAGTTGGAATCTTTGCGCGGCGCAGGTGGGGCGTGTTTGGCTCAATTATTGCAACACACAACCCGGTTGGTACATCGGCGAAGCGTCATTTTGTTCTTCTCGGATTTATTGGAGCCTTCGGAGGAGGTCGAATTGGGATTCAAACAATTGCGATTCCACGGGCATGAAGTGATTGTGTTTCAGATTTTAGACCAGGACGAACTGGAGTTCCCGTTCGTGGAACCCAAAGTTTTCGAGGATCTAGAAACGGGGAGCCGCCGGGTAGTGACACCCGCAACAGCACGAGAAAAATATTTGGCCCGATTTAATGTTTTCCTGGCGGCACATCGGGAATTATTTCGCAGCCTGGAGATGACCCATTGTGTGGTGCGAACGGATGAGAGCCCCTGGCAAGCGTTGGCCCTTTTCCTCGCGGAACGGAAGCGGTTTAAGTAGCGCAGCGGTGAGGAGCAGGAACAGTTCGTGATGGAGCTAAAATTGGACGAATAAGTGTGAAAAAGAAACCGCAGGGAAAAGCATGTTCTTTTTGAATCCATGGCTGTGGCTGGGAGCGCTGGCGATTGCGGCGCCGCTGTGGCTTCATCTGCGGAGGAAACAAGAGAGCAACCTGGTGCGGTTTTCCACGCTACGCTTCCTGGAAGATAATCCGCAGCCGCGACAAAGCCCGCTGCGTTTGCGAGACCTTCCCCTATTTGTGGTGAGGACCCTCGCATTGCTCTTGTTGGTAGCCGCGTTTACGTGGCCTTATTTGAAAGGGGCGAAGACCGCCCCAATCAAGGAGAGCCGGGTTTATATTCTCGATAATACACTCAGCCATCAAGCCAATGGGGGATTTGAGCGTGATCGGAATCATGTTTTGGAGGCACTCAGTCAAGCGGGCCTGGATATCCAGATCGGAGTGGTGGAGTTGGCGGCGTCACCGCGGGTGCTCGTAGCGTTTGGTGATAGTCGGGAAACAGCGGGACGGAAGATGAAGGAATTGCAGGCGTCTTTTGATCGCGGATCCTACCTGGCGGCATTTCGGCAGGCCAACTCATTGCTCGCAAATTCACTTGGGGACCAGAGGCGGATCGTTTTACTGGGTGACAACCAGGAGAACCAATGGAGCGAAAATGTAAATACGCCGCCCTTTTTACACAATGTGCGGATTGATCTGCCCAGAAGAACGACACCGTCGCTGCCAAACCTTTCGTTATCGGAACCAAGGGCGCAGCGTATTTTTATGGGTGACAGGTCGCTGGTGAATTTTTCGGTAAAACTGAATCATACCGGCGGCGCGAAGAACGCAAACCTTCAGTTGCGAGGCAATGGGCAGAGTGTCTTCAACAGAACAATTTCACTAGAAGGGCAACCTGCGACCATCGTGGTTCAGGCACAGTGGGAGGCCGAGCCGGGCGCCTGGTTGCGCGGGGAAGTAACAGTAGAGGGAACCCCGGACGCACTACCGGCTGATGATCATGTCTTCTTCGCTTTGGCACCCGTGGTGGAAGGAAAAGTCACCTTGCTGGCGCAGTCGCCCTTTCTGCGGCTGGCATTGTCGCCCGACATCATGCGTGGGCAGTGGGCAACGCGAGTGCTCGAGCCGGCCAGATTAACAGCGGAACTGAATGCCGACCAAGATGCAGATGTGCTTTGTATTGAGAGTAGTTACCTGCAATCATCGGAAGCGCGCAAGCTGGTTTCGAGGTATCTCTCAAATGGCCGAGGAGTGGTGTTGCTAGTGAATCGAGTTACCCCGTTGATAGCGGGCTGCCTGCGAGAGCTAGGCTTCGAGCCGGAGGGCATAGTGACTCCGGGCGACGGACCGGAAAAATTCCAGTTCATCGTTTCCAACCATCCTATATTCCACCCCTTTTCGTCACCGGAGTACGGTAACCTCATGGATATTAAAGTTAACCAGTACTATCGCCTTAGAAGCAGCCAGAGTATGCCGCTTATTTACTCGGCGCGCGGCGACGGATTGTTTTTTCAAGGCACCAGACTTCAAGGAAAGCTTTTTGTTATGCCTTTTGGCCTGGACCGGGAATACACCTCATGGCCAGTGCATCAATCGTTTATTCCTTTCCTTGATTTGACCTTGCAGACAGCCCGTGCGGAGGATCCGACCCCGACCAATTTTGAGCCGGGAGAAATGGGAGCGGTGCAAATGCCCGCAGGTTCGACCACCCGAGAATTAGTGCTCCGTGACGGAGAGCAAATCCGAGCGCGGGCCACGGTAGAGGAGGGAAAGGCACAAATGCGGCTTCCTGATCGCCCCGGGCTATACAACATTACCTATGATGACAGCGCTCGGGTACAAAAAGTATTTAGCGTTAATCCGTCGCCCAAAGAATCAGAATTGGTCTTCATTGATTCGCCGGAAGCCATGAAGGTTTGGAGGGTAAATCAACCAGAGAAGACGGGACAACCTGCCCATTCAGTCGCAAGCGCAAAAACCAATTTGGCGGCCATCTTGCAACAACGGTTCTGGTGGTGGATGGTGCTGGGAGGGTTGCTGGCGCTCATGCTGGAAATACTGTTGGCAGAGCGAAAAAGGAGGCAGGAAGCCACGGACTAATCAAGGGAAGGTTACGCGCATGGATTTTCGGTATACAGCAGTGGAAAAAAGCCTGAATCGGGCGGAGTTCCGATGGAAATGGTTGAGATTCCTGCAGCATGGTTTAAGCCTGGCAACGATACTTTGCGGCTTGGTGCTGCTCCTGGGGATCGCGCTTATTGCGGGGTGGATTACCAGTAAGGAATGGGCGGTGACCCTTTTTGGGCTGTTAGGGGTGACCGGATTTATTGCGTTGGTGGCCGTTGTAATTGCTGTTGCCTCCAGAGTTGTCGATCGGAATTGGCTGGCAGCGACATTAGAGCGTGTGGATCGGCGTTTCATGGATCGCCTGAACACGTTGTTGTTTCTCGAAAAACAACGCGGTAGGAGCGAAGGAGCTGTGTTTGAGTCAAGAATAGCCGCCCAAACACAGGCCGTAATTAGGGAGAAAGAATCGCCATCACCCTTTCCGGCAGCGCCACTTCTGGCTCGGCTAAGTACTTTTGTTTTGGTGCTTAGCTTAACTATAGCAGTGTACCATTTCTATTCGCCATGGGCGCATTTGCAAACCTCACAAAGTGCGCAGTCAAAGTCTGCCGGGGAACCCGCCAAGCCCCTGGAGTTGGCGTTGCCGGCCACCAATAATATTGAGGAAAGGCAGCTCTGGGGTGAGGTGCGCATTACCAACCCGGGTACCGATCTCAAAGTGACAAAGGTGGATGTGGTGCCGCTACAAATTGAAGCGGCCGCGAATGAGTCGTTAAGGAAAATTGGCTGGTTTTCAACGGTAAATGGAATGATCGAGCAGCCACATGAATTGCCACCTCCAGCCGAACCACGGTATGCCGTTTACGAACCGACCTTATATCTTGATGAACTGGGTCTTTCAGATTGGGATGTGATGACGTACTACGCCAAGGCGCACACCGAGAAAACGAACTCTTATGCTTCCGAGGTGTATTTCATTGAAGTGCGCCCGTTCCGGGAAGACATACTAAAAATGCCGGGCGGTGAAAGTGGAGCCGCGTACAAGTGCCTTAACGAATTATCTAATTTAATTAATCGGCAACAACGTGTCATTCGAGAGACACACCAACACCTACAAAAGCCGCCCGAGCAGGAAAATTTACAGCAGCAAGATCGCAAAAGGCTAGCGGACGCAGAAGCCGACCTTGGTCAATCAACGGGGCATCTATACGCGCGACTGGCAACCGAAATGGAGAACAAGCCTATCGGTGAAGCACTGGATAATTTGGCTAAAGCCGAGAAATCATTGACCAAAGCCAGTGGGTTGCTGGCGGACAATGCGATGACCGAGGCTCCTAACCGGGAACGAACGGCGTTATCAGAATTGGTGGCGGCGCGGAAAATGTTTCAGAAAGCAGTGAGTGACCACCCGGACGCTTTTACGGATAAACCAACGGATGAAGGGGGTCAGGAACCCGCGCCCGTAGCGGATTCATCCAAGAAACTGAACCAAATGGCTGAGTTTCGCAATGAAAGCAAGGCTGGGCAGGAATTCGTGCAGAAGGCGCTGGAGCGACAGCGGCAACTGGAACAGCAAGTTAAGAATCAGCCGCAGGGTGATTATCCGAAGCTGGCGAAGGAGGAACAGACCTTACAACAGTCACTCGCAGATTTTCAACAGCAGCATCCGCAGCTGTTTAAGGGCGCGCAGCCAGAAACCCGGCAGACTCAACAGGCGATGAGCAAAGCGGTGGACTCTTTGGCGCAGCAAAACAAAAATGCGCGCATCGCCACCCAAGCCGCGAGCCAGGAGCTCGAAAAGCTGAGCTCCGCCCTGAAGAACAGTTCGGCGGAGCAACAATTGGCAGATGCTTATCGGTTGAAACAAATGCTCGACCAGCAAATCCGGACGCTCGATCAATTCTCACAAACGGGTACGAACCACGTAGATCCGGAAATGCGCAAAACGGGCAGTGAGGCAAAGGAGACAATTAACCAGCTCAAAAAGGCGGCGGAACAGGAACCGACGCGGGACGCCTTTGGCCAGGCATTGCGGGAAGCGCTAAGCGGGACAAACAAGGTCAATTTGGATTCCAGCCTGAACCAGTTGGACCAGGCGCAGGACACCACTGCACGGCAGCAACGTGCCCGAGAGGCGAGTGATAGTCTGGGCAAGGTGAGCCAGGCTTTCGCAGCTAGCCAGCCGAAATCCCTGCAACTGGCTCAGAAAGCTGATTCCCTCAAGGCCAGCCCACAGGACAGCTTCAGTGCTGGAATGACGGAACTCGACAGCCTCATTAGACAACAAGAAAATAACCGACAGGTTTCACCGCAAGATCAGAGCAAACAGGGACAAGAGGCACTTTTTAATCTGCAGACGGGCTTGCGGAGTCAGGGAGGGAGCAACGAGCGGGGCGATCAGATTTTACGCAAGTTGGATGCGATATTGAAGTCAGGTACACCGCTTGAGCTGGAGGAATTGAAAAAGCTTATGGATGAGCTACAGCACTTCTCAGTCGAAAACTCGGAGCGATTTGTGAAAAGAGAGGACAAACCAGAAGTGACCAATATTGATCCGTCACGTTTACCGCCCGCGTACCGCGGACGCATTCAAAAGTATTTCCAGAAATTATCAGAAAAATGAATTTATGCGGGAGCCACGAAATCTCAGGAACTCAATGCTACATCCACAGGTGTATCTGAGCAGACATATATTTTTCGCAAACACCTAATAGGGATGGATCTCTTAACTATAAGCCCTAACTGGTAGCCTGCCGAAGGGGGCGGTACATGAGGATAGTGGGATGATTGCCACGCTTGTTTTCGAATGGCCCGCGGGATGGCTGCTAGCGCTGCCATGGGGGGCAGCTTTGGGCTTCTCTGCCTGGCGGCAGCGCCAGCGCGGCGTAAGCGGAATCCATATTGCAACGCTGATTGGGTTGCGTGCAATGGTGGCCTTTATCCTGATATTTCTAGCTGCGCGACCGGCCTGGATGGTGAGAGAATTGCCAGGGGCTGGGGCGAGACCGGTCCTTTTGCTTTTGGACACGAGCGAGAGCATGGCTTTGCAGGAGCACGATACAACACGATACCGCCAAGCTATGGACTTCTTACGGGAGCGGCTCTTGCCAGCACTGAAATCAGCCCACCTGCCGGTGCAAGCGATGCTTTTCGATAAGAACGCCGAGCCGGTAGATGGAGCACGGCTTGCTACGGTGGTCCCGGCGGGGAAAAGGACCGACCTGGGCGCCGGCATAGCACAAGCATTGGAGAGCGTAACACAAAGGCCACTCGGCGTGATTGCGCTGACCGACGGCATCGCCAATGAAAACACGGAAAATGCGCGCGCTCTCACAGCCCTGACAGATGCTAATGTGCCTTTTATCGGCGTAGGATTCGGCAGTGACAAAGGAGTGCGGACACTTTCTTTACGCGATCTGCAAGCGCCCCCTACAGTCACAACAAAGACCGGCTTTAGTATTGCAACACAGCTCGAAATGATGAATTCCGAGGATTTGCCCGCATTTGATCTGGTGCTGTTTCGTGACGGGCAACTTTATCAGAAGAAACTAGTCACGCCGGGTAAAGGCTCGCGCGTATGGCTTGAAAACTTCCCGGTAACTGAGGAGAAGGAAGGTGTCCACAATTATACGGTGCAGCTTTTTCCACCAAACGTGCCGAATCTTAAATGCGTTAATTTACTGGCCAACACGGCGGTGCGGGTTTCCGACGAAAAGGAATTAAGAGTGCTCTATATCCAGGGCGCGCTGACCTGGGACTACAAATTTATTACTCTAGCTCTGAAGAGCGACCAGACCATCAAATTGACTGGCCTCACTCGCACATCCAAGCAGTCGGTTTTCCGCCAAAATGTAGAGAACTCGGGAGAATTGATGAACGGCTTCCCCAACTCACTTGAGGAGTTGTCGCCATTTCGGGTAGTTGTGCTCTCCAACCTAAAGCCGACGGACTTAACGCCAGTGCAGCAGGACGTGCTGGCTCGCTACTGTGGAGAGTTGGGGGGTGGGGTGTTGATGGTCGGTGGCGCTGGGACCTTTGACAGTTCCTGGCAACACAGCCGTTTGGAAAACCTGCTGCCGGTTGTTTTCTCCGGGAATGCTGGAGTGCAAGGATTCGATCGACCGTTTCGGGTGCAGCTAACGGATGAGGCGCTACAAAGCCCGGTTTTTCAAATAGGGGACAATAAGCCGGTACGCGAGTTATGGGCCCAGTTGCCGACTTTTACGCAATACGGACGGGTCGATTCAGCCAAGCCGGGGGCAACGGTTTGGGCTCTGCATCAGTCGGATGACGGACCGCACGGGCGGCGCATCTTGATGGCCTCGCAACATTACGGGGCTGGGTTGTCGACAGTGCTATGCATTCAGAATTTCTGGCGCTGGCGGCTTGCCAAAGATTCGGAGCCGCAACAATTTGATCGATTTTGGAGGCAGTTGTTCAGATACTTGAGTGAAGCCGGGAGACAGGAGGTATCCATTCAGCTCGCCGACCAAGAACTACACCCGCAGATGGACGTGCAAGTAGTTCTTGAGAAACAGCCGAATCCAAAGAACACCACCGACAGCAATCGAAAATTTTTCGTGCGGGCGGAAGACAATCAAAAGAAACTGCTGCAGGAGCAGGTGGTTGAGCTTGAGCCGTTGCGACCCGTAGAGATGAAGTTTCACGCGGAGAAGTCGGGCGTCTATATGATTACGGTTTTGGATTCTTTGAAAGTGCCCATAGCCAGCCGACCCATTGAAATCCGGGATGTGAACATCGAATTTCAGGATACTGCACGGAATATGGAAACATTGCGGCAATGGGCTTCCGTCAGTGATGGATTAGCGATGAAAGTGGAGGATTGTCGAGATGCTGGCGATTTAGTACGGGCCGTCACAACCAAGATTGAGGAGACACGGCAGAAGCGGCAAATGTATCGGCCAATTGGAGTCAACGGTTGGACAATGGCGGTCGTGTTGGGTTGCCTGGGAGCCGAGTGGATTTTGCGCAAGCGGTGGGGGTTGATATGATGCATTTCAAAGGGCAGGGTTTTATCACTTAGAACTAAAAAGGAACCATGAGCAGGAGATTAGGGTTTTCATTTCGCCTGGGAAGTGGGCTTTTACTTTCGTTGATGATAGGTCTGCTCGTTCTGGAGAGTATTTTTGGCCAGGCAATCGAAGACAAACAAGCGACCTTCTTTATGGGAAGGGTGAAATATAGCTCCAATGATGGCAATGATTGCGGCGGGGTAGGACAAGATTTGATGAAATTGGTTTCACGCGCTTCGACCATCAAAATTCAAGAAGAACGGCGGGTGCGCCTTACCGATCCTGAGCTTTTTGAGACACCATTCATTTTTATGAATGGGCATAACGATTTTGTGCTTACCGAGGCAGAGATAGAAAATTTGCGAAAGTTCTTTGGGCACGGCGGGTTCTTTTTTGCCTCTGGCTGCTGCACCAATCCGGGTTTTCCCAAGGCCTGGCGGCGAGAATTCGGCCGGATATTTCCGAATGAAAAGGTGAAGCCGATTCCTTACGATCACCTAATCTATCGGTCCTTCTACAAAATTGAGCGCGTGCGATGTTTGAATGAGCCGCGTGACATCCAGTTGGAGGGATTATTTTATCAGGGAAACCTGGTAGCTGTTATGTGTGAAGACGGGCTTTGCTGTGCGTTTAGCGCGAATAATTCCTGCAACGACGGCAAAGGCGTAAGTCCGGATGACGGCCAAAAGCTGACTTTGAATATCGCAGTTTACGCGCTGACACACTAAGGCCGGAGGCTGGCACCGGAGCGTATAATAAGGTTTAATTACGGTTTTACCATAACTTCACCACTCTCCGCATTGGCGGTGAAGTAGCCAGAGGCAAAGTTTTGGTTTTGGACCACGACACCGTGAAAGGATATAGATCGTTTGGTATTAGGGTCCAACACGCTGCCAGAAAAAGCCCCAGTGCTCAGCGAAAATGTGAGCCTTAGCCGATCATTGCTCTGACTGGTGACCCGGCCACTGGCGCTGAGTGATATGCCATTATTGATGCTGCCGGAGAGATTGCCTCCGCTCAAAATTATGTTGCCATCGGTGAAGCTTAGAATTGGACTCCCGATCCCGGGACGATTGTAACGCGAGCCACTAAGTGCAGGGGTAATGGCGAAACCGCTCTTGTAGTATTTAGCTTTTAGAAGGGCGGGCTTCGTCCATGAACCTTGTCCACTCGGGCCGTCCGGGTTGAGCGTCACCCAACTAAAGAGGGAGCCCTGGCCGCCGTAAAGGGGAACATAAAGCGGCCAGCGACCCTCTTTCGATACACGCGTTGATTGGCTAAGTTTCGTTCCGTCCGCCAGTCCACCGCTGAGGGACAGGCGTCCCGAATTATCCACGGTAATCATTCCGTAACTATCACCACCAGGACCTGAGATAGTTCGAGGGATGATCAGAGTGTAGCGACCTGCCTGAGGTGAGGAGTTGCTTCGGCCGTCAAATACGGCGCGATCTCCGGACATAGTCGCAGTCCAGTCGCTCGCATTGATGGTGCCATTGACATGCTCGCCGCCTTGACTGACATCAATTTGAAATTGAACTGTCAAGGCAGATAGACCACGCCGAGTAATGGAGGCGCTACCATTACCAGCGCTATCCAAGGCTCCAGTGAACGAGAAGCGTGCCGAACCTAATTGGATTTTTCCAGAAAACCTGCCTTTTGAGGAGGTGGTGAGGGTAAAGGAACCGGCACTTTGCTGAGCGATACCACTGGCACGGTTGGAAAACAGGCCGGAATAGGTTCCGGCCGCGAGAGGAGGGCTCCCACCCGTACTGGTGCCCGGATCTATCCATCTTTTAATGGAGTCGTAAGCCAAGGCGAATTTGCCGTATTGATCCGGAGCGCTTGGGTTGCCACAAGAAGAACCGGGGCCTGCAAATCCTCCATTCAATTGGCCGATCACCTGGCGATTGCCATTCAGAAGGGGGCTGCCGCTGCTGCCAGGTTCCGTTACACCGGTGGACCATCTGACAGCCCAAAAGTCGGCATCGGAACTAAACAGCTTACCCAAGCTGATGCGTTTGTAGGCGCCATCCGGGTGATGAATGCAGGCCAAGGTTTCAGTTGAAGTGGGCGGGCTCACTGACCAGCCGAGATACGTAACACCGGACGGGGCAGCCCGGCGGAGTCGCAGGAGAGAAAAGTCGCTGTCAGTTCCGGTGAAGAGTAGTTCGGCGCCGCCAGTAGTCTTGGGTACACTGGTAATGGCAGGAGGTTGAGCATTGCAGGAAGGCGTTTGGAAAAACCAATAGAATTCAACAGTTGAGGCAAGCGACTGATTCTCAACGCAATGATGGGCGGTGAGAAAATATTCGGCGGCTGTGCGGGGATCAGTCGTAGCCAGCAAGCAGCCTGTGCAAAGATAAGTGTTGCCTCCCTGAACATACGAAATCATCGCCACGCCGGCCGCGGGTTGCGCATAGGCTGCGTAACATGAGGCATCTTTTTCACAGGTGCCTTCTTTCAAGAAGCTCGGCTGCACCGGAGCCTGGTAGATATGAGAAACTTCGTTGATAGTGCACGCTACTTCCGCAGAGTCAGTGTTGGGCGACAGTTGGCACTCGATGACAGCTTGCTCCGCAAAGAGAGTAGGGCTCCACAGGTCTGATTCACTTCCAGGCGACGTCACCGGTATTGGAATCGCAGAGGCGTAAGGATTGGCCGGATCATACATAATAAGTTGAGCACCAGGCGGCAGGCTAACATTTTGTAAATGAACACGGAGACCCAAGGCTCCAACGGAGGCAATCTGGAGTGAAAGGACGCGCCCACCCGATGGTAATTCAGTCCATTGTTCCGACGCGGAAGCTTCGGCATTCACAATCAGTGCCGAATCGAGCGCGCGGTTCAGGCCAATCTGGAGCCGGCTTTCCGGCTGTTGGGAACTCAGCTGTTTGAGGCCTTCGACTACAGAGGGCAGAATTGAAGGTAGTACAGCAATTTGACTGGGATGGCTGCGCTGCAAGGGTAAAACTGAAGCTGTGTTTTGACTCTCCACTTCCGACTGTGGCGGACCAGTCTTGATGCGGCTCTGAGCTCCAATGCTCGACACAGGCGAGCCATTCACGATTGAGTTTTGGATCGTGCAGAGAATTACGGCGGCGAGCAACGAAAGTGGTACGGGGAACAGGTTTATTAATTTCCTGTTAATCGGCATAGTATTCCTCGGTACGTATTCACGTTTATGCATGCTTTGCCAGTTGATGCTGTTCGGTTTATCACCGGCCCGGATTCTTCAAAATGGGGTAAGTACCTGTCTTTGATTGGAATAAAGGAGCAGTCAGAGCAGATGCGATTGACCGGACACTTGCATTTTTGGGACTGGCAGAGGCCGTCCACAGTCTGGCAATCAGAACCAACTAGTTGTTGATCGTTCGGGTATGCAGTTGAGCGGCTTGATGCAAGTACACCAGGACCTCGCTCTACCGTGCAAGCACGCTCGGATTCGAGCAATGCTACGGTAACCAGAATTCTGGTAGTGAGAGCCTTAGTTTAACAAGAGAATTGATCCACCGCGAGATCGAGTCGATGGGACACTGTCCCATTCAGCCTGACCTTATTTCACTCTTCCGTGGTATGTTGTCGGTGTTTTTTACTTTCCTCAATTACCTTGTGCTCCGCCTCGCGAGGCATTTCCTCATAATGGCTAAACTCTTCCGAATGCACCCCGCGGCCACCGGTAAGTGAGCGCAATGTGCTTGAGTAGCGATAGAGTTCCTTTGCGGGCACATGCGCCTTTATGACCTGGAAAGTTCCGTCCACGTCCATTCCTTGAATCTTACCCCGACGGCTGGACAAATCGCCCATCACTTTACCCATGCAATCTTCGGGGATTCGTATTTGTATGGTGTGGATTGGCTCCAAAAGGCACGGTCGGGCGGCGGTAAACGATTCTTTGAAAGCGAAGTAACCGGCGATCTGAAAGGCGATATCCTTGGAATCGACTGGATGCATTTTGCCATCATAAAATTCCACCTTTAGATCCACTACTCGGTAACCCGCCAGGATTCCTTCCTCTGATGCTTTCAGAACACCCTTTTCGACGGAAGGGACGAAAACGCGGTCAACGTTTTGGCCCGATAATGTTTGAATAAACTCCAAACCAGTGTCGCGCGGTCTAGGCTCGATGCGCATCCAAACTTCGGCGAATTGGCCGGCACCGCCCGTTTGCTTTTTGTGCCGGTATTTGGAATCGCCTCTGGATTTGATCGTTTCCCGATAACGGACGCGCGGTTCGGTCAGTTCCACATGGACGTTGTAACGTCGGCGGAGTCGTTCGGCGATGACCTCTAGATGTAACTCTCCTTGAGCAGAAAGTATGGTTTGATGTAACTCGCTATCAACCATGTAGAGGAAGGTCGGGTCTTCATGATGCAGAGCCGCCAGGCCAGAGGCGATCTTGTCTTCTTCGCCTTTGACACTGGCCCGCAGAGCGGCATGGATGTTGGGTTTCGGGTATTCAACTTTTGGCAGGATGACCGGGTGCCTCGGAGCGCACAAGGTATCCCCCGTATGAGTCCCTTTGAGCTTTACTACGGCTCCGATATCGCCGGCGTGAAGGGCCGGTACGCTGGTGCGCATTTTGCCATTGAGTTGATAGATTTGGCCGATTTTCTCTGTAGTACGGTGCGTGGTATTGAGGAGTTCACTCCCGAACTTGACCGAGCCTGAATAGATGCGGAAGAAAGACAATTCACCAAATTGCGCTTCGCTCATCGTTTTGAACACATAGAGCACGGGATCGGCATCCGCCAGTGCCACCTGGATGGGTTTCCCATCGGAGTTCATGGCGTCTACTTTGGCGCGGTCAACCGGAGAGGAGCCATACTTGGCAATGATGTCCATTAAGCGAGCGACGCCGATGTTGTTTTCCGCCGAGGTTACGAACAACGGGGTGAACACTTGTTTCTGGATGGCAGCGTGGATGCCTGCTCGCCATTCCTCTTCCGACAGGCCTCCCTGGGCAAAAAACTTCTCCATTAAGGTATCGTCGGATTCCGCAACATATTCAATGAGCTTTTTGTGCAACTCGTCAACGCGGTCGGCCCATTCGCCGCTGGCCTTGGCTTCGGTGAATTTGCCGCTTTTATCGTTGGCATAGGTGATGATCTCGTCGCGGGGAACGTCCAGCACCTGGTTGAAGCCCGGCCCGGGGTTGACGGGGAGAGTCAGCGGGAATACGCGTTCTCCATAATGTTCGCGGATCTGGGCAAGCGTCCTCTCAAAATCGGTTTCGTCCTTATCGAAGGCATTAACGACAATCATTTTGGGGATGCCATCCTCAGTGGCATATTTCCAGACGGCATCCGTCCCGACACCCACTCCATGGCCCGCGTGTATCGTGATCAGCGCAAAGTCTCCAACACGCAGGGCTCCCAGGCCTTCACTGATAAAATCCGCGTAACCCGGGCAATCGAGGATGTTGAACTTTTTTCCGAGCCACTCCAAGTGCATGAGCGTGGCGGACACTGAGATTTGTCGCTGTTGTTCATTTTCGTGATAGTCCGAAACGGTGGATCCGGCGGCGATGTTGCCCATGCGGTTGATGACTCCGGCGCACGCCAGCATCGCTTCGCTGAGCATTGTTTTCCCAGAGGAAGCGTGACCCACGATCGCGAAGTTACGAATTTCAGCTGGTTGATATTCTTTCATAATGAGGGATTCGGAATAAGCGCAGGACAGGCGCCGTTTTGGGCGCCGGCGAAGCTTGGATGTTTTTCGTGGAGGGCCAGAACCGGTGCTCAGAAAATGAGGCGTGCGTCCGGCCCATCCCCAATTGAGGCATCGCGCTCATCAGATTGAATGTAAGAACCAGTAGTCCATTCGCAAGCGAATATATAGGGCTGCTGTTGCACTGAGCAAAGCCGTGCCCGTTATTGTCTAAAGCGAGAGCCTATACTTGCAATCTGCCGAATAGCCGCGAGAAATTCTCGGCTATTCGTTGTGCCAGTGACTCCAGAGATTCACCGAGTATATCAGCGGCAAATTGATAAACGGCTCGGATGTTGGCCGGGTGATTCACTGGTTTATCGGGACTCGACGCTGCAAGACGATACTCAATCCGATCCTCCGGTAGGATTTGGTCTGGGGCATCCGTTTCGATCAGCAATCTGTCTGACGGCACGTGTCGAAAGGCTTCGCGCTGCTTACTCTTGCGCTCGTGGGCAAAATACCCGGGGAGGGAAAAGTAAGCGCCCAGGCGAGCCAGTTCGCCGATCATCTCTTTCGGTCCTCCGAAAGAGTGGAGCAAAAAGCCGCACGTTGGGCGAGGTTCCCGTTTGAGAATTTCCAGGAGCAGACCCCAGGCTTGCAAGCAATGGATACTTACCGGGAGGTTTCGTTCCGCCGCTAAGCGTAGCTGAGAGACGAAAACCTCCTCCTGCTGTTCTATATCATAGTCCTTGAGCCATCGATCCAGGCCTATTTCGCCGACGGCTGCCGGCACCAGATCCAAGTAATGGTTCAGCACGGCTTGCCAGTCAGAGGATCGTTCCTTGACGTACCAAGGATGATATCCAAAAGAGGGAATCACTTCCGGACAGCTTCGGGCCAGCTCGAGAACCCTGGGCCAGTCCTCTTCGCCGGACCCGTTTACAATCATTGCGACGACGCCTTCACGTCGCGTGCTGGCCAATATGTCGTGACGATAAGGAGCAAGTCGTTCGTCCTGCAAATGATTGTGCGCATCGTACAATCTGAGACTCATACACTACTCAAGGTTGCAAGTGGGGCACACATTGAAAGCTCATTTGCTACTTAACTCATGGGCGGATTTCAATTCGCATTAGGCCTGCTCGCCGATAGCCAGCACGTGAAGCGACCTACAAAGGACGAGGTGATAGCATGCCTGACCGGACCCCTGTCAGTGGACTGGTTTCAAAGTTAGTCTTTGCCAGTTTATTT
>JADMIO011507061.1_pt1 | contig 36677 bp, 25 predicted proteins | sample 8958161 | NCBI WGS metagenome assembly JADMIO01 (sample SAMN16585339, study PRJNA669376) | soil metagenome | isolation source: Crop rotation soil | place: USA: Cullars Rotation, Alabama | collected 2011
CCGCGACTTCAAGTCACGTGAATTCCAAGCTTCGGATCCCACTGTGCTGGAAAGCCGAAGCTCCGGCAGCACGGGGTTGTCGCGCAGCCGCGGGTCTTCGTAAAGGTAGTTGACGGCGTCGAGGCGGAAGCCGTCCGCGCCGCGCCCGAGCCAGAAGCGCACCGTCTCGAACATGCGCCGCTCGACCGCGGGGTTGCGCCAGTTAAGCTCCGGCTGCTGCGGGTAGAAGTAGTGGTAGTAGTACTGCCCCGTCTTCTCGTCCATCGTCCACGCGACGGGGCCGAACGACGATGACCAGTTGTTGGGCGGCGAGCCGTCCGCCTTCGGGTCGCGCCAGATGTACCAGTCGCGCTTGGGGTTCGTACGCGACGAGCGCGACTCCTTGAAGAAGGGGTGCTGGTCGGAGGTGTGGTTGAGTACGAAATCTATGATTACTTTGATGCGCCGCCGGTGCGCCTCGCGCACGAGCCGGTCGAAGTCTGCGAGCGTGCCGAACTGCGGGTCGACGGATTCGTAGTCGCTCACGTCGTAGCCGAAGTCCACCTGCGGCGAGGGGTAGAAGGGCGTTATCCAGACGGCGTCCACGCCCAGGCGTGCGAGGTAGTCGAGCTTCGACGTGACGCCGTTCAGGTCGCCCACGCCGTCTCCGTCCGAGTCCTTGAAGCTGCGCGGGTAGATTTCGTAGAAGACCGCGTGCTTCCACCACTGCGCCCTCGCGCCGGTTCGCCCCCGCGCCTTGACGGCGTGCGGCGCGAGCAGCAAAGAGAAGAGGAGCGCCCCGGCCATCGCTCTCATACGCCCGCCGTCCCTTCCAGAGCGACCTGACCGAGGATGACCGCGCCCTGTACGCCGCTGTCGCCCCCGAGCGAGGCTTGCAGGATGTTTATCCTGTCGGGCGCGAGCATACGCACGCGCGCGCGCACCTGCTCGCGCAGCGGCGCGAAGAGCTGCTCGCCCGCGGTCGAGACGCCGCCGCCGATGATGACCGCCTCCGGCGCGAGCGCGTGGAAGATGTTCCCGACGCCGACCGAGAGGTGCCGTATCGTGTCGTACCAGACCTTCGACGCGAGCGCGTCGCCCTCGCGCGCGGCCAGCGCGACCGACTGCGCCGTAATCTCCCCGTAGTCCAGGGAGGAGAGGAAGCTCTCCTCGCCCGCGGCGAGCCTCTCCCTCGCGCGCCGCGCGATGGCCGTGCCCGAGCAGAGCGCTTCGAGGCAGCCGCGCCCGCCGCAGCCGCACGCGGGGCCGTCCGGCAGGACGGTCATGTGTCCGACCTCGCCCGCGCCGTCCTGGACGCCGTGGACGAGCTTGTTGCTCACGATGACGCCGCCGCCGATCCCGGTCGAGATGGTTATGTAGACGAGGTGCTTGAGACCCCGGCCCGCGCCGTGCCTGTGCTCGCCGAGCGCGGCGGCGTTCGCGTCGTTGTCGAGCAGGGCCTTCACGCCGAAGCGCTCTTCGAGGAGCGCGACGATGGGGAACTCGTCCCACCCGGGCAGGTTCGGCGGCGAGAGTATCAGGCCGCGCGCGCGGTCGAGGGGGCCGCCGCAGCCGACGCCGACGGCCGCGAGCCTCGCGCCCGCCCTCTCGCGCATGCGCTCTATCTCCGAGAAGACGCGCCCGAGTATCGCGCGCGGGCCGTCCTCGACGCGCGTGGGGAAGCGCGTCCCCTCAAGGATTCGGCCGTCGGGCGCGGCGACGGCGAGCGCGATTTTGGTGCCGCCGATGTCCACCCCGGCGACGCATTGGTCTGACAATGTAGGATTACCCCTTGAAGAGCGGTATGAGTGCCCACGGCCGGCGGCGTGGGGCGCGGCCCGCCCCCGCCGCCGGGCGTGCGCGATAACATAACACATCGGGCCGCGAGCCGCGCAGGGGCGGCCCCGCGCGCGGGTCGGCCCGAGCCCCTTGACGCCGCCCGGCCGCCGCACATAATCTCACCCGCGCGGCAACTCTTAACCTCCGGGGCGCAGATGAAAAGACTCTTTCTCGCGGGGATTCTTGTGCTCGCGTGCGGGGCGCGCGGCGCGGCGCCGGCGCGAGCCGCGGGCGGCGTCGAACGCCTGCGCTCGCCCGGCGGGGGCGTCGAGGTCGCGTTCATGTTGAACGCGGGCGCGCCCGCCTACGCGGTCATTTACAAGGGCCGGACGGTGGTGACGTGGTCGGCGCTCGGCCTCGACCTGAAGCAGGGCGGGCCGCTCTCGAAGGGGATGGAGTCGGAGGGCTTCACGCGCGCCGCGCACGACTCGACCTACGCCCTCGTCGCCGGCAAGGCGAGCCGCGCGCGCGACCGCTACAACGAGCTGACCGTCTCGCTCCGCGAGCGCGCGGGCGCGCGGCGACGTTTGCGGATAGTCTTCCGCGCTTACGACGACGGCGCGGCCTTCCGCTACGTCGTGCCCGTGCAGGCGGGGCTCGAGCGGCTCGACGTAATCGAGGAGCGAAGCGAGTTCCGCTTCCCCGAAGACTACCGCTGCTGGGCGATGCAGCTCCGCACGTTCCACTCGAACTACGAGAAGGAGTTCGACCCCACGAGCGTCGGGCGGATAAAGCCGGGCGCGATAACGGGGCTGCCCCTGACGATTCAGAAGGAGGGCGGGCCGACGCTCGCGATAGCCGAGGCGGGGCTGAAAGACTACGCGGGCATGTACCTGCAAGGCGTCGAGGGCGCGACGAACGCGCTCGTCTCGCGCCTGTCGCCGCACTCGAACGGCGACGGCCTCGCCGTGTCGGGGCGCGCGCCGCTCGCCTCGCCCTGGCGCGTCCTGATGTTGGGCGACGAGCCGGGCCGCCTCATAGAGTCAACGCTCATACTGAGCCTCAGCGACCCGCCCGCCTTCAGGGACACTTCGTGGATAAGGCCGGGCAAGGCCGCCTGGGACTGGTGGTCGGGGCAGTTGGCCGAAGGCGTCCCGAACCCCGGCATGAACGACGCGACGATGAAGCATTACATCGACTTCGCCGCCGAGTTCGGCCTCGAATACATGCTCGTGGACGCGGGCTGGTACGCCGCGAAAGCTTACGGCGACGACGCAGACCTGAAGGCCGACATCACGAAGACGGTTCCCGAAATAGACCTGCCCGCGCTCGTCGCGTACGGCCGCGGGCGCGGCGTCGGGCTCATACTCTGGCTCCACTGGATGCCCGCGCGCGACCAGATGGACAGGGCGTTCCCCTTCTACGAACGTCTCGGCGTCAAGGGGGTGAAGATCGACTTCATGGATCGAGACGACCAGGAGATGGTCGCCTTCTACCAACGCGTGCTGAGGAAGGCGGCCGAGCACCATCTGGTCGTCGACCTCCACGGCGCGTACAAGCCGACGGGGCTCGCGCGAACCTACCCGAACTACCTGACGCAGGAGGGCGTGCTCGGCGCGGAGTACAACAAGTGGTCGGCGCGCGTCACGGCGACGCACAACGTGACGCTCCCGTTCACGCGCATGCTCGCGGGGCCGATGGACTACACGCCGGGGGCTTTCGGCAACGTCACGCCCGCAGAGTTCAAGCCGCGGGACAAGGGGCCGACGGTGATGACGACGCGCGCGCAGCAGCTCGCGATGTACGTCGTCTACGAGAGCCCCTTGCAGATGGTCGCGGACTCGCCGGGCGCGTACAGGGGCCAGCCGGGCGCGGCGTTCCTGAAGGAAGTCCCGACGAGCTGGGACGAGACGCGCGTGCTCGAAGGCGTCATAGGAGAGTCGATAGTTGTCGCGCGCAGGCGCGGGCGCGAGTGGTTCATAGGGGCGATGACGAACGAGCGGCCGCGTGAGGTGCGCGCGCCGCTCGACTTCCTCGACCGCGGCGCGTACACGCTCGAAGCGTTCGCGGACGGGCCGGACGCCGCGAGCGAGCCCACGCGCCTGTCGGTCTCCACGGGCAGAGTCCGCGCGGGCGAGTCTCTGACGCTGCGACTCGCGCCTTCGGGCGGCTACGCGGCCCGGCTTAGGCCGGCGAGGTAGGGAAGAGATTCGACGGAGGCGAGGGTGGCGGCAGACGCGGGCGAGATAGGCGTAGGGTTAATCGGCTACGGGATGGCGTCGAAGGTCTTCCACGCGCCGGTCATCGAGGCCGTGCACGGGCTGCGCCTGAGGAAGATAGTCGAGCGACACGGCGAAGAGTCGCGCGGGCGTCACGCGGGCGCGGAGACGGTGCGTGATTTTGAAGACGTGCTCGCTGACGGGGGCGTCGAACTGGTCGTGGTCGCGACGCCGAACGAGTCGCACTTCGACCTCGCGCGCCGCGCGCTGCTCGCCGGCAAGCACGTCGTCGTCGAGAAGCCCTTCACCAACACCTCCGCCGAGGCGCGCGAGTTGACCGGACTCGCGCGAAGTCAGAACAGACTCGTCAGCGCGCACCAGAACCGGCGTTGGGACGGCGACTTCCTCACGGTCAGGAAGATTATCGGGGGCGGGCTCCTCGGCCGCCTCGTGGAGTACGAGTCGCGCTTCGACCGCTACCGCAACGAGCCGCGCCCCGGCGCCTGGCGCGAGGCGCCGGGGCCGGGCAGCGGCGTACTCTACGACCTCGGCTCGCACCTGATAGACCAGGCGCTCGTGCTGTTCGGCCCGCCCCTCGAAGTCTGGGCCGACGTGGGGGCGCAGAGGGAGTTCGCGAAGGCCGCGGACAGCTTCGACGTGCGGCTGCGTTACGAGGGGCTGTGCGTGACGCTGAAGGCGACTATGCTCGCGCGCGAGCCGGGGCCGCGCTTCACGCTGCACGGCTCGGAAGGCTCTTTCGTCAAGCACGGCCTCGACCCGCAGGAGGACGCTCTGAAGCGCGGCCGCAGTCCCACGTCCGAAGGCTGGGGCGAGGAGCCAGAGGAGCGCTGGGGCGTCATCAACACGCAGGCGGGCGGCGTCCACCTGCGCGGCCGCGTGGAGACAATCGCGGGCGACTACGCGGCCTACTACCGCAACCTGGCGGACGCGATACGCGGGCGCGCGGAACTCATCGTTAAGCCGGAAGAGGCGACGAACACGATACGCGTCATAGAACTCGCGTCGGAGAGCAGCGCACGTAGATGCGCCCTGACTTTCACGCCTTGAGGCGAGTTCGAGACTTAAGTGTCGGGCTCTTCTTCCAGGCCGAAACGGACTGTGCGGGTGTCGCGCTCTCTGCCCGTGGGCGTGCAGAGCGGCGCGTAAAGCTCCGGCCGCCGGGCGGTCAGCCAGCGCCGGCCGGAGGAGGTCGGGATGACATCGGGGTCGAGGTCTGCGACGACCATGTCGTCGTCGGCCTTGCAGGTCTCGGCGAGAATCTCGCCGTAGGGGTCTAGAATCATCGCGTTCCCCGTCCGCACCTCGTCGTCGTCCGCGCCCACGCCGTTACTGAAGACGAGGTACATCCCGTTGTCGTGCGCGCGCGAGGGCAGCCAGCGCATGAGCCAACCGCGCCCCTTCGGCCCGCGGAACTCGGCCTCTATCGCGGCCGGATTCTCCTTCCGCCTCTCCCACAGCTCAAGGTCGATCGCGCCCATCGCGCGCGGGCTGCGCGAGCGGCACCCGCCCGTCTGGTGCGGCGCGAGGAGAACCTCCGCGCCCAACAGGGCCGTCACGCGCGCGTTCTCGATGATGTTGTTGTCGTAGCAGACGAGCACGCCGACGCGCCAGCCGTGCGGCGTGTCGAAGACCGTGTACGAGTCGCCCGACTTCATGTAAGGCCCCTCGAAGGCGTGCAGCTTCCGGTGGCGCACGGCGCGGCCGTCCGGCATCGCGACGACGTAGGCGTTGTAGAGCGAGCCGCCGGCGTCGCGCTCGATGAGCCCCGCGCCTATCGTCATCCCGTAATCTTCGGAGAGCGAGACGAGCGCCTCGGTCGAGGGGCCGTCGGGGAAGGCTTCGGCCAGCTCTTCGACCGACTCGCGCGGGAGGTTGCGCACGTGCCAGTAGCCCGTGACGCACATCTCTGGGAAGGCTATCAGCTCGACGCCGGCGCCGGCCGCGCGCCCCACGAACCCGCGAATCTTTTCGAGGTTGGCCGCCTTGTCGCCCGCCTCGTGCTGGAACTGCACGGACGCCGCGCGTAGGTTCTTCTTAGTCATCTCGGCCCGAGTATAAGAGCCGCGCCGCCCCGCACGGAAGCCGCGCCCGAAAATGTTGACTCGCCGCGCGCGGCGGGCATAACATTCGGGCCGTCCCTCGCCACAACGGTCGACGAAGCAGACGGACTCAGGCCCCGGGCCCCCGCTCGACCCTTCAAAACTCCGCGGAGGGAACATGAAAGACAAAGCACGCCGCCGCCTACGGCCCCACGCGCGAGCCGCCCTCGCGCTCGCGGCCTTCGCGGTAGTCCTCCTCTCGCCCTCCGCGCCGCGCGCGCAGGTGACGCGGGCCGAGCGCGAGGTGAAGAGGCAGGAGATGCAGATGCGCCAGTGGGCGCTGCGCGACCTCGACAGGCTGAAGAGCGAGCCGCCCGAGAAGAAGCGTGACACGCGCCCCGCCTACACGGACGTGGAGCAGGACTTCGAGCAGCTACAGCTCTCGAACTACTCGCTCGCGGGGGCGGCCGAAGAGGGGGCCGCGCTCGACTACGAGCTGATAAGGAAGCACGCCGAAGAGGTCAGGAAGCGCGCCTCACGTCTTAAAGTTTACCTCTCGCTCCCGAAGGTCGAGGAGGCGCAGGCCAAAGACCCCGGCCCGACGCCCGAGGGCTTGAGGGCCGCGGTCTCGTCGCTCGACGCGCTGGTCAACGGCTTCGTCTGGAACCCCGTCTTCCGGCAGCCCGACGTTGTTGACCTGGAGAAGTCTTCAAAGGCGAGCCGCGACCTCGCCGAGATCATCTCCCTGAGCGAGCAGATTCGCAGGCGCGCCGCGGAGCTGTCGAAGGGCGCCGGGAGGGGCGTGAAGAAGTAGAGGGCTTCGACTCGGGGACGCTTCGGGCGCGGCGGCGCGGGGAGAGCCCCGGCCGCCGTTTTTACTCGCGGCGTCGGGAGTTTAGGCGGCCGCCGCGTTACGGATTCCCGGCGCGCGGGTTATATTAGACGCCAAACGCAGTCGCCGGGCTGACGGTCACTCGGACGGCGCCCACGGACAAAGCGCGAGCGGAGTTGCTACAGAGTGATGCGTCAGGAGATACGGGCCCTCGCCGAGAGGCTCTGGCACTACCACCACATGAACCAAGGGCTTGAGAGGGCGGACGCCATACTCGTCCTCTGTAGCCACGACACCGCGGTCGCCGAGCGCGGCGCGTCTCTCTACCTCGAAGGCTGGGCCCCGCTGCTCGTCTTCTCGGGCGGGCTCGGGGCCATCACGCGTAACCTCTGGAGCGAGCCGGAGGCCGAGCTGTTCGCCTCGATAGCGAGGGGCATGGGCGTCCCCTCCGACCGCATCGTCGTCGAGACCCGCTCGACGAACACGGGCGAGAACGTAATCTTCACGCGCCGCCTGCTCGCCGAGCGCGGGCTCGACCCCGAGAGCTTCATACTCGTGCAGAAGCCCTACATGGAGCGAAGGGCCTACGCGACCTTCAAGCGGTACTGGCCCGAGAAGCGCGCGGTCGTCACCTCGCCGCAGTTCTCCTTCGACGAATACCTGAAGTCACACTCCAACCGCGCGCTCTCCGAAGACGAGGTCGTCAGCATAATGGTCGGCGACCTACAGCGCGTAAGGCTCTATCCCGAGAAAGGTTTTCAAATCCCGCAGGAGATACCCGGAGAGGTCTGGGCCGCGTACGAAGAACTCGTCAAAGCCGGCTACGACAAGCACCTGATATGAGGGCCAACAGACTCTCGCTAGTCACGCCCCCGCTGCTTCTACTCCTGAGCCTGCTGCCGCCCCATGTTGTTCCGGTAGGCGCGGGCCTCGCGCAGTCGAAGTCGAAAACGTGGCCCGTTCAGACGAAGGGGCAGGGGGGCTTGAGCGCGCCGCAGGAGCCTTCGACCCTGCCCGCGCGCACGGCCGAGTTCTCGAAGCCCGTCGCCGCGCACGCGCCCGAACTGCCGCCGCTCGCGCCGCGCGGCAGGGGCGTGTGGACGATTGCGGGCGGCTGGCGCCTGCGCGAAGCGCCGAAGGTGTCGGACGGGGGCGGCGCCGTCTCGCGCCCCGGTTACGCGGACGGCGGCTGGCTGAAGGCGACCGTGCCGGGCACAGTGTTGACGACGCTCGTAGACCGCGGCGTCTACCCAGACCCCGACTACGGCCTCAACAACCTCGCGATACCCGAGACGCTAAACAAGCAGGACTATTGGTACCGTACGGAGTTCACGCCGCCCGCCTCGGCCGCGGGCAGGCGCTTCCGCGTCACGTTCGGCGGCGTCAACTACTCTGCGGTCGCGTGGCTCAACGGCAAACGTTTGGGCGAAGTCCGCGGGGCGTTCACGCGCGGCGAGTTCGACGCGACGGGCATCGTCGAGCCCGGCCGCGCGAACGCGCTCGCGGTGCGCGTCTCGCCGCCGCCGCACCCCGGCATCCCGCACGAAGAGTCAATCAAAGCCGGCCCCGGCCCGAACGGCGGCGCGATGTGTCTGGACGGCCCGACCTTCATCTGCACGGAGGGGTGGGACTGGATTCCGGGTGTGCGCGACCGCGAGACGGGGCTCTGGCAGGACGTGACGCTCAAGGCGACGGGGCCCGTGCGCGTCGGCGACGTTCAAGTCGTCACGAAGCTTCCGCTGCCCGACACGACACGCGCCGGCGTTTCCGTCAGCGTGCCTCTCGTCAACGACACTAAACGCGCGGCGGCCGGCGTGCTCGAAGTCTCGTTCGAGGGCGTCACAATTCGCAAGCGCTTGACGGTAGCGCCCGGCGAGACGGAGCTGAAGCTCGCGCCCTCGGAGTTCCCGCAGTTGAACCTGACGAGGCCGCGGCTCTGGTGGCCGAACGGCTACGGGCGGCCGGAGCTTTACCACATGCGCGTGAGCTTCAGTGCGGCGGGCGGCGTCGAGTCGGACTCGAAGTCTCTGCGCTTCGGCGTGCGCGAGCTGAGCTACGAGCTGACGCTCGCGGACGGCGCGGGGCGTCTGCAACGGGTCGAGTACGACCCTTCGGCCGCGCGGGGCGCGCGCGTCGTAGACCTCACGCACGAGGGGCTGGTCGAGTCGGCCGAGGGCTGGGTCGCGTCCTTCGCGCCGGGCATGGAGGCTTCGCCCTCAGTCCGCGCGCTCGAAGACAGGCGCGCGTCGCCGTTTCTCGTCGTACGCGTCAACGGCGTGCGCGTCGCCTGCCGCGGCGGCAACTGGGGCCTCGACGACTCGCGCAAGCGCGTCTCGCGCGAGCGGCTTGAGCCCTTCTTCCGACTCCACCGCGACGCGCATCTGAACATGATTCGCAACTGGTGCGGCCAGAGCACCGAGGAGGTCTTCTACGAACTCGCGGACGAGTACGGCCTGCTCGTCTGGAACGACTTCTGGCTCTCGACGCAGGACTGGAACCTTGAGCCGTTAGACCCCGCGCTCTTCCTCGCCAACGCGCGCGACGTGATAAAGCGCTTCCGCAACCACCCCTCGATCGCAATCTGGTGCGGGCGCAACGAGGGCGTCCCGCCGCCCGCCATCAACGAAGGGCTCGACGGGCTGATACGCGCGCTCGACGGCACGCGCTACTACTCACCGAACTCGCGCGACGTGAACTTGCAGGGCAGCGGCCCGTGGCACTACGGCGACGCCTTCAAGTTCTTCACGACGCGCGGCCGAGGCTTCTCGACGGAGCTCGGCCTGCCCTCGCCGCCCTCCGCCGACACGCTCCGCGCGATGCTCCCGCCCACAGACCTCTGGCCGCCCGACGACGCCTGGGCCTACCACGACTGGCACTCGAAGAGCGGCGGCGACGTAAGCCACTTCACGAACGCGATGGCGGAGGAGTTGGGCGCGCCGGCAAGTCTCGAAGACTTCGACCGCAAGGCGCAGCTCTTAACCTACGCGAGCCACCGCGCGATGTTCGAGGGCTTCAACGCGCACCTTTGGGAGCCGAACACGGGCCGCCTGATGTGGATGTCGCACCCCGCGTGGCCGAGCACGGAGTGGCAGATGTACAGCTCGGACTACTCGACGCACGGCGCGTTCTTCGGCGTTAAGAAGGCTTGCGAGCCCGTACACGCACAGCTAGACGAGCCCGACCCCGAAATCACCGTCGTCAACAACACGACGCGCGCGCTCTTCAACATGCGCCTCATCACGCGCGTGGCAGACCTCGCGGGGACGGGAATCTCCACGCGCGAGGATACGATCTCCGCGCCCTCGAACTCCGCCGTGCGCGCCTTCCGGCTCGACATGCCGGCGCAGGAGGAGGACGGCGTCGTCTTCGTCAAGCTAACGCTGCTGGACGAGCGGGGCGGCGTGCTCTCGGAAAACTTCTACTGGCGCGCCGCGCAGAAGTCGGGCTACCAAAAGTTGAACGAGATGGGCGAGGCCGTGCTCGCCTGCTACGCCGCGTCGAAGGCTGCGCGCGGCCGCACGCGCGTCGAGGTCGAGCTGACGAACAGCAGCGACTTCGTCGCGCTCGCCGCGCAGGTCGTCCTGCGCGACGCCGTGACGAAGTCGCGCGTTCTCCCCGCCTACGCGAGCGACAACTTCGTCTCGCTCCTGCCCGGAGAGGCGCGGCGCATCACCATCGAAGTCCCAGCGCGGCTGCGCGACGCGGCGGTCGAGTTGAAGGGCTGGAACGTGCGCGGCGCGCTCGTCCCCGTTGAGCGTTGAGGCGCGCCGCGTTTGACGCCGCGCGCGGTTTCGTTTAGAAGTTGACCCGACGCGCGGCCCACGCCGCCGGCCCTTGCCGCAATCTTCAAAGGCAAATCTGTGAAAGCGTAACGACGGCCCTCGTCACACGAAGGCGAAGCGTAGAGCGATTCGCCACGGAGGACGTATGCACCCAAGACGTAAACGGTTACCTGCGCTGTTGCTGGCGTGCCTCGCCGCGTTCGGCGTCGCGCGTGCGCAGGCCCCGGCGCGGCCCGCGCCCGACCTGTCGAAGGAGCCGACGCTCTACGTCGTGGGCTACGCGCACCTCGACACGCAGTGGCGCTGGGAGTACCCGCAGGTCATAAACGAGTTCCTCCCCGCGACGATGCGCGACAACTTCGCGCTCTTCGAGAAGTACCCGAACTACGTCTTCAACTTCACGGGCGCGAACCGCTACCGAATGATGAAGGAGTACTGGCCGGAGGACTACGCGCGCCTGAAGGCCTACGTGGCCGCGGGGCGCTGGTTCCCCGCGGGCTCTTCGATGGAGGAGGGCGACCCGAACAACGCCTCGGCCGAGTCCATCATCCGGCAGATTCTCTACGGCTCGCGCTTCTTCCGGCGCGAGTTCGGGCATGCCTCCGCAGAGTACATGCTGCCCGACAGCTTCGGCTTCCCGGCGTCTCTGCCGAGCATACTCGCGCACTTAGGTCTGAAAGGCTTCTCGACGCAGAAGCTCTACTGGAAGTCTGCGGCGCGCGTGGGCGGCCCGCAGTCGCCCGAACAGACCCCCGAAGGCATCCCCTTCAACGTCGGCGTGTGGGCGGGGCCGGACGGGCGCGGCGTCATCGCAGCCTTCAACCCGCGCGACTACACCTCGAACGTGCGAGAGGACTACAGCAAGAGCCCGCCGGCCTCGGCCGCGAACCCCGAAGTCAACTACAAGCCCGTCGACTGGCCCGCGCGCATACGGCGCAACGGCGAGGCGAGCGGCCTCTTCGCCGACTACACATACTTCGGCACGGGCGACACGGGCGGCGCGCCGCGAGAGTTCTCCGTGAAGCTCCTCGACGCGGTGGTCGGGAAGAAGATGACTGTGCTCCCGCCGCCGCCGCCCGTCATCCCGCCGGTCGATTTGCAGGGCACGCCCGTCCGGGTCGGCGACGGCCCCGTGCGCGTCCTGTCTGCCACGTCCGAGCAGATGTTTCTCGACATCAAGCCGGAGCAGGCGGCGCGGCTGCCGCGCTACAGCGGCGACCTGCTCCTGAGCGACCACTCGGCCGGGTCAACGTCTTCGGAGACGTACCAGAAGCGCTGGAACCGTAAGAACGAGCTGCTCGCGGACGCGGCCGAGCGCGCCTCGGTCGCGGCCGACTGGATGGGCGGGCGCGACTACCCGCGGGAGAGGCTGAACAACGCCTGGACGCTCGTGACGGGCGCGCAGTTCCACGACGTTCTGCCGGGGACTGCGACGCCGAAGGCTTTCGAGTTTTCGTGGAACGACGACGTGATCGCGGCGAACCAGTTCTCATCCGTCCTGACGAGCGCGACCGAGTCGATAGCTTCGGGGCTCGACACTCGCGGGAAGGGCGTGCCCGTCGTCGTCTACAACCCCTTGAACGTCGAGCGCGAGGACGTTGTGGAAGCGACGCTCTCGTCTTTCGTCGGCGCGCCGCCGCGCGCAGTCCGGGTCACAGACCCGCAGGGCAGGGAGGCGCCCGCGCAGGTTCTGAGCACCGAGGGCGGCGCGACGAAAATTCTCTTCCTCGCGCGCGCGCCTTCGGTCGGTTTCACGGTCTACGACGTGCGCCCCGACGAGTCGCCACTGTCTCGCCAATTAGTCGACATACCTCTGTACGCGAACGAGTCCGAGCTTGATAACGGCAGATACCACGTGAAGCTAAGCGCGGACGGCGACGTGTCGAGCATTTTCGACAGGAGGAACAACAAGGAGTTGCTGAGCGCGCCCGCGAGGCTCGCGTTTCAGACCGAGCGCCCGCACGACTGGCCCGCGTGGAACATGGACTGGGCCGACCAGCAGAAGCCGCCGCGCGGCTACGTCTCCGGCCCCGCGAAGATTCGCGTCGTAGAGCGCGGCCCCGCGCGCGTCGCCGTCGAGGTCGAGCGCGAGTCCGAGGGGTCGAAATTCGTCCAGACGATAAGACTCTCGGCGGGCGGCGCGGGCGAGCGCGTCGAGTTCGCGAACGTGATCGACTGGAAGACGGAGGCCGCCGCGCTCAAGGCCACGTTCCCCTTGACCGCCTCGAACCCCGAGGCGACCTACAACTGGGACGTGGGCACGGTCATGCGCGGCGACAACGACGAGCGCAAATACGAAGTCCCCTCGCACCAGTGGTTCGACCTCACGGACAGGGGCGGCGCGTACGGCGTGACCGTGCTCTCCGACTGCAAGTACGGCTCGGACAAGCCCGACGACAAGACCCTGCGGCTGACGCTGCTCTACACGCCGGGCTTAGGCGCGGGCAACGGCTGGGAGTACCACGACCAGACGACGCAGGACTGGGGCCACCACGAGTTTACTTACGGCCTGGCCTCGCACGCGGGCGACTGGCGCGCGGGGCAGACCGACTGGCAGGCCCAAGCGCTCAACCAGCCGCTCATAGCCTTCGAGGCGACGCGCCACGCGGGCGCGCTCGGCAAGAGCTTTTCGCTGCTGAGCGTCGGCGACAGCCGCGTGCGCGTGCTCGCCGTCAAGAAGGCGGAGGAGTCGGACGAGGTGGTCGTCCGCCTCGTCGAGCTTGACGGCCGCGAGCAGAAGAACGTGCGCGTGCGCTTCGCCGCGCCCGTCGAGTCGGCGCGCGAGGTGACGGGTCAGGAGCAGCCCCTCGGCGGCGCGCGAGTCTCGAAGGGCGAGCTGGTGACGGACTTCGGCCCGTACCAGCCGCGCACCTTCGCGCTCAAGCTCGCGCGCCCGCGCGTCAAGCTTAGCGCGCCCGCCTACGCCCCCGTCGAGATGCCTTACGACCTCGACGCGGCCGGCCCGCACGGCGAGAAGTCTCCCGCGGGCTTCGACGCGGCGGGGCGGAGCCTCCCTTCGGAGATGCTCCCGCGCGACATACTCTACGGCGGCGTGCGCTTCCAACTCGCCCCGGGCGCGGGCGCGAACGCGCTCGTCGCGCACGGCCAGACCATCAACCTACCGAAGGGGAACTTCAAGCGTCTATACCTGCTCGCGGCCTCGGCCGAGGGCGACCGGCGCGCGACCTTCCGCGTCGGCGGCCGACCCTTCGAGTTGAGTGTTGAGGACTGGGGCGGCTTCATAGGCCAGTGGGACGCGCGGCAGTGGCGCGCGGGCGAGCGGCAGGTTCCGCCCGGCGCTTCCGAAGAGGCTGCCGCGCGTATACGCTCGCCCGAATACCGCAACGACCCGTACGCAGAGATGACTGGCATCAGGCCGGGCTTCATCAAGCCCGCGCCGCTCGCCTGGTTCGCCTCGCACCGTCACGACGCGCGAGGGGCGAGCGAGGCGTACTCTTACTCGTACCTGTTCGCGTACGCGTTAGACCTCCCGCCCGGCTCGAAGACGCTGACGCTCCCCGACGACGAACGCATACGCGTCCTCGCCGTCACAGTGTCGGACGAGGCGAACGCCGTGCGGCCCGCGCAGCCGCTCTTCGACACGCTCGAACGCGGCGCGCGACATTAAGCAGGGAGACGTTTCGATTGATGGGGCGACGTTACCTGCCGGCGATTTTTATGACCCTCGCGCTCGCTCTGTGCGCGCGCGCGCAGGAGGGGCGCGCCCTCTGGCAGATAGGCGAGTTCGACGGCTCTTCCGGCGAGTTCGGCGCGCAGGCCGCGGGCGCGTTCGACGCGGCGCGTGGTAAGGCGAAAGACTGGGGCGCGACGCAGCAGGCCGTCGTCGAGTCTAAGGCCGACGCCTCGGCCGCGCGCAGGATTCGGTTTGAGCTGGCCGACGAACCGCGCGGGCTCTACAGGCTCAGGCTCGGGCTCATCCTGAACACGCCGCGCGTGCCCGTCGTGCAGGTGGAGGTGAACGGCCACAAAGGTTGGTTCTACCAGCGGCCCGGGCGCGACTTCAAAGAGGGCAACCTCGAAGCGTCCATCTTCCCGCAGTACGCGACCGGCTCGCTGACGGCCGAGATACCCGCGGAGTTCTTGAAGCAGGGCGCGAACGAGGTCGCGTTGACGGCGTTGGCCGACGACGCCTCGGCGGCGCTGCCCGGCGGCGAAGACACGACGGACTCGCTCCTTCGCTACGACGCGCTCGCGCTCGAACAGGCCGCGGACTCGTCCGCGACGACGGCCGCGGCCCCGGTCGTCTCGGCCGACGCTCTGCCGACGGTCATCTACAAGAATCGGGGCGGGAAGCTCTTCGAGGTCGTCAACGTCGTCGTCCGCTGGTCGAAGCTCTCGCCGCACGGGTACGTCACGCTCACGCTCCCCGGCTTGAGTTGGAGCGGGACGGAACCACTCGGCGACGGCGGCGGGCGCGAGTTCGGCGAGCAGCGCGTCGAGTTCGACGTGCCGGAGTTCGCCCCGGGCGAGCACGCGAAAGTCAGCGTCGGCGCGGGCGGGCGGGCGCGCGAGTTCGCGCAGACGCTCACGCCGAAGAGGAAGTGGACTGTCTACCTCGTGCCGCACGAGCACTTGGACGTGGGCTACTCCGACTTCCAGACCAAGCTCGCCGAGCTTCACAGCCGCGTCATAGACGAGGCTTTGGACATGACCGAGAGGCGGCCCGAGTTCCGCTTCAGCCTCGACGGCTTCTGGCAGGCGCGGCAGTTCCTCGAAGGCCGCAGCGACGGAGAGAAGCGTCGCTTCGAGGAGGCCGTGCGCGAACATAAAATCTTCGTGCCCGCGCAGCACTCCGTGATGCTCACGGGCGCGGGCACGGCCGAAGTGCTCCTGCGCTCCTTCTACGCCTCGCACAAATTCAACCGCGAGCACGGCGGCCCCTGGGACTACGCCAACATCACGGACGTGCCCTCGTACACCTGGTCTTACGCCTCGATACTCTCGGCCGCGGGGCTCAAGTACTTCTCTGCCGCGGCGAACGCAGACCGGGGGCCGACGCTCATGCTCGGCGACCTGCACCGCCGCTCGCCCTTCTGGTGGGAAGGCCCCGACGGCTCGCGCGTGCTCGTCTGGTACGCGCGCCACTACCACCAGATCGGGAGCGAGTTCGGCTTCCCGCCCGAAGTCGCCACGGGCTACGAGGGGTTGCAGACCTTCCTAGACGTTTACGAGCGGCCCGACTACGCCGCCGCCTCCGTGCTCCTGCACGGCAGCCAGTGGGAGAACACTTCGCTCCACGCGCCGCAGGCGGACATCGTGCGCGACTGGAACGAGCGCTTCGCATACCCGCGTCTCGCCTTCGCGGGCTTCGGCGAGGCGCTCGCGAAGATCGAGGGCGAAGCCAAGGATAGAATCCCCGTCGTGCGCGGCGACGGCGGGCCTTACTGGGAGGACGGCGTCGCGTCCGACGCGGCCACCGCCGCGCAAGAGCGCGAGAACGAGCGGCGCGCCGTCTCGGCCGAGAAGCTTGCGACCGCGGCCTCGCTCGTTGACGCGCGCACGCGGCCCCCGCGCGAGGCGCTCGACTCGATGTGGGAGAGCATCTTCCTCATGAACGAGCACACTTGGGGCTGGGGCCGCAGCGTGACGGAGCCGCACAGCGAGGACACGGAGAGGGAGCTCGCCTACAAGCGCCTGCGCGCTGGCGTGGCGCGCGACCAGGTGGACTACGTGCTCGACCGCGCGATGACGGCCATCGCCGGGAGCGTCGAGACGCCCCCGCGCGCCCTCGTCGTCTTCAACGCGCTCAACTGGCGGCGCGACGGCTGGGTCGAGTTCGACTTGCAGAAGACGCGCGAGCTTGTGGACGTTGAGACTCAGAAGGTCGTGCCCTTCGAGGTGCTGCGCGACGAGCCCGCGTACCAGCGCATACGCTTCATGGCGCGCGCCGTCCCCGCAGTCGGGTATAGAACTTATCAGGTGCGCGACAAGGCCGAGGGCGCGCCCGCCGAGACGCCCACCGCCACCGCGACCCCTCCGCAGTCTCGACCCGACACGATTGAGAACGAGTTCTACCGCGTGCGGCTCGACGCCGGGAGCGGCGCGGTCGCGAGCATCTACGACAAGCAGCTCGGGCGCGAGCTGGTGGACGCGTCGAGCCCGTACCGCTTCGGGCAGTACGTCTACGTGACGGGCGGCGACGCCTTCCCGAACCAGATGCTCACGTACCGCAAGACCTCGCCCGTCGCTCAGTTGGACATACACAAGGCCGCGGGCGGGCGCGTCGTCTCCGTAGAGAAGACGCCGACGGGCGTGGTCGCGCGCCTTGAGAGCAGCGCTCCGAACACGCCGCGCGTGACGACCGAGATAGTCCTCTTCGACGGCGCGAAGAAGATCGAGATCAACGCCCGCGTGCGCAAGGACGAGGTCTACAGGAAGGAGGGCGTCTACTTCGCCTTCCCCGTCGCCGTAAGCACCCCGCGGTTCCACTTCGACGTGCAGACGGCCGTGGTCGACCCGGCCCGCGACATGATTCCGGGCGCGGGGCTCGAATGGTTCTCCTCGCAGAACTGGGCCTCGGTCGGCGACGACTCGTTGACCGTGGCAATCGTCAACCGCGATTCGTTCCTCTGGACGTTCGGTGATATCGTACGCGGGACTTGGCCGAAGGAGTTCAGGCCGCGCTCGTCGGCGCTCTTCTCCTACGTGATGAACAACTACTGGAACACGAACTACGTCGCGGCGCAGGGCGGCGAGTTCACCTTCCGCTACGTGCTTACGAGCGCGCGCGCGCCCGACGCGGCGGCGCTCGCGCGCATGGGCTGGGAGGAGACGACGCCGCTCGAGCGCACGCTCGTCAAGTCGCAGGATCAGACCTACCCCGCGCGCAAGACGCTGCCCGCGGCGCAGTCGGGCCTCCTCGGCGTGGACAACCCTTCGGTGCTCCTGAGCGCTTGGAAGCGCGCGGAGGAGGGCGGCGGCACGGTGATGCGCTTCATAGAGCTGGGCGGCGCGCGCGCCGCCGTGAAGGTCTCCGGCCCGCTCGTGAAGGGCGCGTCGGGCGAAGCCTGCAACGCAGTGGAGGAGTGCGGCCGCGCCGTCGAACGAAGCGTGGACGGCCTGAGCTTCGAGTTGAGCCCGAGGCAGATTTTCACGCTGAGGGTGAGCGCGACCGCGTCGGGGCGATAGCAGCGGCCGTCAACAGTTACGGAGATGCTTTAGAGATGCAAGTCGGCGAAGGGAAGAGTCATGCCTTTATCGCGGAGGCGGCCGGGACGGCCGCCCCTACGAACGCGCGCTACAAGGTTCTGACGCTCCTCGTGGCGCTGGCGTCGCTCACGTACTTAGACCGACTCTGCATCTCGATAGCGGGGCCGGCCATCACGAAGGAGTTCAACTTCACGCCCGTGCAGCTGGGCTACGTCTTCAGCGCGTTCACCTTCGCCTACGCCGTCTTCGAGATTCCGAGCGGGTGGCTCGGCGACCGCTTCGGCACGCGCCGCGCGCTGACGCGAATCGTCCTCTGGTGGTCGGCCTTCACGACGCTCACGGCCGCGACCGTCGGCTTCTACTCGCTCTTCGTCGTGCGCCTGCTCTTCGGCGCGGGCGAGGCGGGCGCGATACCGAACAGCGCCTCCACGGTCTCGCGCTGGTTCCCGGCCGCGCAGCGCGGGCGCGCGATGGGCGCGGTCTGCATCGGCCACGCAATCGGCGCGACGGCCACGCCCTTCATCGTCTTCAGGCTGATAGACTGGCAGGGCTGGCGTCTGCCGTTCGTAGAGTTCGGCGTGCTCGGCGCGGTCTGGTGTCTCGTCTGGTATCGCTGGTTCCGCGACACGCCCGCGGAGCACCCTTCGGTCAACGAGTCGGAGTTCGAGTTGATAAGTGGGGGCCTGCCCGTCGTAGACTCGCGCTCGCACAGGATTCCGTGGAGCGTCTTCCTCCGCAGCCGGAACATCTTCTTCCTGTGCGCGATGTACTTCTGCTACGGCTACGGCCTCTACTTCTACATCACCTGGCTGCCGACCTACCTGATGCGCGCGCGCGGCTTCGACGAGAAGTGGGCGAGCATCTTCTCTTCGCTCCCGTGGCTGTGCGGGGCCGTGGCTTTCCTGTGCGGCGGTTGGATAACGGACGCGCTCGTACGCCGCGGCCGGCACAAGCTCGCGCGCTGCGGGCTCGGCGCGTTCGGGCTGACGATGAGCGCGCTGATGCTCGTCTTCGTCGGGCTCGCGAAGGACAGGTTCGTCGCGGCGTCGTTCATCTCGGTCGCGCTCTTCTTCCAGTTCTTGACGACGCCCGCCGTGTGGGCGACGTGCATGGACATTGGGCGCAGCCGCTCGGGCGTCGTGAGCGGGACGACGAACACCTTCGGCAACCTCGCGGGCACGCTCGCGCCGATAGTCTTCGGCTACGTGGTGCAGGAGTTGGGCTCCTGGACGCTGCCGTTCTACATCGCCGCGGCCGTGATGGCGTGCGGCGTGCTGATGTGGCTCTTCATAGACCCGCGCCGGCCGCTCGAAGAGGCGGCGTAGGACGAGAGAAGGACGGGGGGGAGAACCTTGGCGGAGCGCGAGTACGACTTGCTGGCGATGGGGCGCAGCTCGATAGACCTGTACGCGAACGAGGTGGGCGCGCCCTTCACGGAGATAAAGAGCTTCGCCGCCTACGTCGGCGGCTCGCCCACGAACATATCGGTCTGCGCGCGACGGCTCGGCCTTCGCACGGCGCTCCTCAACGCCGTCGGCGAAGACCTCGTCGGCGACTTCGTCACGAGCTTCCTGGACAAAGAGGGCGTCGAGACGCGCTTCGGCGTGCGGAAGCCGGGCCGGCGCACGAGCGCCTTCCTGCTCGGCATAGAACCGCCCGACCGCTTCCCCATCGTCCCATACAGGGACAACTGCGCCGACCTCGAACTGACCATCGACGACGTGCTCGCCTCGCCCGTCGCCGAGAGCCGCGCGCTGCTCCTGACGGGCACGGGCCTCAGCCGCCAGCCGAGCCGCGACGCGACCCTCTTCGCAGCCGCGCGCGCGCACAGCTCCGGCACGAAGGTCGTGCTCGACCTCGACTTCCGCCCCGAGCTCTGGCCCGACGTGCGCGCCTACGGCGTCGCCTTCCGCTCCATCATCCCGCTCGTGGATGTCGTGATCGGGACGTGGGACGAGGTTAAGGCGGCCGTGCTAGTGGGCCGGGCGAGCGACCCTTGCGCGCCCACGCCCGACATGAGCGCGGGCCACGGCGAGGCCGAGGCGATAGAGGCCGCGCTGGCCGCCGGGCTCGAGACCCTGATCGTGAAGCGCGGCGCGCGCAGCACGCTCGTGCACGCGCGCGGCGGCGAGGTCGTCGAAGTCCCGACCTTCGAGGTCGAAGTCCTGAACGTGCTCGGCGCGGGCGACGCCTTCGCGGGCGGCTTCCTCTACGGCTACCTGAAGGGCTGGGACTTGTACCGCGCGGCGCGTATGGGTAACGCGTGCGGGGCGATAGTCGTCACGCGCCACGGCTGCGCCAACTTCATGCCCTACGAAGAAGAGGCTCTGGCATTCATAGAAGAAAGAGGAGGGTTCTAAGGTTTGAGTTTCGACGCGAAGGAATTCTTGCCCGCCACGCTTCTGGCGAAGGTGACGGACGTGAGGGTCACAGACCCGGAGCGCCCCCTGCGCGCGGCGCGCGAGCGCAGGAGGCGCGAGGGCCTGACCAGAGACGGCAGGCTCAACATACTCGCGGCAGACCACCCCGCGCGCCGCGTCACGCGCGTCGGCGACGACCCGCTGAGGATGGCGGACAGGCGCGAGTACATGGCGCGCATATTGCGCGTGTTGATGAGCGAGGGGGTGGACGGGCTGCTCGCGACGATGGACATCATCGAAGACCTGCTCATCATACACGACCTCATGCGCGAGTCGGGGGGCGCGGGCTTCCTCGACGACAAGCTGCTCATCGTGAGCTTCAACCGCGGCGGCCTGCTCGGCAGCAGTTGGGAGATAGACGACCCAGTCTCGGGGCCGACCGCGGAGTCTTGCAGAGAGTGGGGGCTCGACGGGGCGAAGATTCTTCTGCGAATCTGCGACTCGGAGCCGGACTCTCTGAAGACACTGCTCGCGACCGTCCGCGCGATAACGGAGCTGAACGCCGTGGGGCTGCCGATGTTCCTGGAGTCGCTGCCGGTCGTGAAGGAGGACGACGGCGCGCACGGCGTCTACAGGGTCGTGAAGACGGCTGAGGAGCTTGCGCGCACGGCGGGCGCGGCCGCCGCCCTCGGCGACAGCGCCCGCTACCTCTGGCTGAAGCTGCCCTACTGCGAGAACTACGAGCTGGTGGCGAACTCTACGACGCTGCCGATTCTCCTCCTCGGCGGCGAGCCCGTCGGCGACGCGACGCCGTTTCTGAGGGAGCTGGCCGCGGGCCTGAAGGCCGGGCCGAACGTGCGCGGCGCGCTCGTCGGGCGGAACATACTCTACCCCGGCGGCGACGACCCGCTCGCCGTAATCGAGTCGGTCGGCGGGATAATCCACGACGGCTGGACTGTCGAGCAGGCGCTCGACAGGCAGGCGTCACACCGCGGCCGCGACATGAACTGGCTCGCGCGCGTCGCCTGACCTCACGGCCGGGCCCGCCGCCGACAACGGCAATTCAAACATGGATGGACAGGATGGTCAGGATAAGAGATCAAAATCTTAATCCTGTGCATCCTGTCCATCCATGTTAATTTTTCCGTCGCTCACCCGAACGTTCTCTTCAACTCTTCGACTTCGTCGTGCGTCAGATGCTTGACGCTTTCGCCGCGCAGGATGAAGTAGAGGCGCGCCGTCTGCTCAAGCTCTTCGGCGCGGTCTACTGCCTCCGCGAGCGTCGAGCCCGCGCAGACGACGCCGTGGTTGCGTAGCAGCATGCAGTTGTGGCGCGCTGCCGCCTCGCCCACCGCGGCGGCAAGGGCCTCAGAGCCGGGGCGGAAGTACGGGAGCACTGCGAGCGGGGCGACGCGCATGAAGTAGTAGGGCGTGAGCGGCGGCAGGGGGTTCTCGGGGTCGAGCGAGTCGAGGCACGAGAGCGCGACCGAATATGTCGTGTGAAGGTGTACGACGGCGCGCACGTCCTCCCTGCGCGCGTAGACCGCGAGGTGGAAGGGGAACTCTTTCGAGGGCCGGTTCTCGTTCAGGCTCTCGCCGCCCACGCCGACGCACGCGAGTTGTCCGGGCGTCAGGCCCTTCAGGGACTTCCCCGTCGGTGTTATCCAGACTCGCGCGCCCACGCGCACGGAGATGTTGCCCGTCGAGCCGAAGGCGTGCCCGCGGCGGTGGAAGCTTTCGGCGGCCTCGCACAAGTTCTCCAGCGCGGCTTCGTACATACCTTCGCTCACTCCTCGAATTCGATGTTCTACACTCCCCGAATGCGGCGCGGTGGACGCCTCGCCCACGGCGCATGGGGCCGGTGCAAAAGCCCGCGTGCGCCGGAAAACAAGCAGCGTACAATAAATCTAGTAAAAGCGCGTAACGGGCGAACGGGCCGCGGGATAATTTTATTGCAATACGACTTGCATGGGCGTAACCTCCCCCCGTTCGCGTCCACGCGCCGGACTCCCTTGCACTCTCGGCTCTCCGGCGCAGAAGTCTAAAGTAAGTCAGACACACTTATACCCGGCCGCCGACGGCCTGAACCACGGCGGCCGGGACTCGTGAGACTGCGCGGGCGGCCTAGAACAGAGCCAACACGCTCTGCAACAGATTCAGCGCGACGTTGACCGCTGAATCGCTGACGGCAGCCTCATTGCTAGGCGTCTCTATCTGCCCTGCAAGGCCGGTTTCTATCTCGCCCTCCGTCGTGGCCGCGTTCGTTGGCGGGGGGGTGACGGTTGTGTGTATCTCGCCCGCAAAAGTAACCACGGCGAGCGCGAGTGTGAGCGTCAACGCGACGCAGAGTCGGCGTAAGAGTTTCATGTTGTTCTCCTGAAAGTGGTTGACCTGCTTTGATGGACGGTGGGAGTGAAGTCCTTACCTGACCACCCGACGAGTTGCGACGGTGAATCTTAACACCGCCGCTACGTTAGGAAGCGCCTTCATAGGCTTATCTACTAACTGAGAGAGGTAGCCTCACATGAGTATATTGAGTCAGCTACTTCACCGAATAGCTGATCCAGCACTCCCGAAAGGCGAGCGGGCACAGCTCCGATGTCAGCTTGCTAAAGAACTGGAAGACGTAGGGAACTACGACGCCGCGCGGGAGGCGATGGGCGAGCTGTGGCCGCGATTCGGGGAGCGTCCTGTATTGGATGGCTTAGATAAAGTGACGGCCGCGGAGGTGCTCCTACGCGTGGGAGTTCTCACGGGCTGGATAGGTAGTGTGAGGCAGATAGAAGGAGCCCAGGAGAAGGCCAAGAACCTGATTAGTGAGAGTATCAGCGGGTTCGAGCCGACGGGGCTAACACCGAAAATAGCAGAGGCACAGATGGAACTCGGCCACTGCTACTGGCGCGAGGGATCTGTCAACGAGGCGCGAGTGTGGCTGCAAGAGGCGCTGAGCCGCTTACACGATAGCGTTGGCGACCTCAAGGCCATTACCCTCTTACGCCTCGCGACGGTTGAGTCATCAGCCCGGAGATTGAGTGACGCCCTACGCATTAATATTGAGGCTGCGCCTCTCTTCGAGAAAAGCACCAACCATAACTTACAAGGAAAATTTCATAATGAATTCGGCTTCGTCTTGAGGAACCTTGGCGCGGCGGAGCGACGCGACGATTACATAGACCGGGCGCTCATAGAGTACGCCGCGGCGAGCTACCATTTCGAGTTGGCCGGACACGCGCGATATCAGGCTTGCGTGGAAAACAATTTAGGGTTCTTATACGGGACTATCAGGAGGTTCCCCGAGGCTCACGAGCACTTGGATCGGGCGCAGGCGCTGTTTACGAGCATGAAGGACAGCGTCCACACGGCGCAGGTGGACGACACGCGGGCGAGGGTTTTGCTGGCCGAGGGGCGGGTCGCCGAGGCGGAGAGGATCGTCCGGTCGGCCGTGCAGATACTTGAGAGGGGCGGGGAGCAGTCTCTGTTGGCCGAGGCGTTGACGACGCACGGGCTCGTGCTCGCGCGCATGGGGCGGCATAAGCTGGCGCGTCTGACGCTGCAAGGCGCGGTGGAGGCCGCGCGGAACGCGGGCGACACGGAGGCGGCGGGGCTCGCCGCGCTCACGATAATCGAGGAGCTGGCCGGGCACTTGACGGCGCAAGACCTGGGCGCCACCTTCGACCGCGCCGCGGAGCTGCTTTCGGGCACGCAGCACCCGGCCACGAAAGACAGGCTCGTCTCCTGCGCGCGCCGCGTCGTACACCTCGCGGGCGTGCTGCCGACGCCGCCGACCTGGAAGGGCTTTAACCTGTACGAGGCCGTGCGGCGCTTCGAGGCGCGCGTCATCGAGCGGGCCCTGGGGGATTCGGGCGGCGTCGTGTCGCGCGCCGCGCAACTGCTCGGCATCAACCGCCAGAGCCTTGACACAATGCTGCACGTCGGGCGTCACAGAGACCTCGCGCACCTGCGCACGCCCGCCGAGCCGCGCAGGAAGAGCCTCATGTTCAGAGACGAAGTTGACTGCCCCGACACGCGCGCCGTCGCGGTGCTGCACGTCGAAGACGACGCGCTCGTCGCCGACGGCGTGCGCATGACCCTGAACGGCGAAGGCTGGTCGGTCGAGACTTGCGGCGACGGCGCGGCCGCGCTCGAGCGACTGCGCGGCGGCGCGCGCTACGACGTGCTCATCTTCGACAACAACCTGCCCGACGCGAGCGGGGTCGAGTTGATACGGCGGACGCGGACGCTCGCGCACAGGCAGCAGACGCCCATCATCATGCTCTCGGCCGACGACGTGGAGTTGCAGGCGCGCCGCGCGGGCGCCAACGCCTTCCTGTCGAAGCCCGCAGACCTGCACGCCCTCACCGAGACGGTCGCGCGCCTGCTCGCGCGAAAGAAGGAGAGGGAATGACGAAGCCCGCGCGTCGCATGTAAGACGCGGGGGCTTCCGGCAGCGTCCACGTCCGACCGAGGCGCCGTCCGAGACGGCGTCACTCGCGGCCGCGCGCGCCCGCCGCGCGCATCGCGAAGGCGAGGCCGTCGGCGAGCGTGCGCCGAACCTCCGCGCCGGTCAGCTCGATCCCCGCTCGCACGAGCGTGCGCGCAACGTCCGCGCCTATCCCAGTCAGGATGCACTCGGCGCCCATCAGGCGCACGGCAGAGGCCGCGCGCGTCAGATGTTGCACGGCGTCGGCGTCCATCTTGCGCGCGCCGGTCACGTCGAGGATGACGACGCGCGCCTGACGCGCGACGACGGCTTGCAGGAGCGCGGCCGTCATGAGGTCTGCGCGCTCGCGGCTGAGGCTGCCGATGACGGGCCCGAGCAGCACACCGTCCCAGACCGTTATGACGGGCGTCGAAAGCTCCTCGATGAGCGCGTCCTTGACGCGGTTGGCCTCCTCCGCCTCCCTCTTCGCCGCGAGTATCTCGTCCTCGAAGCGGCGGCGCTGGCGCATGGGCACGAAGACGCAGTCGTTGACGGCCGCGCCGTCTCGCTCGCCGCGCGCGGCGTTGACGAGCACGGGCAGGCCCTCGCCGTCCGGGCCGCGCAGCGAGAGGTAAATCTCCTCTGCGCGCCCGTGCAGCTTGAGCAGCGGGAAGAAGTGTGTCTGGTAGAAGATGCGACCGCCCGGCGGGAAGATGTTTTCGACGTGACGCCCGACGAGCTCATCCACGCCGCGCCCGAGCCAGCCGAGCAGCGTGGCGTTGGCCGTCTGGATAAGGCCGTCGTCTGCGAAGGCGAGGAAGCCGCACGGCGCGTTGTTCAGCAGTTCGTCCATTCCGGGGCGTCAGGTCGCGCGTCGCGCGGCTCAGGAAATCCCCTCCGCCTCCAAATACTCCTTGATGACGCGGACGGTCTCCTCGGGGTGGCTCATGTGCGGGCAGTGGCCCGTGGCTTCGAGCTGGCGGAAGGTGCTGCCGGGCAGGTGGCGGCTCACGTAGTCGCCGACCGACGCGGGCGCTATCGCGTCCTCGGAGCACTGCATGATGAGCGACCGCACGCGAGCCTTCGGGAGGTCGCCGCGGTAGTCGGAGAGGAAGGTCGCCTCGGCGAACCGGCGCGCGACGCGCGGGTCGGTCGAGCAGAAGCTCTCCTCCAACTCCTGCGCGAGCTCGGGGCGCTCCGGGTTCTTCAAGACCACGGGCGCGAGGAAGTTCGCCCAGCCGATGTAGTTCTTGTCCATCAGGTCGAGCAGGCCCTCTATGTCCGCGCGCTCGAAGCCGCCGTGGTAGTCGGGCGGGTCGTTGACGTAGCAGGGCGAGGGGCCGACGAGTATGAGCCGCGTGAAGAGGCGCGGCTCCCTGATGGACGCGAGGAGGCCGACGACGCTGCTCACGGAGTGGCCGACGAAGAGCACGTCGCTCAGGCCGAGCGCGTGGCAAACGTCGAGCACGTCCCGCGCGTAGCCTTCGAGCGTCGAGTACCGCGCGGGGTCGTAAGCGCGCAGGTCGGACTTGCCCGAGCCCACGTAGTCGAAGAGGACGACGCGGTATTCGTCCTCGAAGGCGGGCGCGACGAAGCGCCACATGTTCTGGTCGCACCCGAACCCGTGCGCGAACAGGAGCGGGCGCGCGCCGCGCCCCGACACCTTAACGTTATTCCGCTTCAGAACGTCTACAGACATATCGAACCATCTCCGGCGGCGCGGGCCGCCCGGGCTTCGTTGACGGAAGAGACTTCCGGCGTGGATAAGTAGCGCGTTGGACTTGCAGGGGAAGCAGAATGTTAAACTATCCCGCCACGCCCGTCGAGCGAAGACGGGCCGCGCGGGCGCGCTAAGACTGAGTCAGGGCCCTACGCCTTCCGTAAAAATGTCGAAGAGATTGCTGACAGCATTAATCGCCGCCGCCGCGCTCTGCGCCGCCTCCGACGCCTCCGCCGCGTCAGCCGCGCGGCAGAGGCGCGCGACGCGCGAGGTCAAGGTCTACCTGGTCGCGGTCGGTGACGCGGGGAAGGCCGGCAGGAAGATAGGCTGCGACGACAGCCTCGTGCCCGTCACGCGCGCCGTCAGGGCGGACGGCGCGCCGCTCAGGGCCGCGATACGCGAGTTGTTGTCAGTGCCGCACGAGTACGAGGGCGGCCTGGGGAACTACTGGCAGGGCGAAAGGCTGAGGGTGCGCGGCGTCTCGCTCCGACGCGGGACGGCGACGATACGGATTTCGGGGAGGCTCTTCGTCGCGGGCGTGTGCGACGAGCCGCGCATAGAGGAGCAGATTAGAGAGACCGCGCGGCAGTTCCCCGGCGTGCGAAGGGTTAAGGTGTTCGTCAACGGCCGCCCGCTGGCGGAGGTCATTCGCTGAACGGCCGCGCGCGGGCAGCCGCGCCGCCCGCCAAAGTCTCAACCGAAAGAGCAATCCCACCGCCCGCAACACGCGCCGGCCGGAGGGGCGGGCCTCAAGGAAAAACGGAGATGAAACTCAAGCTCGTTCTGCTGGCGGCGCTCGTCCCGGCGCTCGGCGCGGCGGGGTTCGCGCAGTCGAAGAGGAGGCCGGGCGCGACCGCGGTTTCGGGCATACGGACGGTCGACTTCAAGAATTTCGACTACGGCCCGCTCTGCGCCGGCGAGCATACGTTCTTCGCGCCGCCCGTGGACAGGCTCGTGCTGAAAGGGGGCCATCAGCAGCAGGGCGACGAGACGGACTACGCAGACCTCGGCTCCGTGAAGTACGTCGATTTCGACGGCGACGGCGGCGACGAGGCTTTCGTCCTGATTAACGGACAGACGGCCGGCTCCTCGAACCGGTATCTCGCCGCCTACGTCTTCGCGTACCGTGACGGCGCGCCCGCGCGGGTCTGGTCTCAGTGCGAGGAGAACTCTGTCGCAGTCCTGAAAGGGCGCTCGATACTCTTCAGGCGCCCCGAGTGGGTCGGCGACGACGCGCACTGCTGCTTCAGCTACGCGAGGACGGACACCTACCGCTGGAAGGGCTCGGGGATGGCTCGAATCTCAACCCGGCGTAAAAAGACGGGCGGCCGGTAGGCCCGCCCGCACGGATGCGCGTCGCGCCCGCGGCGCGTCAGCCCGCCATTAGTTGCTGCCAACGTCAACCAGCTTGTCCTTGTGAATCAGCCGGAAGAGCCTGGCCGCGAGCCGCGCGTCGAGCGCGAGGAGCGCGTCGTGCTGCTGGACGGCCGCGCCCTTCTCTTTGGCGGCGACGAGCGCCGCGCCGAGGTTGAAGCGCGCCTGCGCGTACGCGGGGTCTATCGAGACGGCCTCGCGCAGCGCGGCGACGGCCTCCCTGTACTTGCCCGCCTTCACGTAGGCGACGCCGAGGTTGTTGTGCCCCTCGGCGAGGCGCGGCTCCAGCCGCGTCAACTGCCTGAAAGCCTCCGCCGCGTCGCCGTAGCGCCCGAGCTTGAAGTACGCGAGGCCGAGCGCGCGTCGCGGCGGGGCGAAGCTCGCGTCGAGCGAAGCGGCGCGGGCGAGGTACTTCGCGGCCTCCTCGTAGAGCCCCGCGCCGTAGAGCGCCGCGCCGAGGTTGTAGTTCGACGCGGGCGACTCGGGCTCGCGCTCGCGCACGCGCCTCAACTCTTCGAGCCTCCGGCTTTGCCGTTCGCGCGCCTCCGGCCCCGCCTCTGTGGCGCGGGAGTCGGACGGCGAACGTGCTTCTTGAGAGGGCGGCTGTCGTGCGCGCGGGCCGGGGCTTGCGGCCGGCGTCTGCGCGGCGGCGGTCGAGAGCAGGGCGGAGGCGAGCGGCAGGGCGAGCATGGGGAAGCGCGTGTTCGTCCTCATCGGTTCTCCCGTCGTTTGCGCGGCGGCGCGACGCGACCCCTTGGGGAGGGGCCGCCCGGCCGCGTCTCTGTGCTCTTAAAACGGAAAGAAGGTGTGACCGAGACTTACGCCCGCTTGTCGGAATGCGCGTCGAGACTAAGGCAGGCCGCGCCCCGCGTCAAGACGCTCGCGGAGTCGGCCCCTTAAACGAAGCGCGCGCCGTCCCGCGTCGTGGGATGGGGGTAGGAGGCCGGGGAGACCTCCTACCCCGCAGCACAGCACTTGTAGGCGGGTTAGGTTAGGGGGGACTCTGATACTAAAGCGCGCGGGCTACGTCGCCGTTAAGGCCCGATTAAATCCGGGTTAAATATGCGGGCGGGTCGAACTCTAAAAAGCGAGGGGCGTGTGTAAGACACGCCCCCTCGCCGCCGTCTTAAACTTCAAACTCTTCAGGACGCGAACGTGAGACAGATGTAGCCCTTCTGCCAGAGGAACTGCAAGACCCGCGGGAAGTCGCCCCTGAGCAGCGCTTCGAGGACTTCCTGCGGCGCCTCGTAGGTCTCCTTCAGGCTCTTGTAGGCCGCGACCGTGGCCTTGCTGTCGGCGGGGCCCTCGGTCATCGCCCCCCAAATCCGCCCGGCGTCCGCGTAAGCCTGAACCGAGAGCTTCAGCGCGGTCTTCTTCTGGCAGTCGGGCAGGTCTACGAGCGCGCGGTTGACGTGCGGCAGCGCGAGCAGGAGCTTCGCCTTATATTGGCGAAGGGTGGTGAGAATCGTCTCGCACTCGCCGGCCTGCCTCCTGACCGCGGACTCGTCGAGCCTCTTCAGCGCGGCGACCGCCGCCTGAATCAGCTTCGTCTGCCCGAGCGTGATTTCGAGCCTGCTCAACTCGCCGTCGTCGTCCACCTCCGTGTACATGACGCCGAAGCCGACGGGCGGGAAGCAGTTCGAGACCTCGCCCCAGACCTTCATCCACTCGCCCGTGTGCAGCTGGATTTCGAGCCTGATCAGCTCCTTCGTCACGACCTTGCCGTCGGTGAGTATGAAGCAGCCGCCCGCGCTTATGTCGCTCAGCATCCCCTCGTGGTAGCCGAGCAGCCCCTCCCACTTCACGCGCAGGTAGACGCTCAGGCGCTCGTGCCGCCTGCGCTCGACGGGCATGATGCTGTCGGCGTCGAGCACGACCGGCTGCTCCGCGTCGAAGGTTTCGTGTCTCGTTGACATCGGCGGTCGGCCCCTCAAGCCGTCATACGCGTCGCGGGCGCGGCCGGCTCCTGCGCCCGGCGCGCGCTCAGCACCTCGCGCATCCCGACGTGGTGAATGAGCGTCGAGAGGTACTGCGCGAACCCGTGCAGCACGCAGTCGAAGTCCTCCATCTCCTCGAAGGCGCGCTTGACCTCGTCCACGTAGCGGCCGAACTCGCCCCAGTCCTTGTACATGAGGAAGTGCATCGTCTCCTCGCGGAAGTGTTCGAGGTGGCGCACGAGCGAGTGCTTGAGGAGGATGCCGTTCGCCTTCTCGGCCGTCTTCACCTTCTGCAACAGCACCTGAAGCTCGCGGTAGAGCGTGAGCGAATTCTCCGTCTTGCTCCTGTAGTCCTCGAACAGCTCCTGTCCCGTCGCCGCGGGGTCTACGGCGCGCGCGAGCGTGATGGCAGTCTGTTGCAGGCAGTTATGCAGGAGCCCCCAGGCGCGCGTCAGCTCGGCGCGCGTGAACTTCGCGGGGCCGTCCGAGGTCAGGCCGGGGAACTCGTAGCTGAAGACCTTCCCGATCTCGTGGGCCATGACGAAGCGTATCCCGTCGAGAACCTCCCGGAACTCGTCGTCGAGGTCGTCCTTGACGACAGTCTCGGTCAGGTACGCGAGCAGGGAGGTGGCCTGCGCGCGGACGCCGCCGAAGAGCGCGCCCACGGTTATGACCTTCTGCCGCGTGAGCGCCTCCTCGACCGCGCGCAGCGCGTCGAGCGACTTCATGATTCTCAGGAGCGTCGAGGCGGCGAGCGCTCGCCTCCTCCCGTCCTCGACCTTGGCGACGATCTTCGCGAACTGGGGCGGCAGCCCGAGCGAGGGCGGGGCCGCGGGCGGCTTCGGCGGCGCGGGCGTCGCCGCGGCCGGCGGCGTCGTAGTCACCGCGGGCGGGCAGTCGGGCACGGGCGGCGGCGGGCGCGGGGCCTCCGCCTGCGGCGCGCAGGTGGGCTCGGTCGGCGGCGCGGACTCGGAGACGAGTTCGTCGAGGTCGATCTCGACTTCGAGTGCGTCTGAGGGGGGGATGTCGCTCACGTTTTTTCGGCGCCTCAACGCCCGTGTGTGCGGGGCGTGTATGCGTGCGCGGCCGCCGGCCGAGTGGCGCGAAGAGGCTTCCCAAAACCCCTTCGGCGCACCCGCCGGCGGCCGCCCTGATGGTTGTGCCCGTCCGGCTACTTCGTCTCGGCCAGCGCCGCGATGTAGCAGCCGTGGGCGGTGGTGGTGAGGGGGTCTTTCGCCATCCTCACGCTCGAAATGTCGATGGGGAAGTCTGCCTCGGCGCGCAGCATCCCCTCGAACTTCTGTAGGAAGCCCGTCGGCTTCGTCGTCCCGCCCGCGAGCACGACCGACATCGGGCGGTCGAGCTTCGGCAGCTGGCTCGAGCGCGAGAACTCGGAGCGCAGGCGGTCGATGAGCGTCTTCATCAAATCGTCGTAGAAGATGTGGAAGGCGCTCATCATCTCGTCCTTCGGCGCGCGCGAGAGGTCGAGCTTCTCCTCCTTGAAGAGGCGAACCTTGGTCGTGTTCTTCTCGCCCATCACCTCGGCGACGTTGCGGTCGATGTAGTCGCCGCCCTTCGGCACGCTGAAGGTGATCATCGGCATCGACATGAAGGAGACCGAGACGTTGCACATGCCGCCGCCGAAACTGATGCCTATGCCCGTGAAGCTCTCGTCCTGCAACTCGGAGAAGACGACGGCCTGCCCCTCGTTGAGCGGCTTGGCGTTGTAGCCGAGCGACTGTAGGAACTGCTTGAGCACGGCCTCGTGGTAGACGAGGTTGCCGTTGACGCCCTCGCCCTTGCCGGGGACGCTGAAGCAGAGCACCTCGCCGCGGCGCGCGCGGGGAACCATCAGCTGGATGATGTTCTGAATCATCTTCTGGCTGTTCTCCTCGCGCGGGTTCAGCAGCCCGGAGCACATCGGGCGGCGCGCGTCCGTGTCGAGGAAGCTCGCGAAGAAGTCGGAGTCGTTGCCGTAGACGTAGAGGTTCTTGCAGTTCTTCTCGTAGACCATCCCACGCTGCCTGAGCATGTTCTCGGCCATCTCGGAGCTGGCGACGGGGACGAAGGCGTTCAACTGCGCGCGGCGGCGCGCGCCGTCGGGGCCGTCGGCCACGACGATGCGGCTCGTGCCGATGTCGAGGCCGAGCGGGCCGGACTTCATGTCCGCGGATTCCGACTTCGACGCCGCGGGGGCGGGGTTTTTCTCTTCCATGTTCATCTCCTCGGTGGTTTCTTCTATTTTTTTATCTGGACGGTCTTTTGAAAAGACTGTCGGCGGGACAGACGCGGGGGCAGGGGGAGCCGCCGCGTCGCAGTTTGGGCTTGCAATGCGCGTGCCTTTCTGGAACCGGGGCGAGCGGCTTCCAGAATTTCTGAAGGCCGGCCCTCATGATTCGGGGCCGGGCTCTTCGCCCGAGGGCGCGCCGGCGGGCGCAGTCGCACGCAGGAGCGCGCCCTGTAGGTTCATCCTCTCGCGGTAGACCGAGCGCATGCGCTGCCGCAGGTCTTCGGGGCGCGAGCCCTCGCCCGCGGCCCTGCGCGCGAACTCCGTCTCGGCCGCGGCGACGCCGGGCCAGACCTTCCCGCCTATCAGCCCGAGGATGTCCGGGTCGTAAACGAAGCCCAGCTCCGCGACGCTCGCGGGCGGGACGGCGTACTTGTCCGAGAGGCCCAGCGCCTCGAAGGGGAACCCCTGCGCCCAGTCGTGGTGGAACAGGATGCGCATGTTCGAGGGGTTGACGGAGACGAGCCCGTGCGTCACGCAGTTCGAGTCTTTTATCTGGTAGCGGCTGCGCAAGACCTGCGTGAGCAGGCGGCCCGAGAGCACCTGCGCCTCGGTCAGGCGCTCGCCGCCCTCGCCCACGTCCGCCTTCGTCTCGAAGCAGACGCCGAGGAAGCTCTCGTTCAGGCCGACGAACGTCGTGTCGCCGTCCGACCAGACGGAGTTTCCGGCGTGGAAGGCCGCGTCCGAGTCGCGTACGACGCGGTAAATCTGCCCGAAGCGGTCAATGATGTAGTTGTAGGACTTGTGCTGCTGCACGTACGCGAGCAGGTTCTTCGAGCGGCTCTCGATGGAGTCGCTGTTGCCCTCGACGAAGGGGAGGAGGTCGCTCTCAGAGGTGTGGTAGACGATGCCGGCGGGGGCGCTCTGCGGCTCGCCCGACGCCTCGGCCGCGCCGCGCTTGAAGGCGAGGTAACGGCGCTGGTGGTTCTCGGTCTCGAAGGAGTTGAGTATGCGCGCGCCGTTGCTGTAGCGCTCGAAGCCTTCGCCCTGCTCGACCATCCAGACCTTCGCGGGCTCGTAGGACGGGAGCTGGCCCGCGAGCGCCTGGGCGGGCGCGTCCTTGCCGCCCACGTAGACGCGCTCGACGCGCTCGTAGCGGCTCGCGAGGTAGGCCCTGAACTGCCCTGCTGACCAGACGGCGCCGCGGTAGGCGAAGGCCGCGAAGGCGACGGCGAAGACGACCGCCGCCGCGTAGAGCGGCCGGCGGAACTTGTAGCAGTTGAAGAGGAATCGCGCGGAGCGCGGCGCCTGCTTGTTCAGGCCCAGGAGGCCGCGCCGCCCGCCCGAGTCGAACGGCAAAAGCCTGTTGATTTCGCGGAAAATGAGGGCGTAGAGCGAGAGGCGCAGGAGCTTCGCGTAGAGCCCGGACTCCCTGAACCACCCCCACTTGCCGAGCGTCGCGCTCAGGCGCTCGCCGCACTTCGCCTGAAGCGAGAGCGTGCTGTTGAGGAAGCGCAGGCGCACGTCGGGCCTTGCGAACAGGAGGGCGTAGCTCTCGACGACGCCGAAGTGAGACCGCGGCATCGCGAACCCTGCGTGCTCGTAGACCTCCGACTCTTGAAACGCTGTTGCCATTCTAGTGAAGGGGGCGTTTCTGACGCTTAACTCGCTACTGTACGGGGACGACCATGGAGCTTGCGGCGGCGCCCTTCTCGCGCAACTGCGCGGCGGCCTTCGCGGCCTCCTCGCGCTCGCGGAAGCGCCCCACCTGCACCCTGTACCAGGCGCCCCGGCCCGGTATCTGAACGGCGGTCGAGCGCGCGTCGAAGCCCGAGGCGCGCAGCGAGGATATGCGCTCGTTCGCCTGCGACTCGACGCTGAACGACCCGACCTGCACGGTGAATTTTCCTCCGGCCTCGTCCGCCGTGGCCGCGGCTGTGGAGGGCTTCGGCTTCTCTTCGGCGCGCGCGGGCGCGGGCGTCGTGGGCGTCGCAGCCGCGGCCTTAACCGGCTCCGCAGCGTGCGTCTCCGGCGCGACTTCGGCCCGCTCTTCCTTCGCGGGCGCGGGCGGAGCGGCGTGCGTCTCGGCGCTCGGCTTTGCGGCGGCGGCGGGGGGCGCTTGCTGGCGCTGCTGTTGCGCCGCGACGGGCTTGGCGTCGTTGGGGATGGAGGCTGCGTCGGCCTCGCCGACCGCCGGCCTGACCCAGCTGAGCAGCAGTATCAGACAAGCGAAGCCGCCCGTGACCGTTAAGAGCCAGACGGGCGACATCTTTATCAGGCGGACGCCGACCGCGTAGAAGTCGGGCGCGGGCGCGGCCGGGGCGGGCCTGGACACTTCGCCGGACACTTCGCTGGACACCTCGCCGGACGCTTCGCCGGACACTTCGACGGCGTCCACGACGAGAGGCTGTTCGTCGAGAGGGGGTTCGTTTTCGGGGGCGTTGTTCACGAACTCTACGCCGACCCCGTCTATGATTTCTTCATTTCCCATAACGGCGCTTTCTCCGCGTGCGGGTGTTGGGAGGGTTTTGAAGCAGTAGGACGGCGCGGGTGCAGTCACCCAACGCAAGCGGTTACAAGTTTCATACCAGCCCGGCGGCCGAAAAATTTATCCTGCGCGCCGCCGCCCCGCGCGGCGAATTTCCCCCCCGACGGTCTCCGGCCCGCCCGCGGCGCGTGACGCCGCGCGTCTCAATGACATTATCTGGCACGCGCGGGGTGACAGTATTTGCCACGGGGCGGGGCCGCGGCCGGGTCTGGAGGCGTGGCGCGGGGCGGAATCTCTGTCCGGCATGATACTTTCGCCCCGGCGCGCGCCGCGCGCGAAGGGCATATATATTGCTCAAGTCGCGTTGGTACTCCCTCATGCGGCCGTGTGGCGCGCATGAATACAAGCCGGGTTCACGCCGTCAACGGCGACTCCAGAAGTCATCGCCTCGCCCCGCCGTCTCCCTACGCGGCCACACTGCGCGAGCCAATAAACCGATGATCCAAACATACCCCCGCCGCCCGGCGCCCGCCTACGCGTTGATAGTCTTCGCCGCGGGCATCGCCGCGCTCGCCCTCTCGCTCATGGCCCCGGCGCGCCTGCCCCTCGACACGCGCTACCTGCTCCTGTGCTTCTGCGCCGTCACCACGGGGACGCGCTTCTACCTGAAGGCCCCGCGCTCGAACGTGGTCGTCCCGCTCTACTGCCTCTTCGGGATGCTCGCGGCGCTCGTCTACGACCCTTACGCGGCGATACCGCTCGTGGCCGCGGCTACGGCGGTCTCCTCCCTGCGTCTCGGCCGGCGCGGCGGGCTAGTCGTGCACGACTGCGCGCTCGCCGCCTCTGCGGCCCTCATAGCCGCGTGGTCTGCCGGCCGCCTCGGCGTCTCTCTAGGGGCGGGGGTCGCGGGCGCTCCCGCGCTCCTCGCGCTGACGTTCGCGCTCTCGCAGTCGGCGGCCGAGACCGCGCCGACCTACGTCCACGCCTCGAAGTTAGGGGGGGGTAGGCCCGGCCTGCGGCAACGCCTCGCGTCCTTCACGTGGGGGACGACCGCGCACCTCCTCCCGCTCTGCGTCGCCGTTCTGGTCGCGCAGTTCCTACAGGGGCGCGCGCTCGACGCCTTCGTCTGGGCGGCGACCGCGGCCGCCGTCGCGCACGCGCTCTACCTCGACCACGGGCGCGCCGGCGCGGCCCATTCGTCGGGGCGCCACGCGTACGACGCGTCGGGCGCCGGGCGGGACTTGAACGCGCGAGGGTACTACGCCGCCTTCAACTACACGGCGATAGGGATGGCCCTGCTCTCCTCGAACGGCGCGCTGCTTTGGGTCAACCGCTCGCTCTGCATCTTCCTAGGCTACTCGGAGTCGGAGCTTCTGGGGTCGAGCCTCAAGGCGATAACGCGGCAGGAGGATTTGGAGATAGCGGACGCGGCCCTCAAGAGCATGCTCGAACAGCAGAAGGACTTGCTACAGCTCGAGGTGCGACACCAGCGCCGCGACGGCGAGCAGGTCTGGGCGCTCTGGAACGTCGCGCGCTACCAGGATCAGTCGGACGGGCAGGTCTACCTCCTGCTCCAGCTGCAAGACATAACCGAGCGCAGGCAGTCAGAGGAGAAGCTGCGCCACGACGCGTTCCACGACCCGCTCACGGGCCTCCCGAACCGCGCGCTCTTCGCAGACCACGTGAAGCTGACCATCGCGCGCGCCAAGCGCGCCCCCTCGCGCCACTTCGCCATACTCTTCTGCGACCTCGACCGCTTCAAGATCATCAACGACTCCCTGGGCCACATGGTCGGCGACCAGCTGCTCGCCGAAGTCGCGCGCCGCCTTGAGAAGTGCCTGCGCGAGGGCGACACGGTCGCGCGCGTCGGCGGCGACGAGTTCACCATCCTCCTCGAAGACCTGACGGACGAGGCCGAGGCGGAGGTCGTAGCCAAGCGCATACAGGAATTGGTCTCCGCGCCCATACTCCTCGACGGCCGCGAGGTCTACACGACGATGAGCATCGGGCTCGTCACTGGCAGCGGCGAGAGCCGCGACCCCGAAGACCTCCTGCGCGACGCGGACACCGCGATGTACCGCGCGAAGTCTCTGGGCAAGGCGCGCCACGTTATCTTCGACCAGACGATGCACGCCTCGGCCATCAACCTCCTTCAGATAGAGACCGACCTCCGCAAGGCGCTCGACAAGGGGCAGTTCTTCCTGCAGTACCAGCCCATCGTCTCGCTCGACGACTTCCGCGTCTGCGGCTTCGAGGCGCTCATACGATGGCACCACTTTCCAGCACATTGGGATCCTAAGCTTAGAATTCCACGTGGACAAGTTGTCGCG
>JADMIO011618415.1_pt1 | contig 36677 bp, 31 predicted proteins | sample 8958161 | NCBI WGS metagenome assembly JADMIO01 (sample SAMN16585339, study PRJNA669376) | soil metagenome | isolation source: Crop rotation soil | place: USA: Cullars Rotation, Alabama | collected 2011
CGCGACAACTTGTCCACGTGGAATTCTAAGCTTAGGATCCCAATGTGCTGGAAAGAGCCCCACTCCTGGTGCCAGCCGCGCTGCGGGTTGGGGTCCTCGTAGAGCGGTGTGCCGTCGAAGCGGGCCAGCGCCCACTCGTCGGTGGCGAAGTGGCCGGGCACCCAGTCGAGGATCACGCCGATGCCGGCCTGGTGCAGCCGGTCGACGAGGCGCTTGAAGCCGTCGGGGTCGCCGAAGCGCGAGTCGGCGGCGAAGTACGACGTCACGTGGTAGCCCCACGAGCCGCCGAACGGGTGCTGCATCACCGGCATCAGCTCGACGTGCGTGAAGCCGAGGTCGGACAGGTAGGGCACGAGGTCGTCGGCCAGCTCGTCGTAGGACCAGAACCGCCCGCCGGGGTGGCGCTTCCACGACCCGAGGTGCATCTCGTAGACGGCCATCGGCTCGTCGACCGGGTTCTTCGTCGCCCGTGCGGCCATCCACTCGGAGTCGGCCCACTCGTGGGACGACTCGAAGACCCGCGACGCGGTGTCGGGCGCCACCTCGGCGTGGAACGCCATCGGGTCGGCCTTCTCGCGCCAGACGTCGTCGGCGCCGAGCACCGCGAACTTGTACGACGTCCCGCTGCCGGCACCGGGCACGAACAGCTCCCAGACACCGGAGCGCCCGAGCTGCCGCATCGGGTGCTCGCGGCCGTCCCAGCTGTTGAAGCCACCCTTGACCCGCACGGCCCGCGCCGACGGCGCCCACACCGCGAACGATGTACCGGACACGGTGCCGCCGAGCGGCTCCTCGTAGTGGTGCACGCGTGCGCCGAGGACCTGCCAGAGGTTCTCGTGCCGGCCCTCGTTGACGAGGTGGAGGTCCATCTCGCCGAGGGTCGGCAGGAAGCGGTAGGGGTCGTCGACGACGACCTCGCCCTGGCCGTAGTCGACCGCGAGCCGGTAGCCCGGCACGTCCGTCGCCGCGACCGCACCGACCCAGATGCCGCCGTACTCGTGCTCGAGCCGGACGTCGGTGTCGCCGTAGCGCACCGTCACCCGCTCGGCGAGCGGCTTGAGCACGCGGAACGTCACCACGCCGCCGTCGGCGTGGGGTCCGAGGATCGCGTGCGGGTGCCCGTGCTCGCCGCGGACGATCTGGTCGAGCTCGCCGCGCTGGACGGCGAGCGGGGTCGGGGTGGAGGTGGTCACATGGCTCCATTCCTGGACGGGATCCGGGCCACCGCGGCAAGGGGGATGTCGACCCAGTCGGGGCGGTTGCGGGTCTCGTAGACGGTCTCGTAGACGGCCTTGTCCACGGTGTAGGCGTCGACGAGCAGCTGCTGCTCGTCGGTCAGGTCGCCGCCCGCGTAGGCGGTGAGGAAGTAGCGCTGCTGGCGGGCCGTCCACTCCTCGGCCGCACCGTCCGGTGCGCCCTCGGGTCGCTGACGAGCCGCGACGTGCGGCGCGTAGTCGAAGGAGCGCAGCATGCCGGCGACGTCGCGCCAGGGCGAGTCGGGCAGCAGCCGCTCGGCGAGGGTCTTGGCCGGCTCGCCCTCGAAGTCGACGATGCGCCAGCCGGACGACGTGCGCAGCGTCTGACCGAGGTGCAGGTCGCCGTGGATCGTCTGGACCTCGAGGTCGCCGAGGGCGCGCAGGCGGCCGACGAGGTCCTCGATCGAGGAGGCGTACGGCGCCAGCGCGGGCACGACCGCGACCGCGCGCTCCAGGCGCTCGAGCATCTGGTCGGCGACCGTCGCGGCCGGCACCGTGCCGGGCGCGAAGGCACCCGCCAGGGCGCCGTGCACCTCGCGCAGCGCCTCACCCAGCCGGCCCGACTCGCCGGAGAAGTCGCCGCCGGCGTCGCGTGCGGCGCGCTCGGGGTCGGCGTACAGGTCCCGCACAGAGGTCAGCGCAAGGTCCCAGCCGTCGGTGGCGGTGCGGAGGAACTCCTGCAGCATCCCGAGGTGGGTCGGTACGCCGTCCACCTCCGCCTCGACCCAGCCGTAGAGGTCGGCGACGTGCTCCGAGCCGGCGCGGGTGAGCGCCTCGTGCGTGGTGATGTCGGGGTTGGGGCCGGCCGTCACCTTGCGGAAGACCTTGAGCACCGAGTCCTCGCCGAAGTTGACCGACGAGTTGGACTGCTCGCCGCTGAAGAGCGTGCCGCTGGCCCCGAGGTCGACCTCGCGCCCGGGCACCCGGTGGAACGACAACCCGCTGGTCGAGCTTGTCGAGACCCCGAAACCGGCGAGCCAGAGCTTCGTGGCCTCGCGGTCGTGCAGGGCGTCGTAGGCGTGCACCCAGCCGAGGTCGGCATCCTCCCACCAGCCGAGGAAAGCATGGTCGAGCCGGTGCTCGGGGTCGGTGTAGTAGGTGAGCGGCACCTGGTACTGCTCGGTGTCGCCCTCGGCGTAGGTCAGCTCGACGAGCAGCACGTCGACCGTCGGGTCGCCCGTGCCCAGCTGGCCCAGCCGGCGTACGCCGGTCACGGTGAAGTCCCGGCCCTTGCCGCCGAACCAGCGGGTCCGGACGAGGTAGGCCGCCAGCACGCCGCCGTCGATCGCGGGGGAGGTCACAGGAGCTGCCCCTCGTCCTGGCGGTCGCCCGGCACGAGCCGGAACCAGTAGAAGCCGTAGCTGCTCAGCGTGAGCAGGTAGGGCAGCTCGCCGATCCGCGGGAAGTGGACGTTGCCGAGCATCTCGACCGGCACCATCCCCTCGAACCGCCGCAGGTCGAGCTCGACCGGCTGCGGGAAGCGCGACAGGTTGTTGACGCAGAGGATCACGTCACCCCCGCTGGTCGAGCCTGTCGAGACCCCGGCGTGGTACTCGCGCGTGTAGGAGAGCACCGAGGAGTTGGAGCCGCCGAGGTCGTGGAACTCCCCGAGGCCGAACGCCGGGTGCTGGCGTCGCGCGTGGATCATGCGTCGCGTCCAGTGCAGCAGGGACGACGGGTTCTCCAGCTGGGCCTCGACGTTGACGCTCTGGTAGCCGTAGACCGGGTCCTGGATCGCCGGCAGGAAGAGCTTGCCCGGCGTCGCCGCGGAGAACCCGGCGTTGCGGTCGGGCGTCCACTGCATCGGCGTACGAACGCCGTCGCGGTCGCCGAGCCAGATGTTGTCGCCCATGCCGATCTCGTCGCCGTAGTAGAGGACGGGGGAGCCGGGCAGCGACAGCAGGAGCGCGTTGAAGAGCTCGATCTGGTTGACGTCGTTGTCGAGGAGGGGCGCGAGCCTGCGGCGGATGCCGATGTTGGCCTTCATGCGCGGATCCTTGGCGTACTCGCCCCACATGTAGTCGCGGTCCTCGTCGCTCACCATCTCGAGCGTCAGCTCGTCGTGGTTGCGCAGGAAGATGCCCCACTGGCAGCCGGACGGGATCGGCGGCGTCTGCTCGAGGATCTCCGAGATCGGGTAGCGCGACTCGCGGCGGACGGCCATGAAGATGCGCGGCATCACCGGGAAGTGGAAGCACATGTGGCACTCGTCGCCACCCTTGTCGAAGTCGCCGAAGTAGTCGACGACGTCGGCGGGCCACTGGTTGGCCTCCGCGAGCAGGACCTTGCCGGGGTACTTCTCGTCGACGAACCGGCGCACCTTCTTGAGGAACTCGTGCGTCTGCGGGAGGTTCTCGCCGTTGGTGCCCTCATCGACGTAGAGGTAGGGCACGGCGTCGAGACGGAAGCCGTCGAGCCCCATGTCGAACCAGAACGAGATGGCCTCGAGGATCGCGTCGTGGACCTTCGGGTTCTCGTAGTTGAGGTCGGGCTGGTGGTGGAAGAACCGGTGCCAGAAGTACTGCTGGCGCACGGGGTCCCACGTCCAGTTCGACGGCTCGGTGTCGACGAAGATGATCCGTGCGTCCTGGTACTTCTCGTCGGTGTCGGACCAGACGTAGAAGTCGCCGTAGGGACCGTCAGGGTCCTTGCGGCTGGCCTGGAACCACGGGTGCTGGTCGCTGGTGTGGTTGGCGACGAAGTCGATGATCACGCGGATGCCGCGGGCGTGCGCCTCGTCGAGGAAGTGGTGGAAGTCGTCGACCGTCCCGGCCTCGGGAAGGATGTCGGTGTAGTCGGCCACGTCGTAGCCGCCGTCGCGCAGCGGTGACATGAAGAACGGCGGCACCCACAGGCAGTCGACGCCGAGCCACTGCAGGTAGTCGAGCTTCTCGGTGAGGCCCTTGAAGTCGCCCGTGCCGTCGCCGTTGGAGTCGCGGAAGCTGCGGACCATCACCTCGTAGAACACCGCGGTCTTGAACCAGTCCGGCGTCTGGTTGACCGGGTCGCCGGGGGACGCGGGCAGCACCGGCTGCTCGACCGGCTCGCCCGTCGTCGGCGGGCTGACGTCGATCTCGGTCGTCGGGGGAGAGGTGGTCATGCGTCCTTCCTGATCGCCAGCACGTGCGCCGGCTCGTGGTAGGGATCCAGCCGGACGTAGTTGTGCTCGCCCCACGTCCAGTCCTGCCCGGTGATCTCGTCGTGCACGACGAAGGAGTCCTGCCAGTCGAGGCCGAGCGCCGGCAGGTCGAGGTGAACGGTCGTCTCGCGCGCGCCGTGCGGGTCGAGGTTGATGACGACGATCACGACGTCATCCCCGGCGCGTTTGCTGAACACGAGGACGTTCTCGTCGTCGGCGCCGTGGATCGTGACGTTGCGCAGCCGCTGCAGCGCGAGGTGCTCGCGGCGGATCTCGTTGAGCCGGGTGATGTACGGCGCCAGCGAACGCCCCTCGGCCTCGGCGGCCTCCCAGTCCCGGATGCGGATCTGGTACTTCTCCGAGTCGAGGTACTCCTCGCTGCCCGGCTTGACGGCCACGTGCTCGAACAGCTCGTAGCCGGCGTAGACGCCCCAGCTGGGGGAGCCGGTCGCCGCCAGGACCGCACGGATCTTGAACGCCGCCGGGCCGCCGTACTGGAGGAACTCGTGGAGGATGTCGGGGGTGTTGACGAAGAAGTTGGGCCGCATCACGTGGTCGGACTGGCTGCTCACCTCCCGCAGGTAGTCGGCGATCTCCCAGCGGGCCGTGCGCCACGTGAAGTAGGTGTAGCTCTGGTGGTAGCCGATCGAGCCGAGCCCGTGCATCATCGGCGGCTTGGTGAACGCCTCGGACAGGAAGAGCACGTCGGGGTCGGTACGCCGCACCTCGCCGAGCAGCCACTCCCAGAACGCCAGCGGCTTGGTGTGCGGGTTGTCGACGCGGAAGATCCGCACGCCGTGCTTCATCCAGAGCTTGACGACGCGCAGCACCTCGCGAGAGATGCCCGTCGGGTCGTTGTCGAAGTTGACCGGGTAGATGTCCTGGTACTTCTTCGGCGGGTTCTCCGCGTAGGCGATCGTGCCGTCGGCGCGCGTGGTGAACCACTCCGGGTTGGTCGTCACCCACGGGTGGTCGGGCGCCGCCTGCAGCGCCAGGTCGAGCGCCACCTCCAGCCCGAGCTCACCCGCCCGCGCGACGAACGCGTCGAAGTCGGCGAACGTGCCCAGGTCCGGGTGGATGGCGTCGTGCCCGCCGTCCTTGCTCCCGATCGCCCAGGGCGAGCCGGTGTCCTCGGGGCCGGGCGTCAGCGTGTTGTTGGGTCCCTTGCGGTTGACCTCGCCGATCGGGTGGATCGGCGGCATGTAGATGACGTCGAAACCCATCGCGGCCACGCCCTCGAGCCGCTTGGCGGCCGTCGCGAACGTCCCGCTGTGCACGGTTCCCTTCGCGTCGACGTGGGCGCCCTCGGATCGGGGGAAGAACTCGTACCAGCTGCCGAACAGGGCCCGCTCGCGGTCGGCGTACGCCGGGAACGGGCCGGCCGTAGTGACCAGCTCGCGCACCGGGTGGGCGGCGAGTACCCGTCGTACGTCGTCGGCCTCGAGCTGGGCGAGCCGCGCCTCAGCCGGTCGCGTGGTGTCCCGGCACGCCGCGAGCGCCGCGTCGACGACCGTGGCGTCAGGCCCGGCGGGCACGTCGGCCCGCACCTTCTCGAGCAGCAGCGCGCCCTCGAGGAACATCAGCTCGACGTCGACACCCGCGGGGACCTTGACCCCGATCGCGTGCTGCCACGTCGCGACCGGGTCGGACCACGCCTGCACCTCGAACGTCCACGCGCCCGGCGCGTCGGGCGTCACCCACACCAGGTAGCGGTCGACGGGGTCCGTCTGCTTCTCCATCGCCACCGGAGGTCGCCGCTCGCCCGTCGGGGTCGTCAGCACGACCTCCGCACCCAGCTTGTCGTGGCCCTCGCGGAAGATCGTCGCCGACACCGGGAAGGGCTCGCCGACGGTCGCCTTCGCAGGGAGGCGTCCGAGGTCCACCACCGGGTGGACGTCCATCACCGGAATACGTCCGACCATGCGTTCCACCATTGCGGGTCGGTCCAAGGGGACGCAACCTCAGGTGGGGTGAACCCCGCTGGTCGAGCTTGTCGAGACCCCGCTCAGAGGGGACGGGGATCTCGACAAGCTCGATCAGCGGTCAGTGGCGACTCGGCGTCAGCGGAAGCTGCGTTCCGGGTTGTCGATGCCATAGGACGACCTCCAGCTCGGGAAGTCGGTGGCGAAGGCCTGGAGCTCGGCGACGTGGGCGATGGTGCCGCGGTCGGAGCCGGCCTTGCAGTCGGTCACGTTGAGCGGGTCCTTGTCGATCTGGCCCGCGTAGCCCGCGTACCCGGTGCACTGGTTCTCGAGGACGACGAGGCGCAGGGCGGTCGCCTTCGTCGGCTTGATCCGGAAGGCGCGCATGATCTCGTTGGGCGCCACCGGGCGGGGGCGGACGGCCGGGAAGGCGTCCGAGCGGGAGGTGAAGACCCGCTTCCAGCTGGCGCTCGGCGAGGTGCAGGACTTCGCACACGCCTCGATCGCGAACCGGCGCAGCGCGGTGAAGCGGGACGCCGCGTCGGGGTCGACGTCGAGCGGCGGACGGAGCTCGGCGCTGACCGCGACCGTGCGGATCGTCACGGGCTTGGACCCGGACAGGTCGACCGAGATCGAGGGCTTGACCGCGTCGACGTTGCCGTTGACGACGGCGCCCCAGCCGTTGCGCTCGGTGGAGTCGATCAGCGCATCGGGCATCCGCGACTCGGTGGTGCCCGTGGTCCCGATGATCTTCGCCCCGTTGGTCGAGGACGCGTAGTTCTTCGACGTCGCGATCTTGACCGTCTGCGCCCTGGTCCCCTTCTTCACCGTCATGTGGAACCGCATGAAGCCGTTCTTGGTGCTGGTGGAGAGCATGTCGTAGGTGCCGGGCGCGAACATGGCGAACTTCTTGAGGCTCTTGGTGCGACCGGTGTTGTCCGCGATGGCGCGGGCGCGGGCCATGTAGTCGCCGACGAAGATCGACGACTCGGTCTTGACCGTGAAGGTGACCTTCGTGTTGTGCTTCGCGCCACCGATGGTCTGGAAGCTCGGCGTCGGGTGGACGTCGTCGCCGTCCTTGGTCCTGGCGTTGACGCCCATGCCGCGACGGGCGAACGCGTCCCAAATGAGCTGCTTGTCGACGTTGCCGAAGCGGAGCTTCTCGCTGGCGAGTACGCCGTCGCGTGCGTCGAGCATCGACGTCGCGCCCTGCTGGAACAGGAACGAGTCGAACATCATCTGGATCCAGCGACGGTTGCCCGGGCACTTGTCGGCGGCGAGCGGGCTGGCCACCGGAGTGGCCTGCGCGCAGCGCAGCTGCAGTCGCTTGTTCTTGTACGGGAACTGCTTGTCGTACTTCTTGACCAGCGCGGAGCGCACCTCCCAGTTGGTTCCGTTCCAGATCTCGCCGTCGGCGTGGACCTCGGGACCCGGGGTGTCGAACCCGAAGTCGGAGTAGTTGAGCGGGTTGTGGTTGACGCTGTAGTCGCGGATGGCAACCGACTTGTTGCCGGTGGCGTAGAGGCCCACGCCCCAGGTGTTGCCGCCGTTGTAGTAGCCGTGCGCGAACTGGTACTCGCCGGCGTCGAGGTCGCTCCACGACTCACCCATCGAGCCGCCCTGCTCCGACGTGATGCTCTCGTCGGGACCGCCGATCATGCGGTTGCTGATGGCGTGGGTGTACTCGTGGCCCACGATGCCCTGGTCGAGGTCGCCGTCGGTGCACGGGGCGTAGAAGGCACCGGCAACCGGCTGGAACAGGTATTGGTTGGTGATGCCCGGAACGCCGTCCTGCAGGGCGATCTGGTTGGCGTTGTCACGGCCGAGACCGTCCTGGAGCCCGCCGAGGGCTCCCGCCTGCACGTTGCCGACCTCGGCGTCGTTCCCGCGTCCGCCGCGTCCGCCGTTCTGGGTCTGCAGGTTGGAGTTGCCCTCGGTGAAGCCGAGGTAGTAGCTCCAGTCGTGCATCCGGTTGTGGGTCACGAACAGGTTGCCCACGGCGAAGTTGATGTCGTTGCCGCCCGGGATGAGCTCGAGCGGGTTGCACTCGGAGTTGTTCCACGCGTCGGTGAACCGGGAGGTGTAGTCGCCGGTGGCCGATATGGGCGCCTGCTCGAGGCCACCCGGGCTCAGTGGGCTGGCCCAGGCCTCGTGCGTGATGGCGTTGTTGCCGATCGTCGTGTGGGTCGACACGCCTGGCGTCGACGGCAGCACGTCCCACTGGGTGTAGTCCGCGACGTTCTGGAACGGACCGGTCGGCGTGGTGCACCCGGCCGCTCTGACCCAGCAGCCCACGACGCCGTTGCGCGGCGTCCGCGCGGGCGAGTCGAGCGTGGGGTTGGCGGTGAAGTAGGACCAGCGCGGGTTGTACGGCGTCGTCGAGCTGCCGTTGCTGCTGCCACCACCCGTGCCGCCGCCGCCACCGTCGCTGCCACCACCGGCCGAGGCGGTATCGCTGGTGCTGATCGTGCCGGCGTAGTTGAAGGGCGGCAGGAGCGGGACGTCGGGGTCGGAGAACGGGCAGACCTCGGCGCTCCACGTGCCTGCGGCGATGGCGCCGCCGTAGGTCAGGACCTCCGGGCTCGTGGCGAGGTCGGCGGAGGAGACCTTCTGACCCTTCTCGTTGTAGAGGTTGATGGTGATGTCGTCGGCGGGGTTGACCATCACGGCGAGCACCGAGATCGACTTCGTCTTGTCATCGGTGATCTTGAACGCGTGCTTGGGGCCGCACTTGCTCGCCGTGATGGAGCCCGAGATCTGCGCGTTGCTCTCGCTGCGCGGCAGCACCGGGCCGACGGCGTCCGGAAGACCCGGCGCGTCGACGGTGCTCGGCCCGGTGCCGATGTCGGCGAAGTTGTCGACGGCGTTGTGTCGGTGGAGGATCCGGCCGGTCACGCCGTCGACGAGGACGGTGTAGGCCTCGGTGGTGCCGCCCTGGACGTTGATGACGTTGGCCTCGAGCACCGGCCGGACCGTGCCATCGGCGTTGGCGAGGGCTCGGGGCCGCACCATCTGCTGCTGGACGAGACCGGGGACGTCGAGACGGGTCCAGCCGTCGCTGACCGTCCGGGTGATGCTCCCGAGGTCCACCGGGAGCTTGATGCCCACGTTGGCGGCTGCCTTGAGCCAGCCGGTGAGCGGCGAGAGCGTGAACGCCGGGATCTGCTGGGTCGTCTTGGTGATCGAGGACGACACGTAGACGATCTCGCCGTGGCCGACGGCAACCGTCACGGCACTGCCGATGGCCGGTAGCAACCCGCCGAAGGTCTGGCGGAAGAACACCGCGTCGCCCGCGCCGCCGGCGAGCTTCTGATCGATCGCCTGCATGCCGGCGACCTGGGCCTGCGTGATGCCGAAGAGCGTGTGGTTGGCGCTGAGCCAGGTGCGAGCCGCGACGACCGGGTCCTTCGAGGTCGCCCTCGCGAGGACGCCACTGGCCGGAAGGATCGAGGCGGGGGTGCCGAAGGCGTTCCAGCGAAGGCTGAGCGCATCGATCCTGGCCGCGGCGCGCTTCTGGAGGAGCGAGGGCAGCGCGGTGCCGCGGGTGTCGACGTCGAGCAGGCCGGCGACGGGGTCACCGATCGTGTGCAGGGCAGCCGCGGGGTCGATGGTCCGGTGGGACGCGGGCGTTGCGACGGCGGGCACGCCGATCGTCGCGTCGGCCGGGAGCTGTCCGAGGCCCGCGACCACGGTGGTGGCCAGGAGGGCGCACGTCGCGGCGGTGATGCGGCCGCGACGCGTCGAGAGGGAGGTCATGCCCGACTCAACGGCGTAAGGCTGGAGGCGTTATGGCTCCCTCGGCACGAAACATGAATGTCATTCGTCTTTCCGGAACTCTTGGAACGATCCAAGGATCCCCGCTAGCGTCGGTCCGGTGCGTGCGATCCGTCGATTCACCGTCCGTCCCGTCCTGCCCGCCGCCCTCGCGGCGCTGGGGGAGCTCGCCGGCAACCTGCGCTGGTCGTGGCACCCCGAGACCCAGGACGTCTTCGCCGAGGTCGACCCCGGCCTGTGGGAGTCGACCGGCCGCGACCCGGTGCGGCTGCTCGGCGCCGTGGGCAAGGATCGCTTCGACGAGCTGGCCGCCGATGACGGCTTCCTCGAGCGGCTGCGGGTCGCCCGCGCCGACCTCGAGGCCTACCTGACCGGGGAGCGCTGGTACCAGCGCCGGGTCGCCTCGGACGGCGGGCCGAAGGGCATCGCCTACTTCTCGCCCGAGTTCGGCATCACCGCCGTGCTGCCGCAGTACTCCGGCGGTCTCGGCATCCTGGCCGGCGACCACCTCAAGGCCGCCAGCGACCTCGGCGTACCGATCATCGGCGTCGGGCTCCTCTACAAGCACGGCTACTTCAAGCAGTCGCTGTCGCGGGAGGGCTGGCAGCAGGAGACCTACCCGGTCCTCGACCCCGACGAGCTGCCGATCTCGTTGCTGCGCGAGCCCGACGGCTCCCGTGCGACGATCGCGATCCAGATGCCCGGCGGCCCCGACCTGGTGGCGCGGATCTGGGTCGCCAGCGTCGGCCGGGTGCCGCTGCTGATGCTCGACACCGACGTCGAGGGCAACCCTGAGCACTTCGTCGAGATCACCGACCGGCTGTACGGCGGCACGTCGGAGCACCGGTTGCGCCAGGAGCTGCTGCTCGGCGTCGGCGGCGTGCGAGCGCTGCGTGCCTACGCCCGCATCTCCGGTGCGGCCGAGCCCGAGGTGTTCCACACCAACGAGGGGCACGCCGGCTTCCTCGGCATCGAGCGCATCCGCGAGCTGACCGTCGCCGAGGGCGGGCCGCGGCTCGACTTCGACACCGCGCTCGAGGTGGGCCGGTCCTCGACCGTCTTCACGACCCACACGCCGGTGCCGGCCGGCATCGACCGCTTCCCGCGGTCGCTCGTGGAGCAGTACCTCAACGAGGACGCCGGCGCGACGCCCGGCGTACCGACCAGCCGGATCCTCGCGCTCGGCTCGGAGGACTACGCCGGCGGCGACGCGGGCGTCTTCAACATGGCCGTGATGGGGTTCCGGCTGGCCCAGCGGGCCAACGGCGTCTCCGAGCTGCACGGCCACGTCAGCCGCGGGATGTTCAACGGCCTGTGGCCGGCGTTCGACGAGGCCGAGGTGCCGATCGGCTCGATCACCAACGGCGTCCACGCGCCGTCGTGGGTCGCGCGTGAGGTGTTCGGTCTCGCGACCGCGCACGGCGCCGACGGCGACGCCGAGGACCCCGAGGCGTTCTGGAACGCCGTCGACAAGATCCCCTCGACCGACATCTGGTCGGTGAAGAGGCAGCTGCGCGAGCGCCTGGTCGTCGACGCCCGCGGCCGGCTCGCGAAGTCGTGGGAGAAGCGCGGCGCGGCCAAGGCCGAGCTCGCCTGGATCGCCGACGCGCTCGACCCCGACGTGCTGACGATCGGGTTCGCGCGCCGCGCGGCGTCGTACAAGCGACTGACGCTGATGATGCGCGAGCCCGAGCGGCTGAAGGCCCTGCTGACGCACCCCGAGCGGCCGATCCAGCTGATCATCGCCGGCAAGGCCCACCCCGCCGACGACGGCGGCAAGAAGCTCATCCAGGACATCGTCCGGCTCTCCGACGACCCGGCCGTGCGGCACCGCATCGTGTTCCTGCCCAACTACGACATCGCGATGGCCAAGCCGCTCTACCCGGGCTGCGACGTGTGGCTCAACAACCCGCTGCGTCCCTACGAGGCGTGCGGAACCTCGGGCATGAAGGCCGCGCTCAACGGCGGTCTCAACCTGTCGGTCCTCGACGGCTGGTGGGACGAGTGGTTCGACGGCGACAACGGCTGGGCGATCCCCACGGCCGACGGTGTCGAGGACGTCGACAAGCGCGACGACCTCGAGGCGGCCGCGCTCTACGACCTCATCGAGAACGAGGTCGCGCCGCGCTTCTACGACCTCGACCACGACGGCGTACCGGCCAGGTGGGTCGAGATGCTGCGGCACACGCTGAAGTCGCTCGGCCCGAAGGTGCTCGCGACGCGGATGGTGCGCGACTACGTGCGCCAGCTCTACGCGCCCGCCGCGGTCAACGCACGGCTGATGAACGCCGACTACAACGGCGCCCGCGACCTCGCCGCCTGGAAGGCCCGCGTCAAGGGGGCGTGGCCCGAGGTGCGGGTCGAGCACGTCGAGTCGAGCGGCGTCGGCGACGCGGCTGAGGTCGGCGCCACCCTCTCGGTGCGTGCGTTCGTCTGTCTCGGGACCCTCGCCGCCGACGACGTCGAGGTCCAGCTGATCCACGGCCGAGCCAACGCCGAGGACCAGCTCGTCGACACCGCCGCCCTGACGCTCTCGCTCGCCGAGTCGTACGACGGCGGGCGGCACCGCTTCGACGGCGAGGTCGCCCTGTCGCGCACCGGTCCGTTCGGCTACACCGTCCGCGTCGTCCCGCGCAACGGGCTGCTCACGTCGTACGCCGAGATGGGCGTCGTCGCGACCGCCTGACGCGTCAGTCCGGGATGGGCGGGGTGCCTGCGGTACCCGTCGGGAGGAACACGGCGGTCAGGTGAGGCAAGTAGACGGTCGAACCGTTGACGAGCGTGGTGCCGTTGGCGTACTCGGACAGCCTCAGCGAGAGGTGGTGGACGCCCTTGGCGACCGGGACCGTCAGGGTCTGCGAGTGATCGGTGTAGGCGCCGCTGGCAGCCGGGTAGGGGCCGGGTGACCACAGCGAGCCGCCGAGCTGTGTGTCACCGTCGTAGACGGTCTGGAAGATCCCGGTGCCTCCCTGCTTCGCCTGGAACTCGGCGTCGGCAATGACGAGCAGGAATCCGGCGGCCGGAGCGACGGCGTCGACCGTGGCGTAGTCCTCGACGCCCGCCGTCAGGGTCGCCGAGCTGGCGTTGGCGTTGCCGGCATCGACGCGTGCGCCCGCGGGCAGAGTGAGCGTCGACTCCTTGATGTCGACGCCGGTGAGGGAATCAGGGGCGACCTTGGCGCCGGTGACGGCGTTGGCGGCGACCTTGGGCCCGGTGACGGCGTTGGCGGCGAGGTCGGCGTTCTTGACCTGGCCGTTCTTGATCTGGGGTGAGCCGACGGAGTTGCGGGCGAGGCCGGAGGCGACTGCTGCGCCCGATCCGGCCAGGGCGACCACGAGGGCGGTCGCGGAGGCGACGTTGGCGAACGTGAGGTGGCGGCGGAGGGGCATGGACGGAGGCTGGCACGACCGGGCCGCACCGGGAGGCGTTTGTGCGTGCCTCACCCTTTCGGTGCTTCAGTGGCGGATGGTCGAGTCAGTCGGACGAGGTGCTCGGCGACCACCCGAGAGCGGGAGCGAGTCGCGTGGCCACGTCGGTGAGCATCTGCACGTAGTCGTCGTGCTCGAAGGTGAACGGCAGTGCGAAGGCGACCTCGTCGACCAGTCGGTACGCCGCGTGCTCGCGCAAGCGGTCGGCGAGCTCGTCGCTCGGGCCGACGTAGTCGGGCGAGAACATCAGGCGCGCCGGACCTTGCGGGGCGGTGGTGCGGGCCAGGCGCGACTCGGCGTAGTCGGCGTACCGGCGCCGTTGCGCGTCGGTCGCCGAGTCGGTCGGGATGACGACGAGGCCCTGGGAGACACGAGCAGCCTCGCCCGCCGGGTGCGCTGCACGGAACGTCTCGACGTGCGTCCGCTGGACCTCCGCGAAGTCGTTGTGGTCGGCATCCTCGGCCTTGACGACGCTGCTGACGAGGAGGTTGAGCCCCTGCTCGCCGGCCCAGCGCGAGGAGCCCAGGCTGCCGGCGCCGTACCAGGTGCGCGAGGCGAGTCCGGGGGAGTGCGGCTCGACCCGCTCGGAGAACGTCTCGATGCCCTGCGTGCCGGAGAACGAGCTGGCGGGCTCGCCACGAACCAGGCGCAGGAGGCGCTCGACCCGGGCGTAGGTGAAGTCCTCGAGGTCGGCGGTGTCGGGGTAGAGCGAACCGCGGACGTGCTCCCACTGCATCGGCGGCCCGACGCTGAAGCCCGGGTTGAGACGCCCGCCTGACAGGACGTCGACGGTGGCGAGGTCCTCGGCGAGGCGGAGCGGGTTCTCCCAGCCCAGTGGCGTGACGGCCGTGCCGAGCTCGATGCGCGACGTGCGCTGGGTGGCCGCCGCGAGCAGGGTCATCGGCGACGAGACGCCGTGCTGCAGGTGGCGGTGTCGGAGCCACGCGCTGTCGAAGCCGAGCCGCTCGCCCAGCTCGATGACCTGCAGCAGGGACTCGTGGCCGGGTGCCGGGTCGGCGGGGTCGAACAGGCCGATGCTCAGGAAGCCGAGCTTGCGGAGCGGACGGGTCACCTGACGATTCAATCGGTGATCGAGCCGCGAACACGGAGTGGCCGCGAGTCGAGATCCCCGCAGCCGGTCTCGGCACCGGTGTGGGTGGTCGGGTCGTGCTGACGCTGCGGGGATCTCGACTCGCACGGCGCTAGGGCGCCGAGCGGCTCGATCACCGTTCCTGGAGCACGACCACGCACGGCCCCGACAGCGTGAGCGTCTGGCCCTTCGTGACCGGGGTGTCGACGGGGACCTCGGGGTCGGTCGACAGCGCGACCCGGCCGGCGCTGGCCCACGGGTTGTCGGGCAGGAGCAGGTCGATCGGACCCGGGCCGGCGTGGAACCACAGCACGAACGACGTGTCCGACTGCTGCTCGCCGCGCGGGCCGGGGGAGCGCAGCGGGCTGCCCAGGACGAACATGCCGGCCGTGGCGAGGGTGTCGTCGTACCAGTCCTCGGTGGTCATCTCGCGACCGGCGGGGTGGAGCCAGATCAGGTCCTTGGGGCCACCCTTGAGCGTCGGCCGCCCCTCGAACCAGTGGCGCTGGCGCAGCGCGTGGTGCTCGCGGCGCAGGCGCAGCGCGGCCTTGGTGACCTCGTAGACGTCGAGCCACGCGTTGTCGGCCTGCCAGTCGACCCAGGAGGTCTCGTTGTCCTGGCAGTAGGCGTTGTTGTTGCCGCCCTGGGTGCGGCCCCGCTCGTCACCCATCGTCAGCATCGGTACGCCGTTGGAGAGGCACAGCGTGGCCATCAGGTTGGCGGCGGCGCGGCGTCGGGACGCCAAGACCGCGGCGTCGGAGGTCTCGCCCTCGACCCCGTGGTTGGACGAGCGGTTGTTGTCGGTGCCGTCGCGGTTGTCCTCGCCGTTGGCCTCGTTGTGCTTGCCGTCGTAGCTCACCAGGTCGCGCACGGTGAAGCCGTCGTGGGCCGTGACGAAGTTGACCGAGGCGTAGGGCGAGCGGTTGTCGTCGGCGTAGAGGTCGGAGGAGCCGGCGAGGCGGGTGGCGACGTCGCGGATGCCGTGGGTGTGGCCGCGCCAGTAGTCGCGGATGGTGTCGCGGTAGCGGTCGTTCCACTCGACCCAGGGCGGCGGGCAGCTGCCGACGAGGTAGCCGTCCATCGTGGCGTCCCACGGCTCGGCGATGAGCTTGACCCCGCGCAGCACCGGGTCCTGGGCGACGGTCGTCATGAAGCGCGACCGCAGGTCGACCGCCCGGTCGGTGCGCGCGAGCGCCGAGAGCAGGTCGAAGCGGAACCCGTCGACGTGCATCTCGCCGGCCCAGTAGCGCAGCGAGTCGAGCACCAGCCGGAGCGCGGACGGGTCGTCGGTGTCGACGGTGTTGCCGCACCCGGTCGCGTCCCAGTAGACGTCGGTGCCGGCGACCTGGTCGGCCGGCGCGGGACGCCGGTAGAAGGAGCGGTCGTCGATGCCGCGGAACGACAGTGCCGGCCCGGTCGGCCCGCCCTCGCCGGTGTGGTTGTAGACGACGTCGAGGTAGACCTCGATGCCCGCGCGGTGGAACGCGCGCACCATCTCCTTGAACTCGCGCACCTGGCCGCCGCGGTCGCCCGCGGCCGCGTAGGCGCCGTGGGGCGCGAAGAACCCGATCGTGTTGTAGCCCCAGTAGTTGACGAGCCCGCGGCCCATCACCGACGGCTCGCTCACGAACTGCTGGACCGGCAGCAGCTCGACCGCCGTGACGCCGAGGTCGCGGAGGTAGTCGGTGACCGCGGGAGTCGCGAGGCCGGCGTACGTGCCCCGGAGCTCGGGCGGCACCCGGTCGTGCAGCGCGGTCATGCCCTTGACGTGCAGCTCGTAGATGACCGTGTCGCGCCAGCGCTGACGACGAGGGGGCTCGTCGCCCCAGTCGAACGGCTCGGGCGCGACCACGACCGCGGTCGGCACGTGGCCGGCCGAGTCGAGCGGGTTGCGCAGCTCGGGGATGTCGAGGTCGTGGGCGTAGACGGACTCGTCGGGCAGCAGCCGGCCGCTCACGGCCCGGGCGTAGGGGTCGAGCAGGAGCTTGGTCGGGTTGAACCGCAGTCCGGCGGTCGGGTTCCACGGCCCGTCGAGCCGGAAGCCGTACGGCGTCCCGGGGTGTACGTCGGGGATCGCGCCGTGCCAGGTGCCGAGGGTGCGCTGGCTCAGCTCGTGCCGAGTCTCGCGCCCCTCGTCGTCGAACAGGCAGACCCAGGCGCGGGTGGCGCGCGGCGCGTGGACCGCGAAGTTGGTCGACTCCGCCGACCACGTCGCGCCCAACGGCTCGAGCCGTCCGGGCCACACTGCGGCACGTTCGCCGACCTCGCTCCAGACACCGGGGGGCACCCCCGCAATGATAGGGATCAATCACGACGTGAGTGGACGAAAGGTGCACAAAGATGGGTGACTTCGTACGACTGGAGGTGTCCGACGGTGTCGGCACGATCCGGCTCGACCGGCCGAAGATGAACGCGATCAGCACCGGCGTCCAGGCCGACCTCCGCGAGGTGGCCGCCGAGGCGACCGCACGGGACGACGTACGCGCGGTCGTGATCTACGGCGGCGAGCGGGTCTTCGCCGCCGGTAACGACGTCAAGGAGATGGCCGACTGGTCCTACACGGACATGGTCGACGCCAGCGCTCTCGTGCAGGAGGCGGTCAACGCCGTCGCCCGCATCCCCAAGCCGGTCGTCGCGGCCATCACGGGCTACGCCCTCGGCGGCGGGTGCGAGCTCGCGCTCGCGGCCGACTACCGGATCGCCGCCGACGACGCGACGCTCGGCCAGCCCGAGGTGCTGCTGGGCATCATCCCGGGAGCCGGCGGCACCCAGCGACTGCCGCGTCTCGTGGGATCGGCCAAGGCCAAGGACATCCTCTTCACCGGCCGCTTCGTCAAGGCCGACGAGGCCCTCGCGATCGGCCTGGTCGACAAGCTCGTCCCCGCCGCCGAGGTGTACGACGCCGCGGTGGCCTGGGCGGGTCAGTTCCGCAACGCCGCGCCGTATGCGCTCCGGGCGGTCAAGGAGTGCGTCGACGGCGGCCTGGGTGGTTCGCTCGAGGCCGGGCTGACCATGGAGCGGATGCAGTTCGCGGGCGTCTTCGCGACCGAGGACGGCGCGGCCGGCATGAAGTCGTTCGTCGAGAACGGCCCGGGCAAGGCCACCTTCTCGGGCCGCTGAGGTCCCCGGGCATGGAGAAGGCGCGACGGGTCGGAGCGCGGGTGCTCTGGGCCGTGTGCGCGCTCCTCGCGGCGCTGCTCGCGCTCGCGGTCCTCCTGATCGCGATCGACGCCAACCCCCTCAACGGGCTCGTGCGGTGGATCCTCGCCCGCGCCGACGACGTCGACCTCGGCTTCTTCGACCTCGACAACCCGGTCAAGGACCTCGACGCCCAGGTGACCAGCCCGAGCGAGGACGTCCGCACGGCGCTCCTCAACTACGGCCTCGCCGCGCTGGTCTGGCTCGGTCTGGGCAAGCTCCTCGAGCGCGTCGTCGCGCCCTGAACCCGGTGATCGAGCTTGTCGAGATCCCTTGCCGGTGATCGAGCCGCGCGGCGCCCTGGCGCCGCGCGAGTCGAGACGTCCGGAGCACCACGTCGACCGGGCCACATGGTGGGGTCGGTCGACCGGCTGCGGGCATCTCGACTCGCAACGCGCTAGCGCGCCTTGCGGCTCGATGACCGTGGGCTTGGAACGATCACAGGCGTGATGTGACACACGTCGCCCGCGTGAGCCCGCGGACGGGTGGCCTGAGGGCGGTGAACGGGCGGTAACCTGCGCTCTGTCGCTACCTGCGGGCCGCCCTTGCGCGTGCCCACCCGAGTGCATCAGGAGGGGCCCGACCGGGCCACACCACCATGAACATTGTCGTCTGTGTGAAGTACGTCCCCGACGCGACCGCCGACCGGCGCTTCGAGTCGGACAACACCGTGGACCGCGTCGGTGTCGACGGGCTCCTGTCGGAGCTCGACGAGTACGCCGTCGAGCAGGCCCTCCAGCTCAAGGAGAAGTCGGACGACGAGGTCACCGTGACCGCGCTGTGCGTCGGTCCGGAGAAGGCCGTCGACGCCGTCCGCAAGGCCCTGCAGATGGGCGCCGACCAGGGTGTCCACGTGACCGACGAGGCCATCGCCGGCTCCGACTACGTCGCGACGTCGCTGGTGCTGGCCAAGGCCGTCGAGAAGATCGGCGTCCCGGACCTGGTCATCACCGGAATGTCGTCGACCGACGCCTCCGGCGGCGTGATCGCGGCGATGCTCGCCGAGCGCCTCGACCTCCCGCAGGTCACGCTCGCCTCGGTCCTCGAGACCCAGGGCGACCAGGTCCGCATCAAGCGCGACGGCGACTCGGCCACCGAGGTCATCGGCGGCACCATGCCGCTGGTGCTGTCGGTCACCGACCAGACCGGCGAGGCCCGCTACCCGTCGTTCAAGGGGATCATGGCGGCCAAGAAGAAGCCGCTGGAGACCTACTCGCTGAGCGACCTCGGTGTCGACGCCGGTGACGTCGGTCTGTCCGTCGCCTGGAGCGAGGTCACCGAGACCACCGAGCGCCCCCCGCGGAGCGCCGGCGAGGTCGTCAAGGACGAGGACGGCTCGGGCGCTGGCGCGCTCACCGACTTCCTCGTGTCCAAGAAGTTCATCTGAGGGAGCTGGAACATGTCTGAAGTCCTGGTTGTCGTCGACCACGTCGACGGTGCGGTCCGCAAGCCCACCTACGAGCTCCTCACGCTCGCCCGCAAGCTCGGCGAGCCGTCGGCCGTCTTCTTCGGCTCCTCCGAGCAGGGTGCCGCCGCTGCCGAGGCCCTCGGCAAGCACGGCGCCGAGAAGGTCTACGTCGTCGACGACGCCGAGATCAAGGGCTACCTGGTGGCCCCGAAGGCCGAGGCCCTGCAGCAGCTGGTCGAGAAGACGTCGCCCGCCGGCGTCCTGCTCGTCTCCGGCTTCGAGGGCAAGGAGGTCGCCGCCCGTCTCGCGATCAAGATCGGCTCCGGCCTCATCACCGACGCCGTCGACGTCGAGGAGGGTGGCGTGACCACCCAGAGCGTCTTCGCCGGCAACTTCACGGTGAAGGCCAAGGTCACCCACGGCGTACCGCTCATCACGGTCAAGCCCAACTCGGCCCAGGTCGAGGAGGTCGGCGCCGCCGGCACCGTCGAGGAGTTCGCCGCGACGATCTCCGACAGCGCCAAGAAGGCCCAGATCGTGGCCTCGCAGCCCCGCAAGTCGTCGGGTCGCCCCGAGCTCACCGAGGCCGCCATCGTGGTCGCCGGTGGCCGTGGCACCGGTGGCGACTTCACCGCCGTCGAGGGTGTCGCCGACGCCCTCGGTGCCGCCGTCGGTGCCTCGCGTGCCGCCGTCGACTCCGGCTGGGTGCCCCACTCCTACCAGGTCGGCCAGACCGGCAAGACGGTCTCGCCGCAGCTCTACGTCGCCGCGGGCATCTCCGGCGCGATCCAGCACCGCGCCGGCATGCAGACCTCGAAGACCATCGTCGCCGTCAACAAGGACGAGGAGGCGCCGATCTTCGAGCTCGTCGACTTCGGCGTCGTCGGCGACCTGCAGACGGTCCTCCCGGCCGCGACCGAGAAGATCGAGGCTCGCAAGAGCTGAGGTCTCGACAAGCTCGACCAACGGTCTGAGCGGCCCCGTCACCCACTGGGTGGCGGGGCCGTCGTCGTTCGTGCGCGACGTTCTACGGTTTCCCCGTGACCGACCCGATCCAGACCGTGCACGACCTGGCCACCCGGGCCCGTACGGCGTCGTACGACCTGGCCCTGGCGACCCGTGGGGCCAAGGACGCGGCCCTGCACGCCATGGCCGAGGCGCTCCTGTCCCGCAGCGAGGAGGTCCTCGCCGCCAACGCGGAGGACGTCGCGCGGGCCGAGGGCGACGGAACGCCGGCCAACGTGGTCGACCGGCTGCGTCTGACCGACGAGCGGCTCGCCGGGATGGCCCAGGGCCTGCGCGACGTCGCCGCGCTGCCGGACCCCGTCGGCGAGGTGGTGCGGGGGAGCACCCTGACCAACGGGCTCGAGATGCGGCAGGTCCGGGTGCCGTTCGGGGTCGTCGGGATGATCTACGAGGCCCGCCCCAACGTGACCGCCGACGCCGCAGGCATCTGCCTGAAGTCCGGAAACGCCGTCCTCCTGCGCGGCTCGAGCAGCGCCGCGGCGTCCAACGCGGCCATCGTGTCGGTGCTGCGCGACGCCGTGGCCGAGGCCGGTCTGCCGGCCGACGCCGTGCAGCTGGTGCCGGCCGACACCCGCGACACGGTCAAGGCGCTCATGCGCGCCCGCGGGCTGGTCGACGTGCTGATCCCGCGCGGGGGAGCTGGCCTGATCCAGTCGGTGGTCGACGAGTCGACGGTGCCCGTGATCGAGACCGGCGTCGGCAACTGCCACGTCTACGTCGACGCCTCGGCCGACCCCGACCAGGCGCTCGCGGTCGTGCTCAACGCCAAGACGCACCGCACCAGCGTCTGCAACGCCGCCGAGTCGCTCCTGGTCCATGCCGACCTGGTCGACACGCTGCTGCCCCGGCTGGTCACCGCGCTCCAGGAGGCCGGGGTGACGGTCCACGGCGACGAGACGGTCGCGACCCTCGCGGACGTCGTACCGGCGACGGACGAGGACCACGCCACCGAGTACCTCTCGATGGACATCTCCGCGGCCGTCGTCCCCGACCTCGACGCCGCAGTCGCCCACATCCGTCGCTTCTCGAGCGGCCACACCGAGGCGATCCTCACCCGCGACCAGGAGTCGGCCCGCCGCTTCGTCGCGGCCGTCGACAGCGCCGCGGTCCTGGTCAACGCCAGCACCCGCTTCACCGACGGCGGCGAGCTCGGCTTCGGCGCCGAGATCGGCATCAGCACCCAGAAGCTCCATGCCCGCGGCCCGATGGGCCTGCCCGAGATGACGTCGACCAAGTACGTCGTCACGGGGTCGGGGCACGTGAGGTGACGTCAGCCCGTTGATCGAGCTTGTCGAGATCCTTCCGGCGGAGGGGTCTCGACAAGCTCGACCAACGAGGGGACGACCAGCGTGTGGTTGCCGTTCCTCCGGAGCCGCCCCGGTAGTCTGCGGGCCGTGGCCGACACGACCCGCGACACGTTCGCCGACCCGGCGGCGGAGCGTCTGTGGACCGGCGCCACGGTCATCACCTTCGTGCGGACCATCGCGTCGTTCGTGCTCTGCCTGGTCGGGCTGTGGCAGGGCGAGCTGGGCTACCTGGTGGCCGGCCTGGCGACGTACTGGGTCGGCGACATGGCCGACGGGGCCTACGCCCGCATCCGCGACTGCGAGACGCGCATCGGCGGCGTGATCGACATGCTGTGCGACCGGCTCAACTGCGCGACGTTCTACCTCTGCTACGCCGCCCTCCACCACGAGATGGTGCTGCCGGTCGCGGTCTACCTGTTCGAGTTCATGGTCATCGACTTCTTCCTGTCGCTGGCCTTCCTCGCGTGGCCGATCCGCAGCCCCAACTACTTCTACGAGGTCGACCGCCGGATCTACACCTGGAACTGGTCGAAGCCGGCCAAGGCGGTCAACTCCTCGCTCTTCGCGGTCCTGCTGCTCGTCACCGGTTGGTGGTGGGTTGGGCTCGCGATCGCCCTCGGGCTGGTCGTGCTCAAGTGCGTCTCGCTCGGGTGGCTCCTGCAGCTCGGGCTGCCCGTGCCGCCGCGCACGGACCAGCTGGCGCAGGCCACCCGGTAGCCCGAGGTGCTCCTCGTCTGGCTGACCATGTTCGGGCTCAGCATCGCTTCGGCCCTGCTCCCGTTCCTGCCGATGGAGGCGATCATCGTCGGCGGCGCGGCCGCCCGGTCCGGCGTACCTGCGGCCATCTCGCTCGGCATCGCCGCGGGTGCGGGCGCGACCGTCGGCAAGATCGTCTGGTACCAGCTCGCCAACCACGGCTCCAACTCGGCCTGGGCCCAGAAGAAGCTGTCCTCGCCGAAGGTGCAGGCCGGCTACGAGCGGTGGACCGCGCGCATGGAGGGCCGCCCCGTCTACGCCGGCGCGATCATGTTCATCGCCGCCTCGGTCGGCATCCCGCCGCTGCTCGTGATGGCGGTCGTGGCCGGGCTGCTCAAGATGCCGATGTGGGTCTTCGTGCCTACCGTCTTCGTCGGCCGGTCGATCCGGTTCGGGCTGCTCTTCCTCGGCGTCGACTTCCTGTCCGACATCCTGAACTTCTTCCACCTGCCGCACTTCTGACCTCCGGCGGGTGAGCCGATACGCTTCGGCCATGGCCCTGAGCTTCGTCCCCGCTGTCGTCCTCCCGCTGATCACGGACGGCCCCAAGCCGGGTGGCGGCGACACCTTCGACGTCAACCACTGGGTCGTCGGCTCGATCGCCCTGGTCATCCTGCTCGGCCTCCTCCTTGCCGTCGTCTCGTTCGGCGGCGGACGCGAGCACTCCTGAGCGGCCTTCCGTGACCGAGGCCGTACGCCGCCGTGTCGGCGTGATGGGTGGCACGTTCGACCCCATCCACCACGGCCACCTGGTCGCCGCCTCGGAGGTCCAGGCGTGGTTCGACCTCGACGAGGTCGTGTTCGTGCCGACGGGTCAGCCGTGGCAGAAGTCCGACCGGCAGGTCTCGCCCGCCGAGCACCGCTACCTGATGTCGGTGATCGCGACGGCCGCCAACCCACGCTTCTGGGTGTCCCGGGTCGACATCGACCGCACCGGGCCGACGTACACGATCGACACGCTGACCGACCTCTCCGCCCAGCTGCCCGACGCCGACCTCTACTTCATCACCGGCGCCGACGCCCTGGCCGACATCTTCACCTGGCGCGAGGCCGACCGGGTCTTCGAGCTCGCCCACTTCGTCGGCTGCACGCGTCCGGGCGCCGACGTACCGCCCTCGACCGTCGAGGCGATCCCCCAGGACCGGGTGACGCTCCTCGAGGTCCCGGCCCTCGCCATCAGCTCCACCGACTGCCGCGACCGGCAGGCCGCCGGCCGCCCCGTCTGGTACCTCGTGCCCGACGGTGTGGTGCAGTACATCCAGAAGCACCGTCTCTACTCGGAAGTTGCAACATGACCGCCACCGACCACGCCATCGAGCTGGTCCACGCCGCCGCCCGCGCCGCGAGCGACAAGCTCGCACAGCAGATCATCGCCTTCGACGTCAGCGAACAGCTGGCCATCACCGACGCCTTCGTGCTGGCCTCCGCCACCAACGACCGCCAGGTGAAGGCGATCGTCGAGGAGGTCGAGGACAAGCTCCGCGAGATCGGCGCCAAGCCGATCCGACGCGAGGGCGAGCGCGACGGCCGCTGGGTGCTCATCGACTACGGCGAGATCGTCGTGCACGTCCAGCACGAGGAGGAGCGGCAGTTCTACGCCCTCGAGCGGCTCTGGCGTGACTGCCCGGCCATCGAGCTCCCGGCCGACGTCGTCTCCCACGATCGGTGACGTCCGCGTCCACGGCGGCCCGCACCCTGGTCCTGCTCCGCCACGGCCGCACCGAGTGGAACCACGTCGGCCGCATCCAGGGCCAGCAGGACGTCGGCCTCGACGAGACCGGCCACGCCCAGGCGGCCGCCGTCGCGCCGTCCGTCGCGGCGCTGTCCCCGTCCGTCCTGTGGTGCTCGGACCTGCGTCGTACCCGCGAGACCGTCGCGCCGGTCGCCGCGGCCTGCGGCCTCGAGGTGACGTACGACGCCCGCCTGCGTGAGTTCGGCTTCGGCGTCTACGAGGGCGTCACCCGGGACGAGCTCCGGGCCCGCGACCCGGAGTCGTTCGCCGCCATCCAGAGCGGCCACTACGAGCAGGTCCGTCACGCCGAGCCGACCGAGCAGGTGCGCTCGCGCATGGTCGAGGTGCTCGACGACCTGCGGTCGGCGCTCGCGCCGGGGGAGACCGGCGTGGCCGTCAGCCACGGCGCCGCCATCCGCCTCGCCGTCGGCTCGGTGCTCGACTGGCCCGCCGACCAGTTCCGGTCGCTGCGCGGCCTCGACAACTGCGGGTGGGTCGTCCTGCGCGAGCACGTCGAGGACGTCAGCTGGCAGCTCGTCGCCTACAACCGCGTCGCCGGCTGACCGAACGGACCCGATTTCACATCGTCAGACGTGGTTGGCTAAAGTATCTCCAGTTCGCGGGGGTGTGGCGCAGCTGGTAGCGCACCTGCATGGCATGCAGGGGGTCAGGGGTTCGAGTCCCCTCACCTCCACCCGAACGACAGGCCCGGTCCGACCTAGGACCGGGCCTTCGTCGTGCTCGGGGACTCCGGGCCGACCCACCACGCGACGATGTCGTCGTCGGACCGCTCGGGGAGCAGGTCGAGCGCGACCGACAGGCAGGCCGTCGCGGCCTCCATGGCGCCCACGAGCGACTGCAGCTCGCCCGGCTGCCGGTCCAGCCACCGGTAGAGCCAGTAGCCGGCGGCGACCTCCTCGGGCGTCTCGGCGCCCAGGTCGGCGATGGCGTCGACGTTGCGGTCGTGCTCGAACCAGTCGTCGACGGCGAAGACGGCCAGCGTGCCGGCATCCTCGATGACGTCGTTGGCGGCGTCCCGGAGCCGGCACACGTCGTCGATGCCCATCTGGTCGACGATCTCCCCGTAGGTCATGAACACCGCGTCGCAGGTCGCCTGCTCCGCCTCCTCGAGGAGGTAGTCCGCTGCGCTCGGCAGCTGCGTGCGCCAGCTCGTTCCGACCTGCGCGGCCGGGGGATCATCCGCTCCGATGGGCTGACGCGCCCGCTCGGCGGAGAGCTCGCGCGCTGCGCCGAGGATCAGGTGGGCGCACTCGACCACGTTGCGATGCGTCGCCTGTCTCGTCGCCATGGGAGGAGGGTAGGGGCTCGTCACGCGGGTCGGCGGACTCATCCCGCCCCGGCGGCCGGCCAACGGGGCGACCGCTCCTGCCGGCGCTCTCGACGACATCGCCCGGCTGGTCGCCGCCGGCGAGCTGCACGTACCGATCGCTGCGACGTTCCTGATCACGGAGATCCGCGAGGCGTTCGAGCTGCAGGCCGGCCGGTACGTGCGCGGCAAGGTCGTCATCGATCGCTGAGGGCGAGGGTCAGCGTCGGCGTGCGTAGGAGACGTACGCCGCGACGAGGCCGGCGCCGACGGGGATCAGCATGGCTGCGCGCAGGCTGGTGAGGTCGGACAGCCGGCCGAACGCGGGCGACGTGACCAGAAAACCCAGCCGCATGAGCCAGCCCAGGACGGCGATGCCGGTGCCCTCGGGCAGTCCCGGCACCCGACCGGCCGCCGCGAAGGCGGCGGGGACGAGGGTCGCGCAGCCGAGGCCCGCCAGCCCGAGGCCGACGAAGGTCAGCGGGTACGCCGTCGCGACCGCGGCCAGCAGTGCTCCGGCCGCGATGAGCAGGCCGCCGCCCGCCGCCACGGCGTCCCGGCCCCACCGGTCGGTCATCGGGTCGCCGAGGAGCCGGCCGACGAGCTGGGCGAGCAGCACGGCGGTGAGCCCGAGGCCGGCCAGCGCGGTGGGGGCGTGGGCGACCTCGCCGAGGTAGAGGACGGCCCAGTTGTTGGCGACGTCCTCGACCAGCGTGCCGCAGACGGCGAGGAGGACGAGCGGCAGGAGGAGCCGCCACGCGTTCCGGCGTACAGGCCCCGAGCCGCCGGTGGCTCCCGTGTCGACCACGACCCCGGCGGGCACCGCGGCCAGGCGGCAGGCCACCAGCGCGACCGCCGCCCAGGCCGCACCGTTGAAGGCCATCTGTCTCCCGATGCCGACGTCGAGTGCCGCCGCTCCGGCACCGATGGCTCCACCGGTCGCGGCGCCCGCCGACCACACCGCGTGGAACGAGTTGATGATCGAGCGTCCCCTCCAGTGCTCGACGAGCACGCCCTGCACGTTCTGCGCGGCGTCCACGAGCGCGTCGACGGCACCACCGACGAGCAGCGCGACGCCGAAGAGCCAGGCGTGGTGGCTCGCGCCGGCGACCGCGACGGCCGCGGCGAGCGTGACCGAGCCGACGGCGTTGGTGCGCAGCGTGCCGAACCGCCGGATCACCCGACCGCCGAGCCCGGCAGCGACGATGGCACCCACCGGGAAGGCGACCACCAGCAGGCCGAACGCGGTGTTGCTGAGGCCGAAGCTGTCCTTGAGCTCCGGGTAGCGCGGCAGCAGGGCGCTGAACAGCACGCCGTTGGTGAAGAACATCAGCGAGACGCCGACCCGCGCGCGCCGCGGCGAGGTGGGACGGTCGAGGGACATCGCCACCAACCTACGGAGCGTCCGACACCCGCGGCTGCTGTGGTCGGCGACAAAGCCGTACCACCACCGTGTCGCGGCTGCACAGTGCCTCGAAGGCCCCGTGGTTGAGACGCTTTTCAGCATGCGAGCGACGTCCCGGACCACGGCGACCGTGTCGCGCCCGCGCGCGGGCGCCTCGCGCGACCCAGGACCGGGCCTGACCGAGCACCTCGTCACCCTGCGCGACGGGCGCACGCTGCGCGCCGTCCGGGGCGGCACCGAGGGGCCGCTCGTGCTCCTCGAGTGCGGGATGGGCGCGCCGGCCGCGACGTGGGTCGGCGTGCAGCGCCACCTGTCGGAGACCTGCCGGACCATCGCCTACGACCGCGCCGGCCTCGGGGGCAGCACCCCGGACGACCACCCGCGCGACCTCGGCCGGATGGTCGACGACCTCGTCGAGCTGCTCGACGGGCTGGGTGTCGACGAGCCGTTCGTCGCCGCGGGGCACAGCTGGGGCGGACCGATCCTGCGCCTGCTCACCCAGCGTGAGCCGCAGCGCGTGCGCGGCCTCGTGTTCGTCGACATCACCGTCGCCGCCGTGGGTGCCCAGCTCAAGGTCGTGGCGCCCGCGTTCGCCTTCATGCACCTGTTCGTGCGCGCCGGTGGTCGGCGGCTGCTGGTCTCCAAGTACGACCGCACGAGCTGGGGCGAGATCGACGGCCCCGACATCGACCGCGCCCTGGCGGACTACCTGACCGAGCCCAACCTCCGCACCACGCGTCAGGAGGCGCGGCAGATCGGCGGCGTGCTGGGCCTGCTCGCCGAGCTCGAGCGGACCGGGCCGGGTGTCCCGCACGTCTACCTGCTCGCGTCCGAGGGCAAGCCGGCGCTGCGGGCGCTGGTCCTCGAGACGGCCGAGCGTCTCGCCGCCGCCCATCCCGACGCCCGGGGCGTCCACCTGGCCGAGGGCGCCAGCCACTTCGTCCCGCAGGAACGACCCACCCTGACCGCCCAGGAGGTCCTCGACCTCCTCGCTTCGCTGGAGGCCTGACCATGTCCACCTACGAGTTCTCCCGGGCGACGCCCTCCGAGGCGGGCTTCTCGCCGGAGCGGCTGGCCGACCTCGAGATGCACCTCAAAGAGAAGGTCGGCAGCGGTCAGCTGCCCGGCGTCTCGGTGATGGTCGCGCGCGGCGACGCCGTCGTGCTCGACGCGTCCTACGGCTACGCCGACATCGAGGAGCAGGTCCCGCTCGCCCCCGACACGATCTTCTCGCTCTACTCGCTGACCAAGCCCCTCGCCGCCGTCGCGATGCTGCTCCTGCAGGAGGACGGCGTCTGGCACCTCGACGACAGCATCGAGCGCCACCTGCCCGAGCTGACCAGGTGGCTCGACGTCCCCGGCAACGTCGCGACCCGGCTGCCCACGCTGCGCGAGACCTTCACGCACACCGCGGGCATCAGCATGGGCGGCACGCAGGAGGAGCGGCTCCAGCGCCTCCTCCAGGTGAACTGGATGACCGCGCGCTCCCTCGAGGAGTACGTCGGCCGGCTCGCCCACCTGCCGCTGATCCAGGAGCCGGGCACGGAGTTCTCCTACTCGTTCTCCTGCGACCTCCAGGCGGCCATCGTCGAACGGGTCACCGGCCAGCGCTTCGACCTGTTCCTGGCCGAGCGCGTCTTCGGTCCGCTCGGCATGACCGACACCGGCTTCGCGCTCACGTACGAGCAGCACCGCCGTCGCGCCCGCGGCTACGTCCTCCAGCCCGACGACGCCGGCCTGCGCCCGGCCGCGCCGATGGAGCGGCTCGAGGCGATCTTCCCTCTCGGCGGCACCTCGCTGTTCTCGACGACGGGCGACTACCTCCGCTTCGCTCGCATGCTCCTCAACGGTGGCACGCTCGGCGACGTACGGGTCCTCCAGCAGGAGTCGGTCGACATGCTGTTCGCCAACCACCTGCCCGACGAGCTGATGGCCGTCGAGACCCCGCTGCTGCACTACGTGATCGGCGGCGGCAACGGCTACGGCCTCAACGGCCTGGTCTGCGTCGACCCCGAGAAGGCCGGCCGTCCCGTCGGCCGCGGTACCTACGAGTGGGGCGGCGCCTTCGGCGCGTTCTTCTGGGTCGACCCCGAGAACGACGTCGCCTGCGTCGGCATGACCAGCCGCAGCCGCACCGACGAGATGCGTCCGACCGAGGTCGTCGCCCAGGAGATCGTGTACGACGCGCTCCGGTGACTCCGGTGACTCCGGTGACTCCGGTGGTCGAGCCTGTCGAGACCTAGGCCGTGCCCTAGGCGTGCGTCTCGTGCTCGTGCGCGGCGTGCTCCGTGGTCTCGAACTGGAACGTCGAGTGCTCGACGTCGAAGTGGCCGGCGAGGCACGACTGCAGCTCGTCGAGCAGGCGCGGCAGGTGGTCGTCGCGGAAGCAGCCGTCCTCGAGGACGACGTGCGCCGAGAGCGTCGGCAGGTCCGACGTGACCGTCCAGACGTGCAGGTCGTGCACCCCGAGCACGTGGGGCACCTCGAGCAGGTGGCCGCGGATCCCGTCGAGGTCCATGCCCTCGGGCGCCGCCTCCAGCAGCACCCGACCGGAGTCGCGCAGCAGTGACGCCGCCGCGCGCAGCATGAGCGCCACGACGACCAGGGACGCGATCGGGTCGGCGCGGTCGAAGCCGGTGAGCAGCAAGACGAGCGCGGCGACGACCGTCGCGACGAAGCCGTAGAGGTCGGTCAGCACGTGCTGGTAGGCGCCCTCGACGTTGAGGCTCGACCGGTTGGCCTTGGCGAGCACGGCGGCGGCCGCGATGTTGACGACCACGCCGAGCAGTCCCACGGCGAGCACGGCGCCACCCTCGACCGCGGGCGGGTCGACGAGACGTCGTACGGCCTCGAACGTGACGATCCCGCTGACCACCAGGAGCGTGATGCCGTTGCCGGCGGCCGAGAGGATCTCCGCGCGCTTCCAGCCGAAGGTCCACGACCCTGTCGCCGGGCGGGCGGCCAGGCGGATCGCCCACAGCGCCGCCGCGATCGCGCCGGCGTCGCTGAGCATGTGCCCGGCGTCGGAGAACAGCGCGATCGACCGCGCGAGGACGGCGACGACGACCTCGACCAGCATGAAGCCGACGATCAGCGCGAGGGCGGTGCGCAGGAGGCGGACGTCGGCGTCGGCGCTGACCGCATGGCCGTGGCCGTGCCCGTGGCCGTGCCCCGCCTCCTGCCTCATCCGGCCAGGCTAGCGACGCGGCGAGCCCACTCAGTCGTCGGCGCCGTGCCCGCCGTGGTTCCCGCCGTGGTCGTCGCCGGGCTCGGTGTGGTTGCCGTGGTCGTCGCCCGCGTCATGGCCGGCTCCGTCGTCGGCACCGTGACCCTGGTGGTGGTCCCGTCCGTCGCGCACCCCGTCGTCGTCGCTGTCGGCGTCGCGCGGGTCGGTGTGGTGCCGGAACTCCTGCAGGTTGGTCGAGCCGTCGTGGTCGGCGTCCGCTCGCCCGTTGGCGTGGCGCGGGTTGAGGTGGTGCACGCGCTCCCAGCGGTCGGGCATGCCGTCGTGGTCGCGGTCGTGGCGGCCCACGGCGGAGGCGCCCGAGACGCCGAGCGCGACCGGGAGGGCCAGCGCGGCGATGCCGGCGGTGACGACCGACGCGCGACGAGCGAGGCTGGACGAGGTGTTCGTGTTCATGGGTTCTCCCTGTGCCGAGGCGATGTGATGAGCCAACCCTGCCCGCCGTCGTACGCCGATCACGCACGATCGGCCCGGCTCTCACTGGGCTCTCACGATCACCTCACGGCCACCTCACGCGACGGCACCGGACGGGCGGGTGCGAGGATGCGCGCCGTGGGCGAGGTGTTCGAGTGCGAGATCCAGCCGCGGTTCCGCGACCTCAACATCGGCAACCACGTCGACAGCGTCGAGGCGATCCGGCTGGTCGACGAGGCGCGCATCCAGTTCTTCATGTTCACGCCGATCGGGTCCGAGACCGCTTACCGGCGCGGGCTGCTGACGCGGGTGCCGCAGGGCGTCGCGGACCTGATGGCCGCGCAGCGCATCGAGTACCGCGGCGAGATGCGGTTCGTGCCGTTCCGCCCGTTCCTGGTCCGGATCTGGGTCAGCCACGTCGGGCGTACGTCGTTCAAGGTGGCCAGCGAGCTGCGCGTCGAGCCCGACGGCGTACCGACCGTCGTCCTCGAGAGCACCATCGCGCTGCACGATCGCTCTACTGGTGGCGGCTGGGTCATCACCGACGACGCGCGGGAGCTGCTCGAGCGCTACCGCGGCGATGCTCCGGCCTTCCGCTGAGCGGGTTGCGTCAGTCCGACATCGACCGCTGCACGCCGACCGGCCCGGTCGCGTGGGGGAACGCGATCCGGTCCGCGGCCACCCACCACTCGAGCACGTCGTAGACGAGGCGTCCGGCCTGCACCGACGGGTCGCCGTCCGAGAGTCGCGCGGCCTCCTCGGGCGAGCAGGCGAAGATCGAGATACCGCGGTAGGACTCGTCGCCCTGGGCGACCGCGCACGGCCCGTTGGCCACGAGGACGCCGCTGCGGCCGAGCTCGCCGCGGTAGGTCAGGTGACGCCCCTGGAGGTCCTCGAGCTCCTCGTCGGTCATCTCCGGCGCGTCGTCGGGCCGACGCAGGAGGACCAGGGTCCGCACGTCGAACAGGTCGGGGACGTCGGGGTGGCTCGGCACGAGCCGGACGCTAGACCAACCCGAAGCCGCGGACCAGCGTCTCGACCAGGCTGTCCCAGATCTCCGTGGGCTCCGGCGCGTCCTCGAGCACCCGGTGGAGCATGGGGAAGTCCTCGGGAGACAACGAGTCGATGCCCGACGAGTCGCCCGGGTCGGGCTCCGGGTCGTCGGCGTGCAGGGTGACCATCGCCTCGAGCTGGGTGATCGACAGCAGGGAGAGCGCGGTGGACTGCACGGCCGCGAAGGCGCCGCGCGCGTCGTACCCGGCCCGGACGAACGCCGCCAGGCCGGCCTCGAACGGCTGGGCGCTCTGCGGGTCGGCCAGCGGCAGGGTCCGGACGGTCAGCAGCGGCACCAGGTTGGGGTGCGTGCGCGCCAGGCTGCGCAGCGCCTCCGCGGTGCCGCGCACCCAGTCGGCGGCGTCGGCCGGCTCGGTGGGCAGGTCGGCGTTCTTGACGACGAGGTCGACCATGCCGTCGAGCAGGGCCTGCTTGTTGGCGACGTGGTGGTAGAGCGACATCGCCTCGACCTCGAGCCGCGAGGCCACCGCTCGCATGCTGACCGTGGTCGTGCCGGTCTCGTCGGCGATGTCGAGCGCGGCCTGGAGGACACGGGCTCGGCTCAGGGGTTCACGAGGTGGCACACCGCCCAGGGTATCCAGGTAGCGGGCCAGGGCCTCGTCGGGCCGGGTCCTCGGCGCGCCCCGCTCAGCCGACGTCGAGGTCGGACCAGTCGACCTCGGCCGTGCGCTCCTGGAACTCGGCGACGCGGCCGGGCCAGTTCGTCGTGATCCGGGGGCCGTCGACGTACCAGCTGTCGCAGCCGTTCCAGGCCGAGTCCCGCAGGCGTTGCTGCATCTCGCGGTCGTAGGCCTCGGCGACCTCGGGCCGCACCTCGATCTTGCGGGCGCCCGCGCGCAGGCGTGTCACCGACTCGGCGATGTAGCCGGCCTGGGCCTCCATCATCGCGATGATCGAGCTGCCGCCCAGGTTGGTGTTGGGGCCGTAGACGCAGAAGAAGTTGGGGAAGCCCGGCACGGTCAGCCCGAGGTGGGCGTGGGCGCCGTCCTTCCAGAAGGCGTGCAGGTCGGTGCCCTGGTCGCCGGTCACCTCGATGCCGGCGAGGAAGCCGGTCGCCGCGAAGCCGGTGCCCCAGATGACGACGTCGGCCTCGTGGAGCGTGCCGTCGTCGGTGCGTACGCCGCCCGGCTCGACCCCGGTGACCGCGTGCGTCACGACGTCGACGTGGTCGCGGGCGAGGGCCGGGTACCACTCGTTGGAGAACAGGATCCGCTTGCAGCCGATCTCGTAGTCGGGCACCAGCTTGGCCCGCAGCTCCGGGTCGGGCACCTGGCGCCGCAGCTGCATCCGCCACGCGCCGCGCACCGCCTTGAGGAGTGCCTGGGAGTAGGCCGCCTGCCCGCCGAGCGCCGCGTTGAGCTTCTCGCTGGCCCAGAACCACGAGCGCCGCTCGCCGCTCAGCAGCGACGGGAAGCGGTCGAAGGCCCGGTGGTGCCGGGGCTTGTACTCCTGGTCGGGCTTGGGCACGACGTACGGCGCCGAGCGCTGGAAGACCGTGATCGTGCCGGCGCGGTCGACGATGCCGGGCACGAACTGGATCGCGCTGGCACCCGTGCCGACGACCGCGATGCGCTTGCCGGCCAGGTCGACGTCGTGGTCCCACTGCGCGGAGTGGAACGCCGGGCCCTCGAAGGTCTCGCGACCGGGGATGTCGGGCACGACCGGGTTGGAGAGCTGGCCGACCGCGGACACCACTGCCTGGGCGTCGTACGACGTCCCGTCGGCGCAGCGGACCTGCCAGGTGGCCGTGGCGTCGTCCCACGCGCAGGAGACGACCTCCTTGCCCGTCTCGACGAGGTCGGTGAGGCCCTCGCGCTCGGCCGCGTCGCGCAGGTAGGCGAGGATCTCGGGCTGCGGTGAGTAGCGGCGTCCCCACGCGGGGTTGATCGCCCACGACCACGAGTAGAGCGGCGACGGCACGTCGCACGCGGCGTTGGGATAGGTGTTGTCGCGCCACACACCGCCGACGCCGTCGGCCCGCTCGAGGATCGTGACGTCCTTGATGCCGCGGTCGAGCAGGGCCTTCGCCGCGCCCAGCCCGCCGAAGCCGGCGCCGATGATGATGACGCGCGGTCCGCTGGTCGCTGGCATGTCCCGAACGCTAGCGAGTCCGTCGCCGTACCGCGCTGTCACGCTCGTCACTGAAGGTCGGGAAGCGCGAGGACCCAGGTCTCGTCGGTGGGCGTCACGGTGATGCTCCCGCCGGTCATCGGCCCGTGGTCGTCGCTCGGGCCGTCGGTGTCGGTGTCTGTGTCGGGCTGGGCGCGATAGCCGCCGAAGGACATGAGGCGCCCGGCGCCCATCGCGAGGCCGCCGACGTGCTCGACGGGCACCGGATCGGCGCGCACGGGGGTGACCCTCCGGGACCGGTCGTCGTACAGGTAGCCGTCCTGCAGGACCGATGGTCCGTCGGTCCCGCGCAGCTCCGTTCCGACGGCCGCCGAGCCGTCCGGCGGGGCGTTGGGGAGCAGCGGCAGGGTCGACCAGGTCCCGCTCCGGGGGTCGAGGGCCCCGGCGGTGTAGTCGTTGAAGTGGTCCGGGCCGTGCGCGGTCTGGAGACTGGCGGCGATCAGGCGGTGGCCGGTCCAGTACCAGCCCGCTCCGTTGACGGCCGAGTCGGCGAAGCGGTGCCAGTGCCGCCCGTCCCAGAGCTCGGCCCGGGCGGTCTGGCGGTGATGTCCCTCCGCGGTGTCCCGGGGTCGGGTGCTGTCGCCGACGACGACCAGCCCGGCGTCGGTCATCGCGATCGTGCGGAAGTCGAGCCGCGGACGATGTCGGCTCCGGGGGAGGTGCGACCACGAGTCGTCGGTGAGGTCGAGTAACTCGACGGGGGTGTCGGCCTCGCGAAGGTAGGGGTCCAGTGCGTAGACCCGATGCGTGGCCGCGTCGGCGGTGAGGGTGCGTTGGTCGATACCTCCGGGCGGCGACGGCAGGGACCTCCAGTGGTCGGTGTCGACGTCGTAGGCCAACCACCTCCGGTCCTGGACGAAGACGACCTCGTGGCCGACCGTGACGAGGTGCCGGGTGTCCAGCGGCTCGGGCGCTGGGGCGATCCTGCGCCAGGAGTCCTCACGCGGGTCGTCGGCAGCGCCGTCTCGCAGTGTTGGTCCGGACTTCGGCAGCCCGACGTAGGTGTCGTCGTACCCGCCGACCACGAGGGCTTCCGTGCCCGTCCAGGCAATGGCGGATACGTAGCGCGGTGACAACGGCATCGGTGCAGCGCGGGTCCAGCTCGTGGTGTCCACCGGTGCGCTGACCGTGCGGGTGGGGGTGGGACGGGTGTACGGCGACGGGCTGCCACTGCACGCGGTCGTGAGGGCCACGGCGGCCACCACCGCTGTCGGCCGCCACGTCATCCACGCACTGTAGATCGGCGGCGACTCGCCTGGAGGTCACACGGCAGCACCGCGGGGCTGCTCGAGGACGCCCTCGGCTGCCCCGGGGCCTGTGGAAATCGCGCGGAGTCGTCCACAGGTCGGCGGGTGTGATGTGTTGTCCACAGGGCCTGTGGTTGAGCGGGATTCTCGTTCAAGACTGTCGGTGGTCGGTGCTTGACTTGCTTCTATGACAGAGCACACCGAGAGCACTCGGCCGGGGCACCCGGTCGAGGCGTTCTTGTGCTCGACGCTGGATGCGTTGAAGGGTCTGGCGGACGTGCCGGTGTGGTCGATGGACGACGCGACGACCGACCGGGTGGTGGTGCTCGCGGCGAAGGTCGCGGCGGGTGTTGCTGAGGTCGAGGCTCGTGCGGTCGGGCATGCCGAGACGCTCGGTCGGCCGGGTGCTGTGGGGTGCGGGAGCGTGAAGGCCTGGCTCCAGATGACGACCCGGGTGACGGGTCGTACGGCGACCGCGAAAGCCAGACTCGCTCGGCTGCTCGGCAAGCATGAGCCGACCCGGGTGGCGGTCGCGCGGGGTGAGGTCCACGCCGAGCAGGCCGAAGCGATCGTGAAGGTGATCGAGGACCTCGGACCTGAGGTGTCGGATCACGACAAGGGGCGTGCCGAGACGTTGCTGCTGGACGAGGCGTCCGATCACGACGCCGACCAGCTCGCCGAGCTCGGCCGTGAGATCGGGGTCCGGCTCGACCCTGAGGGTGCCGAGGCACGCGAGGCGGCAGCGTTGGAGGCCCAGGAGAAGCGCGCGAAGGCGAAGACGCGGTTCTCGATGTGGGACGACGGCGAGGGCATGTGTCATGGCCGGTTCGACATCCCCAGCCTCGAGGGCGACATGCTCCGCAAAGCACTGCAAGCGTTGGCCGCTCCGAAGAGTGTCAACGGCACCCACGGTGCCGGGTCGTATGACTGGGAGACCCCGACGCCGAAGAAGCTCGGCGAGGCGTTCTGCACCTACATCCGCCGTTATCCGGTCGACCGGTTGCCGAAGGTCGGCGGCCTCGCCGCGACCGTGGTGGTGGTCGGGGACTTCGACGTCCTGGAGGGCAAGGCCAGGGCTGCGTGGCTCGACACCGGCACCCGGATCTCTCCGACCGAGTACCTCCGCATGGCGTGCGAGGCCGGGATCATCCCGATGTGGATGAACGCCACCGGCGAGGTCCTCGCCTCCGGCCGCCGGCACCGCTTCCACACCCCGGCCCAACGCCTCGCCGCGATCGTCCAGCAGCGTCACTGCCAACACCCCGGCTGCGACGTCCCGGGCCACCTGTGCCACCTGCACCACGACAACCCCTGGGCCGAGGGCGGCGACACGTCGCTTCGCAACGCCCGCCTCCTCTGCCCGTTCCACCACGGCCTCGCCCACGGCGGTCACCCCATGCGGACCTGAACCCGCGACGTCACTCGTCGACCGACTCCAAGAATTCCGTCGATCCGCGCCGCGTTGATCGACCCTTCAAAGCGCCCGAAACTGCCGAGGGTCGCGCGTCGCCGATTTCCCGGCTCCGCGAGAAGGTCGCCCGAGATCGCGATCGGGTATTGATGAGTCAAGGATGGCGGGGCGCCCGCAAGCGATGCGGTCGGCGTCGTTGGCGCAGCGCTCCGGTCACGCGAGTATCGGTACTCACGTGATCCGTCGCGGCCCGACATAGCGTGAGTCGCGTGCTCAATTGGATCGCCTGCCGCACCCTGGGCCCTCTGCTCGCACTCGTAGCCGTTGTCGCCTCCTTTCCAGCACAGTGGGATCCGAAGCTTGGAATTCACGTGACTTGAAGTCGCGGC
>JADMIO011014739.1_pt1 | contig 36673 bp, 26 predicted proteins | sample 8958161 | NCBI WGS metagenome assembly JADMIO01 (sample SAMN16585339, study PRJNA669376) | soil metagenome | isolation source: Crop rotation soil | place: USA: Cullars Rotation, Alabama | collected 2011
GCCGCGACTTCAAGTCACGTGAATTCCAAGCTTCGGATCCCACTGTGCTGGAAAGTGCGCCTGTAGCTTGTTGGGAATCTTGTAGCGGGTGGTGACGCGGCTGCCGGTCTTGCCGTGGCGCTCGGTCACTTCGACTTCCTGTATCAGGTGGGCGATGCCGCGGGCTTTGGCGAGTTCCCAATCGATCTTGCCGTCGCTCGTTATGACGTCATCGAACGAGCCGAAGATGATCGCCACGAGGTTGCCCACGATCGTCTGCCGGTTAATGCCGGCGAGCTTCTGGACGCTCTCCTGCCGGGCCTTGATTTGTTCCTGAACGTATGGGTCTTTCAAAAGTCGGCTTCCAGTCTTGGTGGCGTTGCGCCATTTCTGATTCGGGTAGGCGACCTGGGCTGCGCGGGTGATTGCTCCCCTGCCGCCTCGATCCAGTGTAAGCGCCTCGACAAATCGGTCTGCGGCAGCTCGCGCTCGCGCCTGCTTACAGTGGCTGTCCTTCTTGCGACGTTTGCCCGACGCTGGCTTTTTCCTGTCGGCGCTGTCCATGCCTCGCCTCGGGCTTCACTCGCCTCTCCCGGCTCGGGCCTCCTTCGTGGCGGTCCATGATACCACGCTCGCCGACACGATTTTATAACAATCTCGGTCAAACTGAATACGCTAAACCGAGCGTGTTAGGTTATACTCCTAATGCTGCCGGGTCTCTGCCTTGTGTATCCGGTCCAGCGTCCTCGCTGTGGGAAGGGAGCACGTCGATGAAGTTTCAAGCTCGTTCCGTAAGTCCCATCACCACTCTCTATGTGGTTCTCGTCGGGTTGCTGGTGCTTGCTGCGCTGGCGATCGTGCCGTGGCCGCGTCTCTGTTAACTCTCTGCCTTGTGAAAGGATTTTTTGAAATGCGAACAAAACTCCATGAACGAAAACGAGCAGCAAGTGGCGGGAAACAGACTGCTGCGCCTTCGGGCAACGGATCTGCGCCAGCGAAGGTGCCGATGGTCCTGCCTGATTGGCTCGTGTCCGTTGTTCCAGCCGAAGCAACGCAACGCGATCTCCGCGAAGCGGCAATCGTCCAGGTCGTTGAAGCTGTGAAACGCAATGCGCTTGAGCGGTCGCGCGCCGGGCAAGACTTTTCAGCCATCCGTCAGAACGTGCTGTCCGAAATTCTCGACGGGCTGGTCGCGATTGATGCCGGCGCGGAGGCCGACTCGGCGGTTAAAGCGATCGCGCGTCGTCGGAAGAAGGAAGAGCAGGACACTGGCGGTCATCGGTTGCTCTCGCCTGTCGAGGTCGACGCGTGGGCCGAGCAGTTGTCCCAACACAATCACAACTTCGGCGAGGACGTCGGTCTCATCTTTGTGCTGCTTGAGCATCTCGGTGCCGTTTACTACAAGGGGTCTGACTTCGAGGACGCGTTGTGGAACGTCCGCGAAGCCATTTGCCGCCACAACATGATCGCTGTTGAGGCCGCGACGAATTTGCTGCGCGATAAGGCGATTACGACGCTGGTTAAAACTGTTGCTGCTGCTGGAGGTGGAAATTGAAAACTACTGCGAAGAAGAAGGCGAGCACTTGGAATGGTGTCTCGAAGGCAAAAACAAACGGCCGCGTGGTGCTCGCGCCTGCGGTCCTCGACAAGAAGACGGCGGCGCTGCCCATTCCCGAGCAGTTGGACCAGGCGATCGAAGAGGCGCGTCTGTTCATGCATCAGTCTCTCGCCGGCGAGGGTTCCGACGACGTGCCTTTTCGGTTTCGTGTCGCCGCCGAGGGGTTCCTCGTCGCTGCCTTTAATCGTTTCAAATTGATCGCTCCTGTCGACGCCTACCACAAGTTCGGTTACACGCGCGCTGAGATGGGCGAGATTCGTTCCACCATTATCGATCTTCAGGGTGTTCGTACTGGTCGCTGGCATCTGGACACCCTGCTGCAAGGCTTGGTCTATCAAGCGAAGGAGCTTGTCGAATCTCAAACTGAGATGTGCCAGCAATGCGAGCATTGCAGACGCGAGCATCCCGAGTTAGTGGACTACGAGCCGGGCAAAGATGATCCAAAGCCGCTCACTGAAGCTGAATTCGCGCACATTCTTCGCGTTATGGAGGACGACTGCGCAGAAGCCGAGCACTGGCTCTTGGTGCTGCGACATCTCGAAGCGTTAGCGTGGGCTGGTCGGGCTGTCGCGGTGAAGGACGCGGTTTCGGAGTTGGTTGACGTGCTGGTCGATCCGAAATCTCACGCCGTGAAGCTCCGCGAAAACATGGAGAAAAAGGCGCGGGCTGGTCTCGGCGACGAAATGCGGCGGTGGGCTGAACTGGACAAGGCCCGCGGTTGATGTGGTCCGGCTGCGTCCTCGGGACGTAGCCGCGCTTTATCAAATCTGTTGTGTGGGGAGGTGTTTCAATGGATGGCGATTTCGGCTCGGTGACTGTGGCTGATCTTCTGAATGCCCACGGTTCGCCGTCGATGCCTTTTCAAGTACGCGACTGGCTCCGGCGTTACGTCGCCGGCCAGCCGCTCCCTGCTGCGGACAACGTTCATCCCGAGCGTTTCCCGGCGATTGAGGTTGTGGCCTCTGTGCTCGCCGACGAGTATGACGGTTGTCCGCTTCCTCGGCCTTGCTACGACTATTTGCGTGAGTGGCTTCGTGCTCTGGAACAATCCAGCGATGTGAGGGTTTGGAATTGCCCGGATCTGGCGCGGGTGTTTCTTACTTATGTGTTCACGGCCAATGTTGAGTGTGGTGACCGCCCGGATGGCGTGTTTGAGGCGCTTGTGCTGGCCCTGCGGCGTCTCTCGACCGAGGCCGAGTTCTCTGAGTTTCAGGCATTGCACGGTCTGATTCCTGCGAAGGATTGGGACGAGGCCAGACGCGATGATCTCGATGCGATTGGCGCAAAGGCCGCGCGGCTGCTGGCCGATGAGAAGTTGCCGAAGGGTTACCGCGAGCGTCTCCAGCGCGCGGTGCGTGAACTATGCCAAGCGGCGGGCATCACATCTTTTCATCCGGGCCTAGTGTGGCGCGCTCTCGTCTTGGCGATGGAGGCGAAGGGTGAAGGGTTGCAACAGATCGAGTTGGACCAACGGCAGCAGGCTGTGCGCGCGTTGTTGGACGAGCGTGGTTGATGTGGTCCGGCAGCACGTCCGTGTGATGTGTCGCCGCGCTTTATCAAAGCGAGAAGAAGGAGACAACCAAATGCGATTTGAGATTGTTGATACGGAGGTGGGCCAATGACCGCACAAACTGCGGAGCGTCGTTTGTCCGACGAACAACTCCGCGAGCTTACTGCCATCGCTCTCCGTGGTGGCATGGATTCTGAGCCATGCGACGCGCTGCTGGTTCTCGTTGACGAGATCCGGGAGTCGTTGCTTTCCAAAACCCGGGACGTGTCCGATGTCCTGCTGGTGATCGAAGAGAAAACGTTTTCGTTTCTCTCTGAGCCGCGCCGCTCCTACATCACCATGCTGCGCGAGCAGGGCGTTACTGGCTCGCCGGTGCGTTGCCCTGCGCCAGTCGTTGCGAGTGCTCCTGCTGCGCCGTCTAGGTCGCGCGGTTCGGCGAAGGGCGGCATCTGCGGCTGGTGTCATCAGCAGCGAATCAAAGACGGCGTCACGTCAACGGGCGCTCAACGGTGGCGCTGTCCTGTTCCCCACAACGCGAAGACGAATACTCCGTCGCCGCGCACTGCTCGCCGTGCCAAACTCGGTAAGCATGGCGGGCGCGATTTCAAACGCAATCCGCACTGTCCGGGCGGGCATGGTCCAATGAACATCAGCGGTCGCGCGAAGGGCGTCACGTATTACAAGTGCAAGAAGGGTTGCCCTGATCGTGGCCGTGGCGAGGGCTGGTCCTCGGTGAATCTGCCGCCCTCTGCTCCTGTCGCTCCTGCCGCGAACAATGGCTCGGAGGACGTGTTTGTGCACGAGCCGTTCGTGCGTCGTCGGATTGCGGCACTCAACCATCACAACTCCCAAAACCGCGACGACATCGTGCAGGAGGTTCTGCTCGCGCTCCAGTCGAACGCAATCACGAAGCAGGATCTGCACGACGACAACGTCCTGCGCGGTTACATCAAGTCGGTGCAGTCGCAAGAGCCAAATCGCTTTCGTGATGTGCCGCTCGACGCTCCGTCGCCGGAAGGCGCTACTCGACTTTCTGACGCAATGGAGGGCTAATTGAACGCATCCGCTTCATTCCTGCCGGGGTTGACCGACGCGCGTCCGGTGGCGCGGACGGTGTCGGTCGCTTACGGCTCGGGACGTTGCGCGTTGTGTGGTCACTGGATGTGCCGTGGTGAGTCCGTGCGCTTCTCGCTCGGGCCAGAGTGTCGGCGCGTTCTCAAAGGCGGTCGTCAGCGGCTGCTCTTGTTTCCTGATGATTCGGAGGTGCCTTGTGGTCAAGAAGCTGAAACGAACTGAAATCGTTACCACCTACTCGCGGGCTGTCGACTGTTGGGCCTGTGGTGAAAAGCTGCCGGCTGGTTCGCCGGTGGCGGTCTATGAAACCGAGAGCGGTCGGAAGGAATATCCGCACTGCTACTCGAATAACCGTTGCCGTCTTTCCTTCCACAAGCGGCACAGAAAGGCGGGACGTTGATGCGTGATGAATTCTGCCCGGAAGCCCACGAGGGTGGTCCGGTGAAACTGGTCAAGTATTGTCCGGCGTGTCGCGGTGGCGCGCAGTCGAAGCGTAAGGCTGCGGCCGCGCGCGAAAACGGAAAGCGTGGCGGTCGCCCGCGGTCCAAGTCTCTCGATGCTGTCGCGCCGACCGATGGGAAGCGCGGCAAGATTTCTCTGGAGGTGTCGAAATGAAAGGCTGGCTGAATTGGCTGTCGCTGATCGGCGCGGGCATGTGCATCGCCGCGCTTCTTGTTTCCTACGGCGTGTCGTGGGCTTGGGTCATGATCGGTGGGTGCGTCCTTTGGTTGCCGTCGAACGTGCTGCGGATTCAGGCAGCTCGTCGTGCTCACGCCGAATTCATGCGGGAGGTGGACCATGCCGACTAAACGCGAGTCCGAGTTGAACGCCGACGCGGTGTTCGTTACCTGTCCCGGCCATCAGTGCGCTGTGTGGATTCCCTGTGGTCAGGAGTACATCGTTTTCGTCGCGTGGGGTGACTGGTCCAACATTGTCGAACGCGACAAGGAGTGTCTCTGCCCGGTGGTCGATGCGGTGGAACGCGCCGCGATCTCCGAGCATTTTAATCCTCCCGACAACACTGCTCCCGGCTTGCGGGATGCCGATGAACGCGCGGATCTGGAGGACATGCTGCTGGATTGAGATTTGTCGCAGGGGCGGGTCGATGAGTTGCTTCATGCGATTCTCTGTCCTCTCTTTCGCTGGTCTTGTTCTATTCGCCATGTCCAGTTTGCGATTCTGGCGAGTTCCTCGTCCTCGATCTCCCGGTCTGTTTTGGCGCAGCGCGTGTCGCGGCGGACCTTCAGAGTGCCGTAGATTTCTGATTCCAGCAATCCGTCGCCTGCCATTCGTCGTGCACATGAAACGAGCCACGGATGGCGCTGCTCGCCGATGATCTTTGGTTGCCGGTTACCGTTGAGAATCCACTCTGCCAGTGCGCCGGTTGCTTCCGCGATCGGCGTGTCGCTGTCGTAACTGTAACCGTGTCCGTTACGAATGGTGGGAGGTGCGACGACGATGTTCGACGCTCCTTTCAGGTCGACGGCGCCGCGCAGGCTGAAACTTGTCGGCGCATACTCGGCGCGCACGAGGAAGTAATGCTGCCAGCCGTCTCTCGTGATGACGGTGGCTGTCTCTGGCATCTCGATGCCGAGGTCTTGCTCCAGTATCTCGCGCCACACTCGGTGGCCGAAGTTGCGGCGGTCAATGTCGATCGAAACGAAGAACAGGCCCGAGGGCATTCTTACTCCGGTAAGCAATCCGACGCCCGCGTTGGGCCATCGTCTCCACCAGCGTCGGATTACCTGGGTGCTGCTGCTCGCGGCTTGAATGTAACCAAGTAAGCGCGGGTGCTTTCCTCTGCGCGCGACGTCGCACTTCTCTCCGTCCTTGCAATCACAAACTCCGTTCGGTGCCGAGTAAAGCGGTACGATCCGGTGGCCCAATGCCGCCAGCGCTTCTCCCGCTACTCCGTAGACTGACAATCCGATGCCGTTGTCATTGATCGGCGGCTTGCTGAGTAGGCGCAGCCTGCGCGGGAGCTTTGGTTCGTCTGCTGTGGTGGCTCGGGTTGGTATCAAGGCGACGGCGGCGGGAAGGTGACGGTCGATCTTCACTTGCAACGGCACGGCCTCGGGATCGTGCTGCACCAGTTTGCATAATGCTTCGGCGGCCGGGTTCAGATAGTTGCAAATGAAACGTGTCGGCTTCTTCTGGCGACCGCCGCCCTGCCGGTAAACGAAGAGTGTTCGTCCTGTCTCTTTCTCGGCGCGTCGTGCTTCCCACAGGGCGCGTCCGACGCGCTGCTCGATCGCTTCCGTGGTGCCGGTGTAGCCGATGCCCTTGCCGGTGAATTCGTGGCAGTAGTCGGTGGGCAGAGTGAGATTGTGGTGCAGCGCCGCAAGGTCGCTCTGGAAGCGTCGGTTGCCGTCAGGCCACTCGATCGCTGCTAAGATGGCTGTCCTGAAAAGCTGTAGATCCGCACTCACGCGCAGTTGGCCGCTTTCTCTGGTTGCCCGCTTGTTCTATTCGTTTGGTGTGTGAGCGAGTCTGCGGTGTGGGAATTCCGCGCTCTCCCAACACAAGGCGACAACAATCTAAATCAACTTTTGTAACTCGTCCAGCAGTTTTGCGCGCGCTGGCGTACATCGCGCCGGATGGTGAAAAATGCTATTCTTCTCGCCACAACGTGCTCAGAAAGCACAAGGCGCAATTTCGGCCCTGCCGGGTCCGGTGATCTGGCGGGGCCGAGTTGTGTCATGGCGCTGCTTCTTCGCGGCGAAGGTGCGCCGGCTGATCGTCTCTCACGGTTTCTCTCGCCTCCCGGATCGCGGCGCGGATCTCTGCCTCCTGTTCACGCGGACTCAGTTTCTTGTAGTAGTCCATTCCCTCGAGGCGCTGGAGGTTGGTGCGGATCTCTGCGGCTTCGGCTTCCCGCCGCGTCTGATACTCGGCGTCCGTCTCGGCCTTGAAGGTGTCGTACTTGCCCGGCTTGATGCGCTGCGGCGGGTTGATCGTGATCTTCAGCCGATCCAGCTCGCTCTGCATCGGCCACTTCTCGTTGCGCTCGTTGAAGCCCGGTTTGTACGACTCGCTGATGCGGACGCCGGTGGCCGCGACGAGGCCCACTGCAAATCCTTTCGCGAGTGTTTTCAGCATGCGTTCCGATCGCTCTGCTCCTGCGCCTTGATCACGCATCGATTTATAAACGTCGCGCGCGGCCTCGGCCATCGGAATCGGCGTCTGCGTGGTCCACAGGTATTCCGGCCAGGTGTAGCGAGGAAACTTCTCGCTGCCCTCCTGCGATGAATATGGCAGTGGTCGGCCCATGTAGTCCGAGCCGAGCCAGATGTCGGTGCCAGTGGAAAACAGCGGCGACAATTTTGAGCGGCCGTACTTGAACACCAGCGTCGCGGCATCATCGATCTTGTCGCGCGGTTTCTTGTTCTCCAGCCCGACGTGGGCCAAGCCGCCCATGAAGCGCAGCACGGTGAGCATGCCGCCGGCCGGGCTGATGCTGTGGCCCGCAATCTTGAAGGTGAGAAAGTCTGCTTTCGTCGGGTCGGTGAAGTTGACGCGGTCGTCGCTCTTGGACGCGATGAGCAATCCTTGATTCAGGGCGAGCAGCGATCCGTAGGTGGCGACGAGTTGCGCGTTGCGGAAGACGACGCGCTTCGCCATGTAGCGTTCCTCGGGCGTGGCTTTGGTCCAGTTCGCGAGCGTCTTTACGGTGCGGAAGTTGTCTCGCACGAGGAAGTCCCATCGCGAGGCTTCCAGCGGCGCAGCGAACATCGCCTTGCTGGCGAAGCGCGAGGGCCAGTCGGGTCCGCTCAACGCTTTCGACGCGCCGGTGGATGAGTTGATTTCCTCGGCCAGCAGTTTCGCCAGATCGGGAGTTCGGTCGGCGATGCTAAACCGATTCCACGCCGCGTCGAACATATCCTGCCGCATGGTTTTGAGTGCATCGAAGGCGTGGTTTCCTGCGAGTCCCACCTTGCCGAGCGTCTTTGCCATCCACGGGCTTTGGTATTCGTCGTAACCGCGTTTCGGATCGTTGGCGAGTCCGGCGCGTTTGGCCGTGATGTAGTTTGGCGAGTTTTCCAGATCATCCATCGCGCGCTCGTGAGCGCCTTTGCTCACCATGAATTTATAGGTGCGTCCAAAGTTGGGCCAGAATTGCGCCCATCGCGACGGAATAAACATATTGAGCGGTGCGTGGGTGAACGGAGCGACGGCACCGTGTCCGAACGTCGCCTTTAGAAACCACAGCCGCCGCAAGTTTTCAAAGCCGCGAACGACGGCCGGTGTGTCTGCCTGTCGCACCCAACTCTCCGCATTCTGTTTCACCTGGCGGCGGTCGGCCATCCTCGCCCACATCTCGTTTGTGATCTGGCGCGTGGTTTTGGTGTTCGCCAGCGCGCGGCGCACTTGCTCGGCGGTCACACCGAGGTCGCTGCCGACTTTGCGCGCGATGTCTGCGAGATCGTTATTGCCCTGATCGACGTAGTTCTCGCGCGCGTACTGCCACACGGCATTCGCGTCCTCGGCGCTGATTCGCTTGCCGCCTGTTTGCAGTCGCTGGCCGAGAGCTTGCCGGGCGATGGTGCCGTCAGCGTTTTTCAGATTGGCGGCGATGTCTTTCTTCACTTTGGCCCAATCGCTCGCCTCGCGCGTCGCTTTCGGTAGTCCTTCCCCGAGAATGGCCTCGGTCACTTCGCGGCGCGTGACGTCTGCGGCGAATTCCTTAACCATGCCGTGAACGTCGTCAATCAGTTGCGCGGCATCAACGACGCCGGCCTTCACCCGGTTCTTAGCGTAGGCGATCAGTTGTTTGGTGATCTCGCCTTCGGGATCGAGGCGCGCGAGACCGCTCGGTTGTGTGCCGCTCTGCTGTCGCACCTTCTGGAATGCGGCGGCGAGGTTCTGCTTGATGACGGTGGCGTCAGCGTCCAGTTTTTGCCGCGTTTGCTGGCGGCGCGCCCGACGCTTTTCCTGCGGTGTCTGTTCGGCCTGCGCTTGTTGGACGAAACGGCGCACGGCTGTTTGCACTTCGGGCGGGAGGTCGCTCAAGCCAGCGGCTTTGTTCAACTCCGCGGTGAGTCGCGCGCTCAAATCGCGCACGTCCGTTTCGATGGCGCGACCGCGATCGGCCAGCGTCTCCATGTGTCGCTGTTCGGTGGGCGTCGGCTCGCGTTGGCGGGCGTCTCTGAATGCGCGGTACAAGCCGTAAAACGTTCCGGTGTCGATGTCCGTCTCGCCCTGCTGCGCACGGCCGGTGTTGGACCACGCGGTCTGCATCGGGCGCACGGCCTTGTTCCAGAATGCCTGGCGTCGCGCTTCGGCGGCACGGAATTCTGCGCTGTTCAGTCCGTGCGCGTCGTAGGCTGCGTTCGCAGCTCGCGCCAGTTCCTCGTGTCGTGCGCGAACCAGCGCCATCGCATCAGCGGAGATCGCGCCCGAGCGGTTGAATTCATCAATCACGCGTTGCGGGTCTTTGCCCTGCTGCAGCATCCGGCGTCCGGCTTCCACTGACTCTGCTGCGCCGATGCCGGTGCCGCGCGCGGGATTGGCCTCACGCTGTTCTTCTGCGCGGCGGGCGATGCCGGTGGTGGACGGTGGTGGCTTTGGTGCGCTTGGGCCTCGTGCCGGTCTTTCTGGCGGCGGCACGGCCCGTAACGGTGGCGCTGCGCGACGGGCTGGCTCTGCCGGCGCGGCGGGTTCCGGCGCTTCCGGTATTGTCTGCCCGCGCTGCGCGGCCACTTCCCGCAAACGCTCGAGTGCGCTCTTGGTCCGTTTCTCGTACTGCTCTTTGCTCTCTTTTTCCTTGCGCCGGAAGAGCGGCTGGCTGTCGGCGAGCAGCGATTCCCGCATCTCGGGCGTGATGCGCACGGCGTGGACCATGCGCTGGTCCTTGTGTTCCTTTTCTGCGCTGGCAATGAGTTCGCGCAGCCGACCGGCCACTTCTGGACCTGTGTCGGTGTCTGCCTCCAGTTTTAGAGCGTGCTCGATGTTGTCGCCATCTTCGAGTGCGCCGAGCAGTCGACCGGCGCCCTCGTAGAGATCCGAGTCCGGTCCTTCTATGCCCTGTCCGGCGTCGCGCTCCATAAACCGCGTCAGCGTTTGCCGGGCGAGGCTGGAATCGAGCGTGGTGCGTGGCGCGAACGCTTTCTTTTCCTCGGCGATCTCGTGTTTGATGGTGCGCTTCAGTTCGTTGAATTCGTCAGGGCGGTACGGTGTGTCGTGTTCCTCGTTCCACAACTCGCGCAGCCGCTCGTTGACTTGCGGCATGGCGTCCTTGTAGCTCAGGCCACGATCGAGCATCTCGACAAGGATGTCCGCGGCCTCGCTGTCGTCGTTGCTGCGCGCTACGTCGCGCGCGATTTCTTCGTCGCTCCGCGGTGCTGCTGGTCCAATATTGACGTCTTCGACTTTGCTTCCCCACTTTTTCACGAGGCGGCGCATGTAGTCGGGAATGATCTTGTCGTAGAAGCCCACCATGCCTCTGCCGCCGACCTTGAGTCCCTCGCCGGTAATTTCCTTTTGCAGCCGCGAGTTGTCTTCGAGGATTGTCTTCGCGAGGTCTTTGCCGATGACTTCATCCAGTCGCTTGCCTTTCAGTTCGTTGGCGAGGTCACTGGCGGTGCGAACCTTTCCGCTCTCGGTGTCGACGGTAAGGTTGATCGCGTTTTTGGTCCGCGCGTCTTTGGTGTAGATCGTGACCGAGCGGGTGTTGTCATCGATTGCGCGGTGCGCGATTGATTGTACTTCGCGGCTCAGGTCGTAAAGGTCCGCAGCTTGTTCGCCGGTCGCCCAGGCCAGATGATCGTAGCCGCCGCGCACGGCTTCGGCGAGCATGCGGCGCATCACAAACTCGTGCCACGTCTTGGCGAATGGTGCCGGCGGGACGCGTTGGTCCGTGATCGCCATCTTTCGGCGTAGTGCTTCCTGCTGGTGGTCTATGGCCCACGCTTTTGCTTCTTCGAAGGTGTCGAAGTATTTCTTCTCGTTCAGGAAGGAGGCGCGGAATTCCTTTGCCGGTTCGTCCCATCGCGGCGAGAAACGCGAGAATGTCTCCGGGCGCTTCTGGATGCTCCCCATCAGGTTCGTGCCCGGTTCCGCGCGCGGGTTCTCGACGGACCACATATCCTCGCCGATCGACTCGACGGTCGAAGGCGGCACTTCCGGTTCCGCTTCGCGGTAGCCGATCTTGCGTCCCTTCTGGTGCCAGTCGCTCTGCACTTCGTTGATGAACAGCGCCTTCTCGCCGGCGACGGTCGTCCGATCATCGACTCGGGTATGCGCGAGGATGTTTGGTGTGCCTTCCCAATGTGGCGTTCTGAATTGCGTCTCCGTGACGCGATCGCCGCTCCGGTGGTTCAGTACGTGGCCGTAGTCCTCGACAAAATTTTCGCCCATTACTCGCGCGGCGCGCTTCGCCGCATCCATGTCGATTGTGTCGAGGGGAGCGTTTAGCAGCAGTCGTCGCAGCTCGTCGGCTTCGTGGCTGCTGACGCCTTTCTGGAGCATCTCGTCGCGATAGTCCTGCCAGCCTCTGCTTCCTTTGGCCGAGACCGGCATCGTGAACAGGATCTCGCGGTAACGCTCCGACGCTCCGGGTACGGTGTAGCGATCATATTTGGTCGGCTCGCGCACTTCGCTGCGGCGGTAGATTGCTGCGTACTGGTCCTCGATGCGTCCGGCCAGACCACGCACTCGTTGCGGGAAGTTGCGGGTGCTCTCTTTGACTTCGTTCGCGTTCTGGAACAGGTGACCGTCCTTGTCCTCAAACTGCACGTGTTCGAGGTCGCCCGGATTGATCCGCACTTGCAGTCCGAGTTTTTCGATTTCCTCCACGAGCTGTCCGGCGATTTCATCGCCTCGCAATGCGGCGCGAGCGCTGGCGACGCTGTCGATCATCGGTGCCTGTCGCCGATTGGCGTAGGCGTCCTCGATTGCTTCCGCTTTTGCTCGCAGTTCCAGCGGGAGCGCGCCGCTATCGAGGAAGTCCATGTCGTCGGGATCGGCGCTCTTGTCCACGAATGCGACCATGTCCGGCATTTCAGGATTCACTTCCAGCAAATAACCGGCGCTGTCGAGATCGTGGATATAACCCTTAATGCGCGTGGGAATGTCGGTGACGTTTCCCTGCTCCGCGAGTTGCAGTTGGTTCGCTCGCAGAAAATCCAGCACTTCCTTGCGTGAGATTTTTTCGTGCTCGCCCACGAACGCCTCAACGTCTTCGTGCGTGGCCTGCGGGTTGTCTTCCAGAAATGTGTCCAGCGCCCGGTCTGCCCGGTCGGCATGCTGCCGCAGGAAATCATCGAGGCCCGACCACTTCACTTCCTCGGCCTTGATGCCCGACTGCGGGTTCTCGATGATCTTTCGCACCTGGTCCACGGTGGCATTGGTCGGCAGTTTCTGGACCATCGTGCGGTATAGTTGCGAGTGGAAAACGTCATCGAGAAACTTCGGCTCGTTGGCTATGTCCGCGGTTGAGCTTTTGGCGGCGAGGGCAGGGCTTGGCCCAGCGCGTGTCTCCCGCCCTTCTTGTACGCCGCGTACAGTTTGGTCAGCGCGTTGGCTCGTTCTTTCTGCCGTGGCTTGGTCAGCGGTGGCGGCTGCGAGTGCTTCCTGGGCTTCATTTGCCATCTCCCGAAATCGTTTGAGTGAAACGCTGCCGTTCTTTGCTTCGAACGATTTGAACCACAGCGTCATCCAGTCTGCGGCCTGCTTGCGTGTCAGACCGAGGGTTCGATATTCGCCTTCCGCAATGTGCGCGGCGGTTTCTTCCACGAGCACGGCCTTGTTCTCGCCGTAGCCGGCTGCGGTGAGTCGCGCGCTTGCAGTGGCGAATGCGGGGTGCGCGACAAGTTCGTCAAAGTTTCCGTGGCGGTTTCTGAGTGAAGCGCCGGTGTCTGACGCCTCGTGAAAGAATTCATGGCGCATCGCCTCGGGCGTGGCGACGATCACGCTGCCTGCGCCTTCGGTGTCTGCTGCTCGGCGCATCTCCCGTGCGACCGCGCGTAACAGCTTTGCGTCAGCCGGATTCTCGCTCGCGTAGTTCATCAGCCGTTCGGCATAAATCTCGGCGAGCGCCGGGCGCACGGTCACGCCATCCGAGCCGGGGTCGAGTATGCCCGCTTTCTCCATTGCCTCTCTGGCTGTCTCGTTGATGGCGACGCGGTTGTCGATGCGATGCACCTTATCCGTGGCGATGCTGGCTTCCTTTGCGCCGCGTCGTGCGAGGAAGTCGTCGCCGAGATCCTGAATGTCAGACTCTTCTTCGCTCTTGTTTTCTTTGGCGAGTTCGCGGTCGAGTGCGTCGGCGAAGTCACGCATGCCGCTTTGCTCGCTGGCGTATCGTTCGGCCTCGCTCGGTTCCTGCGCTCGCTTCGTTTCGACGTCGCCGAGGTCTACTGGTCGTTCCTCGTAGCGCGGTGATAGATACTGGACCAGCTTGTTCTCGGCGCTGATGTCTCGTTTGCCGTCCGGGTCGCGCACTCGGATGATCGCGCTCACGTCGGTGCGGTCATCAATCGGTGCGGGCTTGTCGCGGAAGATGTGGTCCAGCAGCGAGTCGAGATTGCCGAGCATGCCGCCTTTACCTTCCGGTTCCGGTGTGTGCGGCTCGATCTCGATCGTGTAATCCTCTGGCAGGCCGAGGCGCTCTTTCAGCGCGTCGGGATCGAACATCTCGGCTTCGAGTGCCTGTCCCTTTTTCGGTTTGACGTAGACGCCGCCGACTTCTCCCATGCCGCGCTCGTGATAGAGATCCGCGAGTTGAACGCGCCGATCACGTCGTCCGCGGCTGAAGAGTGGCTCGCCGTTTTCGTCGTGCAGGGTTCCCGCTTCGTCAACGTAGGTCTTTAGTGAACGCCCTTGATTTTCTGCGGTCTGTTCCGTCGCGCCAGAAACTGCGCGATCCCGCGCAGCAGCCGATTCCGGCGATTCGCTTTCAGCGATGTGGATGAGTTCGCTGGTGACGGCCGGTTCGATGCCGGCCTCGTCGGCGAATTCGCGGAGCTGGCTGTAGGTTTGGTGAGTGGCTTGTCCATCGGCAATTTCTCCCAACAACTCGGAACCGAGCTTAGATTCGATCACATCCTTGCTGGAGTCAAACTGGCCCTTTCCTGCTTCATCCATTTGCTGCCGCCAGTATTCTTCTTCGCCTTCGGTCCAGTCTTTCTCGTACTCGGATGAATAGGATTTTCTGCTGCCGCTCGCGTCATCGATCGCGGCTTGAATAAATTGGTCCTTGTTGACGCCGGTGAAGCTGGAGTCGCCCTGGCGCAGCGATCCTTCCCACCATTCGTCGCGGCCGTAACCCATCTCGGCGAGCGCCATCGCCATGTCCTCGGCGCTGCGTCCGTCTTTGGTGACGAGGCCCGCCTTGCCGGATTCGCGCAGTTGCGTCAGTTCGCCACTGCCATCGTCGCGGATGCCGCCAAGCGCACGAATCGCTTTCTCCACGCTGTCGGTCGACGGATCGAGTCGCGGGCGTCCGACCGGACGGGCTGTCTCGCGCACCACCTTCGCGTGTGGCCGGAATTCCGTGTCCGGTCCGAGGCGCACTTTCCGCTCTGCGGTTCGACCGTCAACGCGAACGCGATATGAGCCGCTCGGCAATTCTTTCAGGATCTTGCCAGTGCGCTCCGTGCCGTCCTGATCGGTCCATGCGACGAGGTCGCCTTCGGCTGGCCGGTACGGTGTCTCCGGCAGTGCTTCAGCGGGTGTTGGCGGCGCGGTCGGTTGAAGTGATCGAGCCGCAGTGGTGATGTCCGCGATCGTGGCGTGGGGAAAGTCTTTTGCTAACTGGCCGCGCTCCGTGTTGTCCTTGATTCCGCGCAGCAGCTCGTCGCGCAGATTGTTGTGCCGGTCGATTTCCCGTTGCAGCACGGACTCGGTCGGAATCGGATCGCCCTTGATGCTGTAGTGCTGCTCCTTCGCCAGAATCTTTGCCGCTTCGTTTACGAGCCGCTTCTGTTCGACGTCGAGATCGCGGCGCGTCTGCTCTGCGGCGGTGCGTCTCGGGGCTGCGGCTGGTCCACCTTCGCCTTCTCGCGCTGCGCGGATGAGCGTGTTCCACAATTCCTCGCCGGTCTGTCCGGTGAGATCGCGCTGGCCGGCGGTCCTGTCCTGCTCGATGAGACCGCGAAGCACGTCTGGATGCGTCGGACGAGGTGGAGAAACGTCCGGCGTCCACGCGGTCACTTCGTAGCGGTACGCTCCCTGCTGACCAGCGCGTGTTTGTGTTTGCACTCTCTCGATCCGCACGTTCAGGCCCGCGCGGTCCAGCGCTTCAACGATCGGCAAGTGGGCCGAGTTGGTGTAAAGCACCGAGACGCCGCGATCGACGGCCGGCTTGATCGATCTTTCGATAAAGTTCACTGCGCCGTTGACCGAGCCGTGTTCGTTTCCGACTGCGTAGCCTTTCGTGGATGCGTAAGGCGGATCGAGCACAACGAGTTCGCCGGGTTTCGTCTGTGGCAGCAAGTCCTCGGCGCGCTCGCTCGAGGTCGATTGCCACATCTGCGCGTTGAGCCGGTGTTTGTCCAGCAGCGCCGAAACGTCACCGAGCGAGCCGATGTCTTTCTTCCATCTGTGGTCGGCGCCGATCAGCGATTGGGTGCCGCCCATCGTGCCGAGAGAATTCTCCAGCAGGACGCGCGCGGCTTTCTCTGCCGGGGTGGCGTCGGGACGTCGCAAGCGCGCCGAGGTCGCGTTCCACCAGTCGCTGATCTGGCGATGCGCCTCTGGTCCACCATCGGGATACTGCTGGCGAATGCGCGCAAGCTCGTCCAGCATCGGATTCCACACGCGCCGGATCTGTTCCTGTCCTTCGTTGGTGCGCGCGAGTTGCTGGAAGCTGTAAACGTCGGGGTCGAGTTCGTTGTAATGGACGGGCTTGCCGAGTGCCTTGCCGATCTGCCAGCCGTGAATTCCGCTGCCGCCAAAGACGTCGACCACGCGCGACCACTTGTCGCGCCAGCTCTCCGGGATGATGTCGAAGGCTTTGGCGCGGGCCATCGTCATCTTGTTGCCGAGGTAGGAGCGCAGCGCGTTCTGCTTCTCCATCGGCTTCACTTCGATCGTTGGCTCGCGCAGTGCCGATTGTTCGTCAGCAGTTGGTTCGCGCGCTGCGTTTGCTCGGGTGGCGAAGAGTTGACCTGGCGGCGCTGCTTCGGTTGGTTCCTGTGGCGTCGTGTCTAAAATTTTGGACAACGGCGGCTTCCCCAATTGGGGAGGTTGCGTGTCTACAATTGTGGACGTTTCGCTTTCAGGTGCGGCGGGTATTTCGACTTTGCCCGGAGCGAATCTGCCCTGCTCGCGTTTCTGGAAAGCCGAGTGATGCGGCTTCGGATAAAACTGCGCGTCGTATTGTTTGAGGTATGCCAGTCGCTCCGCGTCGCTGAGTGTTTCCGGTCTGACGCCTCCCGCTGCGCCGCCCGCCTCGTCTTGCAGCCAGTCTTCGAACGACGGGATCTCGTTACGGCCGGCGCGACGTTGTGCGAGTTCGTCCTGCGCCTCGGTAATTCTCTGTAACGAGCGTTCGCGCAGGCGTTGCGCTCTGATTGGTCGCGCTGCCCGTTCTTTGGCGCTGGTGCCTTTTGGTGGTCGACCTTCGAGTTCAGCGACGCGTCTCGCGGCAGACTGCTGCGTGTTCTGGATGTACTGCTCGAGTTGTTCATTGCCGAGGTTGGCGAATCGTGACGGAGCTTGCGGTGGTGGTGTTTCCTCTGTGAGCCGTCGATAGAGTTGCGGCTTTTTGGCGTCGAGATCCCCGAGGTCGCCAGTCTGCAAATAACTGACTGCTCGCGCGTCGCCGAAGCGTTCATCGAGTTTGTCGTTTGGCACGTCCACGTACCAGATGCTCTCGGTGCCGTTCATCTGGCCCGCGCCGTACTTCTGGCTCACGTAGTCGAGGCTGTTAACCCATCCCTTGCCGAGTGGCCCTTCAGCGTCGGAGCGATCGGCGCGGTAGAACCGCGTGTGATCGCGCGGCACTGGCGGCACGCTTGGCTGACCGGGTTCCGGTGTGGATGTGGCTTGTTGCGGGCGCGGCATTCCCGGTCGCCAGCCGGGCGGCTGTGCGGCTTCGCCTTCCACATACGGTCGCGCAACCGTCTCCCGTACTTGCTCGGGAGTCATCTGCTCAACTTGTTCGGTACTGTAGCCGCGGGCATACATCGCCATGCGATCCGCCGCCGCAGACGTTGCTTCTGTCCGGTGGCTCACGACGTTCGCTGCAGTTTCCTGTCCTCCGACTTCGAACGTCGGCTGATATGGACCAAACTGCGCGCGCATTTCATCGATCGCGTTTTGCTCCTGTCCGGGCTGGACGTAGCTCGACATCAATTCCGTGCCCGGCTTCACGCCGTTTGGTCCGTCGACAGTGGCTCGCGCAACGACGATGCGCGTTGCTTCTGGACCATCGGGATTCGGGTGGCCCAACAGCGCCCACGTCTGTCCCTTGTCTACCAGCTCGCGTACTGTGTCGCTCGGTAGTTCCTTCGGATGAACGATCACACCGTCGCTGGTGCGCGTAGTCATGTAGCCTTTCGGGATTTTTGTCGGCGCGCTCTGGCCTTTCGGAATCAGCACGGCCACGCGGTTGCCGCGCTGGTTTGTAAGCGCGTCCATCTGCGCCGCGATCGTCTCGGGTGTTTCCAGACTCAGCGGTCGCGCTTCGGTTTCCGGCGGGAGCGTGATTGGTGCTTCCTGCGGCCGCTCGGTGACGTCTGCGGCGGGTTTCAGCGGTCGCGGTTCGGCGAGAGCCATCACGCCAAACGCGGCGTTGGTCAGTAGCGCGTGTTTCCAGTCTTGTCCCTGCGCGATGCCGACGCCAGCGGGTACGGCCGTGCCGACCGCGAATTTCGTCAGTGGACTCAGACCGAGGCTCGTCATTGCGCCGAATCCCCGATGGTAGAGTTCACCTTCGGCGGCGCCCACGAGTGCTGGTCCAAGTCCCTTGTCGGCTTCTGATAACGCTCCCAAACCCGGGAGAACGAAACGGCCCAGGCCGGGAATTCCCGACAGCAGCATCATCTTCGTCGCCTCGAAGCCAGCGCCCGGAATTGTTCTCTCGATCGAGGCGATCCAGCCGCGATTCGGATCTTCGGCATCCAGTTCAGCGAGCGCCTGTTGGGCGATCCGCATTTTGTCGGCGAGGTCGTTTCCGCGTCTGCCGCCAGTCGCGAGATGAATCAGATTTGCGCCCTGCAAGCCCGAGCTTGCCAGTGCTCCCCACACGCTGTCTGCCAAACGACCGCCGTGGTTTGTGTTGCCGGCGAAGTCCTGAAACTTGGCTTTCATCGCCTCGATCTCCGGGCGGCGGCGCTGCATTTCGATTTGGGTCTGCGCCATCTGCGCGGCCTGCGTTTGCAGCTCCGTGTCGGTGTGCAGCAAGTGAGCGATGTTGGCCCGCTCGCCTCCGGGGTACTGCATCTCGAGCTTTTCCTGCTCGTGTTTTAGCTGGAGGTAGTTCGCGTACTGAAGTTTGTCGCGCGTGGCCTGCTCGTTGGGCGTCTGCGGCGTGACGCGGGTGATGATTGACGGCACGTTCAGGTTCGGCAGTTGTCGGCCGGTCTGCAAATCTTCCGGTCGATAAACGGGCGCGACCTGGCGGGCGGTGTCGGGCACGTTGAGCGTGATGCTGCCGATCTGCATCGGGGGCCGGGTGCGCTGGAGGTTGTATTTCAGCGGTGCCAGTCCTGCTCGCTGCCGCATCTGGTTCTGATAGTTGATGTCGGGCGGGATGATCTCCTGCCCTGCGGCGCGCTTGCGCTCATCCTCGGCCACGGCGGCGCTCAGAACACGCGCCATGCGCGGTGTCAGGCGATTCCGTCCATCCAGCGGCCCGAAGTGCCACAACGCGTCGTTGAGGGTCAACGTGCGGGTTGGGGCGGCGGGCTGTGGGCCTGCTGGCGGCGCTGACGTTGGCGCTGGCGGCGTTTGTCCGGGGGTGGGGGCGGTCGTTTGTCCTGTTCCTGCCGCCTGACGCGACACAGCCTCCATTTCGCTCAAGGGCGAGGCTGCTGGCTCGGGGGTCGGGTTGCTCACCAAGCCGCCCGCGAGGATGTCCTGTTCCTGCGGTGGCCGCTTGGGTGGCGGGGTTTGCATCGTTTTTGAGACGTACTGCTGGAATGAGGTGTAGCCGTCGCCGCCCGAGGGAATCTGGCCGGTGCGTTCGTATCGCTGTTTCGCTTTCGGCCCGCCCTGATAGTAAATCCGGCGCGCGACCGGATCTTCGCCGCCTTCGGCGAAGTAACGCAGGCCCGCTTCGATGTTTTGGTCAGGGTCGCGGAGGTCGTAACGCTGCCCGCCCACGGTGCGGTACGGCGTTCCCGGCGCATCCGGCATCACCTGGCCCATACCGATCGCACGCGAGCCGCTGCGGGTCGGTGGACCTAGAAGCACGTTGCCGCTCGCGTCGTATTGCCGGTTACCGGATTCGATTCCTCCGGTCACTTTTAGCCAGTCGTCAGCGATGTGCGCGGGGATGCCGATGCGTTGCGCGATGTTGTGAGTGCGCGTGATGGGATCGAGTGCGCTGGTGGGCGTCGATACGAGTCCGCCCGCGAGGATGTCCTGTTCGTTGGCGCTCACGGGATGATCGGAATGTTGCGCTTGTTGGCTTCAGCTACGGCCTTGTTCCAGTCACCGCCCGGATTGGCGGCGAGCCACTTCGATTTCGAGAGTGATTGAGTGGTGCCGGTCGCGCCGGTGGTATTGCTTGCGCCGCGACGGACACGTTTGGGTGGCGGCGGCATCGTGGGATACTTTTGCGCCTCGGCGCGCTTCTCGTTCTCCTTCCGATACGCTTCGTCCATTGCCTGCTGCTCGGCCTTTTGTTCCTGTACCCACTGCGCTCGTTGTCGCGTTGCGATATTTCGATCCCGCAGCGGCATGGTCCGCATCTGCTGGTCCAGTTGGGAAATCTGGCTGGCGATGCTCGTGACTTTACGCTGGTGGTCCTCGGCAGCCGCTTTCAGCGCGTCAGCTTCCGCGGTCGCACTGTTACGTTTCGCTTCGTTCTCAGCGTTGTCTTTCTGCCACTTGTAGTTTGCTTCGAGATCCGCGTTGTCGGCGTCGACGTCTGATTTGGGTGAGCCATAGACCACCTTTATCGTGCCGTCCGGTTGCTGCTGAAGCAGCGTTTGGTCCACCTGTATCATCGGGCGCTGATTGATTTTCGGGTTGCCGGGAATTACGCGCACGGGGCGGCCGGTTTGCTTCGAGAGACGATCGGCCTCCTGTTGAATGGCCGCTTCAGCGCGGGCGTACTCCGCGCTTTTGGGATCGAGCTGCGCCTGTTGCTTCTGCATCTGCGCGAGGTTGTCGAGTCCTTCTTTCCACTCGATTCGCAGTTCCTGGTTGACTTTGAGGTTTCGATCCTGATCGGCGTCATCAATGCGCGCCAGACTCGCGGTGTTGGCGATGCGGCGCGTCTGGTTTTGCAGGGCGGCTTCGTCAAGACCGAGGTTCGAGGCGTAGTCCTGTTGTGCGCCTGCGACTTCTCTCGCTCGCTCGAGCTTCTGAATCCGACCTGGCGCAATCGCGCCGAAGCCAAGACCAAAGAGGCCCGATCCGATCATGCCGCCGATGCCGTGGTTCGCGCCGGCGGTCAGCAATGTCAGCAGTCCGTGGCCTGCGCCTGCGAGGCGTCCCATCTTCTTCGGCGGTTCGACTTCATATCCACTGCCGGTGTCGGTGACTTTGCTTTCGGGCGCTGCTCCCTGCAAAACGTGAAGGCGCGTCGCGGCTCGCTCTGTCGGCGTCATGCCGGTGTAGCTCTGGCCCACGAAAGTTCGCGGCGGCGGTGGCGGCATGTATGGTCCAGTAACAGGCGCGTCGGGTACGCCGTCGACAGTGGCGACGGGTTTTGTCGGCGGCGGGACCATTGCGGCGCGCGTCGGAAAACGAGCGCCGACAAGTTCGCCGTTTGGTCCTATCGTGGCGTTCGAGAGATCCGCATCGTTCATCGTCTGCTGTGTATTGCGGGCCACGTTTTCCATCTGCTGCACGGTGTATTCAGGTGTGCCCGGTGGTGGCTCGTTCAGATCGACGCGGAAGCTCGGAGGCGCGGGAAAATTCGCCACTGGCGGCGGTGGCATATCTGCTGGCACGATCGGGCTGACGGGCGGTGGCGGCATGGTGTTGCGGCGCACGATCTCGGCGGCTTTGTCGTCGTCGGGTTCGTCCACAACTTTTCTGGCGAGATTTGAGAGAAAGCCCACGGTCGGGTGCCCTCCAGTCATCGAAGATTAACACGAATCGGTCACGGCTTTGATAAAATCCTGCCGTGAGACACTCAAACGGTCACGGACGCGTTGCGGATCAGGCCGAGGCGCGTCCGCTCGCCTTTGTCGACGTGAATTCGCAAGTCATGGACGAGGCGCGCATTCACAGCGGCTCTCTCATCTCCAGCACGCTCGGGGTGAAAGCTCGCTTTAGTAACGCCATCGCGATGGGCTGCGTCATTTCCTGCGACGAAGTGACTGGTGGCCATCTTGTCGAGTGCGGTCTGTTCGATCAGGTTTGCGTTTGGGACTCGCCGCAGCTCTATCGGGTGCAGGCTAACGACGGCGCGCGCGTCTACGGTTCCGCGGTGCTGATTGGTCCAATGCGCCTCTATGGCGATATGCGAATCATGGCCGGGACGTGGCATCGTGAGCCGCGTTACGTTCACCTGGGCCACTGCTTTATGACGGAAGGACCGCCGGGGTGGGCAATGGTGGATTGCAAGTTCCTCTCCTATGAGCGGTGGTTTCGTTCCGGGCCACGTTTTGCCGCGCATCACTACGGCTGGAACGAAGAGCAAATCGACGCCGTGCGTCAGGTGTTGATTGAGTGGTCCAGCACTGAGGATCTGCGCTTCAAGCACTGGGGCGCGTGTGTGCCGGCGTGTTATGGTCGTGGGCCGTCGTAGCCGACCGCGTCGAGCAGCATGTTGTGTGCTTTCTGCATCGCCTTCTCGGCTTTAATGACTTCCTTGATGATCGGATAGGCCACGTCGTCGGTGAGTTTGTCCACTTGGTCGTTGCTGAGAGCTGATGTCGCCTCGCACAGAGCTTCCGCGTAGCCGCCGACGTTGTTTCCGTCGATGATGATTTTGGTTTTGCAAGCCAGAGCGCCCATAATCAGTTTCGTCCTTTCTTCTGCTGTTCCTCGAGCCGAATCAACCGCTCCCGGTCGTTGTTGATGTAGACCTGTAACTGCTCGATCTTTTCCCACGATTGTTTTTTGTCGCTCTGATAATCCGCGTCGCGGAGCAGGAGCGTGGTGCTCAGGCTGTCGAGCTTGACGTACATGCCGACAATACCGCCGCCGAGCGTCACGATCATGCCCATCATGATCGCCAGCAGCGGATACGGAATGAACACGCCGCCAGCGCGCTGCGCTTCTTCGCTCATCAGCCGTGTCTCCTTCCGTGGGAGAAACCAGCGGCGCAGCCGATCCACGATTCCTTGCATCGGCTGTGCTCGCGGGTGCTCGTGAATCTGTGGAAGGGGTGCGACATGTAATCTGGCTTGTGCTCTCATGCGTCGATTATGACGTTTCGGTCATTGTGATATCGTTGCGTCATTCCTAAGAGTTGGTCACGGTCTAATGTCCTCGGGGTGCGGTGGCGCTTTGCGGCAGCTTGCCAGTCGCCTCGATGAAGCGCAGCGACTTCGAGGTCCATGCGAGCTTCGCGGGCGGCGTTTCCTTGTCCTCGAGAGTGGCGGTCAATAGGCCCACCAGTTCTTCGATCTCGTCGGCGCTGATGTCGTCTCGGCCTTCGTAACAGGCCACATACTTGTCGAGCAAAGTGTGCATGCGTTTCGGATGCGGGTTCGGCTTCGCCAGCATCCTCATTGCGTCCAGTGCTTCATTTTTGAACGCCTCGTACATCAGTTCAACGAGCGGCTGCATTTTCAGCAGCTCGTCGTACTTCTGAAACTTCCGGCGAAACAGTTCTACGACGGCGCCCACGACGACCAGAATCAATCCTCCGGTTGGAAGATCGATGTTGACCGCCAGCGTTCCCGTCAATTCGCTGGCCTCCGTCGCACGGTGGCGACGTGTCGTGTGCCGCCATTCGCGCCGGGCACGGTGAAAGTGTTAAGGGCTATATCGACGGGAATATGCGCGCCGTTCTTGCGGCGCATCTGCGTGTCGAGGCCCGATCCCATTGGTCGGGTTCCTCCGTCGACCGAGTAGTCGTTGCGCTGCTGAACGTGCCGCTCTCGCCGGTCCTCTGGCAGCAGCATCTCTATCTGCTGGTCCATGAGTTCGCGCCGGGTGTAGCCGCTCATCTTTTCGCCCTGCCTGTTCACCAGCACAATTTTACCTGCCGCGTCGGTTATGAAGATGCCGTAGAACAATTCGTCTACGGTCGTCGCGCACAGGAGATAGTGATCGTCAAGAGTGCCGGGGCTGTTGATTCGCAAAAGCATCGCGCCCATTTTCAGGCCGCGCCGCATCTGCCAAAGCAGCAACACCAGCACTCCCAAAATCCCGATAAGAATGTATGCGCCGGGTGTCATGTCGGGGCTGGTTGGTCCTTACCCGACAGGCTGACCGCCGGTGCTGCCGGTGCTTTCGGTCGTGCCCGACGTACTGGTACTGCCGCCCGCGGGCGTTGATGGCGGGTTGTCGCCGGGATCGCTGCCGGCGTTTGGTCCAGCCACGCTCAACAGTTGATCGCCGAGGCTGTTAAGTCCCGCGCTGATGTTCTCGGCGCGCGCGATCAGCGGACTCAGGTCAACGTTCGAACGTGCGTTCAGGTCTGCGATCTCTTTCTTTAGCGCCGCCACGTCCTCGCCGCTCGTCTTGACGGCGCTGCCGAGTTTCGTGGTGCTTTGTTCGATGTCGCTCATTCTTTGACTCAGTGTGTCGACGTCCTGCTGTGTAGCCATGTGGTGTCTGATCTCCTTTACGAGTTTGATTAAAAGTTCGAGTCGGCCCGCGAGGTTGATGCTGCGCTTGTCGAGCAGCTCGAACCAGCGAGTAATTATGTTTTGCGTGTACTCCCGGATTGCCATCGTCTTACGTCTGGCTGCCCTCTTGAAGCTCCGACTTCGTGCGGGTGCGCTCGGCGGTGTCCATCGAGTCCTGCCATTGCGCCGCGATCTGTTCGTCGGTCTTTCCGTGCGTTGCGCCCGATTTGAAAATCGAGACGAGAGCGGTGATGCCGCCGATGGCGATCGGGGCAGTGGTGTTTGCGGTCGTCAAAATATTGAGGATGCGCTCGGCGGTGTTCAGGGTGGTGCTCATTCTGCAAAAACCTCCGGTACTGAATTCAGCTCGCGCAGTCGCTCGAGCGTTTTGATGTGGCCGTCGATCTTCGGAATCACAAAGCGGATGCCGCGGACGTCGTTCGACTGGAAGAGTTGCACGATGGCGACGGCCTGGCTGATCAGCGTGGCGACGCTTTGCAGGACGAGGTCGATGGTGTTGTTGCCGACGCGTAGTCCGCTCGCGGCCAGCGTCAGTTTTTGCAGGATCTCGATCTTCTTGCCTTCGAACGTCTGGCGCGTCAGTCCTTTCGCTAACGTTAGCGCGTCGATCAGATATTCATTGCTGTCGTGAACCGCTCGCGCGACGCGCTGGCGAATCTGAATCGCTCCGTCGCTGCCTGCTGGACCATAAGTTCCTGCCGCGTAGAGCTTGCCGTTGGTGTCGATCGCGGCTTCGAGGCTGTGGGCGACCTGGTTGAGTGTGTTGTTCAGTTTCTCGAAGTTGTCCTGCCCGCCGCAGGACTCTTGCGTGGCGACGATTGCGCCGGTGCCGATGCCGAGTGGAATCACGGCCGGCGGCAGTGCGGCAACGAACGCGAGAATGAGTGAAAGGGTCGCGGTTAGTGAAAACTGTCTTAGTCGCTGCATAAATTCCTTTCGTCAGGTGGTTGGGTTAGCGCCTGCTCCGGGCGGTGGTCCAGATGTCTTGCTGACCGCCTCGGGGAAGGCGCGCGTGAATCCGAATACTCCCGCCGCGGCCATCGCAACCATCACGGCGGCAGCAAAGTAATCGAAGGTTGTCGCTCTGCTGATTGCTCCCTGCGACCAGCCGAACAAGCCGACGCCGAGGAATGCGAGTCCGAGCACTGCGAGCGGGCCGCGCTTGTCCGGCAGGCCCATCCATTTCACCAGTTGGGTTAACGCGACGACGACCGTTGAAACGAGGCTCATCTGCGTCGCGTTCATTCCGGCCGGGGATGCTTTCAGGTAGTCGCCTTGCGCCGTTGCGAGTTGGGTGAACAAATGAAGTAGCGCGACCGCTGTCAGGAAAACAAAGTAGCGCCGCGCTGTGAGTGGCTTTAGCTGCATTGTGTCCTGGACTCCTTTCGCAGCGCGGTCGTCTGCGGGGGTTTAATGATGTTGCAAAGATTAACACGGAATCGGTTGCCGTGCGCTGATTTTCCGGTCCTGTGGGCGTTCATCGGATTGCGGCCTGCCCTTTCATCTTCGTCTTGCCCCGCGAGCTCCGCGACGTGGCGCCGCCGCCAGACTGCAACGTGACGGTCACGGAAAGCGGCGCAGTCGTGTCGCCCTGCTGGTCCGTTCCACTGTACTGGAACGTGTAGGTTCCTGCCGGCTGGCCGGTGCAGTCGATTCCGGCCCTGATCGTGTTCGTATTGCTGATCGTGCATGTACCTGGCCCGGCCGTTTGACTCCACGAATTTGTGAGCGCAGTCACGATGTACTGCCCGCCGTTGTAGCCGCAGACGTATCCGCTCGCTGGTGGCGCATGCGCGCACGTGTCGAATCCCACTTCGCCTTCGGGGTCGACGGGAACGACGGCGAGCACGGTTGTGTACGAACCTGTGGGCAGCACGGCGTTGGGTGGTCCAATGACGCCGGGGATCGTGTTATGGCCGCTCGAAGGCGGCAGCAGCGGGATGGCGTCGTCCTTCTGAATGATCCAGCCGGTTTTGCGCGACAGGCCCGCCGAGTCGGTGACGGTGTCGTAGATCACATAAAAGCCGTTCGACAGATTTGAAACTGTCAGGTCAATCACGTTGCCGGTGGTCGCCGATGGTGTGATCGACGGATTGGCCTTGTCCTTTGGCTTGCTGAAGGTGAACGAGTGCGTCAGCGTCCGGCCGCTCGGCGAATAGGCCCATACTTTTCCGGTCGCGGTTGTGCCGCCAATGTGAATCGAGTTGATCGGCGGCAACGACGTGTCGCCCATGCTGACGATCGGCGGGAATTGCCCATCTCCTGTGGTCACCGTGACGCTGCCGTGGCCTTCGAGGCCGAGCGCGTCGGTGGCGTAAAAGACGAGCTGATACGGGCCTGATTCAAAACCGGAGACTTGTGTGGTGAGCGCGTTGTTCGGCTTGATTACCGGCTGTGGCGACATGCGCGTCAGCACTTGCGGATACTCTTTCAATCCCCATCGGTAAGTGCAGGGCGTGTTGGCGCAGACGACGCTCGCGGTAAGCGTGACCTGATTCACGCCGCCCGTCAGCGTCTGATTGCTCGGCATGGTCACTACTGGCGCTGTGCCGAGGGTGCCCGAGCTCGTCACGCGTTCGCCGAAGTAGCGCCACGATGTGCGGAAACATTGTCCGTAGTCTTTGTAATTGGTCGGCGCGTGGCAGAGCGCCTCCTTCCCGTCGCCGGTTCCTCCGGTGTTCTCGCCGATCGCCGCAAAGGCGGCGTTCGCCATTTCGTCGCCCTGCTGCTGATACCACGGGTCGGAGTTGCCGGCCATCTCCTTCGCCCATCCGTAAACGATGAGCATCAGCGGGATTGATTGCCGGTCCCAACTAATGTAATTCGCGCCGCCGTAGTCGATGATCGAGTTGGTGTCTGAGCCGTGCTGGAATGCGAAAGGGTTCAGCCGGGTGCCGTTTTCATAGAAATAGTAGATGGTCCGGTTGCGAATCGATGTGTTGTTCGGGACGAGGTTTGTGTTGTAGGTCAGGTGGCCCAACGCTGCGGCTGATCTCAGCACGATCTTGCGCGCGGCGTTGCGGGTCGCTGTCTGCAAGTTTGGATTGCGCCAGCAGTAACCGATCGCGTCGGCTACCAGTCCCTGAATGAACGGTTGGGCTGGTCCAGGGTAAGGGAAATCTCCGTCAGCATAGTCACCGTAGGCGCCGTCATCAATCCAGAAACCGTTCCCGGCCGTTTGGTCGTCGGTGATGAAGCCCGGCACGTCGATGTCGAGTTGGTCGGCGTAGAACTTCTTTGCGCCTGTCGCCATTGAGCCGTCGACGGTGATCGTGCCGTTGAGGCTGGTGGTCGTGCCGTCGCTGCGCGGGAAGCTGTCAGGCGCTGCGCTCACGAACCAGCTCGTGAAAAGGATCGTGTACGCCTTCTCGCGCACGTAGGTGAAGCTGTTGTTGCCGCCGCGGTAGTTGCTTACCCACTTCGAGTAATTCACTTCGAGGTAACGGTAGAGCAGATCCCACACACCGTTGTGTCCAGCGAGGCCGTAGAGCACGAGGCCACTGTATTGCACGTTGCGCGGCGGTGGTCCTGTGTCCACGTTTCCCAACGCATCGCGATTGCGACCGAGCATCAGCCAGCCGGCAAAGATTGACTCGCTGCCCTGCTCTGCGCCACGAAGATATTGCGGGTCGCCGCTTGAGAAATAGAGCAGCCAGAGCGCCATCGGCGAGTCGTAGTACATCAGTTGGTTGCCGGTGACGTAGTTCCCGAGCGGGCTTGCCGGTCCATCCGTGGTGGCGATCAGTCCGCTCGACGTGCTTCCGGCCCACGGTGTCGTCAGCGTGATCGACGTGTTGGAATTCACGCTGGCGATCGTTCCGGCGTCCACGCCATTGATGTAGATGTGGTTCAGCTCATAACCGCCGGGCGCGTTATTGGGATTGTTCGCCGAGACTTGCTCCATGAAGAACGAGCCGGTTCCCGTCACCGTGGTTGAGTTGTTGGTGACGGCGACCGTGCCGCTCATGTGGCCGATGCCGACGCTGCCTCCTGTCGGTGCGACGACGGGGAAGTGCGCGATGAGCGATTGTCCGGCCGTCTCCGCGCTGTTGCGGTAGTAGGCAAAGGGGATCTGCGCTTCCTCGGTGAGTGGTCCAAGCAATTCGGCGTATGTGGCGTTGGGGAAATGGACCATGTTGTCGTCGGTCGCCGTGGTCGCCATGTAAACCGTGGGCGAGTCGGCTGAGTCGCCGGTGCCGTCCGTTGCCACGTAGCGGTAACCGTAGGTCGTGTTTGCGGTCAGGCCGAAGTCCTGATAGTCGGCGTTTGTAAGCCCGGACGCGACGACGGTCGTTGGAGTGCAGCCACCGCCGGTGCAGCGCTTCACTTTGTACGTCACGAGCGTGGATCGGCGTCCGGTGACCGCGTCGATGTACATCCAGAACAGACCGATCGAGGTGTGCGGGTTTGGCGCAAGCGGATGCGCTCGGGCTGCGTTGGTCGGGGTTGGCGGCGTAGCGAAGCAGTTTGCTGCCGCGAGCGCAATCCACGCCAGCAGCATCAGCGATCGAAACTTCATCGGATAACTCCCCTCCGGGTCTTGAATACGCCGTGCGTGTGGCCGCGGTTGGTTGACGCTGACGTCGTGGTCACGATCGTGAAGGTGAACGTGATCCAGTTGTGGTCGCTCGGGCGCACTCCGAAGTCTTCGGGAATGTCCCACTGCTCACTGGAAACACCTGGCCCGCCGTCTACTTCCGGTGAGCAGGAAGGCAACGCGCCGCCTGCTACGAGCGCATGCGGGCACGTGGCTCTCACGTCGGGGATGTTTGCGTTGGTCAGCGTCCACGTGGTGTTTGCGCTGGCGATGCTCAACAGGCCGCCGTCGATGATTCGTGTGTCGTGTGTCCGCGAGGTCGAGCTGCTGACCGGCATGTCGGGGATGCCGTCGCTGTTGCGATCTCCCCAACTCGCGGTTGCCGTGCCTGCGGTGACTGCTGCGTCCCACAGGTTGGTGTAAGTCGGCGTGAGCAGATCGAATACCACGCCGCCGCCGATCTTGGGCTGGTTCGGCGCGAAGTTGTAATCGCCAAGAACGAGAATCTTTAGCCCGCCAGTCAGCGTCGCGGAGATCCAGTTCTTTAGATCGTCAATTTGCGATTCGCGCTGTGCCGATGTGGTGACACTGCTGGAGTCGTTGCAGCGCGATGGGCAGAAGTGAATGCTGACGGCGTAAAACTGCAAGCCGCCGACCGAGAGTTTCGCTGCCGCCGCCGAACGGCGAACGTCCGTCGATCCGTCCCATCCGAAGGTTGTCGAGCCGCTTGTCGGGTTAGCGACGTTTGTCAGCGGGTGGGTGTAAGTCTGGACGACGGAGATCGTTGAGTTCTTAATCCAGAGCGCTTGTCCGTCGCCGCCTCCGGGGTCAGCCGCGAATACGGCCTCCGTCAACCCGGCGTTGCTCAGTGGTGTGTTCCAGCCGGTTTCAGTGGTCGAGCGTTCCTGCACGGCGATGATGTCCGCGCCGGCCATTGAGTCGATCTGGCGCTGGAAATTGAAACTGAGATCCGTTCCTTGTCCGTGTTGCAGATTGCACGAGAACGCGGTCAGTGTGGCCGCTTGTGCGTGCGAAGCAATCAGCAGGAGCGCAAGAACGCGAAACAGTTTTTTCATCGCGGCTTTAGTCTCCGATGGCGAGGTAAATGATCTGCCGGGCCGTCGCGTCGGCGGTGGTCCAGTTCAAGGTGAAGCCATCCGAATCAAACGAAACGAGGTCGGCGGCGGCGTTGAGTGTTGGAGTGCCCGCCGAAAACAGTTTGATAATTTTCGTGCGGTCGAGATTCCTCTCTGCGGCCGTGGTGCTGACGGCGTCGGATTCTCCGGCCCACAGGGCAAAACGCGCGCTCGAGCTTGTGGCGGCGCCAAACGAGATTTGTGCGTGGGCCAGTGTTGCGTCGTTGTTGGCGCTTGTGTCGTTCGCGCTCAGCAGGAGCAGTGCCTTTGGGGTGAAGCCGACGCCGGTGATCGCGGAGTTGCCGGTCGTCGTCGCCTGATTAAAGTTGCCGACCTTGACGTGTGGACCACGCATCGCGAGGTAGTAGGCGATGTCTGACGAGCCGCTAACCGTGCCGAAGTTCAGCGTGAAACCATCGGAGTCGAGCGAGGTTAGTGATGCCTGCGATCCGACTGACGTGTCCCCGGTCGAGCCGATGATGTTCGCGGTCGATTGTCGGTGTTTCGCTACTTGCGGTGAGACGTTGTTCTTGCTGCGCTCGCCGGACCATCCCTGCGCGGATGAGCCGGTTCCCATGCCCATCACGAACGAGCCGTTTGTGTTGCCGTCCAGCGGGTCGTTGGCGCTCATCTTGCCCGCGAAGAACATGAGCGCCGTGGGCGAGTATCCGAGGCCGGTCGTGGCTTGGTTGCCGGTCGATCCGGGTGTCGTCACGGTGCCCACGCTCGTGTTCGTGAGCGATGAACCGCCGAGTGCGAGGTAGTTGATCAGGAAGCCGCCGCCGGTAACGGCGGACCAGTTGATGGTGAAACCGTCCGAGTCCTGGCTAACGAAATCTGCCTTGCCTGCGCCGCCCTGCGCGTAGTAGATGCACGTCGTGGTTTGGTTGACGGGCGAGTTGTTCGACGGGTTTGAGGCGTCTACCGATTTGTAGCCTACAGCTCGGCGCGCGGATGAAGAAATGCCGACGCCAAACCCGACTTCATTGTCGGCCGACGTGCCGTCCGAAGCTCTCCGGTTCCACCAAAACAAAACGAGCTTTGGCTGGAAGCCAACGCCTGTCACGCTCTGGTTGCCGGTGGAGACTGCTTCCGCAAACGATCCGGCCTTTGCGCTTAATGTGCTCCCGCCGCCACCTCCACCTGGCGGCTGGCCGAGGCCCGGACCTGGTCCCATCCCTTGCTGTGCAAAGCTGCCGCTAACAAGGCTCAGGAGCAGTAAAAAAACAAGTGCTAATCGTTTCATCGTGTCACCTTCCAGTTAAGGGTGATTGCGCCGGGCGTGATCGAGGCGCTGGTGTTGTTGCAGGCGAGAAAATTCACGTTATTGGTCGACGGGTAGGCGATGATCGTGAGCATTCCGTTTGCTGACGCCTGATAGCCCGTCGTGCTCGTTGGATTCCCGTTGAATCCCCATCCGATCGTGTCCGTGGTTGCGGTTCCTGTGGCGCTCGTTGTCACAACAGTGGCGCATGCTCCCGACGCGATCGCGCTGGTGCCGAGTGCGCTGGTGCCACTGGCGATCGTGGTGGTGCAAGTCGAGCACGTCAGCGTCAAATCGCTTGAGAGTGCGCCGCCGCCGCCGAGCGGCGAGGTCGTGTTGACGTTGCGCGTCGTTGCCACGCCTCCGAGGGCAGTCAGTTGCGAGCTTGCCGATTGGGCCGTGACCGAGTTGTCGGCATTGATTTGCAGAAACCGCACGGCGCTCGGGTTGGCGAGCGTGAACAGGTTTTGTCCTGCCGTCGTGCCGCCGAGGTTGGTGCGCGCAGTGCTCGCGCTGTTCAGGTCCGACAGATTATTAGCAATCCGCAGATCAACTCCCGCCGCCTCGTAATCTGTTCCCGGCACAGCTCGCGCCGGGACTCCTGAAACGTGTTTGAGTATTCCATCTGCCAGCGAGTTCAAGGCGAATTCAGCGGACAGTGTGGCGTCGGGCGTTTCCGTGATGTAGGTCACGGTCGTCGGCGCACCGCCTCCACTCGCTGCGCCTGCATCGATGCGCGTACAGGTGGAATCGCTGTTGCCCTGATAGGTCTTGTGCGTGGTGGCGTTGGTGTAAATCTTGCCCGGCGCACAAACGGTTGGCGGGTTGTCTGTGGTGTAGATCACGCGCTGGCTCTGCGAGATGGCTGGCACTGCCGCCAGCAAAAGCAAGGCGAACACCTGGGCCACGCGAAAGGGCGTCTTGCGAATGTTCATCGAGCTACTCTCCAGTTGAGCGTTATCGCTCCCGGCGTAATTGACGCACTCGTGTTGTTACACACGCGGAAGTTCACGTTGTTGGCGCTCGGGTACGCGACGATCGTCAACATGCCGTTGGTTGTGGCTTGGTAGCCAGTTACTCCGGTTGGGTCGCCGTTGAATCCCCACAAGACGGTGTCGGTGGTCGCTGTGCCGGTGGCGCTGGTGGTGACGACTGTCGCGCAGGCGCCGGATGAGATTGCACTTGTTCCCAGGGCCGACGTGCCGCTCGCGATAGTTCGCGCCACGGTGTTGTCGTGCGTGATCGTCATTACGCCGCTGACGTTCGTTGCGAACAGAAAGCCGGTCGAGGCTGTCGAGGGAACGACATAGCCAAGCCCTCCCGCTGGCAACGATGTCGGCGCCATGATCGTGAAGGTGTTGGCGATGAGCGATTGCGCCGTTCCCTGTCCCATGTCGAACGCGCCGGCCGCGGTGCTGCCTGCGCCGGTGGTCAGCGATCCGGGTGTGGAGATATTGCCGTTCGTGTCGATCGTCGTCGTGGATGACGGCGTCTGAATCAGCGTGGTCGTGCCGCCGGTGACAATCGCGGTTGACGCCAGCGCGCCGCTCCCCACGACGGTCACGGTGCCGCCGCTCGAGGTGTTGGACAAGACGCCTGCCGAAAGCGAAAGACCCGGGCCAATCGTGATTTCCTCGATGTTCCCGGCGCTGGCGGTGGTCCGTCCGAGAATGCGCGAGGTGTTCATCGTCAGCCCGGAGCTTGTGGCCGCGCCGCTCGACACCTTGTTGTTGAAGGTGATCCAGTCGGCGCTCGTCAGAAATCCTTTTTGCCCGCTCGTCGCTGCCTGGCCGTTGATGTAGTCGATCGTGATAATGCCCGCCGTCGAGTTGAAGTCGGACGTGTTGAATGCCGCGATCCCCTTCGTCGCTCCGTCTGCGACGGCGTTTGTGAGCAGCGCGGTCGCGACCGATGGTGTGACGCTGGCCCATTGGCTGCTCACGGCGACAATGAAGTTACCGCTCACTGGTGAGAGGCCCGCAATCGTCGCCAGATCCGCATCGAACGCTTGTACGTCCGTACCGATCGCGAGGCCGAGATTGGTGCGCGCCTCAGCGGCGGTTGTGCCTCCGGTGCCGCCCTTTGGAACACCGACAGGCGCAGCGAGCGCAGTGTCGGTGATCTGCCCGCCATTCGCGCCGTTGCTGTGATTGTGCGTGGCGTTGGCGAAGCTCGCGATGATGGGCGTGATCAGCGTTGGGGTGCCATTCAAAACAAACGCGCCGGTCCCCGTCTCGTCCGTCAGCACGCTCGCCAGTTGTGCCGACGAGGTGCCCGCGAATTGCGAAAGCGGATTACTGGTCAAGGCATCGCCGCCGCCACTGCTGCCGCTGGTGCCCGAGCCTGCGCTCACGAGTTTGCAGCCGAGCGAGACGTTGCTGTTTCCCCACAACTTTTGGTTGACGCGATTGTAGTAGAGCTTGTTCGCGGCGCACTGGAACGGATCGGCGGTGACGAATGCGACGTCGCGGTTGCTCTGGCCGCGCGCGAGTGCGGGCAGGAACAACAGCAGGACGGTGACGGTGATGAGTAGATGTTTCTTCATGGATTTTTCGCCTCCGGTTTCGGTGTCAGTGCAGGAGTTGGCGTCGGCGCAGGCTTGGGATCGATATGCGTGAAGACTGGCTCGCCTTTCTCGTTCCATGTGACTGCGGTCTCGCTCGGTTTTAATCCCAATTCAGCGAGCGTGGCGAGCAGTTGGATCATGTACTTGTCCCGCGCCGCGTCGGCTTCGCGCGCTTTCTGATCCCACACTTTTGCAAGTGCCGCGATCTGCGCTTTCTGTTCGGCGTTCGGCTGCGCGATGCCTGTCGGGTGCGCGTTCTGTGGTTGGGCTGGTGTTTGGGCCAGCGCGGCTGTCATCGTCAGAAGAACGAGGACGACTGTGGTTGCCGTGATTAGGCGATTCATTGAGTTCCTTTCTTGTCTTACCAGGTTGTAATAGCCGATCGCTTCCACGTGTTCGTCGCCACGCAGACGTAGATAAAGCTGGAGTCCCACGCGATCTCTCCGACGTTGCACGTTGCCGCCGAGCTCGCTGGTGTGCGCGCGGTGTCGATGCGGATCGTGTCGCCGTTGATGTGAAGGTGTGCGCCGCTTCCGCTCACAACGGGCGCTCCCTGTGTGCCGATGAGCAGTCCGTCCATGCCTGAGCCGTTGCCGAAGATGTTGGCGTAGGATTTCGTTCCCGAGGCCGGTTGCTGCAAGACAAATTCGGCAAAGTTGCCGCCATCGTTGTTTGCCGTCAGGTAGACGGTTCCAGTGTGCAGAGGTGCGCAGCTTCCGTTCGTGCAAGTGGTCGAGATTTGCGCGGCGCCAGCGTTGAAAAGAAGAAAGCCGGTATTAAAAGCGCCGTCCCAAACTTGAACCGGATTCCCGGCAGCGAGCCGTAGGCCGTTTTGATCGATGCGCGCAAGCTGAAGGCCCGAACTGAGCGCGTAGAGGCCGGTACGGTCGATCCAGACGCCGGTGCCGGCGCTTGAGCTTGTCGGCGGCGTCGTGCCGATGGCGATCGCCGAGCTCGCGCCGCTCATCGTCAGTTTGCCGGTCAGCGCCATGCTCGCGCCCGTCAGGTCGCCGGTAAATGTGCCACTGGCGGCACTCAGTGATCCGGCGAAGGTTCCCGTTGCGGCCGAGAGGCTTCCGGCAAACGTGCCGCTCGTTGCGTTCACTGTGCCGGTGATCGTGGCGTTGCTGGCGAACAGTGCGCCGGATTCGGTAACGCGGAACGGCGCGCTCGAGGGCGTGGCGCTTCCGGCAAAAAAGCGGACGTCATCGCCTCCGGTGACCGTGCTGTCGAGGCCGACCGTGTTCGTCAGCGTTCCTGCGCTCAGCCGGTTGGCTGTGATGGTGAAGCCGCCGATGTTGCCCGCGTTCGCGGTGACCGATCCGGTGAAGCTCGCGTTGCCTGCCGCGTCGACCTGGGTGAGCACGGTCGTGTTGTTGCCGACGCGAAAACCGTTGACGGGATCGATAACGCTCCACGTCTGGCCCACTACTCCGTACTGCCCGAAGCCGCAGCCAAACGTGTCGCTCACAAAGCCGTAGCTGCCGTTGAGGTTGCCGCAGCGCATTCGCGGCGTCACGCTCAATGTTCCCGACGAGCTTGTGCTCGTGAAGGTCGCGCCGTGCGTTGCCATCTGCAAGTAGGGCGCATTGGTCTGGTCGGCGGTCTGGATGATGAAGCCCTGCCCGGACGCGCCGTAATCCGCGACGCCAAGTCCTGCACGATAGGTGGCGTTTGCACTGCCGGCCATGATCGTGGACGTGTAGCGCCAGAAAGTCGTCTGATCGCTCGTTGAGGCCACGCGCAGCCACGTATCACCGACGAGACCGTCTTTCAATCGCAGAATGTCTCCGGTGGCGAAGAGTTGCGATGCGGCGTGGGTGATTCCCTCCTGGTCCACTACATCGATATTGACAGTCGTTGTGCCGTAGGTTGGACCATTCGGGATCGTGACGTCGGTTTTCAGTTTTGCGGCGCTCTTGAAGACGCCAAAGGTTCCCGCAGTCGCTTGCAGCGCGTTGTAGACAAAGACGGACGCGTGAATCGCGCCGCGCACGTCGACGTTCTCAAACTCCGCGTTCCCGCTGTCTCGAATGCACCAGCCGACGAGGCCCGAGGTGAAGTTGGTCGTACAGACCGAGTTGTTGGGCTGCGGATTCACCAGCAGGCTTGTGCTCGCGCGCCAGCCAGTGGCGATGTCCTTCATAAAAAGGTTGGCGGTGGGGGCGTTAATAAACGCGTTCCCGGCGACTTCCAGCGGCTGCGTTGGGGCGGTGCCGAGTCCGAGTCGCACAAGCTGCAAGTCGCCATCGGTGTCGGTGGCGAGCAGCGATGCGCTCGCGCCCGGATTGGCGCTGCTGTTGATGGCGTGGGTGTGGTTCGCGGTCGCGGTGTTGTTGGTCGTGTTCACCGAAAGCGCGGCCGCTCCCATCGCAAAGGTTCCCGTCGCTGGCATCGTGCCGGTGAAGCCCGCGAAGTTCATTGTGCCGCCGCCGGTCAGCGTCACGCCTGCCGTGCCGCCCACGGTCAGTGGCTGGCCGAAGACGACGCTGGTTCCGTCTGTGCCCGACAGGTTCAGTGTGCTCGCGACGGTGAGCGTTTTGCTGTCGCCGATGGTCAGCGTTGCTCCCGTCGCTGGCGGCGTGATCGTGAGCTTGTTGATCGACGTCGCTGTGGTTGCTCCGGTAAGGGCTGCGCCGACGATGGTCGGATTCGTTTGCAGCACGACCAGGCCGCTTCCGGTTGTTGGTCCAATGCCGCCGCCGCTCGTCACGTCTCCCCACGTCTCGCCGCCGAGTCCGTTTGACAAGCGCGCCTGCCCGGCAGCGCCGATGTGCGTGTTGCCGGTGAACGAGATAGCGCCGGGACCGAAGAACATCGGCTTGCCGATCGGGTTCACTACTGGTCCAACGACGAGCAGTGTCGCGCTTGCTCGCGCCGAGATGCCGGTGCCGTCGCTGTTGTCGAGTGTGATGTTGTCAGGAATGGTGAGGCTGCTGACCGCGCAGCGGATTCCGTCCTTGTACGGCAGGCGGATCGTGCCGGTGTTTGTGCCGATCTTGGTGATGATGGCGACGAAGCGCGCGGTGTCGTCGTCGCCGCCGCAGTTCGGCACAAAGGTGGTCTGCTGCGCCTGGGCCGTGGCGGCGAATGCGAACAGGCAAAT
>JADMIO010703268.1_pt1 | contig 36644 bp, 37 predicted proteins | sample 8958161 | NCBI WGS metagenome assembly JADMIO01 (sample SAMN16585339, study PRJNA669376) | soil metagenome | isolation source: Crop rotation soil | place: USA: Cullars Rotation, Alabama | collected 2011
CGCGACAACTTGTCCACGTGGAATTCTAAGCTTAGGATCCCAATGTGCTGGAAAGCGGATAACCGGCGAGGACAGCGGCGTCGAGAGCTCCGATGTCGATTCCCAGTTCGAGAGCGCTGGTCGAGATCACGGCGCGCACGGTGCCCTCGCGGAGACCTCGCTCGATCTCACGGCGGCGGTTCGGCAGATAGCCGCCGCGATAGCCGCGTATCCGTTCAGGCTCCCCCGGGCTTCCGTCGAAGTCGTCCTTCAAGTAGGTCGTCAGGATCTCCGTGGACAGCCGGCTCTGCGCAAACACGATCACCTGGAGCTGGCGCTTCAGGAACTCGCTCGCGATCCGCCTCGTCTCGCCGAGGTACGAGCGGCGGATCCCCAGCTGACGGTTCACGACCGGCGGGTTGACGAAGATGAAGAATTTCTCGCCGCGAGGCGCGCCGCTCCTGTCCACCAGCTCGAACGGCTGTTCGGTCAACCGCTCGGCCAGCTCGCGCGGGTTCGCGATCGTCGCCGACGAGCAGAGAAATACCGGCTTCGATCCGTAGTGGCTGCACAGGCGTCGGAGGCGCCGCAGGACGTTGCACAGATGGCTGCCGAACACGCCGCGATAGGCGTGCAGCTCGTCGATGACGACGTATTTCAGGTTCTCGAGCAGCTTGGCCCATCGCGGATGGTGCGGCAGGATCCCCGAATGAATCATGTCGGGGTTGCTGAGCACCAGATGCGCGCGCGCCCGGATTGTGCGGCGGGCATCCTGCGGCGTATCGCCGTCGTATGTGAAGACGCCAATCTGGCCCTCTCCGCGGTCGTCGAGCAACTGACAGAGCGCCTGGAGCTCGGCGAGCTGGTCCTGGGCAAGAGCTTTGGTCGGAAACAAGTAGAGGGCGCGGCTCGCAGGATCCTGGAGGACGGCGCTCAGGATCGGGGCGTTGTAACAAAGTGTCTTGCCGGACGCGGTCGGCGTGACCACGACGACGTGACGCCCGGCGAGGGCGTGGTCGATGGCCTCCGCCTGATGGGTGTAGAGCTGGGCGATTCCGCGCGACTGCAGCGCCCGCTGGAGGCGGTCGTCGATTGCGGCGGGAAACGGCGCGTGCTGCGCGGCCACGGGGGGAAGGCGCCGCAGCGCGGTGACGGGCAGGTCTGGTGCGTCCGGCCGGTCGAGCACCTGCCCGGCTGCCAGGCGTTCGAGCGCCGCCGTCAGGGCACCGTCACGGCCCGAGCGGAGGCCGGGTGCCAGATCGACACGCGTTGACGCCCCGATGTCCGCCACGGCTGGGGATGGTAGCAGTCGAATGGGAGGCGATCAAGAGGTGAAAGTGCCACTTCATTCCGCCATTAAATCGTTGCCGGAGCGGCCGGACTGCCGTATAGTTTGTTCAGGTTACCGACCAGCGATGCCGTGGACCTGCCCCGCCTGTAAAGAACCAATCCGCCATAGCGACATCGAACCGGCTCCACGGCCCGGCGTGCTCTATCGCTGCCACATTTGCCGGATGGACCTCGCGATCGATCCGGCTACCTCGAAGCTCGCGGCGCCTCCCATTGAATGGGCAGCCCCGATGACGCCCGCTGGACCGGAAAAGAACCGCTCTTAGCGCCCCGTTTCACCCGCTCTCGTTTTCGCTCGCGTGAATCGTTCGTCATCGCCCACGCAGCCGGGTCTGGGATCCGCGCCGGCTCGCGCGCTCATATACTCACGCGGTGACGTCACCTCGCGCGCTCCCGCGGACGCTGGGACTCTGGAGCGCGGCGGCGATCGTGGTCGGCATCACGATCGGCTCCGGCATCTTCCGCTCGCCTGCGGGCATCGCGGAACGAGCGCCGAGCGCGTTCGCGCTCCTCGCCCTCTGGGCCGCCGGCGGCGCCATCACCCTCTGCGGCGCGCTCACCCTCGCGGAGCTCGCCGCCGCGCTGCCGGAGACCGGCGGCTTCTACGCCTATCTGCGCGAGGGGTGGGGAAGGCCTGCCGGGTTCCTGTTCGGCTGGTCGCAGCTCGTCCTGATCCGGGCGTCGGCGCTCGGCGGCATCGCGATCGCGTTCGGCGACTACACCCTGCGCACCTTCGGCGGCGATCCAGCGAGCCGTCCGCTGGCCGCGCGGCTGCTCGCAGCGGCCGCACTTGCTTTTGCCGCCATCGCCAATATCGTCGGGGTCGATCTGGGCGCGGCGATCGTCCGCCTGTCGACCGGCGCCAAGTTCGCTGCGCTCGCGGCGATTGCCGTTACGGCCTTCGTGCTGGGCGGCGCACACGGCGCGACCGTGGCCCACTTGACGGCTGCCGCCACGGGACCGCTGACCGCGGGCAACCTCGGGCTGGCGCTCGTCGGCGTGCTGTGGGCTTACGACGGCGTCGGCGACCTCTCGTTCGTCGCCGGGGAGGTGAAGGAGCCTGGACGCAATCTTCCGCGCGCGATCATCGCCGGAACGGCAGCGATTGTCGCCATCTACCTGGTCGTCAACGTCGCTTACATTTACGTCCTTCCCGTTGACGCGATTGCCCGTTCACCGCTTGTGGCCGCCGACGCCATGGCGATGCTGCTCGGTCAGCGAGGCGCCTCCCTGGTCTCGATCTGCGTGATGATCTCGACCTTTGGTGCCCTCAACGGGATCATGCTCGCCTCGCCGCGGGTCTTTTTCGCGATGGCGAACGACGGGCTGTTTTTCGCCTCGATCGCGCGCGTTCATCCGCGTTACAAGACGCCTCACGTCGCGATCCTCTTCACGACGCTGCTCGGAATGGCGCTGGTGATGAGCCGCAGCTTCGAGGCGCTGACGCTCACGTTCGTCGTGGCCGTCTGGCCTTTCTACGCGGCCAGCGCCGCGGCTGTGTTTCGCCTCCGCCGTCTGCGGCCCGACCTCGTGCGGCCTTACAGAGTCGTCGGCTATCCGGTCGTGCCGGTCATCTTCATCGCGGCCATCCTCTGGTTCCTCGGCAACGCGCTCGTCTACGAGCCCGTCTCGACGGCGATCACGTTCGGGCTGATCCTGTCCGGCGTGCCTGTTTATTACCTCGCGTTCGGTTCCTCGCGCGCGTGAGCGTCACGTTTTCTGTTTACACGCCGTGAATTTTCTTTACGCGTCGTACGACGGCTGTTACTCTGTCAACTGCGGTCGATAAAAGTACTCAGGAGGTCGGAGGATGGATGCAAGTGAGCCGCGAGTGCGGCGCCGTGGATTCTTTCTTCACACCGAGGCGAGCGGCGAGCCCGACGCTGCCGAGCACGAGAACCCCGAGGGAGTCGCCGTTCGCGCCCGTTCCGGCCGTGCGTCGCTGCCCCGCCGAATCTCCGGCCTGTCGTTGAGCGGCCGGTCCCACACCTCGTCGCGCTCCGAGACCTCCGACCCGCAGATCAGATCAGGGAGCGTGACTGGCAGCCGTCAACGGGCACACTTGCCCCGCTGATCCAGCTGGCCCGCGGCGAGGCCAGGAAGGCCACGACCGTCCCGACTTCCTCGGGACGGCCGAACCGCCCGAACGGCAGCTCGCGCAGGACGAAGTCGGCAATTCCCGCCGGGTCCTCCCGCTGCCGTTTGTCCCACGATCCCCCGGGAAACAGAATTGAGCCCGGCGCCACGCTGTTCACCCGGATGTTGTCGCGAGCCAGCTGCTGAGCGAGCGACTTCCCGAGGCTGATTTCCGCCGCTTTCACCGCGTTATACGTCATGCGGCCGCCGGCTTCGCGGCCCCAGATGGAGGCGATCATGACGATCGCGCCGCCGCCGCGCCTGCGCATGTGAGGAATCGCCAGCCTGGACGCGCGCACTGCCGGCCAGAGCGTCTGATCGAAGGCTTCCTGCCACTCGGCGTCTGTCGTCTCGACGATCGTGCTTCCCCGGGCGAGGCCCATGTTGTTGACCAGGATGTCGACGCCCCCGAAGGTCTGGACGGTGCGCTCGAAGAGCCGCTCCATGTCCTCCGGTCTCGACAGGTCGCCGGCAACCGCGAGGACGCGGTCGTCGCCTTTCAGCCGTCGAAGCTCTCCAGCCGCCTCGCTCAGCCGCGCTTCGCCCCTCGCGGCGAGGGTGACCAGGCAGCCTTCCTCGACCAGAGCCGCCGCGCTTGCCAGGCCGAGTCCCCGGCTGGAGCCGGTGACGACGGCAACTTTACCCGCCAGGCCGAGGTTCACTGACCTCCCCGGCCCGTCAAGTCGTTGAGCGACCAGTCGAACGCCGCGTATTCGACGCGAAACTCGTTCATCGCCAGGAACTCGCGCTCGGTGGTCAACAGGCGTGGCTCCACGAACGCCAGCACCGCGCGTTCGATCGGACTCCGCGTGTTGAACACCGGCGACGCCTTGTCGGCGTATGCCAACGCAAAGTCCTTTTCCCGCCACGAAAAAATCGGGCTGACCGTCACCCTGTTCAATGCGCGGTCGATCGCGACGCACTGCGCCCGGCTGACGCATTCGCTCGCGACCTGGGAGAGCTGCTGTTCGAGCGTCGCCGCGTTGAACGCCTCGCTTCGCAACCGGCCACCTCCAGCCGACCCGCGTCCGAGCGCGAAAAACACCCGTGGATCGCGGAACGTCGGCAGGATCGTCTGCTCGATCTGGTCGAGCGTGACGGTCCGTCCGGCCGCGCGGTGCGTGAGCCGCTCGAACGCGCCGGGAATCTGCCGGATGCTGCGGGCAGGGTAGTCGCGCGACCGCTGGGCGATCGGCATGTGGTCGATGACCGTCTGCAGCACGAGGGCATTGTACGTATTGAGCCAGAAGGCGATCTGCTCATCCCTCGACGCCATGTCGAGCGAGACGCCCGCCGCGCCTGTCACGTAGGCGTCGAGCAACCGGCGATCCTGGCGCAGCGCGCGATAGTAGACGTAGCCGTCGCGGACGTACAAGTCGAGGATCTGATCGAAGTTGCGACGCCGCGCGTCGGCGGATTCCTGGGCGGCCGGGGCGGCCGTCGTCAGCGAGAGGGCGGCGATGATGAAGTAGAGGCTGAAAGAAGCAATCCGCAATTTCATTGACGTCAGGGCCTCCGACTTATACGCGATGCTCCAGGAACTGGGCGACGACCTCGTTGAACCTCATGGGTCGTTCGAGGCTGGACAGGTGGCCTGCGCCCGGAATGACGTTGAGGACGGAGCCGGAGATCGCGCGCTGCATGTCCTGGCTGAGCTCCGGAGGAGTGAGGACATCCTCCTCGCCGACGAGGATCAGGGTGGGACAGTGAATCGAGGCGAGTAGATCGGTCGAATCGGCTCGCGTCATGAGCGAGGAGATGAACGCGCCGATGACCTCCGGCGAGTTCGACTCCACGAGCGCGCGGACCCGCGCGACCATGTCGGGCTGCTCGCGGCGCGTCGTCGCGCCGAGCAGCTTGGGGAGGAGCTCCTCCGCAACGGCGGCCGCCCCCTTCTGACGCGTCAGCTCGAGCAGCCGCTTGCGGCCTTCGATCACGTCCGGCGAATCCGCCTGCGGCCGCGTGTCCGCGAGAATGAGGCCTCGGAAATACCGCGGTGCGCGGCGGAACAACGCTAAGGCGACATAGCCCCCCATCGAGAGGCCGCCGATGACCGCGTCTTCGACCCGGAGCGCATCGAGAAGATCGACGACGTCGGCCGCGTGGTCGTCCATCGACGACGCCGGGCTGAGTGCCGATCCGCCGTCGGCGCCGCGAAGGTGCGGCGCGATCACCCGCCATCCCGATTCGGCAAGCTCGAGCTGCGGCTCCCACATCCGGGCGTTCAGCGGGAACGCGTGCAGCAGCACGAGTGTGCGGCCGGCGCGCGGCGGCGATGGGGGAGCGGCTTCGAGGTACCGCAGGGATCCAATTGCAGGCATCGCTACATTGTGAACATTCCGGCGCAGTACGTCGAGCGCCGGACGATCGCATCTACGAAAACGCGTACCAGCCGCGCACGACGTAGTAGGCGAAGCCGAGGATCTCGTGCATCACCGAGGCGCTCTTCCACAGCCCGAGGTCGCTCGGGAAAATCCAATGTGTCCACGACGTCGCGAAGAACGGATCGCGCGCGACGGCCGGAATCGCCCGGATGCCCTGCGCCCGGAACGTCCCGAGCGATCGCCGCATGTGGGTGCCCGAAGTGACCAGCACGACGTGCCGCACGTTGAGCGTTCGGAGCATCGGCGCCAGGACGACCGCCTCGTCGTGTGTGTCTCTGGACTGCGTCTCGACGACGATCCGGGCCGCGGGGACGCCGAGCGAGACCAGCGCGCCGCGGAGCGTATTTCCGCTCGCCTCGTTCGGGCTCTCCGGAGGCTTGCCCCCAGAGGCCACAACCCACTCGGCATCGACGAGCCTGAACACGCGCGCCGCCTCGACGGCTCGCGTGGCGTCGACCCGATCCACGATCGAGTAGCGGCCGTCGGCCCAGTCGCGGGCCGTGAAGCCGCTCGAGCCGAGCACGACGATGGCGGTTGCCCCTGACGGAACGTCGTGAGCCTGTAGAGGCGACAGGCCGGCCCCGAGGAGACGGCCGACGCCGTCGCCGATGGCATACGTCGTGAGCACGGCGTAGAGGAGCGCCACCCAGAGGACATAGCGTCGCGCCCGGCGCGACTGCGGAGCTGAATGGAGCCACAAGGCGCCGACGAGGATTGCGGCCGTGAGGCCGCCTACCGAGAAGAAGTACCAGATCAATTCCCGCACGGCGGAGACGGACTAGCCTCGTTCCGGCGGTTTCGGCTTCGTGCCGATTTTTTCGGGCGGTGGCGCGGCCCCGGGTGATTCGCGCGCTCCCTTCTTCGACGGCTCCGCGCCTTCCCGGGGCGGGGGCGCCGGAACATCACGCCCGTCGGGGGGACGATCGCGTCGGAGCGGCCTGTCGGGACGAGCACCTTTCGGCGCGCCGCTCCAGGGACGCTGACCGTCACGGGGCGGCTTGTTGCCCCACGGCCGCTGTCCTTCGCGCGGCGGTTTATCAGACCACGGCCGCTGACCGTCGCGCGGCGGTTTGTTGCTCCAGGGCCGATGGCCGCCGGCAGGTGGTTTGTCCGACCAGGGCCGCGAACCCTCACGCGGCGGGTTGTCGGACGAGGGTCGCGAGCCGTCCTGCGGCGGTTTGTTGCTCCAAGGTCGGCGCCCGTCGGCCGGCGGTTTCTGGGACCACGGCCGCTGACCGTCCTGCGGCGGTTTGTTGCTCCAAGGTCGGCGCCCGTCGGCCGGCGGTTTCTGGGACCACGGCCGCTGACCGTCGCGCGGCGGTTTGTTGCTCCAAGGTCGGCGTCCATCGGCCGGGGGTTTGTTGGACCAGGGCCGCGAACCCTCGCGCGGCGGGTTGTCGGACGAGGGTCGCGAGCCGTCGCGCGGCGGTTTGTTGCTCCAAGGTCGGCGTCCATCGGCCGGCGGTTTCTGGGACCACGGCCGCTGACCCTGACGCGGCGGTTTGTCGGACCAGCGCCGGCCTCCGCCAGGTGGTTTGTTGGACCAGGGCCGCGAACCCTCGCGCGGCGGTTTGTTGCTCCAGGGACCCTTACCCTCACGCGGCGGTTTGTTGGCCCATGGGCGCTGACGCTCATGCGCCGGCTTCCGGGACCATGGCCGCGGGGTTTCGTGCGGCGGCACGCGGGGCGGGGTGTCGCGCTCCGGACGCGCCGGCGGCGGCTGCCGCTGGAGATCGCGTGGGGGGCCTTCGGCAGCAGGCCGAGGGCGCCGATCCGGTTGCCGCTTGCGCTTGTCGAAACGCGCCCGCGGGTCCGCATGCTCGCCGCCCGGCCGCCATTCGCGGCTGCGCTTTTCCCCCGGCCGGTCGAGATTGCTGGCGGCCCACCGCGCCTGCTCGGGCGTATCCCAGATGCGTCCGCGCGCGAACCACTTCATCGCGACGTTCTGGTTCTTTCGCTGCAGCTGATGAAACGTCGGCTGCAACTCTTCGCGGTCGCGGGCTCGGAACGCCGTCGGCTTGTCGTCGATCAGAATCGTCCAGTACGCGTAGCGCGGCGGCACAGCTCCATTCTATGGGATCGGCGTCCGCCGCCGGTTTACTTCTGCAGCCGCTTCAGCTTTTCGACGAGCGTCGTGCGCTTCAGGTTCAACAGACGGGCCGCCTGCCCCTTGTTGCCGCCGGAGCGCTCGAGCGAGCGCTGAATCAGTTCGCGCTCGATGTCGGCGACGAACGCGCCGAGATCGAGCCCTTCTTCCGGCAGCGAGATAGGAGAAGCGATCGGCGAGGCGATCTCCTCCAGCAGCTCCGACGGCAGATCCTGGATGCCAATCTGCGAGCGCCCGGCGCTGAAGGCCACCGCGCGCTCGACGGCGTTTTCGAGTTGACGCACGTTGCCGGGCCATCGGTAGGCCATCAGCCGGCGCATGCACTCCTGCGAGACCGTCAACGGCGCCGGTTTGACGGGCGGCGCGCCGTCGCCTTTGCGCGCGGACTGGGCGTCGGCCCCGTTCCGCGCCTGATACTTGTCGAGAAAATGCTGGACGAGCAGAGGGATGTCGTCGCGCCGATCCCGCAGCGGCGGCAGCTGGACGGGGATGACGTTGAGCCGGTAGAAGAGGTCTCCGCGGAACTGACCGTCAGACACCATCTTCGCAAGATCGACGTTCGTCGCGGCGATCACCCGCACGTCGACCTTGATGGTGTGCGAGTCGCCAACACGTTCGAACTCCCGCTCCTGCAGCACGCGCAGCAGTTTCATCTGCGGCGCCGGGCTCATCGTCCCCACTTCGTCGAGGAAGAGCGTGCCCTTGTGCGCCTGCTCGAGCCGGCCCTGACGGTTGCCCACCGCTCCGGTGAACGCGCCGCGAACGTGTCCGAACAGCTCCGCCTCGAGGAGCGTGTCGGGGATCGCGCTGCAGTTGAGGGCGACGAAGCGCTGCAGCCGCCGGGGACTGCTGTGATGAATGGCGCGCGCCACGACTTCCTTGCCGGTGCCGGTTTCGCCGGTGATGAGAATCGTGCTGCTGGTCGCGGCGATCGTCTCGAGGAGTTGGAACAGGCGCGTCATCGCGGGGCTCTTGCCGATGATCCCCTCGAAGCTGTAGCGTTCCTCCAGCTGCGCCCGCAGATAGGCGTTTTCCGATTTCAACCGCTGCTGCTCGACGGCCGACTCCAGCACGTGCATCAGCTCGTCGATCTGGAACGGCTTGCTCACGAAGTCCCACGCGCCGCGCTTGATCGCTTCGACGGCGTCTTTCACCGTGCCGTATCCCGTGACGACGATCGCGACGATCTCCGGATACCGCTCGACGGCTGCATCGACCACCGCCGCGCCGTCGATCCCCGGCAGCCGGAGGTCGGTCACGATGATGTCGAAGGCGAACTCGGCCAGGCGCGCCAGCGCGGTTTCGCCCGAGTCGGCCTGCTCGACGCGGTAGCCGCGGTCGGCGAGCTGCTCGGCGATTGCCTGGCGAAGCGGCGCTTCGTCTTCGACCAATAACAGATGTTTAGCCGTGTCAGTCATTTACCGGGCGCCAATACCTTGACACAAGTTGGACCCCTCCGCCAGAGGCGGAAGGCGGAATTTCGGGGGAGGGTCCTAATCCCTGCCAATGGTCGTTCCGATACCATCCCTGGAGGCAATTCCAGGTGGAGCGAAAAACGATTTCGATCATGAAAGCGTGCGAGTTGGTCGGCGTCAGCCGACGCACCATCTACAACTGGCTCTCCTCCGGAAAGATCGAATATGTCCGGACGGCGGGCGGGTCGGTCCGCATCTTCGTCGACACCCTCTGGCGCGATCCCAATCGCAGCGAGCGCTCGGCGGTCGACGTCGCCTGGCAGGCGGAGGGACGGCACTAACATCGGCCCTCCGCGGCCTGGCGAGGGCCGACGCGGGCCTGCGACCGTCGAGGAGCTGCTGTCCAGGAGATCGATGGACGAGTCGCCGGAACTACGCCTGCTCTTTCACCGGTTGAACAACCAGCTGGGGATCATCCTCGCCCACGCCGAACTGCTCGAAGCGAAGGCGACCGACGACGTGAACCGTGCGCGCGCCGCGCAGGTCGTGGCGAGCGCGCTCGATGCCATGGGCACTGCTACCGAAATTCGTCGCTACGCCGCCGTTCCTCCCGAACCCCAGTAGGCCTCCGCCACGGGCTGCCCCAGCTCTCGTCAGATTTCGTCCCAACCCACTAAAACCGTAGTACCGCGGTCATATCGTTGACGAAAGAGCCTGTTGTTTCGTCAAAACGTTGACCAGAATTGCGGTGTGACGACCTAGCCCGTCCTACACGCCCCACTTTCGGACATGTCTCGTAATGGACGTGAAATCAGCGATATACAGCCGAAATGAGACGCTCCTTGTGTCACCCGAGGACACAAACTCGTCAGTTGGTACCGCCGTTGCGATCCCGGGCAACGCCCGGCAGCATCGCGTATGCGCCGGGCGACTTCTTTCAAGGAGCAGCCCATGCGCGTCCAGCCAGTCGCCGCGAGCCAGAATCGTCGCATCGTCGCCAGCCTGCCCTTCGTCGAGGCGCTGGCCCGTCGGATGGCGGCATCGATGCCCAACTCGGTCGACATCGGCGATCTGGTGCAGGACGGCGTGCTCGGCCTCATCGACGCGGCGCACCGCTTCGACGAGGACCGCGGGATCAAGTTCGAGACATTCGCCGAGCGCCGCGTTCGAGGGGCGATGATCGACGCCCTCCGCCGCGACGCCTGGCCGCGCGGCGTCAGACGTCAGCGCCGCGAGCTCGATGCGGCGCGGGAAGCGCTGCGCCGGGAACTGGGCCACGAGCCGTCGCTGGCCGACCTGGCGGCCCGCGTGGGCTCCGACGAGAAGCGTCTGAGCCGCACGATCGTCCGCATCAACACGATCGAGTCGACCTCGCCGCTCGCCACCGGCGAACACTTCGACGAAAGCTGTCTGCCCGCGGCCCTGGTCCCCTCCGAGCCCGATTCGCCCGACACGGCGTACGAGAAAGCCGAGACGCGCGAGCGGGTTCGCGCGGCGATCGCGTCGCTGCCGTGGCGCGAGCAGAAGGTCATCGGCCTCTACTACTACGGCGAGGTGACGATGAAGGAGATCGGCGCGGAGATCGGGGTCAACGAGTCGCGGGTGTCCCAGCTCCACGCGCGCGCGATCCGGCGGATGCGCGAGGCGCTCGGCGAGATGGGTCCGCAGCAGATCGTCGAGATGCGCAAGGCGCTCGTCGCCTTCGCGGTCCGGAAGCCGGTCATGGCCAAGGCATCGCTGCCGCCGGCGCGGGAAGAGACGCAGGCGCCTCCGCCGGCCGTCGTGCTGCCATACAAGCGCACGCAGCGCCCGGCGACGGCGACGCCGCGCGCCCGGGCGACGATCAGGTTGCCGCGCGCCCGCCAGGCCGTCGCGGCCGCGCGGTAAGGGCGCGAGGCTCGTCGGGTCCGGCCGCGCGTTCGCGGCGAGCGTCGAGACGCGACAGCCACAGGTCCGGCGTGGTGCCGGCCGATCACGTCAGCCCGTCTCGAACGGCTCGCAGCAGATCTCCAAGCCTGAACGGCTTCGCGAGGAAACGGCAGCCGGTCTCCTCGAGGAACTTTTCGGCCTCGGTCCCCGCCACATCTCCCGTCACGAAAATCACCCGGTCAGCCAGACCGGGGCGCGCGTCGCCCAGCATGCGATAGAACGACTGGCCGTCCAGCCGGGGCATCTTCAGGTCGCAGATCACCAGGTCGAAGCGGCGTTCCCGCACCCGTTCGAGCGCCTCCTCACCGTCCGAGGCGTGGTCGACGACGTAGCCCGCATCGCGCAGCGCGTCGGTGACTGCCGCCGCCAGCGCTGCCTCGTCTTCGACGACCAGGATCGACTTGCCCGACACTTCGGTCGCCGCCGCGCCAGGACGCACGAGGGGCGCCGGCGGCAGCTTCGAACCGGTGACGGGCAGCTCGACGAAAAACGACGCGCCGGCCGACACCCGCGACTCCAGGCGAATGCGGCCGCCGTGCTCCTGCACGATCGCGTAGGCGACGGTGAGGCCGAGGCCGGTTCCCTGCCCTACGTCCTTGGTGGTGAAGAACGGATCGAAGATCTTCGGCTGCAGTTCTTCTGGTATGCCGGGTCCGTCGTCGTTGATCTCGACGATGACCGATTCCTGCCGCGGGTCGTGCCAGGTGCGGATGACGATCACGCCGCGTCCGTTGGCCGAGAGCATGGCCTGTTCGGCGTTGATGATGAGGTTGAGCAGCACCTGCTGCAGCTGATGGCCGTCGGCGAAGACCTGCGGCAGGCCGGCCGCGAGGGCGTCGAGCACGGCGATGTTGGTCACCCGCTGCTCGTACGCGCGGAGCGCCAGCGTCTCGCGGATCACCTGGTTGACGTCGACCATCGCGCGCGTGGTTTGCCGCTTCCGGGCGAACGTGAGGAGGCTGCGGACGATGCGGGCGGCACGCTCGGATTCGCTCAGGATCGTCTCGATGCCGCGGCGCACCGACGGATCGAGCGTCTTCTCGGACAGACGTTCGGCCCAGCTGAGAATCGTCGCCAGCGGGTTGTTCAGCTCGTGCGCGACGCCCGAGATCGTCTGGCCGAGCGCCGCCATCTTCTCGGCCTGGAGGAGCTGGTGGTAGATGTCGCGCGTCTCGTCGTCGAGCTTCTTGCGTTCGCTGACGTCGCGGATCAGCGCCTCGATGCGGACGGTGCCGTTGTCGGCGGATTGATCGGCGTGACCGGTGACTTCGACCCAGACCGCCGTCTGGTCTGCGCGCCGCAGCCGGAGAAGATAGTTCGCGACCGCGCCGTCGGTCGTCAGCCGTTCGATCAGCGCGACGCGTGCCTGCGGGTCGACGAATCGATCGTGATCGAAGGGGCGCACGTCCCGCTCCGGGATCTCGCTGCCGAAGCCGAAAATCAGTTTGACGTGAGGATTGGCGGCGATCGTCGACGTGTCGTCGGCGCCGATCGTCCCGATGTATACGCCTTCCTGAACGGCCTCGAACAGCCGCGCGAACGCCGCGGCCCGGTTTTCCACCGGGCGATTCTACCCCCGCGCGGGGTCGCATCCGCCGGCAGGGCGGGCGGACGTCAGCCGGCGCCCCGTGGTGTGTCCGGGGCGCGCCTCGTTCAGTGCTGGTGCCCGGGCGGATGAGGGGTCGGCGTTCTTACGGCCGACAGCGGGCCGAATTCCTTGTCGATCGCGGCGCGAATATCGCCGACCGAGGCGCCCGACGAGTACAACTGCCGCGAGCGGGTCGCGACGTCGATGCAGACGGTGCACTCGACGCCGTGCTCGTCCCAGGCGATCACGTCGCCGTTCGGCGCGCGCGACTTGACGAAGCAGTCCGCGTTGCCGGTATGGCCCGCACGCTCGCAGCCGCAAAAACAGGGGACGTACCCGAGCACCTCGGGATGTTCGGCGGCAAATTGATACGCGGCGGTGATCACCTGCTGCGGACGCGGCGGCGCGTAGCCCTGGAACGGGACCGGCGGCAGCGACGCCTGTTTGTGCGGTCCAAGCTTGGCGTTCGCCTCGATCTTGGCGACGACCTGCGAGTCGGCCGCAGCCGGCGCCTGTTCGGCGGCGGAGGTCGACGCGCTCGCCGTCGCGGTCGTTTCCGTCATACCGGGTGCGGCAGAACGCCAGAATGCGAATCCGCCCAATGCGAGCACCGCCATCGCCACGGCGATCCACGGCAGCGGTGTCGGCGTCGAGGCTTTGCGCGCCGGCGCTGTAGGCGGCAGACCGGGACCTTTCCGCGACGGCTTCTTGGACATGCTTTCCTCCGGGCGGCGAAAAGGTCATTCTACCGCCTTTGCGAGCTCAACGGTTCAGCTTGCGTGGGCGACGTTCATTGCCTTGGAGCGCCCGATACATGGGCTCACGCCACGAACCGTTGGACGCTGACGCAATAAGCAGCGGGTCGGTCGCGCGAGGCGAGCCGGAACACCACAGCGTGGAGAGGTACTACGGGTGGAATGCCCGGGCGGTCATCGCCCGGGCAGACGCCGCCGTGGAGTGTGGGGAAATCATCGACGAGGCGAAGGTCCGACCCCCGGCGCGATGCCGGGGGTGGCATTCACCCGACGGCTAGACGACGCGTCGGCCGCTCACCAGCCTGACCAGGAACAGCACGATCGCGATGACCAGCAGGACGTAGATGAAGTTTCCGAGTGTGTAGCCGCTGACCATTCCCAGCAGCCACAGGACGAGCAGAATAATCGCAATGGTTTCCAACACGGCGGTGCCTCCTCCGGCCCCACAACATGTTGGGGCCTTTCCTTCAGCTATCGTGAAACTGCAACATGGGTGCCGCTCTGCTCTGCCGTTCGAAAGGCGGCGACGCGGCTCATGCCTGAGACGGCGGCGCTTGAACGGGACCGAGAGCGAAGGTCATCGTGCCGTCGACGACCCTTTTGCCGTCGACCCGCGCGACCCCTTTGAGCAGGCCCATCCGGCTTCGCAGCCGCACGACGAACGCTTCGATCTCGACGACGTCGCCGGGATGCACCGGCCGGCGGTAGCGCACCCGCTGGATGCCGGCGAAGAGCGGCAGCCGCTGCCGGTTTTCGGGATTCGCGAGGATCAGGATCGCGCCGACCTGCGCGATCGCTTCGGTGAGGATCGTCGGCGGCATGACGGGCGCGCCCTGCAGCTCGCGCGAAAGATAGCGCTCGTTGAGCGTGACGTTCTTGATTCCGACGATGCGCTTGTCGACTTCGAACTCGGTGATCCGATCGACGAGCAGAAACGGATACCGGTGCGGCAGGATGCGCTCGATCGCCGCATAATCGAGCGGGAGATTGACGTCCATGTGAACCTCAGATTATAGGCGCGACCAGGGTCCTGCGCTACACTGGCGGTCCCCGTGACCGAGCCCACGCCTTCGGTGTCCCAGGCCAGCACGACCGACCTTCTGACCACGCTGTTCGCGCTCGGGCGCGAAGTCACCTCGGTCCTCGATCTCACCGAGCTCCTGCACAAGATCCCGGAGCTGATCGCGCGGCTGACGAAGTTCCACGCGTTCGCCGTCTACCTGCTCGATTCGTCGCGGCAGGAGCTGTCGATCGCCTACTCGGTCGGGTACCCGGAGGACACCGAGCGCTCGCTGCGGTTGAGGGTCGGGCACGGCCTTGTCGGGGCCGCGGTCGCCGAAGGGCGGCCGATTCTCGTCAACGACGTTCACGCGGACGCGCGCTACGTCGAGGCCGTACCGGGGTCGCGCGCCGAGCTCGTCGTCCCGCTCCGGCGCAAGGGCAACGTGATCGGCGCGCTGAACCTCCTGAGCGACACGTCGGGGCAGTTCACCGAGACCGACGAGGCCATCCTCCGTCAGTTCGGCGCGCACGTCGCCGTGGCGATCGAGAACGCGCGGCTGTTCGAGAGAGAGCGCGAGCATACCAGCACGCTCGAGACGCTCGCCGACGTCGCACGCGAGTTCGGATCGATCCTGGATCTCGACGCGCTGCTGACCCGGATTGCCAACCTGACGCGGCGCGTGATCGACTACCGGACGTTCGGGATCCTCCTGGTCAACGAGGAGACGCGGGAACTGGAGATGAAGGTGGCCGTCCGGTACGGCGATACGGCGACGGCCCCTCGCGTGCAGGTCGGCAGCGGCCTCGTCGGCTACGCGGCGCTGCACAAGGAGGCGGTGCTCGTCCCCGACGTCTCGGTCGATCCACGCTACATCAAGGTGGTCGAGGACGCCCGGTCCGAGCTCGTGATCCCGCTGCTGCTGAAGGACCGATGCATCGGGGTCTTCGATCTGGAGAGCCCGGAGCTCGACGCCTTCAACAAGAGCCACGTCGAGATCCTCACCCTCCTCGCCAGCCAGGCGGCGGTCGCCATCGAGAACGCGCGGCTGTACCAGACGATCCTCGCCAACGAGATCCGGCTCGAGAAGGAAATCCGCTTCGCGCAGCGCATACAGGTCGCCCTGCTGCCGACCGAGCTGCCGAAGCGGCTGAAGGACGTCGACGTCGCGGCGCGGTTTGCGCCGGCACTCGAGCTCGGCGGCGACTTCTACGATTTCCTCGCGCCCGAACCCCAGAGCCTCGTGGTCGCGGTGGGGGACGTCTCGGGCAAAGGCGTGCCGGCGGCGCTCTACAGCGCGTTCGCCGGAGAGCTCGTGCGGTCGAGGACGTTCCGGCGGCGGTTCACCGCCGAACGCTCGAGCCCCGCCGGCGTGCTCGCCTCGATGAACACGATCCTGCACGAGCGGCAGCTGGGCGATTACTACTGCACGCTCTGTTACGCGCTCTTCGATTTGAAGCGCCGGACGGTGACACTGGCGAATTCGGGGCTGCCGTATCCCGTTCGATCGTCCGCCGATCGCGGCGGCGTCGCGGCGCCGGCGACGGCGCAAATCGAGCTCGCGGGGGTGCCGCTCGGATCGTTCCCGGGCTCGTCGTACGATGAGGCTGCGTTTCCGCTGAATGCGGGGGATCTGTTCGTCTTCTTCTCGGACGGCGTATTCGAGGCGAGGGACGCGCTCGGACGGGAGTTCGGGCTCACGCGGCTCCTCGAGGTGATCGACGAGCGGCGGGAGCGGCCGGCGCGGGAAATCGTGGACGCCGTCTTCGCCGCGGTCCAGGAGTTCCGCGGCGAGACGATGCCCAACGACGACATGACGGCGGTCGCGGTCAGGATGACGGTCTGAGCCGCCGTACGGACGGCGTTATCGCCGCTGCACGCTCAGGTGTTCCTCGCGCAGATGCAGGCCGAGCGCCTGACCGCCGAACACGGCGACCTCGTTGACCTTGCCCTTGACGCGCACGTGCGCGCCGCGGGTCGGCGTGAACAGCCCCTGCGACACGACCGTCACCTCGCCTGTGCCGTCCTCGACCTTGTAAAGCTTGAAGGGCAGGAGCGGCAACCCCCAGGAGCTCGTCACGACGCCGTCCACGTACACCGTGCGGTTCTGATACCGTCCCGGGTTGTTGCGCAGGTCCCCGATGTTCGGGCTCCGCAACCCCAGCGCACAGGCGGATGTTGCCGCGACGACAGCGACGACGACGGCCAGGCGTGAGAACGTGTGTGCCATAACCTCTTGTCCCTTCCGCGAAATCGCCAGCCGCGGCGTTCCGCGCTCGCAGAACGAGCCGCGCCGATCGTGAATGAAGCGACGGGATACGGCGATGCCAGCGCCTGCCTGAAGTTACGTATCCCGCCTGACCGGACGCGGCTCTGCTGCCAGACACATCAAATCGCGTGCCCGTGCAGAGATCGGAAAAATGGGCTGAAAAAGCCTGCCGGCCGGGCGCCGTCCTGTCGCGCGGACGCGCGATGACCTGTCCAGAGTGCGGCGGTATCAGTAGACGCTGAGGTACCGATCGACCTCCCAGCGCGACACGTGCTTGATGTACTCGTGCCACTCCTCGCGTTTGGCTGCGACGAAGTGTTCGAACAGGTGTTCGCCGAGCGTCTCGCGGACGAGGGGGTCCTTCTCGAGCTCGTCGAGCGCTTCGCTCAGATTTCCCGGCAGCTCGTCGATCCGCAGGTGACGGCGTTCGCGGTGGCTCATCTCGAAGATGTTCTTGTTGACGGGCGGTCCGGGGTCGATGTTCCGCTCGATGCCGTCCAGACCGGCACGCAGCATCACCGCGAACGCGAGATAGGGGTTGCAGGACGGATCCGGCATGCGGAGCTCGATCCGGGTCGCGGTGCCGCGCGCCGCCGGCACGCGGACGAGCGGGCTGCGGTTCTTCTCGGACCACGCGATGTTGGTGGGCGCCTCGTAGCCCGGGACGAGCCGCTTGTACGAGTTGACCAGCGGGTTGGTGATCGCACAGAAGCCTTTCGCGTGGCGCAGGACGCCGCCGATGTAGTTGAGGCACGTCTGGCTCAGCTGCATGGGGGCCCGCGCATCGTGAAACATGTTCGCGTTGTTCGCGAACAGCGACATGTGCGTGTGCATCCCCGACCCGTTGATGCCGTAGATCGGCTTCGGCATGAAGGTGGCGTGCAGGCCGTTCCTGATCGCGACGTTCTTCACGACGAAGCGAAACGTGCTCACGTTATCCGCCGTGGTCAGCACGTCGTCGTAGCGGAAGTCGATTTCATGCTGGCCGGGCGCCACTTCGTGATGCGCCGCTTCGACGTGAAAGCCCATCGCCTCGAGCGCGAGCACGATCTCGCGCCGGACGTCTTCGCCCATGTCGACGGGGCTCAGGTCGAAGTAGCTCGCCGCGTCGTGCGATTCGGTCGTCGGCTCGCCGTTCTTCGTCTGGAACAGGAAGAACTCCGCTTCGGGGCCCGCCTTCATCTGGTAGCCCCTTGCCGCCGCCTGCGCGATGACTCTCTTGAGCGTGGTCCGGGGACACCCGATGAAAGGCTCGCCGTCAGGGGTGTAGATGTCGCAGATGATGCGCGCGACCTTCTCGCCCGTCGGCGCCTCCCAGGGAAACACACAGAAGGTCGAGAGGTCGGGCTTGAGGTACATGTCCGACTCTTCGATCCGCACGAATCCCTCGATGGAGGAGCCGTCGAACATGATCTCGCCGTTCAGCGCCTGCTCGAACTGGCCGTCGGGCACCTCGACGTTCTTGATCGTCCCCAGTATGTCGGTGAACTGGAGGCGCAGGAACTTGATCCGCTCGCGTTCGGTTCGCTCGAGGATTCGCGTCCTGCCAGCCTGCGCCGCGCCCTGATCGGCGCCCGGGGACCCCGTCGCTCTGCGCTTCGTCATGGCCGAGATTCTAGTGTGCCGGCAGCCTGCTGCCAACCGGGCGAGCGGTCGAAGATGTGGCGGCGATGCGGAGGATCCGATCCGCGGGCGCCGATCCGGCCGGCGAAACGCGTGGCGGAACGCTAGATGGCGATCTGTTTCTCGCGCGCGGCGTCAGCGGCCGCGCCCGTCGCGACCGAGGAACCGAGGACGCCGGCGAGCTGTGCGGCGAAGATCGCGGCGAGCGCCTGGACCGCGTCCGAGGTTTCGCCGCGGTCGTTGATCTCTGCGGTCAACGAGCCGATGCACCCCTCCGGCGTGAGAAGCGGCGCGACGATCGCCCCGCTCGCGACGCCCGGCCTGCACAAGACGATCTGCAGCCCGCTGGTGCGATAGGCGGCCGCGGCGGCATTGTCGGCGGCGCGCGGAATGGGTTGCATCCGGGCGAGCGCCTGAGCCGGGTAGCCGTGTGCGAGCACGGGCCTGAGATCGGCGCCCGACGGGCTGCCGAGCCAGACGATCACGCCGCTGGCGTCCAGGGCGTCGGCGGCGCGTACGAGCAGCTTCTTGAGGTCTTCGACGTCGTTGACGCGGCCGAACTCGGTGCAGAGCTCGGCGGCGGCCCGGAGGGCCGGCAGCGACTGTCGCGGCGTGAGGTCTGCCTCTGTCGAGCGGAACGGCTCGCGCAGCCGAAGGTGGCCGTCCACGGCCTCTCCCGGGCTGGCCGTCTCGGCCGGCGCGGCGTCGCGCGCAGCCCCAGGCCGGATCAGCGCGAGGACGAACAGGACGACGAGCGTGATCGCCACGGCAGCTGCCAGCGCCGAGGCTTCTCGTCGACGCAACAGCGCTTCGGATCCGTCCAGCGCCTGGTACTCGGCGAGGCGGGATGCTTCGATCAGCCGCGCGGCCTGGGCCGCCGTCTCGCCGCCTTCCGTGAACACGACGTCCCCGGCCATCAAGGGCTGTTCGGCTCGCAGGTAATCGCGCGCTCGCCGATCGACGTTGTCGAATTCAGTGATCGCCGCGGCAGCCTGCAGCAGGAATTCCCGCGCGGGTACGCTGGTGGCCACGGCGCGCAGGCGGTCCGTGGCGCCCGCCGCCTGCTCGATGAGCGAGGCCACCCTGGGCATCCAGAACGCGACGCCTTGACCGGCGGCCACATACGCCTGCTGCGCGGCCCGGACGTCGGCGAGCGCGAGCGTGGCCTCGCGCGCCTTAAGGTCGAATGTCCTGACGTCTGCGCGGCGTCGAGCGATCTGCTTTTCGGATTCGAGGAGGAAGAAGGCGGCGACGCCGATAGCGATGAGGGCCAACACGCCAAACGCGAGTCTCGCCGTACGTGAGCGCATCGGTAAACGCGCTCAGAGTACCACATCGTACGAGCGGCGGAGCGGAAGATTAGCGCGGCTTGAGGATCACGTAGGTCGGAAGCCCGATCGCTCCGAGTCGCGACATCACTTCTTTCGTCGGCGACTCATCGGGATTCTCGGCTTGGAACTTGATCTTCACGTAGCGGGAGAGCGCGTCGCCGACTGCGGTGTCCTTGAGCGTGGTCCGATCCATGACCAGACAGTTCTTGCACCAGGTCGCCCAGAAATCGATGAGCACCGGTTTCCCTTCGGCCTCCGACGCCGCAAGTCCCTGATCGAGCGACGTGTACCAGCCTTCGCGCGCCTTCTCATCGACGCTCGACGAGACCTCGGCGGGATCGACCCATCGGTCCGCAAGGAGTCGATAGGCTTCGACGCCGTAATAGGCGGCCGTCGCGAGGATGACCACGCCGAAGACCTGCTTGACGCGCACCATCCAGGCCCCGGGACGCGGAAGCGCGGCGATCCCGGCACCGGCGAACGGCCACGGGATCGCCATGCCGACGCCGAGCAAGAACGGGAGCGCCAGCGCGGTGGCGGTGCCGGTCGCGTACAGATTGCTCGAGAAGAGGACGACCTGGATGACGACCGGCGCCACGCAGGCGCCCGCCAGCAGCGCCGCGACGCCGCCCATGGCGAACGCGACCAGGAAGGTGCCGCGGCCCGTCTCGGCGACCCGGAAGCGGCTGCCGAAACGCGAGAAGTCGATCACGATGACGTCGAACATCGCCAGCGCGAGGACGACGAACAGCCCTGCGATCCCGGCGTTGAACCAGGGCGACGCGTTGATGGTGCCGAATGTCCCGGCGGTCAGGATGACGACCAGGCCCAGGATCCCGTAGACCAGCGCCATGGCCGCTCCGTAGGCGGCGCCCAGGAGGAAACCGCGGCCGCGCGAACCGGCCTGCGCGCCGGCGCCGATGATGGCGAGGTTGATGGGGATCATCGGCAGCACGCAAGGCGTCAGGTTGAGCGCGAGGCCGCCCACGAGCACGATGAGGAGAATCGCGAGCGGTCCGCGGTTGTCGAACCACCCCTGCTCTTGAACCCCCGCCTCGGCGTTGCGAACGAACTCGAGAAAGGCGCCTGCATTCATGTAGCCGGCCGTGCGGCCCTCGGTCGAGAAGGTCTCGAGTCGGCCGAGCACATCGCTCGACGCGGCAGTGGACGGCTCCGCCGTCGGGACGCGTGGCACCAGCACCGGCGCCGCCGGCGCTTCACCGCGCCCGAAGGCAATCCGGTCAAGCGCGTCGGCGTGCAGCGCCTTGACCGCCGCTCCTGACGCGACGACGCGCAACGTCCAGGATGTGTCGATGGTCAGCGGCCGGTAGCACATCTTCTCGTCGCACGCCTGGTAGCTCAGATGCGCCGGGACCGTGAGCTCGCCAGGAGGCGCGCTCGGCGCGACGCTCAGGCTGACGCCGACCGCGAAGTCGTGCTCGAACACGCTGAGCGGCTGATCGGAAATCTCCTGTTTCAGGTCGGTCGGCGGCGGATACACGATCTCGTCGACGACCACGCCCGGAGGCGGTTCGATGGCGAGGACCATCGGGATGAGCAGCGGATCGCGCGGCTTGTTGGAGTTGGCGTGGAGCCCTTCAGGGAGGCGAATCTGCAGGGCGGCGCGCACACTGGTGCCGGCCTGCACCCCGTCGCTGCCGACGATCGGCGTCAGCTCGGCCCTCAAGTTCCGCTGAGCGTCGGCGACGCTGCCGGCGATCAGCAGAAAGGCGACGACGCTCGAAACAAGGGCGGTTCTGGCCACGTGACGCCTATTTTACTTCGCGCAGCGCGATCATTCCGGGCGGCGGCGGCAGGGCGGAACGATCGACAGACCCTTTCACGGGCGGCAAATCCTGGAACATGAAATCCCACTTCCAGCGTTCCGAGGGGTTCGAGGCCTGCAGCCAATGCTGCGCCGGCACCGGCCTGTTGAACGTCAACGTCGCGATCGACTCGAGCCCCTCGACCCCGGCGAACCGCGCGGCGATGTCGGTTCGAATCTGCGCTGGACTCGTGTACTCCAACGGCACGCCGAGCGCGGCACTCACCCTGACGAGGATGGCCCAGTCCTCTTTCGCCTCGCCTGGCGGCGCGATCGCCCGGGCTGTGCCCTGAAGGCGTCCCTGGTCGTTCGTGTAAGACGCCTCCTTTTCCACCGACGATGCACCCGGCAGCACGAAGTCGGCGGCGCGGGCCAGGTCGGTCATCAGCACGCCCTGAACGATCAGCAGCGAGAGCTTCCCGGAGGCGCGCAGTTCGACGATCCAGTTCGTGTCGCCGATGGATCCGTCGGGGCCGGGATCGAACACGTAAAGCGCCGAGACAAGACCCGATTCGGCCGCCTCCCTGAGCGCCGTAAGGTCCGGGAGCAGGGCCCCGTCTGTTGTCGCCGCTGCAAGACCGAGCATCTGTGCTCCCTTGACGTTCGGCGCGTCGACGGGGGGAATCCTGAACGTGGTGCGCTCCGGCTGCACCTTGTCGCTCGCGGTCCACGCGACCGAAATGGCGGCGGCGACATCGTCCGTCGAAGGACCGAGCAACTCTTCGGCGAGACGCCGGAACAGGAACAGCTCCTCGTGCGCGGCGTGGGCCGACAGCAGGAACCGCACGGAGCCGGGCGCGCCACGGCCAACCGACGAGAGACGTTCGGCGACCTTCGGCACCGCTTCTTCCCAGGAGATCGAGCGGTGGAGGCCCGAGGCGTCGCGCTGCAGCGGATGCCGGAGGCGCGCCTCGCTCTCGATCCAGTGATAGTCGAAGCGGCCGATATCGCACATCCAGTAGCCATTGACGTCGCGGTTCAACCGGGGCGTGAACCGGATCAGGCTCGACCCTTTCGCCCATTCCGGCTTCGCTTTGATCCAGGCGGTCGTGTTGCAGCCTTTCGCGCACCGCGTGCAGATCGTATCGGCCGCGTTCGGGTTGTCCCACGGGCGCGACTTGAAGCGGTAGTCCCGCGTGGTGATGGCGCCGACCGGACAGACGTCCATCAGGTTGCCCGACAGGAGCGAGTGGACGCCCTCCTCCTGGAACGTGGCGATCTCGCTGCCGTAGCCGCGATCGATGATGTTGATCTGCGCGTCGGCGTCCACGTCGCGCATGAACCGCACGCAGCGGGTGCACAGGATGCAGCGCTGCCGGTTCAGCATCAGCGTCGGACCGAAGTCGACGTCTCCTTTGACCCCCTCGCCGTCGAATACCCGACGCGGGAACTCCATCCGGCTCTCGTCGGGCCCGAACGTGTACGAAAAATCCTGCAGCGGGCACTCGCCGCCCTTGTCGCACACCGGGCAGTCGAGCGGATGGTTGATCAGCAGGAACTCGAACACGCCGGCGCGCGCCGCCACCACTTCCTCGGTGCGCGTCTGGACGACCATTCCCTCGGCGCAGATGGTGGAGCAGGAGGTCTGGAGCTTCGGCATCTTCTCGATCTTGACCACGCAGACGCGGCAGGATCCGTCGATGCCGATGCCGGGGTGATAGCAGTAGTAGGGCACCGTGACGCCGCTTTCGATCGCCGCCTGCAGCACGGTCTTGCCTTTTTCGACGGTGACCTGACGCCCGTCGATCGTCAGCGTGACGGTTTCCATAAGAGGTCGATCATATCAAAGCGGAGGCGGATCGCCGGCGGAGAGGCGGCGGCAACGGGACGCGCGGCGCCCGGCCTTCAGGGGACCCGGGACACGTCCGCCAGGGTGCCGTCGTCGCGCGAGATGTCGACCGATCGGAGGGCGCCCTCGAGCGGGATGCGCGTCTCGACCGACGGCTCCGTGACGGCGACCACGGTGTCGACCGACCGGCGGTCGGCATACTGCACCGTCACGGTCAGCGGCAGGTCGAACACCTCGCCCATTTGCTCGAAGCGTACGACCAGGTCCTGGCCGGCCGGCGTCGAGTCGATCCGGTAGCTGAACGTCACGCGGGGAAGCGACGAGCCGTAGATCCAGCGCTCGAAGAAGCGGTCGAGGGGCCGCCCGGCTTCGCGTTCCATCGCCTGGCGCAGTTGATCGGTGCCGGTCTTGTGAAAGCGCGATTCGGCGTAGAAGCGGCGGATGCCCCGGAAGAACGCCTCGTCGCCGATCAGCCCGCGGAGCATGTGCAGGACGATCGCGGCCTTGTTGTAAACCAGCGCGCGGAACACGCGGCTTTCCTTGCGCAGATGCCCCAGCCGGTTGCCAAGGTAGACGGGCCCCTGTGCCGACTGATCCAGGCTCCACCGCCGCATGTGCCTCAGCACCGCCACGAAGGTCTCTTCGCCCCGATGATGCTGCGCGTAGAGCGCGGCGAAATACTGCGCGAACCCTTCGCTGAGCCACTGTTCGTGGTAGTTTCCCCAGCCGACGGCCTGGCCCCACCACTGGTGGGCGAGCTCGTGCGCCAGGAAGAACTCCGGATAGCCTCTGAAATTCGCCGGGTCGTTCTGCCAGACGAACGGCGTATCGGGGCGCGGCTGATTGAGCACCGCAAAGTAGCCCGGGCTGTGGCCGCCGGGCAGGTCGCTTTCGACCAGCGCGAGAGTGAAGCTTTCGTACGGCGCGTCGCCGATCAGCGACTGGTAGAAGCGCGCGATGTCCGACGTCTGGGCGGCGATCTCCCGCCCGCGATATTGCTGGCCCGGGTTCGATGCGATCAGCACGTCGAGCGACGGCAACCCGTCGCCGTGAGCCTCGGATCCCTCGCCGCCGTCGCTCGACCCCGCCGTGGCCGCCGGCCGATCGAACGTCACCGTGAACTGTTCGGCCTGCGTGAACCGGCTGACGATGAAGGCCAGATAGCGCAGCGGCCGCGTCGCGGTGAACTGATACAGCCGGCGATTTTGAGACGCCTGCTTTCCCCGCTGGAGCGTCGGCGAGACGGATGCCATCTCGCCGCTTCCGACGCAGCTCAGCGACGCCGGCACCGAGATCCGGATCGTCGCCGTCGAGTAATCGCTGATCGGCGCCTGCGGGTACCAGAAGCTCCGGCTGCTGTAGAGATAACTGGGCTCGGTCTGCGACGGCGCGATGTAGACCTCCGGGTTGCGACGTGACGCCTGCGGATCGGGGGGGCGCTGCGCGAGGGCGACCGTTTCCCGCTCGGCCACTTGCGGCGTCAACCGGCCGCTGTAGGTGATCCTCAGCGTCAGCTGGCTTTCGCGTTTGAGCGGCGTCGGCAGGCTCACGAGGAGCGTGTTCTGGTTCTTCACGCGTACGTTGAACAGCCAGCCGTACTCGTCGCTCACGACCGAACGGACGGCAAGCGACTCCGCGAGCGCCATCGTGATCTGGTTGACGAACGGCGCCCGGGTCTCGAGGCGCACCGTCGCGCGCCCTTCGATCCACTGCCGTTCAGGATCGATCGTGACGTCGATGTCGTGATCCAGGATGTCGTAGTCGACGAGATCGTCCTCGTTGTAGAAGCGCCCGTAGGAGGCGATCTTCTCGGCGGAGGCATACGCGGAGATTTTTCGCTGGCGTCGGCGCTCGAACAGCGAGATGTCCTCGGATTCCGAGCGGGCGCGCGAGTAGGTGAGCGTGTCGAACCGACGCGTCCGCACCTCGGCGAGAAAGTCGCCCGCCCCCGGCAGCAACCACCAGGAATCCGGCGAGAGGTCCCCGAGCGCGAGGCTGAAGGTCTTCGGCGACTCCTCGCGGAACACCTGCTCGGCCCGCCGCAGCTCGCGCGGGTCGGTGGGCCGCGGCGTCAGTTTGGTGAGGTCGGCGTGCATGTCCGCCGCGCCGACGCGGATGTAGGCAGACTCGAATCGGGTCTCGAGCGTGTCGCTGCCGGTGAGGATGCGCACCTGCCCTTTCTCGGTCTCCGGCGTCGGCCGGAATCGCATGTCCCCGCGTCCGAGCAGCACGAAGCCGGTGACGCCCTGATCGGTGTCGATCGTGAACACGGCCCCGTCGAGCAGCGTCAGCTCGAGGTCCTCCGATCGAAGCGTGAAATTGTGCGCCGCGAACTGCTTGCCGGCGTTGATCGACAGCCGGTAGACGTTGTCGACCGCCGAGAGCTGCTTGAGCCCCGAGACGCGCCACTCACGATCGTCGCCCTTGGCGAGATCGATCCGCCACGTGGAGATCCGCGCGCGATCGCCCGATTCGACGAACGCGTCGATGACGAGCCGGTACGCCGTGCCGCCGGGCGCCCCGGCGAGCGCATCGCGGCCGCGCTCCCGCACGACCACCCGCGTCGCGCCGGGCCGCAGCTCGGTGGCGGCGAAATCCTCGGCGTCCGACCGATCCAGCGTGGGAGCCAGCAGCGAGCGGTAGCCATCGACGTCGGCCTTGAACAGGACCGCCTCGAGCCCCTGCAGCACCCCTCGCAACCGGGCGTCGTCGTCGTCCTGAACCGCCGTCCGCGCGGTGGTCCCGAAGCACACTGGCGCGCCGAGCAGGAATGCCCAGAAGAGCAGTGCCGGGCGGCCCGGTCTCGTCATACCTGTACGGGCTTCGGGATAATTCCCAGCGCGTGTCCGACTCTCGCGAAGGCATCGAGGGCGAGCGTCAGCTCCTCGCGCGTGTGGGTCGCGGTCACGATCGTCCGCACCCGCGCCCGATCCCGGGCGACGGTCGGAAAGCCGATGGCCTGCGCGAAGACGCCCTCGTCGAAGAGGCGATCCGAGAGCTTGGCCGCCAGCGCGGCGTCGCCGACGATCACCGGCGTGATCGGGCTCTCGCTGACGCCCGTATCGAAGCCGAGTCCCGCGAGTCCAGCTTTGAAGAACCGGGTGTTCTCCCACAGCCGATCGATGATGTGCGGTTCTTCGAGCAGCACCTCCAGCGCGGCGATGCAGGCTGCGGCGACCGCTGGTGGGTGGGATGTCGAAAAAAGAAACGGACGCGCGCGCTGGTGCAGGAAGTCGACCAGGGCGCGGCTGCCGGCGACGTATCCGCCGAGCGCCCCCACCGCCTTCGACAACGTGCCGACCTGCACGTCGACGCGGCCGTGCACGCCGAAATGGTCGATCGTGCCGCGGCCGTTTGCGCCGAACACGCCGCTGGCGTGGGCGTCGTCGACCATCATGATGCAGCCGAATTCCTCGGCCAGATCGCAGAGCGCCGGCAGCGGACCGAGGTCGCCGTCCATGCTGAAGACGCCGTCGCTGATCAGGAGCTTGCGCTGCGCCGGCGGGAGTCCGCGCAGGATGGCATGTGCGGCGTCGACGTCCTTGTGGGGGAAGACCTTGATCGATGCCCGGCTCAGCCGGCATCCGTCGATGATGCTCGCGTGGTTCAGCTCGTCCGACACCACGACGTCGTCTTTGGTCAGAATCGACGAAACGGTCCCGGCATTCGCGGTAAAGCCGCTCTGGAAGACGACGACCGCTTCGGTCTTCTTGAACTCGGCAAGACGGCGCTCGAGCTCGACGTGGATGCGCATGGTGCCCGCAATCGTACGGACCGAACCGGATCCGGCGCCGAGTCGGCTCACCGCCTCGATCGCCCGCTCGCGCAGCCTCGGATGAGTGGTGAGGCCGAGGTAGTTGTTCGACGACAGGTTGACGACCTCGCGGCCGTCGATGACGCACCTCGCGCTCTGCTCCCCGTCGAGCACGCGCAGATGGCGATACAGCCCCTGCTGCTTCAGCGCTTCGATTTCGCCGGAGAGATAGACGAGCGGATCAGGCCGCATACGTGTCCTCGAAGCCTTACCGGACAGTATAGGACCAACGCGGGCGCAGGCAGCGGACGGCCTATGGATGGACGAAGAGGAACATTGCCGTCCAGGGAAGGATCGCGGCCGCGAGGTAGATTGCCGTGAGCAGCGCGACGAGCAGGTGTACCCGGCGCAGATGAAGGATGATCCCGCACCCGACGGCCACAAGCTTCGTGGCCGTCAGCCCCGTGCCGATGCCGGCGAAGGCCACAGCCGAGCTGACGATCGGATTCGCCTCGATGCCCGGGCCCCATGCTCGGATGCCGACGTAGGTGAATGCCCCGTCGAGGACCTGCACCACGATGAAGACGAGCACGGCGAGATCGCCGAACGTGCTCGTCGGCGTGTCCCACGGCTTGTACAAACGTGCCATCCAGTTACCGCGACGGGCGGGAGCCGTCCCATACCCCTCACTTCGCGGGCCTCGACGGCTTCATTCATCAAAAGGGGTGCCGGACGGGCAGGCGAGCGGCAGGGTCACTCGCCGGCCTCGAGGCGATCGCGCTCCTCGAGAAGCTCTTGCGCAAGCACCTGAAGGATCGCGGCAGTCGGCACGGCGAGGATGGCGCCGGTAATGCCGAGCATCGCGCCGCCGATCAACAGCGCGACGATGACCGTCACCGCGCTCACGCCGACCTGGCGTTCCATCACTTTCGGGACGAGCAGATGGTTCTCGACCTGCTGCTGCACGACATAAAAGATCATGACGAACAGCGCGGTCCTCGGCGAGACGGCAAAGGCGACGATGACGGCGGGGATCGCGGAAAGAATCGGGCCGATGACCGGAATCATCTCGCCGAACCCGGCGATCAGGGCGAGGACGTAAAAGTACGGGACGCCCAGAAAATACAACCCCACAGCCGCGGAGACGCCGATCGTCCCGCCGAGAATCAGCTGCCCGTTCAGCCAGGCGCTGACCTTCGTGGAAATCTTCCTGACCGCCTCTTTGATGCGCGGCCGATCCTCGCGCGGAAAGAGCCGCGCGAACGCCGCGTACAGCGAGTCGCTCTCGAGCATCAGATAGAAGGTCAGGACCAGGACCGTCAGCACGCCGAACAGCCCGCCGACCACCCGTGCGACAGCCGTCGCGACCGTGTCCACGGCGTTGCCGCCCGAAGATGGCGCGCTCCGCACCGCTTCTTCGAGCGTGACGCGATGATTCAGCAGCCCGTACCGCATCAGGAACGCCTGGCCCCGATCGAGGAGCTGCGGAATCCGCCGCCACAGCTCCTGCGCCTGATCGATGAGCGGCGGCACGACGAGGAGGCCGACGACCGTCAGCGAGCCGATGATGACCGTATAGACGATCAGAATGGCGAACCATCGGGGAAACCGGCGCGCGACGAGCTGCTGCCGCTCGATGGCCCTCACGATCGGCCCGAAACCGATTGCGAGCAGACCGCTGATGTAGATGATGAGGAGCGCGTTGCGCGCAAGATACATCGCCCACACGAGCAGCGCAGCGACCGCCGCCATGGCGATTGCGCTCGCGACGACGGCGAGAGGAGTCTGCCCGCGCCTGGCGTTCACCGCCGATACTCGGCCGTGAACTCAGCCATCAACGTGTAGATCTCGGCGAGATCGGCGGGCGAGGCGAGAAAGACGATGCGCAGGTATCCGTCGGCGGCGGGTAGTCCGAATCCCGAGCCGTACACGCAGAGCACGCCCGTCGCCCGAAGCAGCCCGAGGACGTAATCCTCGTCCGTCCGCCCGGGCGGCAGCTCGACGCGCGGCATCGCGTAGAAGCCAGCTCTCGGGGTCATGCAGGTCACGCCCGGCATGGCGCGAAGGCGTTCGCCGGTCAGCGTCGCCCGCTCCTCGAGCGCGGCGCGGAACGAAGTCTGGTGAGAGCGATCGCCTTCGAGAGCGGCGGCGACGGCGTGTTGCATCGGTACCGTGCTGCACAGCCGCCCGTCGGCCAGCTTCCCCAGCGCCGCCGCGACGTCGTCGAGACGCGGCGAGGCGCCGACCGCGATCCATCCGGTCCGCCAGCCAGGCGCGAGATACGCCTTCGACAAGCTGGAGAACGAGATGATCGCCGCGTCCGGCTCGAAGCTGCCGATCGGCGCGACCGGGCCACCGTAGCCCAGGTCGCCGTACACTTCGTCGGCGAGCAGCGGCAGCGCATGACGTTCGGCGAACTCGATTAGTTGACGGCGGACCGGGGTGGGATAACTTGCTCCGGTCGGGTTGTTCGGATCGATGACGACGAGCGCCCGTGTCCTCGGCGTCACCAGTCCGCCGAGGTGCTCGAGGTCCGGGGTCCATCCCGCTTCCGCGGCCGTGCGGTAGTACACGGCGCGCGCGCCGAGCTTCGCGATGACAGCCGTGTACAACGGATACGTCGGCAGCGGCACGAGCACTTCGTCGCCTTGATCGAGGAGCGCCGCCAGCGCGAGCTCGATGCCCTCCGACGTGCCCGCGGTCACGAACACGCGATCGGCGCCAACCGGCCAGCCGCGCGTGGTGTATTCGGCGGCGATCGCTTCCCGCGCGGCGGGGATGCCGGCAGATGGCCCATATCCGTTATGGCCGTCAGCGACCGCCCGCTGAACGGCCTCGGTCAGGTGCCGCGGCGTCCTGAACCCGAAGGCGATCGGATCGCCGACGTTCAGGTACCGGACGCGTCGGCCGGTCCCCTCAACCCGTTTGGCTTCCGCGACGATATTCCGGATGGCGTACGAGAACTGACCGATGCGCTGTGCGACCGGGATGGACGTGTGAATCTGACTCACCCCGGGATCTTAACAGCCTGCGTTTTCCGTGAAACGGGCCGGTCTCACGGAGGTGAGCGTAGATATTACGTAGGCGTTCCGCGGCGGCGACTGCCAAAGTGTGTAAGAGTTACTCGAACGGGCTGGGCGCCCGGGTTTTTCGAGGCGCTCATCGTTAATTAACTCGTTTAAAATGAATGATTTGATGACATGGCAACATCTTTGGATTACGTCGACGTGATGGTATGGGGCAAGCTCATCAAAGTGTTGATCGCCGGGGCAGTCGTTTCCGCTGTCAGCTGGCCCGGGTCGCTGGCAGCTCAAGAAGTCCCCGTTGCCGCCTTCACCTCGAGCGTTGACCTCGTGCGCGTGACAGCCGTGGTCCGCGACAGAAAGGGACGGTTCGTGGCCGATCTGACCGCACGCGACTTCGAGATCCTCGACGGCGGCGTCAGCCGGCGCATCAGCGATTTCCGCCACGACCTTTCGGGGATCAGCGTCGCGCTGCTGTTCGACGTCAGCGGCAGCATGGAAGGGATGATGGGCAACGCTCGGGAAGCGGCGGGACACCTTCTCGCGTGGCTCGAGAGCGGTCGGGACGAAGCGGCCGTCTTCACCTTCGACACGCGGCTCGACGAAGTGGTGCCGTTCACGAGCGACCTCACGTTTCTTCCCGGACGGCTCGACGCGGTGCGCCCCTTCGGCGCGACGTCGCTGCACGACGCGATTGCCCAGACCGCCGAGCGCGCGAGCCTCCGGGACGGCCGTCGGCGAGCGGTGATCGTCTTCACGGACGGGAATGACAACTTCAGCCGTCTCTCGCCCGGCGAAGTGTCGGGCATCGCCAGCGCCATCGACGTGCCGGTGTACATCGTCGGACTCGTGTCGCGCGTGGACGACCCGTCGGCCGACATCGGCGCCGTCATGGCTGCGCCGACGCCGCTGGCCGCCGCGCTCCGCGACCTGACGGCCTGGACCGGCGGCCGGACCTTCATCGTCAGCATGCCTGCCCAGCGGAGCGTCGTGGCGCGGGCGATCGTGGAAGAGCTGCGCCATCAATACCTGATGGCGTTCGAATCGAGCGGCAGACCGGGCTGGCACCCGCTCAAGGTCCGGATGCGCGGGAAGGACCTCACAGTACGAGCCCGAAGTGGTTATATCGCGGGGCAATCTCGCCCGATTTCGCAGTAGGAGGATCTCAATGGTTCGGAAGTTTCTCGTCGCCGTTCCGATTGCATTACTCGCCGTCGGCGGTTCGACCGCCTGCGCGACCAAGAAGATGGTTCGAACGAGCGTTGGCGAAGTGAACACCAAGGTCGATTCTCTCGGACGTTCCGTGGAGGAGACCCAGGAGCGGACCCGGCAGAACGAAGCCAAGATTGGCGACGTCGATCAGCGGGCGCAGGCGGCGCAGGCGGCTGCTCGCGATGCGCGCAGTGCCGCCAGCCAGGCGTCGAGCGAAGCGGCAGCGGCCGCCAACACGGCCAACTCCGCCGTCGCGAAGACCGCCGAGCTCGACAAGGCTTCGCGCCGCATGGTGTACGAAGTCGTCCTGAGCGAGGATCAGGGCAACTTCAAGTTCGCGAAGACCGATCTCCCGGAGGAGGCGAAGGCCAAGCTCGACGAGATGATCACGCAGCTCAAGGCGGATCCGAAGGCCGCCTGGTTCGAGATCGAGGGTCACACCGACAACATCGGATCGACGACCCTCAACGAGCGTCTCGGCATGGAGCGCGCCGAGGCGGTGAAGCGCTACCTCTACGAGCACCATCAGATCCCGCTGCACAAGATGAACGTCATCAGCTACGGCGAGGAGAAGCCGGTTGCCCCGAACAAGACGCGTGACGGCCGCGCACAGAACCGTCGCGTGGTGATCAAGGTTCTGGCGTAGTTGCCCCGCGGCCGCTGGTGCCAGCCATCAGCCCCTCGTCTCGACGACGAAGGGGTCTGGCGCCGGCGGCCCTCCTTCTCTCCCCGCCGATCGTCCTTCCAATCGAATCCGCCGCGCCCCGGCCGCCGTGTGTCCGGCCGGAAGCTCTGATAAGCTGCCGGGCATGAGCATCCGGACCGAACTGACCCTGCGCCTGCCGAACAGCCCGGGCGCGCTCTCCGGCGTATGCCGGCTGCTGGCCGACGAGCGCGTCAACATCCTCGCGATGATGCTCGAATCCACCGGCCAGCTGCGGCTCGTCGTCGACAATCACGTGCGCGCCGCCGGCGCGCTGCGGGCCCAGCACCATCAGGTTGCCGAATCCGCCGTCATCGTCGCCGCCGTGGCCAACGGTCCCGGCGCGCTGGCGCCGCTCCTCACGATGGCCGCCGATGCCGGGGTGAACCTCGATTACGCGTACGGAAGCGCTCCGGAGGGCACGACCGGCGCCGCCGTCGTGCTCGGAGTCGCCGATGCACAGCGCGCGGCGGCGATTTCTGGAATGTGAGCGCCAACCGATGCGTCTGTATGTCGAAACGATGGACGCGGTCGTCGTCGAGATCGACGAGGGGGGCCGCGTGCGATACGACGGGCACACGAGCGGGGACCCTGCGGAGGGATGGTCGCAGCCGACTCTCCAGGAGCGCCGCGCGATCATCCACGCGGCGCGCCAGGAGATGGCGGGTCTCAGCGAGCTTCTCGAGATCCTCGAGCGGTAGCCGGCACGTCAGGGGCGCAGTGTCAGCTGGCCGCGGATCTCGCCGCCCGTATTGACTGCCGAGTGCACGTTCACGTACGAATTTCCACCGAGGATGGCCTGGAACATGTCGTCGGCCGAGCGGACTCCCTGCTCTGCCCGGAGGAGGAACTCGGTATCTTTCACCGTTCCCGAGAACGCGAACTCATTCGATGCGGTTAACGGCGGCGCGAAGGCCACGACGACCGGGCCCGTCGTCCCTGCAGCGCCGACGTGTATGTGGCTGGCGATCACGCCGCTGGGAAAATTGAAGACGCGCACCGAGTAGGTGACCGTCCGGGCGGTCAGATCCACGACGACGGTCGCGTCGCCGAACGCCGCGGTATTGACGCCGGGCGCGGGGGTTTCGTTGCCGCCGTTGAGGGAAGCGGTCAAGGTGAAGGTCTGGGCTGAAGCGGGCGCAGCGGTCATTCCGAATGTCACGATCGCGGCCAGGAGTGGGGTGGACCAGCGTCTGTTCATCGGGGGACTCCTTCGAATGAGAGATGGAAGCGGGTCGGGGCGAGCGGCTCGCTCGCGATTCGAGGCAGAAGGCAGGATGTACGCCAACCGGAGCGCGAGGGATAAAGTCTTCGACTCCGCCAGTTTAGGCAACACGCCGCTGGGAGCCGGGCCCGAGGGCTCTTACCAAACCGGAAAGTGGATCCCTGGCGACGTAAACTCTCCTCGCGCGGACCGTTGAAGCCGTGGAGATCAAAGACACCGTCGCACTGATTACCGGCGGCCGCCGGCTCGGCCTCGTCGTGGCTGGAGAGCTGGCCGCGCGTGGCGTCGACGTCGTTTTCACGTACGCGCGCTCCCGCCCGGAAGCCGAGGAGGGCGCCGAGCGTGTTCGGGCAGCGGGCCGAAGGGCGCTGGTGGTACAGGCCGATCTGCGGGACCCTGAGGCGTGCACCCGCGTCGTGGCGGAGGCAGTGGGCGCGTTCGGACGTCTCGACATCCTGATCAACATGGCCTCGGTCTACGTCGAGCGGCCGTTCGCGGAGGTGCGTCCGGCCGATTGGGACGCCGCGATGCTGGTCGATCTGCGGAGCGCCTTCCTGTGCGCGCAGGCAGCGGCGCCGCACATGCGGGCTCGCGGCGGCGGCCGCATCGTGAACTTCACCGACTGGATCGCCAGGAGCGGACGCCCCCGGTACCGTGGCTTCGTGCCGTATTACGTGGCGAAAGCGGGCGTCATCGCGCTCACCGAAGCCCTCGCCCTCGAGCTCGCCGCCGACAACATTCTGGTCAACGCCGTTGCGCCCGGTCCGATTCTTCCGCCCGAGACGTCGAGCGCCGAAGAGATTCGCGCGGTGGAGGAGGCGACGCCGCTCGGCCGGTGGGGCGGCGAGGTCGAGATCGCGAAGGCGGTGCTCGCGCTGCTCGACGGCGATTACATCACGGGCGAGACGATCCGGGTCGACGGCGGCCGGCACGTCAAGTAGCAGCGCCGTGTCAGCGCGCGCGATCGATGCCGGCGCGCTCGAGTATCGACGCGAGCACGGCGGGCGCGCGCAGCACCGGCAGGTTGCTGATGTAGAAGTGGCGCACGCCCGCTTCGAGCAGCGTCCGCAGCGTCCGCGCGCACGCCTCCTCCGGGGTGGCCCCTTCCCCGAATTCGCGGGTCAGCCCCTCGACCGGCACCGGCAGGAAGCTCTGGAGCGCCGCCAGCGTGCGCGGGTTCGCGCTGCGATAGAAGAACACGCCGAACACCGCCGGCAGCGCCACGGCGCGCCGGCTCGCCGCGCGGAGGAACCGCTCCACGGCGCGCACGTCGTGATGGCTCACCACCTGCGTGAGGTAGAACTCGGCGTGAAAGTTCTCCGAGGCGAGGTAGTCCATCTGGGTTTCGGCGTCGGCATGCGGGTTGGCCCATCCGCCCAGCGCGATCGTATGGTCGCGCGCGCGCAGCAGCTGCCGCAGCTGCCATGCGTGCTCGACCGCGCGCGGCGTCCCGACCGATTTGTCGCCGCCGAGGACGACCAGCGCCGGAAATCCGCTCTGGTGCGCGCGCTCGGCGTAGGACAGGCAGTACTCGAGCGGATGTTTCGCCGTCAGGAACGGGACGATGCGGTCGCGAGGAACGTCTCGGCCGAGATTCGTGACGAGATGGCGGAGGTTGTCTTCCTCTTCCGCGCCGACGGCGCTGTCGGTGAGGAACACGAAGGTGCCGTCGCGCGTCAGCCGCCGCACCGCGTGATAGGTGTCGATCCAGGCGTCCATGCCTTCGCCTGCCGCGAGCTCGGCGCGCGGCGGCCGCAGCTCCGCTCCGAACACGGAACGCCCGGATCTCAGCGCGGAGAGGAGATCGACGCCTATTCCTTCCTGCGGTAGGTCTTCAGCGCTTCGTCGATGAGGAACAGATCGGTCAACAGCGCCCGGAGGTGGATGGAGGCGTTCAGGTTGTCGACGAGCTGCGAGCTGATCGCCGGCTGCGCGAGGACGAGGCGGATCGCGGCTTGCGCGTCGCGCGCGTCCCGGTCGAGGACCGTCATGAAGGCGGCGAACGGCGCCGTCGACTCGACGCTCAGCTGCTCGACGAACCGGTTGAGGAACCCCGCCAGATCGGTGAGCGCTTCATCTGATCGGCGCAGGAAATCGCGAATCGGACTCGAGCCGCCGGTGTCGCCGTCGACCCCCTGCGCCGCATACGCGAGCATGAACTCGTAGCACTCTTCGATCGCGTTGCAGCGGCTGTTCAGCTCGGCTCGAGCGGCCTCCAGGACTGCGTTCACGCCCGACCCGCCGACTGCGTCTTTTCGGGCTTCACGTTCCACCGCGTCCGATCGTGATGCTCGAGGTACTGGCGGCGGGTAATCCACCCGAAGATCATCCCCCTGGTGATCCAGAACAGGTCGGGCCGCAGCGCGAAGTAGACGTGGGCCATGACGAGGCCGACCAGGCCGACGCCGGCGAAGCCGTGGAGCAGGTAGGTGAACCCCCAGGTCGTGTCGCTCATGAAGTACGGGTTGCGCGTCAGCATCGGCGTGCGGACCCGCTGAATCATCAGCAGGCCGGTCAGCACGGCGGCGAAGCCGACGACGACGATGGCGAGGTGATACAGGCGGTTGCCGAGCGGATACTTGCCGGACTTGGGACCCGGCACATCGTGGCCGAGCTCGCGCAGAATCTCGGATTTGAACTCGGGGATGTCCTTGGGACCGACCCAGATGGACCAGAAGTCGAGCCAGAACGTGGCGTGGAAGATGTGGAAGATGATGGAACCGGTGAGCACGAGCCCCGCCATCCAGTGCCACTGCACCCACGCGAACCGGATGCCCGCGATCGGCAGGAACGCCGTGAAGAGCAGCGTGAACATCGACGCCGCCATCACCCAGTGGAACATCCGGGCCATGAACGAGTGCCGTGGGATCCGTTCCGGGAGGTCCTTGTTGGCCGCTTCGAGCGCGTCAACTTCGGCCGTCCGCTGCTTGCGATGGGCCGACAGCACCATGTAGCTCGCGTGGGCCACCAGGAACATGATGCCGGCGATGAACGCGGCCCATAGCAGGTCCCACGAGATGTGCGTCAGGATGTCCTGGCCCCACGGATTGCGTCCCCATGACAGGAAGCTCATGTTTTCCCCTTTGCCCCAGGATGAAACAAACCCGCAGCGGCCGCGCGGGCCGCGCGGCAGCGAGGTCTCGACGTCAGGTGACGCCGGGGTGGGAACCCCCGGCGTCGAAGATTTAGGTGGTCGCCGTCGGTCCGGTGCCTCGGATGGCGCGCTTGACGAGGTTGCGCATCAGCG
>JADMIO010950793.1_pt1 | contig 36643 bp, 26 predicted proteins | sample 8958161 | NCBI WGS metagenome assembly JADMIO01 (sample SAMN16585339, study PRJNA669376) | soil metagenome | isolation source: Crop rotation soil | place: USA: Cullars Rotation, Alabama | collected 2011
CAGGTCGCTGCGGATTTTTCGGTACTTTCCCACGGAGAATCGGACGATCACGCTGGCCGATGCGTCGGCCGAGCGCGACGCAGGACACCTGGCGCCGGGCGACCCCTTTCCCTCCCAGGCGTTGTCGGCCGATCTCGATAACGTGGCACGCGCCGGCCAGGCGATTCTCATCGGACCCCACCGCGAACGCGGGGAGGTCGTGACCACCGGCTATTCCGTGATCGAAGCCAGTGCCGCCTCGTCAACCGCGCCCCGCGATTTTCTCGCGATCGACGTCGTGGTCCGGCATTGGACGCGCGATCTCATCCTCGCCGCGGCCAGCACCGCGGTCCTGATGTGGCTCATCCTTGGACTGCCCTACGTCGTGTACGTCCTCGCGCGGCGCGAGCTCGAGCAGGGCGAGGCCATCCGAAATCTTTCCGAGGCAATTGAACAGAGTCGCGGCGCCGTGATGGTCGTCGACCTCAACGGCAACGTGGAATACGCCAATCGCGGCTTCTGCGAGCAGATCGGCTGCAAGCGTCGCGAATTGATCGGACAAAGCTGGAAGGATTTTCTCGCGACGGAATCGGCGCCGAAAGATTCGCAGGACCTGGTTTCAGCCGTGCGCGAGGGCAGGGCGTGGTCGGGCGAGTGGTCGCACCGCCGGCAGGACGGCAGCGTTTATCCCGTGCGTGGGGCATTCACTCCCGTGCACAAGAAGAACGGCAAACTTTCGTGTTTCATCGCCACGTTCGAGGACATGACGGCGCAAAAGGAAACCGAGGCGATGCTGCGCGATTCCAAGGAGCGCGCGGAGGCAGGCGAAACCGCGAAGAGCCAGTTCCTCGCCACCATGAGCCACGAGGTGCGCACCCCGCTCAATGGCATCATCGGATTCACCAGCCTCCTTCTCGACACGCCGCTCACGCCCGAGCAGCGGGAGTTTGTGCAGACCATTCAGCTCAGCAGCGAGGCGCTGATCCAGCTGACGGGTGACATCCTTGATTTCGCCCGCATCGAATCCGGCAAGCTCAACCTCGAACCGCAGCCTTGCTCGGTGCGCGAGTGCGTCGAGGATGCGCTGGATCTTTCCGCCACCAAGGCCGCAGCAAAAGGGATTGTCCTGCTGCATTGGATTGAAGACTCGGTGCCCGACACGATTTACGCCGATGGCAATCGTCTGCGTCAGGTGCTGATCAACCTCGTCACCAATGCGGTGAAGTTCACCGAACGCGGCGAAGTGGAGGTCCGCGTGCGCAGTGAGCGTCGGACCGCCCCTGGATCGCGGCCCGTCTCGAAGTTGGTGTTTTCGGTCCGCGACACCGGCATCGGCGTCCCGCGCGACCAGCAGGATCGTCTCTTCAAGCCTTTCACCCAGCTCGATCAGGAATTGACGCGTCGACACGGCGGCACGGGTCTCGGTCTCGCGATTTCGAAGAACATCGTGGAGCTGATGCGCGGCGAATTCTTCCTGAAAAGTGAACCCGGCCACGGCTCGACGTTTTCGTTCACCATCGAAGTCGAGGCGAATCCGGTGGTCGCGGAGCACAAGGCGTTCGTCCCGCTTGAAACGCTGCGGCTCGCGATTGCGGCGCCCGAAGGCTCCTTCCGCGATGAATTGATGCGACTCGGCCGCCGGTTCGGCGCGACGCTCGTGGAAACCACTCCGGCGCAGCTCGGTGCCACGCCGGGTTGGGACGTGGCGTTGCTCGACCTCGATTCGGCGCGCATTTCCGAACTCGTGGCTGAAACCAAGCCGGCGCCGGAATTGCCGCCGGAGCGGATGTTCGGACTGGTGCCGTTGTCGCTGCCGAGCGGCACGCGCGCCGCCTTGCGCATTCACTTTCGGCTGCTCGTGAACAAGCCGCTGCATCACGGGGCGCTCTATTCGCTCCTCGCGGCGGCAGTGCAGACTCCGGTCTTGGCGAAAACGCGCCAGACCGCGGGACTGCGGGTGCTATTGGTGGAAGACGAACCCGTAAACCGGCTGCTGATGCAGAAGCAGCTCACCACCCTTGGCTGCAATTGGGCGAAGGCTGAAAATGGACGCGCGGCGATCGAGGAACTCAACAAGAAGACTTACGATTTCGTGCTGATGGATCTCTACATGCCGGAAATGGACGGCGTGTCGGCGATCAAACACATCCGCGAAGGCCTCGCCGGCGAGACCTCAAAACACGTCTGGATCTCGGTGCTCACGGCCGATGCGCGCAATGACCAGAAGGACCGCGCGATCGAGGTTGGGGCGAACGACTACCTGGTGAAGCCGGTGAACATGCCCGAACTGCGCGTTGCCCTGGAGAAATCCGTCATCGCCCGGCGTACAACGACCCGGCGCACCTGATTTTGGAGGGAGCCGGACTTAGACCGAATCCTTCAAATACGGCTTCAATCGCTCGAGGACGTAGTCCACGTGCTTGTCGTGATTGAGCGCGTACATCTGCGTCATCGCTTCCTTCAGGGCCGTGCGCACGTCGATCTGCTGCGCCGTCGGATCCTTGGTTTCGCCGAGGACTGACGTGATGGGAAATACGCCGCCCACGCCGTCCTGACACAGAAAATCGAGCGATCCTTTCGGGTATCCCGGAGGATCGACGCCGAGGAACTGCGCGGCGCCGGTGTACTTATCGAGCGCCTTTTTCCCGACGTGCGAGATCAGGTACCAGCTGCCGACCTTGAGTTCCTCCGGTGTCATCGTCTGCCAGCGTACACCAATCCCGTCTTCCGTCGAATGCGGATTCTGCGCACGAGGAGAAGTCCGCAGGAATGGGCACGAAAAACCACAAGTGGGACTGGGGCTTCGTCCCAATAATCCAACGCCATGCGTGCGTTTTACTTGTCACTTGGCACCCGGCACGCGTCACTTTTTTCGTGACCGCGACCACCCCAGAGTTGCACCGGAAAGCGATCGTGATGCTGCTCGTCGCGAATCTGCTGTGGGGCGTGAGCTTTCCGCTCATCAAGGCGATGGCCCTGATTCAGGAACGACTCATCCCTGGAAGCACGTCGTGGTACATCACCGCGACCACGCTGCTGCCGCGCTTCCTGCTGGCCGCCTTGATCGTCGGCGTCGCGGCCTGGTCGACCGTTCGCACATTGACGCGAAAGGAAGTGCGACAGGGCGTCGGGCTCGGGCTCTTCGGGGTCGCGGGCATAATTCTCCAGAACGACGGCCTTCAGTACACCTCGGCGTCAACCTCCGCGTTTCTGACGCAGTTCTACTCTATTCTCATTCCACTGTACCTCACGGTACGGCACGGACACCTGCCGTCGTGGACAATTTGGGTTGCATGCGTGTTGGTGATTGCGGGCGCCGGATTTCTCGCGGGGGTTGATGTTCGCGACTTCCATCTTGGACGCGGCGAGCTCGAGACGATCTTCAGTTCCTTCTTCTTCATGGGGCAGATCCTCCTGCTCGAAGGTGCGGAGTTTCGCGCGAATCGCGCGCTCGGGACCACCGTGGTGATGTTCACGGTCGAGGCCGCGGTCGCCGCAGCCATGACAGCGTGGCTGGCGCCGCGCGGGCAAAGTCTTGTCCCATTGCTCACAAATGTACCGTGGATGACGTTTACCCTGATGCTCACGCTGCTCTGCACGGTCGCGGCGTTTACACTGATGAATGTGTGGCAGCCGCGGATCAGTGCGACAGAGGCCGGGTTGCTCTATTCGGCCGAACCGCTTTTCACGGCCTCGATGGCGTTGTTTCTTCCGGGAATATTTTCGGCGTGGGCAGGACTCAACTATCCGAATGAGCGGCTTACCGCCAATCTGCTGGCGGGCGGGGGGTTGATCACGGCGGCCAATTTGCTCGTGCAGTTGAAGCCCGGAAAAAACGTCGCGGCGTGAATCCTCGTGCCCGCCACTGGACCGCGCTCTCGGTGCTGGGCGCGCTGACCGTCACGACTGGCTGCAGCTTCGTTCTCTTCAAGGCTTCGGTGCTGGTTCAGGCACCTCTCGCGTTGGGCGAAAGCACGTGGTTCATCGCCGCGCACAATCTCGTTCCGCGCTTCGTCGTCGGGGTCTTGTTGTTGATGGCGATCTTCGGCGTGAAGGTGCTGCAGCTCACGCGAACGGAGAAAATACAGGCTGCGTTCATGGCCGTGATGTCCTTTGCCGGCTGCCTGGCGCAGACGGATGGACTGCAATTCAGCACGGCTGCGACGACGGCGTTTCTCACTCAGTTCTACGTCATCCTCATCCCCGTGTGGTGGGCGTTCGTGCACCGACGTCTGCCGGGAGCCATGGTTTTCTTTTCCGGTGCGCTCGTACTCGCGGGGGTCGCAATCTTGGCGCGCATAGATTGGAATGCGTTCCGCGTTGGTCGTGGCGAGGCCGAAGTCCTGATGGCGGCGGTGTTTTTCTCGGTCCTGCTCTGCTCGGTCAACTGGCCCGGTTTTGCTCGGAACCGCCCCGAGCGCGCCGTCGCGGGGATGTTTCTGCTCGAATCGTTGATGTTCTGCGCGGTGAGCGTCGTCACCTGTCGCACGCCCGCAAATCTCATGATGCCATATTTCTCGCCCAACTGGATTGCGCTGGCCGTGGTGGCGTCGCTACTCGGTACGGCCGGTCCCTACATTCTCATCAACCACTGGCAGCGGTACGTCACGACGGCCGAAGCCGGGGTGGTTTATAGCGTTGCTCCCGTGATCGCAGCGTTCACCGAGATCTTTGCTCCAGGCTATCTGTCGCGGTGGCTGGGGATCGATTATGCGGACCAACCGCTGACATCCGCGCTGCTGATTGGGGGAGCGTTGATCCTCGCAGCAAACATCCTGATCCAATTGCGTCCGCCGGCGCCGGCGTAGGGTTTCACCTACTGCACCGGTTGAAACTTTCCGTTGCGGAGAAATGCGCAGACCTGTTTCGCGGTGTCACTGTGCCACTGCATCCAAGTGTGTGAATGATGCAGCACGATGAAGTCCGTCATTCCTTCCAGACGGGTCGAAGAAACAGCGACCTTTCCGTCATCCGGCCCCTTCAGCCACGAGGAGAAAACAGGATTCGCGCTGCGATCGCCGGCGATGATTCCCAGTTCGCCGTAACCTTCGCGCCACGGTCCGAGCGCCTGCGGCAACGCGGTTTCGCCCGTGCCCAGTTTCACACCGTTAACGCCCGTAAACCATCGAAACAGCGCGAAGTTTCTCAGATGATCGACGACTGCGCTGCCGTGGTTCGGGGGCGCGAGCATGACGACGCGCCCAAGATGCGCTTTGGGCTGATCGCGACGATACATCCGGACGATGATCCCGCCCATCGAGTGCGTGACGAAATCCAGCGGAGCGTCGGCATCGAGGCCAGCCGCGCGAAGTTTTTCCGGCAGCCACGTGTCGGCCAGGCGCTCAACCGGAATTGTGCGCGATGGGTAACTCAGGTTGATCACTTTCCGCCCGTCGCGTCGCACCGCATGCGCCATCCGAAACATTGCCCATTTCCGCAGACCCAATCCATGGAGCAGGACCACGGGGTTGGATTGGGTTGCAGCGGGTGGGGACATCGGTGTTTCCGTCGCCGCGACCAGTTGGCCGCTATTGATGCTCGCGAGCAGTGCGAGAATCAGACCGAACCCCCGTCGGTGACGCATGGCGTGATGCTGAGCAACGGCATCCAATCACCAAGGCTGAAAGCGTATCCGTCATGCCGGTTCTCCCTTCCGAATGGAGGCGATGGCGCGATAGGTGACCGCGGCGAGCACGACGACGCCACCGATCAGCGCGAGCCGGCCCGGACGCTCGCCGAAAAAGAGCAAAACCCACACCGGATTCAAAATGGGTTCGATCACCGGGATGAGGACGGCTTCCAGCGCCGTGACGTGTCGAATCGCACGAGCATAAAACCAGTAGGAAACGCCCAGCTGCACGACGCCGAGCGCCAGCAGCAGTCCCCAGTCTGACGCCGGCATGGCCGGCGCGCCGACGATGAAGGGAAGGCCGATGATGAAGGCAAATCCGTTGCCGAGGATGATGGATTCCACCGCGGACGAATCCTTTTGCCGGCGCATCAGGATCGCGACTCCTGCGAACGAGATGCCGCTGAGGAGTCCCACCAGATTTCCCACGACACTCGCGAGTTTTAGCTCGTCGGCGAAAAACAACGCCATGCCGCACAGTGCCGCGACGATGGCCACGAGGTCCGCCCGACTCGGCCGCTCGCGGAGAAACCAAGCCCCGAATACCGCCACCCAAATCGGAGCCGTGTACTGGAGCAGGATCGCGTTGGCGGCGGTCGTCATGCGATTCGCGATGACGAAGCACACCGTGCATCCGACGTAGGCGATCGCGGCTCCGACTTGCACCCGCGAAAACGTGAACTTCAATCCACGACTCACCGCGACGAGGAAGATCGCCGCGATCACGCCGCGGCCACCGGCGACTGCGAGCGGCGGCCAAGGGATGCCCTTGATCAGCACCCCAGCGGTGCTCCAAAGCAGGGCGGCGGCCAGCAGCTGTCCGACGGCACGCGTATGTTCCGGAGATTTCACCGCGGGAGCGGAAACATCCCGGGGCCAGTCCGCACGCTCAAAACGCTACGGCGCCTTCAATGCATCCAAAACTATCCCGGGGGTGAGCACCTCGGGCAGGATGGCGGGATCAGACTTGCCTGGTTTCCAGATCAGATTGAACGGAACGGCGCTCCGCTGGTACTTCGCGAGCTCAGCCGTAATGGCGGGGTCCTTGCTCGTCCAATCCCCGCGCAGCGTCGCGATCCGGTGGTCGCGGAAATAATTGAGCACCTCGTCCGAGTGGAAAACGAGTTTCTTGTTGGTCTGGCACGTGGCGCACCAGCGGGCCGTGAAATCAACGTATACCACGCGATTTTCCGCCCGCAGTTTCGCCACGGCTTCGGGACTCCATTTCTCCCACGTAATGTCATTCGCCGCCGGCGGCTGCGGCCAGCCGACCGCGGTTCCTGCCGCAATTACTGCGATCCCGGCAATCACACCAAAACGCGCGCGACCGGCCGACCCTCCGGGTGCATTCCATCGTCCGTAAAACCACACGCCGAGTGCGATCAACACGAGGCCGAAGATTGCCATCAGGAGGCCGTTGTCGGTCGTCTGTCCCGCCAGCACCCACACGAGCGCACCCACGGTCGCGTAGAGCGGAAACGCCATGAACTGTTTGAATGTTTCCATCCATGCGCCCGGCCGCGGCAGGACGCGCACGGCCTGCGGAAAAATAGAGAGGAGCAGATAAGGCGTCGAAAGACCGAGCGCGATCGTCGTGAAGATGAGGAACGACTCTGCGGTCGGCAGCGTGAGTGCTGCTCCCAGGGCCGGCGCGAGGAAAGGCGCAGAACACGGCGTCGCCACGATGGTCGCCAGCACGCCGGTGAAAAACGATCCGGCCAGTCCGGATTTCGATTGCAGCGTTGCGCCCACGCCGGTGGCGGACAGGCCGAATTCGAAGAGGCCGCTCATGTTCAGCGCGAACACCAGCATGAGTGCAGCGAGCACAAACACGAAGACCGGCGACTGCAGTTGAAACCCCCACCCAAGCTGCGCCCCGCCGCGGCGGAGCACCGCCAGCACTCCGGCCAACGCCCAAAACGAGAGCAATACTCCCAGCGTAAACACCAGCCCGTGGGCGACAACCTTGCCGCGCTCGCTCCCCGACTGATGCACGAAGCCGAGGATTTTGATGCCGAGGACGGGAAAAACGCAGGGCATGAGGTTGAGAATAAGTCCACCCGCGAACGCCAGGAGCAGCGTGCCGAAAAGTCCGCCGGCCGGCGCAGGCGGGCCGGAACTGGTCGACGCGGAGCTGGAAGCACGGGGCACGCCTTTAGCGGCCGCGGCAGCCGCCGGGCTCGAATCAAACGGCACATCGACGCGCAGGCCGCGGAGCGAACCGTCTTCGTTCCAGCCGGATTCCGACGTCAGCACGCCAGCAAGTTTCGTCGCGTCTGCCGGACCGTCGGGAGAAATGGGAAGCGAGAGCACAAACCCGCCGTCCTGGGATCGCACGGTCTGCGGCAACTCGTACGCGACAAGATTATCGTCCGCGAAAAAATGCGGATCGGTCGGCGCGTGCGTCACGCTTCCGCTCGGCTTGACGACGAGCGTAATCGTCTTGCTGTCGCGCGACGCGGACACCTGCCAGCGGGCGTCCGTGCGTGGCAGACCCGCGATCACGGCTTCAATCTTGTTTCCATATTCAGGATCCAACCCGGGAGCTTCGGCTGCGACCGGGAGGGAGAGCGAAACGGCCGCATCGCCGGGCATGCAAACGTCCTCGCACATCAGCCATTCGGCTTTCGCACTCAGGTCAACTGTCGCGCCGGGTTTGAGGTCGGCTGGCGGGGTGATGGTTACGGGAAGAAAGAGTTCTCCCTCATACCCGTTGCCAATGACGGTTCCGGTACGGTCCTTCAGCACATGTGGCGCGGGCCAGCGAATTTCGCCCGCCGAAAAGCCCGGTGGTAACGTCCATTTCAAAGACGTCGCGAGACCAGTGCCGGGATTGAGCCAGTACGTGTGCCAGTGCGGGTCATGCACCAAACGCAGGGCGACGGTGAAGGCCTTGCCCGGTTGGATCGAGGCTTCACGGGCGGCGAGCGATGCCTGCACATGTGACGCGGCGCGGGACGTCGAAGAAACGACAAACGACGCGAGCAGCGCGGAAAGCAGCGGCAGGAAACGAAACGGCTTCATGGACGGAGATGGTGTAGGAGTCGCGACTGAACGCAAAGATTCCCGCGCCCGCTCTCCCGCGCAATCCATGACCTGTAACGGCGGCGTTACCTACCTGGTCATGGCCAGGTGGCGAATGACGTCTGGCAGCAATTCAAGCGAACGGTCTCCTGCAGTTTTAACACTAAGATCGCAAAAGGGGACGAAGGGATTGCGGCAATTCGACGTCGCGGAACCATGGCTGCGCCGGTTGGGTTCTGGATTCCAAAAAACTAAACGCTGTTCCGGACGACTGACCGGGCGTGGCGCTCTTCGTTCTCCTTGTGGGCGCCGTGTTAAACTGGCCGTGATTTGTTTTGTGTTCGGCGGACGTCACCCAGCACCTCTCATTTAGGCGTCAGTGTTTTCGACGCGTGAGGTGCGCAACGATCAGGATGTAGAAGCAGAGCACCAGATCGAAGAGCAGCGCCTGGAGCGAGAGCGGCAGCGAATAGACGAGGCACACGACCGGAACCCAGATGATCGCATTGGCGAGGAGTGTCGGAAGAATGTGGCGACGGTACCAGCCTCCCGCGCGAAAATCAGCGATCAATGGCGCAGCGCGCAGTCCGGCGTGGTTGAAGCTCAGTCCAAGCACCGTGAGTGGCACGGCGAAGAATGGACAATAAATCGCCTGGTCGATGAAGCTCTTGATGGCGACAGTGGCGATACTGTGATCGGTCCCGACCACGCGCGCCAGGATGCGATACCATATTTCGACTTCGATTCCTTTGTAGCCCCAAAAGAGCGAGAGGAACGCCATGTTCTTGAGCCGGTAATGAGCGCGCACCGCTGGATTGCGACGCAGATAAAGGCTGGGAAGAATCGCTCCGCACAGCACGGTGCCGATGACGGGGACGAGCAGGCCGTAGCGATCACGCAAATCCCCGAATTTTTCCAGGGCCGCATGCGTCGAGGCGTTGAAATAGTACGCCACAACCAGCGCCAGCCCCACGCACCACAGCACCAATCCTGGCACGAAGTTGTCGCGCAGTGCCGCGCCGATCGCAATCCAAGGCGAAACATGGGCGTGGCCGGTGCCTGGGGTGGATGTGGACATGCGTGGAAACCGGCAGTTGGAACAGGCACGACCCTGTTCAGCAATGCGCATTGTTCGAGCGACCGGATTTGAACGCCACGACGGCCGAGCCAGCGAACGGTTTCCGCACCATTATTTCGCGTTGCGATCATTGCGGGTCACTGCGTCCCCGCGCATCGTCGCTGACCGCTTTCCGCCTTCGGTGTTAAGTCTGACCGACTCTGGCGGGCGACCTCAGGCAGGCAGGTTCTGGCCCTTGGTCTCGGGCGCGAACCAGATCAGGACCAGTCCGGCGACGTAGATGAGGGTAATCACTGCCCCGGCGCGCGCGTAGCTTCCACCGAATTGGTGCATCAACGCTCCCATCTGCAGCGCACCCACGGCTGCCAGCACGCGGCCGGCGTTGTACGCGAGACCCTGGGCCGTGGCGCGAACACGAGTGGGGAAAAGTTCGGGCAGGTAGAGGGGCAGCCAGCCGAAGAACGAGGCCGTCATCGCCCCGACCAAAAACGACAGCGCGAGAAACGTCGGCCCGTACCCGAGCTGAATCCGAAAAAGGACGGCGCAGCTCACAAGCGAACCGAGGCACATGGAAAAATACGTGATGCGCCGACCGAATTTGCCACCGGCCCAGGCCCCGCCGAGACATCCAACAATCGCACCCAAACCGGCGAGGAGCCCGGTCCATGCCTTGGCCTGCGGTTGCGTGCCGCCGGTGAGTTGGTCCGCCCACAGTGGAATCCATTGCACGGTCCCCCAGGTTCCGATGAGCACGATCGCCGTGAGTCCGGTCGCGAGGAGGGTTCGTCCCCGCAACTCCGCACCAAAAACCTCGCGCACGGGACGGGTCGGCGTGGCTAAAGCCGCGGCCTGCCAGCGCTCCGATTCCGGGACGAACTGACGGATGAAAAATGTGAGCAGCGCCGGCAATGCGCCAACGAGCACGACCCAGCGCCAGGATTGGATCGTTACGGAGAAAAACAGGCCAATGATCGCGATGAGGGCGAAGCCCACGTTGGCCGCGGCGCCGATCACGCCCGCGAGCATCGGACGATATCGCTCGGGCCACACTTCCATTACCAGCGCCACACCGAGCGACCATTCGCCACCCATGCCCAAAGCCGCACAGAATCGAGTCAGCGCGAGATGCGTCGGCGTCTGCGCGAAATAGGCGAGCCCCGTGAACAGCGAGTACGTCAACACGCTCAAGCTGAGCGCACGAACCCGTCCGACCCGATCGCCCAGCCAGCCAAACACCAGCCCACCGACCGCAGCGCCAAGCAGGAACGCCGCCGTAATGATTCCCATCCACTGGCCGACAAAGGCATCGCCGCTGTTCGGGCCCTGCATCTGCAGCAGGGCCGGCCGAGCCACGAGTGGAAAAAGCCCCATCTCCAAACCGTCAAACATCCAACCGAGCAAAGCCGCTGCCAGCGTGAGCGAAAGTTTGGAGCCACGAACCATCGGACGATTCTGGACCAAGAATGGACGCGAATAAACGCGAATAAATCGCGGACGGAATAAGTCGTCGCAACGTGAGCGAGTGGAATCGAGCCCTGGAATCTAAAGAGTCCGCATCGAATCCAACGGCCGGGCTTTTCCGGAAATACGGCCGGGGCCTACAGGAGTCCGTGCTCTTTCGCCCAGCGGACGAATTCCTTCTCGAGGTGATTGAACGAATCCACCACCCACAACACGTCCTGAAAATGCCAGATGTCGTAAGGCTGTGCCGCCGTTTTCTCCGGAACGAAAGGTCGCTTCGCTGTCTTTTCGCTGAGGGAGTGGAGTGTTTCCCCTGAGCTGGAAATGATTCCGTTCCCGTAAATCCGCAGGCCGCCGGGATTTTTCACGAGGCCAAATTCCACGGTGAACCAATAGATTCGCGTCAGCCCTTCCTCGACGGCCGGATCCTTGCAGGCAAGGGCCGCCTGTCCGATCTTCTGATAAAAATCCGCGAACCGCGGGTGCATGATCATCGGCGTGTGGCCGAAGATGTCGTGGAAGCAATCCGGCGCCGGTGTGTAGTCGAGTTCGTGCGGTCCGCGGATGTAGTCCGTGCAGGGAAAAACGCGGCGCGCGAGGTGGGTGAAAAAATCGTGCGCATCAAGCAGCCCAGGGGTGCGCGCGATTTGCCACCCGGTCGCCGCGTGCAATCGACGCGAGACATCGGCGAGTGCGGGAATGCGTTCCTCATCGAGCCGCAGCGCCGCCAGTCCGCTCATGAATTCGTCTGCCGCACGACCGGGCAGGAGTTCTTTCATCCGCGCCGAGAGCGTGCGCCACACCACATGAGCTCCAGGTGGATAATCCGGATACACGCAGGAATCGCCGACGGGCAAAGGGGCGGTGAGCTTGTGTGGGACGCAGCGCGGATCGTCACCGGCGGCGGCGTTCGTTTCAGGATGGGCTGCGGGCGGGGTGGTGGGAGTGGGCATCGCCGGTTTTGTTTCGACAGGCCGTCCGCCTCGGGGTGCCGGCTTCGGCGGGTGCGGAGGGAACGCGCTCCAACCTAACAGGCCGTGCGCGCGGCCACCATACCCCGAAAAGATCAAGTCGCGTGCGACGCCGTCACCTGCTTGCGGACCGCGTGGAGCAGCGACTCGAGGGTGAACGGCTTCTTCAGGAAGGCATTCTTGAAGACTTCGTGGAGCGGACCGGCCTTTCCGCCGCCCGACATTCCGCTCATGGCCAGCAGCCGGAGGTCGGGTTTCAAACGGAGGAGCACCGTCGCGAGCGTCGAACCCTCCAGGCCCGGCATGTGCAGATCCGTAATCACGAGCGCAATTTCCGTCGCACGCGGCGCGAAAAGCGCAACGGCCTCGGTGCCGTTGCTCGCGGTCAACACACGATAGCCGTTTCCGACGAGCGTCGCACTGATCACGTCGCGGATGTCGGCTTCGTCGTCGACGACGAGGATAAGTTCGTTCTGCCCACCCGTCGTCGCGAAGGGCGCCGCCGTCGCCGGCCGCGCCGGTGCGTCGGCCGCCGGGAAAAAGATCCGGAACGTCGTTCCGCGGCCGACCACCGTATCGAGTTCGATGATGCCGTTGTGATTCTCCACAATGCCGCGCACGGTCGATAGTCCGAGTCCCGTGCCGCGGTCTTTTTCCTTCGTGGTGAAAAAGGGTTCCCAGATTCGTTCGACCACCGCGGGCTCGATGCCGGTGCCGGTGTCGCTGATCTCGAGTTCGACAAATGCCCCCGCCGATAGGCCCTTGGTCGTCGCGGGATGATTCGAGTCGATCATGCGATTCCGGCCCTTGAGCTGCAGCGTTCCCCCTGCGGGCATCGCATCGCGCGCATTCACGCAGAGGTTCAGCAGCACCTGGTGCAGCTGCGTGGGATTTGCCTGCACGGTCCAAAGATCCGCCGGCAGGTCGTTGTCGATCGTGATCGACTTGGGAAAGGTGTGGCCGATAACCGCGATGATGTCGCGCGCCACGACTTGGATCTGCACGGGGCGCAGTTGTCCGCCGACGCCTTGCGCAAAACCCAGGATTTGCCGCACGAGTGCCGCCCCGCGCACCGCGCTCTTTTCCATCGTGCCCAGCAGCTTGATGTCGGCCGCCTGGGTCGTGCGCTCGCGGAGCATCGGCGCGCCCATCAGGATCGGCGCGAGGACGTTGTTCAGGTCGTGCGCGATTCCGGCCGCGAGGAGCCCGATGCTTTCCATGCGCTGCGCGCGCAGGAACCGCTCCTCGAGTTTTTTCCGCTCGGTGATGTCAGTCGCGATGCTGAGCCGGGCCTTGGGATTGCCGGCGTCGTCGCGAATCAACATCGCGCGAATTTCCGTCACGATGAGTTCGCCATCGCTGCGCTTCATCGTGAATTCCCCCTTCCATGTGCCGGAATCGGTCAGCCCGGTGCGCGCGGCCTCGACGGTCGGCTGCGCCTCGGGACCGAACACCGAGTCCACAGTGCGGCCGACGACGTCCTCGGCCTTCCAACCAAAGATGTGTTCCGCGCCTTGGTTCCAGAACGTGATCTTGCCGTCGAGCGAACTGACCATGAACCCGTCGCGCGCCTTGTTGATGATCTCGGCTTGATTTCGGATCTGTTGCTCCGACGCCTTCCGCGCCGTGATATCGCGCATGATGCCCAGCAACCGGCCGTCAGGAAGCACCCGCACGCTCGTTTCTCCGATCAGGATCGATCCGTCGGAGCGGACGAACCGGTACTCGTTCACGTTGGCGCCCGTGGCGGCGAGGCGCTTGCGGCCTTCGACCATTCGCGGCAGATCCTCCTTTACGATGAACTCCGCGAAACTGTGCCCAACGATATCCTCGCGGCGGTAGTGGAGCATCTCGCATCCCCGGCGGTTTACCTCGAGGAGGATGTTCTCGGGACTCGTGATGCAGACGCCGTCGTTGGCGTTCTCGAACAGGCTGCGATATCCTTCCTCACTGATCCGTAGCGCGGTGGCGCTGCGCTGGTGGCAGATGCAAATGCTGGCGATGTGCGCCGCGGCGTCGATCAGCTGTCGTTCGAATCCCGTCGGGCCGCCCTTTTGTCGCCGATAAATCGCAAAGCTCGCAATGATCGCCCGCGTGGGGTCGAACACCGGCGTCGACCAGCACGCGAGCAGCCCGTGTTTCAACGCGATGTCGCGATAGTCGTGCCACAGCGGATCCTGGCTGATATCCTCCACAATCACGGTGGCGCGTCGGTAGACCGCGGTGCCACAGGATCCGGCCTGCGGTCCGATGACGCCACGCTCCACCGCCTGGTTGAAATCTTCCGGCAAGCTCGGTGCCGCGCCGCGTACCAGATGGCCGTCGCCGGTGACCAGCAGCACTGAGCACATGAGATCCGAGCCTTGCGATTCGATGACGCGCACCAACGCGTGCAGGATGTCGTCGAGCGGTTCGTTGCCCGCGATCATCTCGAGCAGCTGGCGTTCACCGTAAACCAAGGTTTCGGCCCGCTTGCGCGACGTGATGTCCTGCATCGATCCCAGCATGCGTCGCGCCCGGCCTGTGTGGTCGCGGATGATGTATCCCCGGTCGAAGACATCCGCATAGGTTCCGTTGGCGCGGCGGAAACGGTATTCCGCGGTCCACGTTTGAGCTGTGCCCTCGACGGCCTGCATGATCGACGCCTTGGTGTGCGCGAGGTCCTCGGGATGGATGCGATTCGTCCAACTCGAGAGGTCTGGTTCGATGCGGTTGCGCTGGTAACCAAACTGGGTCTCCAAAGCCTCACTCCACCATAGCGTATGGGTGCGGAGGTCCCAATCCCAGAGCGCATCGTTGGTCGCCCGCGCCACGAGCGCGAAACGCTCTTCGCTTTCACGGAGGCGCACCTCGGCCTCGCGGCGTTTCCGGCGTTCGACCGCCATGCGCTGCGCGCGCTCGATCGCCGGAATCAGGCGGTGCATGCGGTCCTTCAGCACGTAGTCGAACGCGCCGTGATGCAGGCTCTCGATCGCGGCTTCATCGCCGATCGTCCCGGAAACGAAGATGAACGGAGTGTCCGGCCGCACGCTTTGCGCCATCTCCAGGGCGGTCAGCCCGCCAAACCCGGGCACAGTGAAGTCAGCCAAGATGATGTCGTAACCGCCGCGCGCGAGGGCGGACGCAAAATCCGCTTCGCCGGTCACCACCTCAATGGTGCAATCGGGCCATGCGGCGGCCAGTCGTGATCCGACGAACTCCGCATCGGCGCGCGCATCCTCGAGATGGAGGATATTCATGACTGAAAAAGCGAGTGGCTAGATCACGTCGTATCAGGCGGAGGCTTGCCAGCGAGAACCGCGGCAATCGCTTCCTTCAGCTGCTGCAGGGTGAAGGGTTTGGTCAGCGTGCACTTCGCGCCGAGTCGACGCGTGAGTTCGAGATAGAGCGGCGAGCCGTCTAGTCCGCCCGACATGGCGATGATCGGAAGGTCGGGAAATTCGCGGTGCAGGATCTTGATGGTCTCCATGCCCTCCTGCTCGGGCATGACCAAATCCGTGACCACAAGGTCCACGGGATCCTCGCGGTAAAGTTCGACGCCTTTCCGGCCGTTGTTCGTGTCCCGCACATCGTATCCGGCATGCTTGAGACTCTTCACGATGATGCCCCGGAGCGTGTCGTCGTCGTCGATGATCAGGATGCGGGTCATGGCGTGACGGGGAAACTGGACAGGCGTCAGGCTTTCGCAACCTTCTCGGGCGGCAATTCGTTGAGCAGTGCCCAGAAACACCCCAGCTTGGCCACGGCCGAAGTGAATTCCTCGAAGTCGACGGGTTTCACGACATAGGCATTCACGCCGAGCTCATAGCTTTGGAGCAGATCGCTCTCCTCGCGGGAGGAGGTGAGGATGACGACGGGAATCTCCTTCAGGTGCGGCGTGGCGCGGATCTGGCGCAGGACCTCGCGTCCATCCACCTTCGGCATTTTCAAATCGAGTAGTATGACCGCCGGCTGCGCCGTCGTCCGGCCCGCAAACTTTCCGCGGCGAAAAAGGCAGTCGAGCGCCTCGGCACCGTCGCGCGCCACGAGAATTTCGTTGGCGATGCGCGCGTCTTTTAGCGCAGTGACGACCAACTCGACATCGTTGGCATTGTCTTCGGCAAGGAGGATGGGGCGGAGCGTGGACATGGGGACTTAGGCCGGCGTTGTGGATGCAGCAGGAAGCGAAAAGTAGAACACCGATCCTTCGCCAGGCGAGCTTTCCGCCCAGACCCGTCCGCCATGGCGCGCGACGATGCGGCGGACATTCGCAAGGCCGATCCCGGTACCGGCAAATTCCGACTCCGTATGAAGGCGCTGAAAAACGCCGAAGAGCTTGCCGACATATTTCATGTCGAAACCGGCGCCATTGTCGCGGACATAGAACACCTGCTCGCCCGCGGTCGTGCCCGGCCGGAAACCGATTTCCACGACGGGATGTGACGTCTTGCCGCTGTATTTCACGGCGTTGTCGATGTAATTGAACCAGACCTGCCGGAGCATGGCGCGGTCGCCATTCACCATGGGCATTGGACCAATCTTCCACTCGACGCCCGGCGCCGTTTGGTCGAAACGGCCGTCGCGGATGACTTCTGCCACCAGAGCGTTCTGATCGATTTCACCGCGCTTCATCTCCGTGCGTCCCGCCCGCGAAAATTCGAGCAGATCGTCGATCAAGCGTCCCATCTTTCGCGCCGCCTCGGAAATCACGTCGACGTACCGCCGGGATTTCTCGTCGAGCCCGGCTTGCGCGTGCTTCGACAACAAACTCGCAAAACCGTCGATGTGCCGCAGGGGCGCCCGCAGGTCGTGGGAGACCGAATACGAGAACGCCTCGAGCTCGGAGTTGACCTCGTGGAGTTGCCGATTCGCGGCCTGCAATTGCTGCGAACTGCGGAACACCTCCGCTTCCATCTGGGTAAGGCGGCCCTGCAATCCGTCGCTTTCGCCGGCGCGTCTCTTTTGTTGCACGAACTCGGTCACGTCCTCGACGCGATGGATAATGTACTCGAGTTCGCCATCGGCTCCCAGCACGGGCGAGTTGATGGGGCTCCAGTAACGCTCCTCAAAGGAGCCGTCGTGCCGGGCGATGTCGTATTTCTGCACCGCCATCGTGTCCGGCACGACGTCGCGTCGTACGCGATCCAGTGAAGCACGGAGGTTGTGGACGCCGTCGGCCTTGTTGTCCGCGGGATTGTCGGGAAATGCGTCGAACAGCTTTTGATTCAGGAGCTCCTCGCGCTTCCGCATCGTCGCCTGAAGGTAGGCGTCGCTCGCCGCCACAATCTTCAAATCCGGCGTCAGCACGAGATAGAGTCCAGGCAGCGACTCGAACAGCGCGCGGAATTGCTGGTGAACGTGTTCGACCCGTTTGCGCAGGGTGATGTCGCGCGCGGTGGCGAAGATCTGGCGGGTATTGGGTATGGGCCGGGCGTTCCACTCCAGCCAGCGATACGATCCATCTTTGCACCGGTATCGGTTCTCGAACGACATCGCTTCCAGTCCCGCGCTCTGTCGCGCCGCCTGGCTTTGGGTTTTTGCGAGGTCGTCCGGATGCAGGTACTCCGTGTAGGGACGCGCCAGCAGTTCAGCGGTGGTATAGCCCAGCACTTTCTCCCACGCGGGATTCAGCCGGGTGAAATGCCCGTCGAAGTCGGCGATGCAGAGGAGGTCGTGCGTGAGGGTGAAGAATCGCTCCAGTTCCTCCTCGGCGCGTTTGCGGGCGGCCAGATCGCGCAGCGCCAGGTACAAGCCGAGGCTCGCCAGCCCGACGGCCACGGCGCTGCTCGCGATCGTGACGGCGAGCGCGACGGTGGCGGCGGATTCGGTTTCGGCCGTGCGGGTCGCGAGAAAACCGCGTTCGGCAAGTTGGGCCGCCTCGATGTGCTGGGTGATGTCGTCCACCACCTGGCGAACCCGGCCGCGCGCCACTTCGGCGAGCGCGGCCTCGCGTCCTGACGCCTGACGAAGCTCGTTTCGCTCCCGGGTGAGGGCGATGGCTTGGTCGATCGCGGGACGCAGCTCCTTAAACCGCCGGGTCTGCGCGGCATTGTCGGCGATCATCGCAAGCAGTCGACGGTAGGATTCGTTCGTCTCGCGAACGCTCGCGTTCCAGCGCTCGAGCACGGCCGGGTCGGCGGTGATGACGAAACGTTGAGATTCGATCTGCACGCTCTTGATCTGATTCAGGAGCGATTCCATCTCGTAGAGCACCTGATGCGTGTGCGTCACCCACCGTGACGTCGATTGAAACCGCGACGTGCTCCAGCGGGCGCCGGCCACCATGACCACCAGCGCCGCCAGCGTGATGCCGAAAGCGAGGACGATCTTCCGCTCGATGGTGAAAAGCATGCGGCGGAAAAAATAACGCCGGACCGGCCGCTCCGCGCAACCGCAATCCCTCGGCAAAACGTCGCGATTAACCGGGCCGTTTTACCACGGATGGACCTGAATGAACACGGATTGGAAACGAACCTCAGTCCGTACGGCGTCGACTTCTGTCTCTTCGCGCCGATTCGGGTCCTTGGGTGGCAACGGATGGTGCCTGAACTTTCCGTTGTCCAAAAACCGCAAATTTCCCATCAACGGTTCAGCAGTGCTGCGACGCGGGTGCGTCCACTGACCCCCAGTTTGGAAAAAACGGCGGCGAGCTGGGTCTTGATCGTGAGCGGACTGCGCCGAAGCTCGGCGGCGATTTCGCTCGTGCGCAGGCCCTCGCGGACGCGCATGGCCACCTCGCGCTCGCGTTCGGTGAGCCGCGCGAGGAGGGCAAGCGCTCCGGGCGAAAGGGGGCGGTGACGATCGCCGCGCGGACGACGATAATCCAGGTGCAGGTGAAACGCGGGAGTGCGCGCGCCGCCGGGAGTGTGCAGTCTGACCTGCGCATGCAGGCCGCGCGAGTGTTCGCTGACGACGTGCGGGTGCGGCGAGTGTTTACCGACTTCCGCGAGCAACTGGCGGCACGCGTCGATCAGCGCGACCGGAACGCGAAAAGCACTGCGCGCGCGCAACGCCGCCGCGCCACGTTCGCCGTGATTCCAAACCGCGCACGCCCGCGCGGCCTCGGCATTGAACCACAAGGGTTCGAGATCGAGGTCCAGCAACAGCAGGCCGACGGGAACATCCTCGAGCATCGCCAACGTGTGCACCAGGAGGCCATCATCAATGGTGGACGACGAAGTACGACTGCTCATTCCCGGCACGCTGACGCTTCCAATGGTTTCGCGCAAGACGGTGGTTTACTCCGTTTGGCTGATGGCTCGCGTGAACCGTGCGGAGTAGATTTCGCGCACACCCGCCGGCGATCGGAAGGGTCTCAAAAAAATGAGCACGACCTATTTTGAAAAACCTGCCGGTGTTCCAACGACCGCGAATCCCCTTGGCGTAAAAGGCATCGATCACATCGAGTTCATCGTCGACGACGCCGACCAGTGGCGTGATTTCTTCGTGCAAAAATATGGGATGGCGCCGCGTTTTTATGCGGACGAAGCCACGGGCGTGAAAGGTCGTCGTGCGCACGTGGTGGGGCAGGGGCGCATCAATTTCATTGTCGCGGAACCGCAGGGTCGCGGCCCCGAGGCCGACTTCATGCGCTGGCATCTCGACAAGCATGGCAATGGCGTGCGCGATGTGGCGTTTCGCGTGAAGAACGCGGCGCATGCGCTCGATGAGGCGGCGCGGCGCGGCGCCACGGTGGTGCGCAAACTTGATGAGCACGATCAGTTCATCGGTGGTACGATCGCCGCGTATGGCGACACCGTGCACACGTTCATTGAGCGGAAGCCGCACACGGATTTCGCGCCGGGATACAAACCCGTCGCGGGCGGATTCGATGACGGCGACATCAACTTCGCGATGATCGACCACGTGGTGGCGAACGTGGACCACATGGAGCCGTGGGTGAAGTATTACGCCGACATCTTCGGCTTCGATCTCTTCATGCATTTCGATATCAACACCGGCCGCAGTGCGCTGATGTCGAAGGTGGTAAGTTCGACCGACGGCTGGGTAAAGATGCCGATCAACGAGCCGTCGTCGGCCAATTCGCAGATCCAGGAGTTCCTCGACCGTTACAATGGTCCGGGCGTCCAGCACATCGCATTGCTCACTCCGGACATCATTGCGACCGTCGCGGAGATGCGCCGGATGGGACAGGAGTTTCTCGAGGTGCCGGAAACTTACTACGACGCAGAGTTCGACCGGCGCGTGGGCGAGATCGAGGAGGACAAGGAACTGTTGAAGAAGCTGCGCATCCTGGTCGACCGCGACGAGGGCGACGACGGCTACCTCCTGCAGCTTTTCACCAAGTGCGTGTTCGCGCGTCCGACGCTGTTCTTCGAGGTGATCCAGCGCCGCGGCCGGGCCCGCGGATTTGGCGAGGGAAATTTTCGTGCGCTTTTTGAAGCCATCGAGCGCGAGCAAGCGCGGCGCGGAACGCTCTAACGGCGCAATGCGCCGCCGGATCAAGGAGCAAGCAGAATGGAACCGGGATTCGGAGTTCGCCTCTCCCGTTGGGGTCTGCACGCTCTGGAACTCTTCGGCATCCGATACTTTTAAGATCAGCTCTCCGGCCGTTTAATCTCCGCTTCCTTCCTCCTTTCTCCCTGCTGCCTGTTTCCGTTATGCCCCACTATCTGAAGCTCGGCGAAGTCCCTCGGAAGCACCACCTCCGGTTTCCGCGGGATCCGGCGTCGAGCTTCAAGGGTGAGGGACTACACTACGAGCACGTCATCACCACCGAAGGGTTCGATCGCGCGTACTCGATCCTCTATCATCGGAAGCCGCCGACGCGCGTGAAGAGGGTGGAGTTGGTGCGCGAATTTGCCCCGCAGCCGGCGGCCCCGTTACCGCTGCGTCATCATCACCTGAAGTCGTTTCAACTCCCCCGACAAGGCGATCCCTACACGGCACGCGTGCCCTTGATGTTCAACCAGGATATGACCTGCGCCCGTTGCCGGCCGGCGACGGCGATGGCGTCGGGCTACGACTTTTACCGCAATGGTCAAAGCGACGACATCATCTTCGTCTGGAGCGGTGGCGGCTGGCTGGAGTCGAATTTCGGACGGCTTCGTTACAAGACGGACGACTACATTGTGATTCCGCGCGGCACGATTTACCGCCTGGTGCCCGACGACATTCAGCAGGAAGACTACCTGATCCTCGAATCCGCGCACCCGGTGCGAATACCGGCGCGATACCTGCATCCCGAGGGGCAGATCCGGATGGGCGCGCCTTACAGCGAACGGGATTTCCATGGACCGTCCGAGCTTTCAGTGGACGAGACCGAGGAGGAATTCGCGGTGCTGCTGAAGGATCGTGCGCGGCTTACGAAGGTTGTGATGGCGAGTCATCCCTTCGATGTCGTCGGCTGGGACGGCTACCTTTATCCCTTCACGTTCAACGCAAATGATTTTGAGCCCATTACGGGCACGGTGCACCTGCCGCCGCCGATTCATCAGACGTTCGAGATCCGCGGCTACGTGGTCTGCACGTTCGCTCCCCGCTGGCTCGATCATCATCCGGAAGCGGTGAAGGTCCCATGGGCCCACGACAACACCGAAGCGGACGAGGTGCTCTTCTATGTTCGAGGACAATTCGGGTCACGCAAAGGCGTCGAGCCGGGATCGTTCACGTTGCATCCGCAGGGAATTCCACACGGGCCGCATCCCGGAACGACCCTCAAAAGCTTTGACGCGCAACGCACCGAGGAACTCGCCGTGATGTTCGATACGCAGTATCCGCTCCAGTTGACGCCAGAAGCGCTCGCGATCGACGACCCGAACTATCCAACCAGCTGGCTCGGCTGAAGCTTTGAGTACTCCAGAACGCACCCGAATCGTAGGAATGGGATGATCTGCTCACTTCCGGAAACCATCCTGCACTTGCTCCCTTTTCCCGCGCCAACGTCCATTCCTGTTAACCTAGCTTGAGCATCATGCGCCTCGATTTTTCGTCCCTTTCCCCCCGCGACGCCTATCAGTGGATGATCAGCACGATTCTGCCACGACCGATTGCCTGGGTGTCGACGATGGGCGCCGATGGTCGCACCAATCTTGCTCCGTTTAGTTTCTTCCAGGGCATCACGGCGAATCCGCCGACGCTCATGTTCGTTCCCGTGAATAACCGGCAGGGCGCGAAGAAGGACACGGTGCGCAACATTGAAGCGCTGCCGGAATTTGTTGTGAACCTCGTTCCGTTTCGACTCGCCGAAAAGATGAATGCCACGTCGGCCACGCTGCCTTACGGCGAGAGCGAGTTCGCCGCGTTTGGGATCGCGTCTGCCGCTTCCGAGCGCGTGCAACCGCCGCGCGTGGCCGAGGCCCCCGTCGCGTTCGAGTGTCGCCTGCACCAGATCGTACGCATCGGCGAAGGGCCGCTCGCAGCGAACGTGGTGTTCGGCCACATTCTCGTGGCGCATGTGCGCGACGATGTCTTGGACGCCGATGGTCGGCCTGATGCCTCGAAGTTGGATTTGATCGGGCGTCTCGGCGGCGAGGCGTTCGCGCGCACGCGCGAGACCTTCAGTCTCGAGCGACCGGATTAATGTGTTTCAATCGGCGTTGCCCGCGCCGAGATTTTTTCGTCCAACTTTTCCATGAGTTCCCCTGACATCGTCCTTCTTTCTGCCACGCGCACGCCGATCGGTTCATTTCAGGGATCGCTCGCTTCGGTTCCGGCATGGCGTCTCGGCGCGGCCGCGATCAAGGGCGCGCTCAATCAGGCCGGCGTTGCGGCGGCAGACGTGACGGACGTGATCATGGGCAATGTGCTGCAGGCCGGCCAGGGCCAGGCGCCAGCGCGCCAGGCGGCCATCGCCGCTGGACTGCCGCAGTCGACGCGCGCTGTGACGGTCCACAAGGTGTGCGGTTCAGGCCTGCAGGCGATTTTGCAGGGTTCGGCCGCGCTCGCGGTCGGCGAGGCGGAGATGGTCGTCGCGGGCGGCATGGAAAACATGAGCCTCGCGCCCTACCTGATGCCGAAGGCGCGCGAAGGTTATCGGCTCGGACATCAGCAGGTCATCGACTCGCTCGTGCACGACGGCCTTTGGGACGCGTACAACAACATGCACATGGGCAGCTGCGCGGAAAAATGCGCGACGAAATATGCGTTCACACGCGAGCAGCAGGATGCCTATGCCATCGCGAGTTTTCAGCGGGCCAATGCCGCGCAGAAGGACGGGCGTTTTGCGCAGGAGATTTCTCCGGTTGAAATCACCGATGCAAAAGGGGGAGTGACGCGGATCGATTCCGACGAAGGCCCCGCGCGCGTGAAGTACGACAAGATCCCCACCTTGCGACCCGCGTTTGAGAAGACCGGCACGATCACGCCGGCGAACGCCTCGACGCTGAACGATGGTGCGGCGGCCGTGGCGTTGACCACATCGGCGATCGCCACGGCGAAAAATTTGAAGCCGCTGGCGAGGATCGTGGGATCAGCCGGACACGCGCAGGATCCGGTGTGGTTTACCACGGCGCCAGTGCCGGCGGCGCAGTCCGCGCTGCGCCGGGCCGGGTGGAAGGCCGGCGATGTCGACCTTTGGGAAGTGAACGAAGCGTTCGCCGTAGTCCCGATGGCGTTCATGAAGGAACTCGGAATTTCGCCCGACAAAGTGAACATCCGTGGCGGTGCGATCGCGCTCGGCCATCCGATTGGCGCCAGCGGCGTGCGGATTCTGGTCACGCTGATCGCTTCGTTGCGGGAGCGCGGACTCAAGCGAGGAGTGGCCGCCATCTGTATAGGTGGCGGTGAAGGCTTGGCGGCCTGCGTGGAACTCGCCTAGTTTGCGCGCGATTCGTCGTTCGTCGGCGGGTCCCAGCTGTTGCTTTCCCCGTTACATGCCCAATTCGAAATTCATCTGGCGTCCTGATGACCACGCTTGGACCCGCGACTCACACGTCGCCCGCTTCATGACGAAGCATGGTTTTCCCAGCTTCGACGCCCTGCATGCGGCGTCGGTGAAGGACACCGCGTGGTTTTGGGACGCCGTGATGAAGGATACGGGAGTGGAGTGGTTCACGCCGTACGGACAGGTGAAGGACGAATCGCGGGGGTTTCCGTGGACGCGGTGGTTTCTGGGCGGCGAGGTGAATCTCGCGCATAACTGCATCGACCGTCACGTGCGCGACGGACACGGCGATGAAGTGGCGCTCCATTGCGAAGCGGACTCGGGTCGGCCCGAGACCCGCGGCAAGTTCACGTTCGCGCAGCTCAGCCGCACGATCGACGCCTGTGCGCGTCGGCTGCGCGAGCTCGGCGTCGAGCGCGGTGACAGCATCGCATTGTACGCGCCGATGTGCGTGCAGACGGTGGAAATCCTCTTCGCCGCGGCCAAGCTCGGGGCCAAATTCGTCCCGATTTTCTGCGGCTACGGCGAAACGGCCTTGGTGGAGCGGCTGGCGTCCTGCGGGGCGAAGGTCCTTTTCGGCGTCGAAAATCTGCATCGTCGCGGGAAGACGGTAAACACCGGCGCGGTGATGCGCGCCGCGGCCGCAAAAGTGCCGACCATCCGGCACCTCGTGTTGTTCGATACGCCGCAGTGGCCGGAGTTTGTTTACGCCGGTCAATACGGCACTCCGCTCGAATGCGTCCGCACCGCCGCGGAAGATCCGGTTCTCCTGATCTATACCAGTGGCACCACCGGCCGTCCGAAAGGGACGGTGCACACGCACGCCGGGTGCCTCGCGCAGATGGGGAAGGAACTGCGCTACGCGTTCAACGTACAGCCCGGCGAGCCATTTTTCTGGTTCACGGACATCGGCTGGATGATGGGCCCGTGGGAAATTATCGGATGCCTGCTTTATCGGACGCCGATCGTGCTCTTTGACGGGGCTCCAGATTTTCCGGACAGTGATCGGATTTGGGAAACCTGCGCCCGCCTTGGAGTCGTCACGCTCGGATGTTCTCCGACGCTGATCCGGCTCTTGATGCGTGCGACCGAGGCGCGCGGACCCAAGGCCTTCGATCTCTCGCGTCTCCGCGTGCTGGGCTCGACAGGCGAAGTCTGGGACGAGGCAAGTTATCTCTGGTATTTTGAAAACGTCGGACAACGGCGCTGTCCGGTCATCAACATCTCCGGCGGCACGGAGCTGGTTGGCTGTCATCTGTCGCCGACGCCGTTGACGCCGCTCAAGCCGTGCACGGTCGGCGGCCCGGCGCTCGGAATGGATGTGGCGGCTTACACCGACGAGGGACAGCCGGCGCCACGCGGGGTCATGGGTCATCTCGTGTGCCGGCAGCCCGCGCCGTCGATGACGAAAAGTTTTCTGCACGACGATGCGCGTTATGTGGAAACCTACTTCCAGAAATTTCCCGGCGTTTGGTATCATGGCGACTGGGCGCTCGTCGATGATGACGGGTTGTGGTTTCTGTTCGGCCGGACCGACGACACGATGAAAGTTGCGGGCAAACGCGTCGGCCCGGGCGAGGTCGAGAGCGCGTTGATCGCGCACGGGTCGGTCAGCGAAGCCGCCGTCATTGGTGTGCCCGATGATTTGAAGGGCACGGCCCTCGTTTGCTTTGTCGTGCTGAAACCGACATCGCGCGGTACGCCGCCGACGGAGAAGGAACTCGTTGCCCAGGTCGCGCAGGAACTTGGAAAGCCGCTGGCGCCGAAAAACGTCCACGTGATTCCCGCGCTGCCCAAGACGCGCAGTGGGAAGATTGTGCGCGCGGCCATTGCCCGCGTTTATCTTGGCCAGTCTCCCGGCGACATCACGAGCATCGACAATCCGACGGCGTTCGAACCCATCGCTGCGCTCCGTTCGCCCGATTCCGCCTAAGCCGGATCAGGTCGCTGGCGGCTTCGGCAGAAGTTTGGCCACGGCTGTCAACAGCACGATCACAACCAGACCGAGTGCGGCCCATAGCAGAGGGCCTTCCTTCAGTCCTGACATCGTGAACCGGCTGCTCTTGGTGGCATTGGGCGCGCCAAGGCTCGCCTGGTTGCGCGTCGCAGCAAGGAGTTTTCCGGCGATGAGCCTGACATCATACCGCGGTGCGGTGGCCTCGCGGTTTCCATACACCAGCGCGACATCATCCGTCGCAGCGGTGCGAAACACGAGGCGGGTCACAGGATGAATGACTCGCGCTTCCTTGATCACGATGGGAGCGTTGTCGCCGTTGTCGGTTTCGATCCAAAAAGTATCGCCCTGCAACGGCTGCTGAAAGTCGAGCACGTGGTTTGCGGAATCTGACTCACCGGTGGTGCGCTGCCAGTCACCTTCCGCCAGGAGCGACTCGTACGTGCTGCCGTCTCCCCGATGCAGCGCCTCGTAGATCCGGAAATGGCGTTCAAAGAGTGGCGTCGATGACGACATGGCGATCCGTCGGATCGGCAGTCGCGGACGCGGGAGCGTCGCCCGCCAAAGTCCGACCGTGGGTCGTTTCCCATCCGACGCCGATTCCAAGTTGAGGGCAATTGACCGGGAAAGGTCCGTCTGTTCGACGAGGTAGGGAATCTGATTGCCTTCGCGCACGAGTCGCACGTCGCCGAAATCGGAGCGGGCGCGCGAAAGCACGTCGAGGTCCAGTTCCAATTCCTGCACGCCCGCCGTTTCGATCGTCACGGGCCGAGACACCTGCCACGCCTTGGTGTCGATCGCGCCAGCGACGCCGCCGGCGCCGTCGGCGGCTGCGTCGCTTGAGGCATCGCGATAACCAGGCGTTGCTTCGACTCCACCAATACTCGGCGTCACTGGCTGACCGCGGCGCAATTCCTCGCGAAACGCGAGCAGGTCGTAGCGCGGAGCGGCAGCCTGCGGGTTGCCCGTGAGCAACGTGTAGGTTCCCTGCGCGCCGTGGAACAGCAGCTCGATTGCCTGCTGATGAACGCGAACCGCACTGATCGCCAGCGGCGGCGAATCACCGTTGTGTATATGAACCATGACTTCGCGCCCGGCGGGAGCCATGGTGACGGGGACCTGGAATTGCGAACGCTCGAGTTGTCCTTCGATGGCGACACGAAAGATCGTGCCCGCGCCGATTACGCGTTCCCGCATGATTCCACCACTGATCTCGCGTTCGCCCACGGTCACGCGACGCATGAAAAGCGAACCTGACACATCGAAATCGAGCCGGGCCAGTGGCACATTTTTCCCGGGAAGCGAGATCGTGAGGACGGATTCGCCGGCAAATTCCTCGCGTCGCTCAATTCGGCCCGGCACTTCGACGACCACAGGTTTGTCCTCGATCGGCGGCGCGATGGCGATGACCGCGCCGGTGAACTCGATGCTGCGCGAGCGCGCGTCGTCGATGCTGATCCGGACGCGCTCAACCTTGGCGCCGTTGAGCGGGATTTTCAGGTGCTCGGCCCCGAATTGGCGGAACACCGGCACTGCAGTCCCATGCGAGCGCCAGATTCCATCTTCGAAAACTTCCGCGTGCGCCGCCTTCAGGAAATAGGGGGCCCACGTGACCAGTTGAATGTGATCGATCGGTTGATCGGTGCCGGTGCCGATTTCAATCACCGTGGCCTGCTGCCGCGACGAAACTTCAAAACTCGCGGGACGGAGGGCGAGTGCGGACGAATCCCGCGGGCCGCCGGCATCGCGATTGAGCAGGTAAGGAACTTCGTCGCCGTTCGCGTCGATCAGGCGCAGGTCGCGCAGGTCGGGCTGTGCCGAGTCGAACGTGGCCGCGGGGATCACCAGCTTGACCACCCCACCGTCCGGGACCTCCACTTTTTGCCGGTTGCGCCAATCGGTTGGGGTAAGCGCGGGTGCGGTTGAAACAAGTGAGACGAGGCCGATGAACGCGGCGAGGAGGTCACGATTTCTTGTCATGGTCGGGCAGAAAACGCTGGTAGGCGAACGAGGCGAGCATCGCAATGACAGCCACGCCGACCAGTGCGCCGATCCGATAGAGCTGCGCGAGTCGATCAAGGTCGTGGAAGAACAACTTGAGCAGCGCGATGCTCAACAGGGCGATTGACGCGTAGCGCGCCGCGCGGCTCTTCGTCCAAATGCCCGCGCCGAGCAGTCCGAGCGCGAAGAGCGCCCAGCCAATCGTGTACGACATGTCGCGGGCAAAGTTTCCGGAGAATCGGAAAGCAAGCGTGGCCGCGCCGGGCGAGGTGAAGTAATCCGCGATTTCGATGTTCAGCAGCACGAACCCGAGGACTGCCCCGATCGTGTTGAGTAGAATCGGCGCGGAAAAACCGAGCACGCGGTCCCGCGGCGGCGCGAGAAGGCGGGCGGCAATGAATGTCGCGGCGATCGCGGCGCCATAGGCATACAGGAACCAGTTGAAGATCGGGACGTCGCCGCGCACGTGGTACGAGAACACCGCGGGGTTAAGCGTGAGGCGCACCCCGGCGACGACCAGCAGGACAACACCGGTCGCGCGCAGTCCGGGATGCGGCACGCGCTGAAACAACCAAGCCAGCGCGAGACCTTCCAACGCCCAAGCTACCGTGAGCCATTGACGCTCGAATTGGATCGGAAAGATCAAGGTGACGAAGAACAGCGCCGCTCCGCCAAACCACGCGAGCTGATTGAGTCGCGCGGTCGGCGACCTCGGTTCGGTGCGAAGGATGGCCACCAGACTGGCCAACGGCGCGACGACGAAAAGCGCAGGAATCACGCCCGGAATTCCCGCGGGCCATGACAGTTTCAACGCGTGGTAGATGAGATAAAAGTGCACGGGCCCACTCAGTGCGGCGACGGCCCACGGCCCGGTTTGCCCGATAAATTGTCGACGGAAAAGAAACGGAAAGATGGCAAACACCGCGTAAAATAGCGCGTACCACGCAAGGGGAACCGCAGCGGCGTTGGCGTCGAAGTGCCCTTTATGCCACGCGAATTCCACGGCGCCGATTCCGACCAACGCACACGCGCCCAGCCACTCGACACCGGCGATCCGAACCAGTCCGAGTGTCAGCAACACGAGCAGCGCCCCAAGGCCAAACACCATCGACGGATCCGGCACCGCGAGTCGCGCGCAGACCATCACGAGAAGAATGAATGGCAGCAGCGCGGAAAATGCCGGCAGCTGCGTGCGCGAATCGCCCGCGATGCGCGCGAAAATCCCGCCCGACGAATCCTCCTTGACGGCAGGTCCGAGTCGCCGCGCGAGCCAAGTGCACCCAGCGACGAAAAACACGGCGAACGCGCCGATGATCACGATCGTTTCAACGTCGATCGCCCCTCCCGCGGGCACGCGCATGATCGCGGTCCCCAGGACGAGCAGTGTCAGCACCAGCACACCCGCCATCACGGCGAGCGACGCAGTCATGGCGGCAACCGTGATCGCGGCCAAATCGATCAGGAGCACTGCCGGCCAGACCAGGAACGAAACCGATTCGAGTTTCCCAAACGGAATCAGCATCATCACCAACGACAGTGGCGGAAAAATCTGACTCCACCAACTCGCGGCGAGGTCTGGACGGCGACGATCAAGCAGGGGAGGAAACGCCGAGTGAAGTCCGCCGAAGGCAAGGTACGCCGCGAGCGCCATCGGCAGGAATTCATCGATCAGGTGCGAAGCCGTCCACCAAGCCAGCAGGGTGAGCACCGCAAAGCCTGCAATAAAATGCACCTTCGCCAGCGCGTCCTGAAACCAGCAGAGCGCCAGCGCCACGGCGTCAATCGCGAGGATAAACGCGAAAAGTTGGACCGGCGTTGTGCCGATGTCCGCCTGGCCAATGAAGAACGCGCCGTAGCCAAATCCCACCGCCACCATCGCGGCCGCTGAGCCATGGAGGAATGGTGACGAGCGGTCACGACGGCGGCCAAACTCCGCGATGACGAAAAACAGAAAGGCGAAGCTGAAGCTCACCACCATCGCGGTGGTGGTTTTTTCCGGGACGTAGAACTTGTCCGTCCAGCCCAGCATCATTATCACCGTCCCTCCCGCCGCCAACGCCACGAGATGGAACCACCGTCGATGCAGCGCGACCGCGGCGAGGCCGAGATCGAGCAGCGCGAGATAACCGAAGAGACCAGGCGGATTGTCATGGCCCGTGCTCAGCAGCCACGGCGTGAGAAATCCGCCGAGCATGCCGATGATGGCGATCGCCTGGGCCTCGAGGCGCACCGCGAGCACGAACGCCGTCGCCGTGATCAGCACCATCAGCGCGAACGTCGCCAGTGGTCCGAAGAATGCGAAGTGGTAGATGGAGTTGCACGCGAACGTGACGGCGTAGAGCGACACCACGCCCGCGCCGATCAACGACTGCACTGTGATCGCGTAACGCTCGCGCGACAGCTTGAGCCCGCCCACAATCAGGCCCGCGGCGACGACATAACCAATGGCGACCCGCACCTGTGCCGGGATGAGGTTTTGTTCGAACGAGTATTTGACGAAGAATGCAATGCCGAGGAACAGCGCCAGTCCTCCGACCCAAGCGAAGAGTTTGGCGCCCATGAACTGCTCCCAATTGATGCGTCGCGCGGGCGGTGGTTCGGGCGGACGATACACCGGCCGGTTGAGCGGAGGCGGTTCCGGCATCGCGGGTGACGTTGCTGCCGGCGCTGCTGGGCTGGGCGGAGGCGTGCTCTGCGCCGGGCGAAGGGGAGGTGCGCTCGGCGCAGTCTGCGGGGGAGGCGATGGCGGCGCGGAAATCACGGTGTCGGCGACGACGGTCGTGACCATGGCGGCCGGGCGGGCAGCGAGGTCGGGCGCAGAGCGAGCCGCGGTCGCTGCCGTGCGCAGCCGTGCGAGTTCCGCCTGCACCGAATTCAATTCGGCCTCCAACGATTCGAGTTTCCGCTGTTGGTTTCCGAACTTGATGAACGTCCAGATCGGCACGCCGATCAGGGAAAAAGCGAGGTACGCCAGCAGTAGGACAAGCAATGCTTCCATGGGGGTTCCGGCGGCGACAGTCATGGCGAGCAAACCGGGGTGACGCAAGAACGGCGCCGCGCCGATTTCGGATTTACGAATTATGAATTACGATTTCGTAACCGCTCGACTGCTCAGGAAGGCGCGAGAACTCATTTCCCCATTTCGCGCCGAGTCCGTCCACTTGCTCGCGCCCCCGCGAGGACCTTTTGGCGCGTTGCGCTCTTTGCGGTGAAAAATGAGACTTACGCCGCTCATCCCTGTCGTTTGCCATTCGTCGGAGTGGGGTTGCGCCATGGCGCCGGGCCGTGGAGGTTGCACGCCTCATGAATAAAACCCGTGTTGTCCCGGTGGCGGCTGCGCTCATGGCGGTCGCGCTGGGCGTAAACCTTCGCGCGGCGGAGACGATGATCCCGCTGAGCTTCAGCACTCAAATGATGGATCGCTCGGTTTCCCCGGCGGTCGATTTTTATCGCTACGCCAACGGCGGCTGGCTCAAAGCCACGGAGATGCCATCCGACAAGGCCCGCTGGGGTGCGTTGGACGCTCTTGGCGAGAACAACTGGCAGCGAATCCACACGATTCTCGACGACGCGGCGGCTCATCCCGGCAAGGCCGGCACGAATCGCCAGCGCATTGGCGATTTCTATGCATCGGCCATCGACGAGGCGGCGATCGAAGCGGCGGGAATGAAACCGCTCGAGCCCGAACTCGCGCGCATCGCGGCGATCAAGAACCTGCAGGATCTGTCGCTCTACGTGGCTGACGCTCACATTCACAACGGCACCGCACTCTTCGGCATCCAGCCCTACGCCGATCAAAAGAATAACGAAGTCGTATTGCTGACGGCTGGACAGGGCGGACTCAGTCTGCCGACGCGGGATTATTATTTTGACGAGAAATACGCGAAGTTTCTTCCCGAGTTGAAAAAACACATCGCGGCGATGTTTGCGCTCGCGGGCACTCCTGCCGACGAAGCGGAGAAAAACGCGGACGCCGTGCTCGCGCTCGAAACCGAGCTGGCGAAAGTTTCCAAGACGGTTGCCGAGCTGCGCGACCCGCTCGCGAACTACAACAAGATGTCGGTCGACGAAGCGGCGGCATTGATTCCCGAGTTTGATTTCAAGGCCTATCTCGCCGCCTGCGGCGTTCCGGCCTCCGAGACGTCGCTGAGTGTCGGCCAGCCCAAGTTTTTCGAGGGCCTCAACCGCCTGCTGAAGGAAAAACCGCTCGATGACTGGAAGATTTATCTCCGGTGGCACGCGATCACCGACTCCGCAGGTTTCCTCTCGTCGGCGTTCGACCGGGAAAATTTCCGTTTCTACGGCACGGTGCTGAACGGCACGCCGGCGCAGGAGCCGCGCTGGCAGCGCGCGGCAAAGGTCCTCGATGCCAACGTCGGATTTGCCGTCGGCGAACTCTATGTCGCGAAATATTTCCCGCCTGAGGTGCGGGGCAAGCTCGAGGCGATGATCCAAAACATGCGCGATGTGCTGCACGACCGCATCGTTGGCCTCGATTGGATGACCGAGCCGACGAAAAAGAAGGCCCTCGAGAAGCTCGGCACGTTTCGCGTCGTCGTGGGTTATCCGGAAAAGTGGCGGGGTTGCAGATCTCGCGCGGGAGCTACTACGAGAATGTGCGGAACTCCGCGGCATTCGAGTCGCGCCGCCAGATGGCGAAGTTTGGACATCCGTTCGACAAGGCTGAGTGGCTCCGCACGCCGCAGCAGGTGAACGCGTATTACCAACCCTCGGCCGGCCAACTCGTGTTCCTCGCGGGCATCCTGCAGCCGCCGCTGTTTGATCCCGCGATGGATGACGCCGTGAACTACGGCGCGATTGTTGCCGTGATTGGACACGAGATTTCGCACGGCTTCGACGACAAGGGCCGCCTCTACGACGCGAAGGGCAACCTCGCCGACTGGTGGACAAAGGAAGACGCCGACGCGTTCACCGCGCGCGCCCAGAAGCTGGTTGAACAATACAACTCCTACGAGGCGCTTCCCGGCCTGTTTGTGAACGGCAAGCAGACGCTGGGTGAGAATATTGGCGATCTCGGCGGTGTGACAATCGGCTATGAAGCTCTCGAGCGTTCCTTGAAAGGAAAGGAACGTAAGCTGATCGACGGCCTCACGCCCGAGCAGCGCTACTTCATTTCCTGGGCCCAAATCTGGCACACGAAGTATCGTGACGATGCGCTGAAACGTTATGTGGCGATGGACGTGCATTCGCCCGGCATGTTTCGCGCCGTCGGCCCGATGGTGAACATGCCCGAATTTTTCGAGGCGTTCGGCATCAAGAAGGGCGATCCCATGTGGCGCGACCCCGAGCAACGTTCGAAGATTTGGTAACAAACTGATTCTTATCAGCCGCACAATGTAGACGACGGGGTCGCTGACCCTGCCGCGAAGGCACGAAGGCAGAATTTGCTGTTGTGCTGTTGCGGTGGGGTCGGCCATCCCGGCCCTACACCCTCCGGCCATGATTGTTCGGCGCGGCGGCGGATTCCTCGCTTGCGCGGGTCCCGTGCTGTGTTCGAGTTGATTCGTGGTCACTCTGTCGGCGATCCGTTTTTGCGCGGCGCTGTGCGTCATCCCGCTCGCTGGCTTCGCGACTGAACCAGCACGGCAGCGGCGGCTGTTGATCGACCACGATGGGCACCTGCTGTTCTCGACGCTGACGCCTGACTACAAGGCAGACGTCGACGAGCAAGTCCGCGAGCTGCCGGCGAACGTCACCACATTTCTCCTCTGCTGTGGCGCGGGAAAATTTTATTTTCCATCGAAGACCGGCATGGTGGATCCGAACCTGAAGCAGCTGATCGCGGAGCATGAGAAGGGGAACGACCCGTTCGGTTATTTCCTCAAGCAACTCAAGGCCTCGGGAAAAGAAACGTTCATCACGTATCGGATGAATGACGTCCATAACCCAACCGATCCGCGGGAATGGAATTTGCCGGTGGTGCGGAAGCAGCACCCGGACGTCATCGCGCGGCCCGAAGCTGCGGCGCGGGGTGACCCGGAGTGGATGAATTACTCGCTCGATTTCTCGCGTCCGGAAGTCATCGCCCACGTGCACACGATGCTGACGGAGGTTATCGAGCGCTACGCGAACACCATCGATGGCATTCAACTCGATTGGATGCGTTTCCCGCGTCACCTCTCCGGGGTCGGTGATGAGGTGTGGGAGAAGCGCGCGCATCTGACCCGCGTGATGGAGTTCGCACGGGAGTTGACCCGCAGGCACGGGGTGAAACTTGCGGTCCGCGTGCCGAGCACCCCGCGGGGTTGTCGCGTGCTGGGAATTGACGTCGAAGACTGGGTAAAGCGGGGGCTCGTGGACTTTGTCACGGTGTCCGAGTTCCTCGACACGAATTACGAAATGCCGATCGGCGAATTTCGGAAAATGTTCGGCGATGTGATGCCGATCTATGCGTCGATGGAGATCGAGCATGGCTGGCAGTATCATTGTCCGGAGTCATTGCGCGGTACGGCGACGGGCCTTTACGCGTGCAGTGCCGACGGCCTGAGTCTCTTCAATTTTGTCGGCCGGACGAATTTCGGTGGCGTGCCCTACGACTGGCTGGCGGGCCTCGAATCGCCCGACACGGCGGCAAGAAAGCCGCTCCTGTTCTCGGTGCCGATCGCCCGCTACCGAAAGGAAATGGACCAGCAGGGATTGTTACCCGCACAAATTCCCGCGCACAGCCGTGTTCGTTTGCCGCTGCCCGTGCCGGCGCCGGCGCTGCCGGCCTGGCGGTCGCGGATTCTGTTGTTCGCCGACGGCCCGGTTGCCGCCGAGCTCGACGGGCGCGCGATCGAAGCGATCACAACCCTTCACCCCACCGAACTCTTCGTGGAATACATCACCGCCGGCGCGCTGCATCGCCCGCCGCGGGAAAACGCGCGGTACTACCGTTTTGATCCTTCCTCGCTAAAGCCCGGCCCAAACACCCTGACGCTCATCAACGAGAGCGACGAACCCGTGGAAGTGACCCGCATAAACCTCGGACTGTGGTAAACCAGGCGGAGGCGGTTTGAACACCAGGACCGCGCAGGCAGCGAGGCCTCGCTTCTGATTGGAATCAAAACGCCGCGCTGATGATCCTGTTCCTTCATTCATCGCGTAGAAAAGGCTCCAGGATGCCGCTTTCCTCCGAGCCTTCGCGGCCCTTTGCGGGCTTCGTGTTCAAAAATTTGATCGAGCCGGCGTCATCGCGCAGTCCAGCCACCGTCGATGGGGATCGCTGTGCCGGTGATCGACTTGGCGGCGTCGCTGCACAGAAACACGGCGAGCGCCGCCACGTCGTCGATCTCGACGAACGTTTTCGACGGCTGTGACGCCAGGATCACTTCACGAATGACGCGTTCGACCGGCAGATTATGCGCCTTCGCTTGCGTGGCGACCTGCGCCTCGACGAGCGGCGTCAGGACGTAGCCGGGACAGATCGCATTGCAGGTGATGCCGGTTTCTGCGACTTCGAGCGCGACGGTCTTGGTCAGTCCGACCTGACCATGCTTCGCCGCAACATAAGCCGATTTGAACGGCGACGCGACGAGGCCGTGCGCCGACGCGAGGTTGATGATGCGTCCCCAATTCCGGCGTTTCATTCCGGGCAACACCGCTTTGATCGCATGAAAACTGGAACCGAGAATGATGTTCTGGATCGCGGTCCATCGATCCTCGGGAAACTCCTCGACTGGCGAAACAAATTGAATGCCGGCGTTGTTCACGAGGATGTCCACGGTCCCGAACGCCTGTTCGGTCGCCGCAATCATGGCCGCGACTTCGTCCGGTTTGGCTACGTCCGCGGGATGATGCAGCACGCGTCCGCTCGTCAACTCGCCGAGCGCGTGCCGCGTCTGCTCGATGGCCGCGGTTTCTCCCATGCCGTTCAACATGACGTTCGCTCCCTGCCGCGCGAAGGCGCGCGCGATGCCGAGACCGATCCCACTCGTCGAACCCGTTACCACGGCAGTCTTGTTCTTGAGCGAAGGAGTCATCATGGAGCGGCTGTAGGGCGAATGACGTCGAGCCATCCGCGCATTTTGGTCCACGCGGTTTCGACATCGACGCCAGTGAGGCAGAATGGCTCCGCGTAACGGCAACGGTCGAAGCAGGGCTTGTATTTGCACGCCCGGCCCTCAACCCAATCCGCCAAGGGATGCCCGGGCGCAAAGAGCTCGGGCACCTGCGGCCCGAACAGCGTGAACGTAGGCACGCCACAGAGCGCGGCGATGTGTCCGGGACCTGAATCATTGCCGAGAAAAGCCGCGCCGCCCGAAATCGTATCGATCAATTCGTCCATGCCCGGCGCGACGACAGCCCCGGTTTCGCCGAGCTGCCGCCACGATGCCAACTGTGCAGCGTCGCAGAGAATCGTCGGTTGAAATCGCAATTCGCGGAGCCTCCGCACGATTTCGGCATATCGATCCAGTGGCCACACGCGGAGCGGCTGCGATGCGCCGGAGTGAATCACGATTGCATTCGGTGATGTCGGTGGACGAATCCGTGGCTGCGCTGTGGCAATCGGAGCAAGTTGCAGCTTTTCGCCCAGTCGCCGCCACGCTTCAGGGCGATGAACGGTGCGGCCGTTTGCGAGGTTGTCGTCGAGCAGCCAGCCAAATCCCGATCGTCCATAGCCGAGCAGCCGGCGCGGACGCGCGAGACGAAGAAAAAAATGATCGGCTTTCCAGCACAGTGGGATCCGAAGCTTGGAATTCACGTGACTTGAAGTCGCGGC